>Ga0335076_10006683_pt1 | contig 11636 bp, 10 predicted proteins | sample Lox_Sample_25_FD_206717 | JGI IMG/M metagenome (GOLD analysis project Ga0335076, IMG submission 206717) | Soil microbial communities from Loxahatchee National Wildlife Refuge, Florida, United States - Lox_Sample_2.5 | ecosystem: Environmental > Terrestrial > Soil > Wetlands | place: USA... | reverse complement strand
GTAGTGGCTCCCGAGGATCAGAGGCGATTCGGTGAACTGCACGTTATCGCCTCAATGCAGCCGGCACACGAAACCAATGACTTGCGATGGGCCCAACAACGTTTGGGGCCAGAACGGTCGAAGACTGCGTATGCCTGGAAATCCTTGCAGAACGCGGGCGCGACCCTTGCATTCGGAACAGATTACGATGTGGAGCCTATCAACCCTCTGCGAGGTTTGTATGCCTGCGTCACCCGAGAAGCCGCGGAAGGCGGTCCCCCGGGTGGCTGGATTCCCCAGGAAAAATTGCCCCTGGAGGATTGCATCCGCGCGTATACCACCGGTTCGGCTTATGCCGAGTTCATGGAAGGCCAAAAAGGCGAACTCAAGGTGGGCCAGTTCGCCGATTTTGTAATCCTCTCGCAGGATCTAACGAAAATTCCAGAACGCGACATTCTCAAGACAGAAGTATTGCGCGCGGTTGTCGGCGGGAAAACCGTGTATGCGAAAACAGGCCCCGCCAGTGGCCTGTAGCTTTGGTGGCACAGGCGCTCCTGCCTGTGCTGAACTCCGCCACGAGCCACGTAAGCGAGTCTCTTCAGTTCGTCCTGAAGCAGGAAGGCTGCTCTTCCTACTCGCGACTACCGCCTCGAAAAGTACAAAACACCTACGCACCGATACTGCACCAAACCCGCCATTTGTAGATACACTGACCTGGTCTTGATCGGAGCATGTCTGGGATGGATCGCAAGCTCAAAGCGGATCTGGCACTGACGTTTTGCTCCTTCCTCTGGGGCGTCACGTTTGTGGTGGTAAAGACTGGGCTAGACCATTCCTCGCCCTTTGTGTTTTTGGGGGTACGCTTCACCATCGCCGCAGTCTTGATGGCGCTGTTTCGTCCGCAGGTGCTGGGAAGAATCCAGCGGGCAGAGATTTTTCCCGGGATGCGTCTGGCTTTTTTCATGTTCGCAGGTTATTGCTTTCAGACTGTAGGGCTGCAGTACACCACGGCCACGAATTCCGGGTTCGTCACCGGCTCCAGTGTCGTTCTCGTTCCCGTGCTGCTCGCCATTTTCTGGGGACGCACGCTCACCCGATGGATCTATACCGGCGCATGTGCTGCGCTCGTAGGATTGTATTTCCTGACCGTTCCCGCTGAAGGTATGCGCTATCTAAATCGCGGGGACGTCCTGACGTTTGTGGCCGCGGGATTTTATGCGGTGCACATCATTCTGGTCGGCGAGTATTCCCAGGAACACTCAGTCTCGGCCCTGAGCGTGATTCAGGTCGCTGGTTGCGCGCTGATGGCTTGGCCACTCACCGGATTTGCAGGAGCAATCCACTGGCAGCCGGTGCGCTTCGATTGGGGGTGGCCGCTGTTTTGGGCCGTCGTGATCTGCGCGGTGTTTGCCACCGCGGTAGCCTTCACGTTGCAACTATGGTCCCAGCAATTCACGTCACCAGGACACGCGGCAATCCTCTTTGCGTTAGAGCCGGTTTTCGCGGTGGTGACCTCTTACCTGTTGCTGCATGAACGGTTGAGCACTCGCGCATGGTTTGGCGCAGGCTTAGTAGTCACCGGAATTCTGGTGGCGGAACTGTTAGGTGAGCCGGCTGCAGCGGAAGCTCCTGAGCCGATTTTTGAAGGCAGAGTCTACTTCAAACCGTGGTGGAGACGAGTTTAGGAACCGCGATTAGCTTTCGGCCGTATAATATTTCACGTCAACCGGTTCGTACATGGGAGCAGACTTTTTGTGCGCCTTTTCATAGTTATCGATAGCGTCGACATGCACGAGCGTGGTGCCGATATCGTCCAAGCCCTTGAGCAGCACTTCCTTGCGAGCGGGCGCGATTTCGAAACCGTATCGCAGACCGTGAGCGTCAGAGACCGTCTGGTTCGGCAGGTCGACGAACAGCGAGTAGCCTTCTTCTTTTTCCGTGCGCTGGAACAGTTCCTCGATCTCACTCTCTTTCAGGATGGCAGGCAGGATCCCGTTTTTGAAACAGTTGTTGTAGAAAATGTCCGCATAACTGGGTGCGAGGATCGCGCGGAAGCCGTAGTCCCCGATGGCCCAGGGCGCGTGTTCTCGCGAGGAACCGCAACCAAAATTCGCGCGGGTCAGGAGAACTGACGCCCCTCTGTATCGCGGAAGATTAACTATGAACTCAGGATTGGGCCGTTCGCCGGGCTGCAGGTAGCGCCAGTCATAGAAGAGGATGCGCCCAAAGCCCTCGCGCGTCAGAGCCTTCAGGAATTGCTTCGGCACCATTTGATCCGTATCCACGTTCACGCGATCCAGTGGTTGAACCACGCCTTGATGGGTGATGAACGGTTTCATTTCTTAATCCTCGGTTTCACAGAAGATCTACTCAACCGGCGCCACGTCGAATTCGCGCACGTCCACAAAATGGCCCGCAATTGCTGCAGCAGCGGCCATCACCGGGCTGACTAGATGCGTGCGGCTGTCGCGTCCCTGGCGTCCCTCGAAATTACGGTTAGAGGTGCTGGCGCTGCGTTCGTGCGGCGGCAAAACGTCGGCGTTCATGCCAATGCACATGCTGCACCCCGCATCTCGCCACTCAAACCCCGCCGCGGAGAAGATTCGGTCCAAGCCTTCCTTCTCGGCTTGTGCCTTGATGCCGCGAGATCCGGGCACGATCAGCGCCTGCTTGATGCTTTTCGCGACGTGCTTGCCGGCCACTAATTGTGCTGCGGCCCGCAGATCATCAAGACGCGAGTTGGTGCAAGAGCCGATAAACACGCGGTCCACCGGAATATCCACGATGGCTGTTCCCGGCTTCAGCCCCATATATTTCAGCGCGCTTTCCGTGGCTTTCTGATCGTTGAGATCTTTGAAATCGTGCGGGTCAGGAATTCGTCCGGTTACGCTCGTAACCATTCCCGGATTGGTTCCCCAGGTGACTTGCGGGCCGATGTCTTCGGCGCGTAGTTCTACGGTCATATCGAACTTCGCTCCTTCATCGGTTTTTAGAAGCTTCCAGCGCTCGACCGCCTCTTGGAATCCTTTCCCGCGCGGAACGAACGGGCGTCCTTCCAGATAGGCGAACGTGGTATCGTCCGGCGCCACCATGCCGGCGCGCGCCCCGCCTTCAATCGTCATGTTGCAGACGGTCATGCGGCCGTCCATCGAAAGTTCCCGAATCGCTTCACCGCGATATTCCGCCACATGGCTCGTGCCGCCACCTATGCCGATTTTCCCGATGATGGCCAGGATGATGTCCTTTGCCGTAACCCCTTTCGGACGTTTCCCATTCACCACGATTTGCATAGTTTTAGATTTGCTCTGCACCAGGCATTGTGTCGCCAGAACGTGTTCGACCTCACTGGTTCCGATGCCAAATGCGAGCGTGCCGAAAGCGCCGTGCGTGGACGTGTGGCTGTCGCCACACACAATGGTCTGGCCGGGTTGCGTGATACCGAGTTCGGGGCCGATGATGTGCACAATGCCCTGATTCTTGCTGTGCATATCGAAAAGCCGCACGCCCGTCTCGCGGCAGTTGCGTTCCAACGCTTCGAATTGCAGTTTGGCATCCTGGTCCACAATGGGCAGCAGCCGATCCTTCGTGGGCACGGAGTGGTCCATCACCGCGAACGTCAGATCGGGCCGGCGTACCTTGCGCCCTTCCGCCTTCAGTCCTGCAAACGCTTGCGGGGAAGTGCCTTCATGAATGAGATGGCGATCGATGTAGATCAGGGAAGGTTTGCCGGGTTCTTCATAAACGAGGTGGTCGTTCCAGATCTTTTCGTACAGCGTTGTCGGTGTCATGGTTGTATTTTGTTAGTCTAACATTCCTGCTTTTTGGATACATCTGTGGCGGAAGCCGTTGGACGGTCTAGGCCGACACTTTGCTTGCTCTATGGTCCTGCATCAGGTCGACCTGGTAGTGCCGCACGCGCCGGTCATAGGACGTGAGCAGGTGTAGGGCTTCGTCAGCGATCACCGCGGCTTCCGGATCCGGACCAGCGAAGCGATGGATCGCTTCCATGGAAGCCCACAAGGTCTCAGCGATGAATTGCACAACCACGCCGTCGGATTGCGAAATGATTCTAGCCTCCAAAAACCCGTCAACTTTGCGGAGATTAGGCAAAACGTTTTCATCAAAGTGTCGTAGGTAATCCGGAAAGCGTACTTGCGTCGTTCGGGCGGACCAGAATCGCACGACCATGTTCAGACCTTTCCTCCCATGTGCATAGACGTGGCCTCGCCTCCGACGACAACCGTCCAGGGGCGAACTTCCCAATGTTTTACGAGGCCGTTCTGAACATAGGGGTCGGCATGAGCAAAGGAGGCGGCGATTGCTGGATCCTCGCCGCGAAAAATGATCAGCGCGCTATCGGCGGGTTCTGCCAGCGCTCCTGCAAGCACGAGCTCGCCGCGACGATTCGCAGCATCAGCGAGTTTGAGGTGTTCCTCGCGGTACGGGGCGCGGCGGGCTGCGAAATCGTCGACCACTTCATAGAAAAGGGCGAAGTACGGCATACACCTCTCTCCAGACCTCAGTCGCGCCAACTCAAAATAGCGTACCACGCTGTTGGACGGAAAGAGTGAATTCCGGGATGCGCGATCCGTATGCTCTCGCAGGCAGTATGGTAGGCTGGCACCGCTTCCGATCGCTGTTGCGGAGATAAAAGGTGAAGAACCTGTTGAAGGTCCTGGGATTGGCTTTGGTGGTCTTGCTGATGGTCGTATTGGCGCGAACTGTGCTGGTGCCTTCGAAGCAGATTGCCCGCTTGCCCTATACCCCGGAGGGAGTGGAAGCACAGAAAGTGGCACGCGGCTTGGCGGGCGCAATTTCGTATCGCACCATTTCCTGGGGGCCTGACGGAACAGAAGCACAACGGCAAGCTACCCGCGAGGCCTTTGCTGGATTTCATGCTTACCTGGAACAGACATTTCCGCAGGTGTACGCGAAACTAGCGCACGAGACCGTTGGCGAAAATAATTTGTTGTTCACTTGGAAGGGAACGGACCCCTCTCTCAAGCCAGTGCTGCTGATCGGCCATCAGGACGTGGTGCCAATTGAAGAAGGCACCGAGAGCAAATGGACGCATCCCCCCTTCTCCGGGGAAATTGCCGACGGATTCATTTGGGGACGCGGAACACTCGACGACAAGAACGCCGTCATTGCCTTACTCGACGCGGTGGATCTGTTGCTTACGAAAGGCTTTCAACCCCGGCGCACTGTGCTGCTGGCGTTTGGTCAAGACGAAGAGGTGGGCGGACTGGAAGGCGCGGAAAAGATCGCACAGACGCTGAAATCGCGCGGAACCGAAATCGAGTTTGTAAGCGATGAAGGTGGTTTTGTCTCTTTGGGCTTGATGCCCGGTGTGAGCGCGCCGGTTGCCATGATTGGAACCTCGGAAAAAGGCTATTTAAGTTTGGAGCTTTCCGTCGAAACAGCGGGCGGCCATTCTTCAGTTCCACCCAAAACCTCCAGCATCGGCATTCTCAGCGCTGCGATTCACCGGATTGAGGCCAACCCTATGCCCGCCCATGTGCATGGACCCATTGGAGAATTCCTGGAGTGGGGCGGGGGAAACGCGAGTTTTCCAATGCGTGTTGTTTTCAAAAACATGTGGCTGTTTGGGCCGGTGGTCCAGCGCATGCTCGAAGCGGACCCGGAAACCAACGCCACCCTGCGTACGACAACAGCCGCAACGATTTTCCGCGCCGGGACCAAAGACAACGTCATGCCAAGCCGGGCGATGGCCATCGTGAATTTTCGACTCTTGCCGGGGGACACCGTCGCGGACGTGACTGAGCACATCCGAAAGGTGGTACACGATCCGCGCGTCAAGCTGGCTCCTATGCCAGGTGAGCCGCCGGTCGAGGCATCCGCGCGCTCCAGTGTAGATTCACCGGATTTTGAACTCATGCAGACAACGCTGGCTAAGGTGTTTCCAGACGCGGTTGTCGCCCCGTTTGTCTTTGTGGCCGCTACCGATTCAAAACACTATGCAACATTGACCCAGAATATCTATCGCTTTGCTCCGGTGCCGATGACTTCGCAGGATGTAGCCCGCTTGCACAGTTCAAATGAACGCGTTGGCGTGGAGAATTTTGCCCGCTCCATCGAGTTTTATTGCGCACTGATTCGAGGGGCAGCGGGATAGAGCAGCTTGGTGGCGCTATCGATCGAAGGCTGTCTTATCGTTCCTGCCGACTGAATCATCCGCCCGCGATCGACGGCACTAACAAAAGCTTATCGCCGTCTTTAAGTGCGGAGGATTCCCCGCTAAGGAAACGAATGTCCTCGTCGTTGAGGTACACGTTAATGAATTGGCGAATCTGCCCGTCATCGTCCCGCACATGGCGCGAAAGGGCAGGGAATCTCGCCACAAGCTCATTTAGCGCGTCCGCCACCGTTTGCGCTCCACTTTCCAGACGCGGTGCGCCATCCGTAAAACGACGGAACGCCGTCGGAATTTCAATCGTTACAGCCATCTTGCTTCCTCCCCTTCGATCATAAAAAAGTAGGCGCAACCCTTCACGCATTTGACTGTTCGCGAACGGGTTCTTCCAGTTGCCGTGCAACCAGCGCCTCAAACGCCTCGAGTTTCGGTGCAATCGCTTCGGTGGCAGGAAAATCCGCTGCGATGGCGTCGGTAGTCTTCAGGCCGTTGCCGGTGATGCACACCACCGTGGTTTCGTCCGCACGAATTCGCCCTTGCTCTATGAGTTTGCCGGCCACGCCAGCGGTTACGCCGCCTGCTGTTTCCGCGAAAATGCCTTCGTTCTGCGCCAGCAGCTTGATGGCATCGATGATTTCGGGATCGGAGAGCGACTCCGCCCAGCCTCCGGTTTCGGTGATCAGGCGGCGGGCATAGTGGCCGTCCGCCGGATTGCCGATGGCCAGAGAACGCGCGATGGTGTTCGGCTTTTGCGGTTCCACGCGAGTGAGTCCCCGCTTGACCGCGTCGGCAATCGGCGAGCAGCCGGTCGCTTGCGCTCCAAAGAACTTCACCTGCTTGGGCTCGACCCAGCCCAGGTGCGCCAGTTCGCAAAACGCTTTGGCGATTTTCCCGATGAGCGAGCCGCCCGCCATCGGCACAACCACGTTGTCCGGGAGTTCCCAGCCAAGCTGTTCCGCTATTTCGTAACCGTGCGTTTTGGAGCCTTCGGCGTAATACGGCCGCAAGTTCACATTCACGAGACCCCACCGGAAACGATCAGCAATTTGCGTACACAATCGGTTGACGTGATCGTAGTTGCCCTCAATCCGGACGATGCGAGCGCCATAGACGGCAGTGTTCAGAATTTTTGCGGGTTCCAGATCCGCGGGAATGAACACCGTGGTATCAAATCCTTGCTGCGCACCTTGTGCAGCCACTGCGTTGGCTAGATTGCCGGTCGACGAGCAGCCCACTGTCTTGAAGCCGAAGCGGCGGGCGGCGGCCAGAGCCGTGGCCACCACGCGATCCTTGAACGAAAGCGTTGGGAAGCAAACAGCGTCATTTTTGAAGTACAAATTCTTCGCACCCCATTCGGCGCCGAGCTTTTTGGACTTTACCAGAGGTGTTCCACCCACCGCCGCTGACGGCGCAAAACCCTCAGGAAGGGGCAGAAGTTCCGAGTAGCGCCACATGTTGAATGCGCGGTGCGCGAGCGCTTCCCGCCGGGCTACGCGCCCCAGCTCTTCGTAGTCATAGCTCACCTCGAGCGGGGAAAAGCACTCCTCACAGAAGGATTGGGGCATATTGGAATATTTCTTGCCGCATTCCCTGCATCTTAAGAAATAGAGTTCCTTCATAAGTCACCTGTGGTTTCCTATCATTTAAAGACAAGCCCGGAAAACAGGTGGACCTGCTCAACCGGACCTGACGTGACAATCGACCTGAAGGGCAGCGCGGAAGGTATAAATGAAAAACCCTCCGTGCCAAAAAGCTTGGAGGGTCTCAGAAGTTTCTGTGAACTCTACCAGCTCTTTAGCAGTTTTTTACGTGGAGCAAGTCGCCCTAAATCGCCACGTGTCGCCGCAAACACGGCTAACTTGTTTATGCTAGAACTCGAACTCTTTGTCAAGATGAAAGTTACACGCCAAACCATCTCACAACATTTTGCTCACGTTTTACGTCAAACCATAACGTACATCCCCGTGAAGCCCGGCCGGATGGCCAGTTAAACGTCGAGGCGCATCAAATTGTGCGAGAATCTCAGCCCCAATCGGGATGGTATACTCTCGGCAGGTGGACTGGGCCACGGACTAGACAGGAGCAATTAGATGGATCAAGTAAGGAACATGGTGGACTGGACCCGTCGAAGAAAACTGCTTGCGGCGGTTTCGATCGCGGCGACCCTGGTAATCGGAATTTTTATCGGCACTCTGGTAAACGGACGAGTCTCCGCGATGCGGACTTTCTCGTTCGCCGGAACGGGCGCCACGCCTCTGGCATTGCCCGATCCGATTCCGTCCTCGAATTCCTTCTCCGCGATCGTCAATCGCGTGGAACCAGCCGTGGTCAATATCGCTACTACCCAGGTTATCGATCGCAAGTCCAGAAAGCATCACGCCCAGGGCGATCAACAGGATGATCCTGGCGAAGACTTCTTCTTCCATTTTTTCGATGGTCAGCCCGGCATTGGCCCACAACAGCAGGCCGAACGCAGCCTGGGCTCGGGAGTAATCCTTGATAAGTCCGGCTACATTTTGACCAACAACCACGTGGTGGATCAGGCCAGCAAGATTCAAGTCCAGCTCAATGGAGATACCACCAAATACACCGCTCGATTGGTCGGGACGGATGAAGATACCGATTTGGCGGTCATCAAGATTGATGCTGGCAAAGAGTTGCCTTTTGCGAAGCTCGGCAATTCCGACGGCGTCCAGGTGGGCGATTGGGTACTCGCGATTGGCAGTCCGTTTGGGCTTAATGCCACAGTGACTGCCGGAATTATTAGCGCCAAAGATCGTGGCGGCATGGGACGCCAGTTCCAGCGCTTTCTCCAGACCGATGCGGCCATCAATCCCGGAAATTCGGGTGGGCCACTTGTAGACATGGCAGGCCAGGTCATTGGAATCAATACCGCCATTCTGACCGGCAGCCGCGGCTATGAGGGCGTTGGATTCGCCATGCCGGCGACCACGGCCATCAGCGTCTATGATCAGATTGTAAAGAACGGTCGCGTGACCCGCGGCTCGATTGGCGTCCAGTTCACCGAAGAACGAGGAACTAACCCGATTACCCTTAAGTCCCTCGGCGCAACCCACGGTGTAGTCATTGAAGGCGTGGAGCCGGGCAGCCCCGCAGAACGGGCCGGCCTCAAGGCCGGAGACGTGATTGCCGCTGTCAATGGAACGCCGGTGAAAACTGGCAACGATCTCGTCAATCCGATTGCGTCCGCTCCTATCGGCAGCAAGGTCAAAATCAGCTACTACCGCGACAAGCAGCAGAAAGAAGCCACCGCAACCGTTGAAGACCGTACCCACGTCTTTCCGAATGCCGCGGGTCGCGTAAGCAACACGCCCGACGATACTGCTCCTGCTGAATTTGGATTGCGTGTCGAGAGCCTGACGCCCGAGAAGGCCCAGCACGTCGGCGTAGAAGGGCAAAAGGGCGTGCTTGTCAGCGAGGTGGAACCAACCAGCTTTGCCGACGATTTGGGCTTCACCCCCGGAGACGTAATTTCCGAGGTCAACGGCCAGTCGGTCACTACCGTCGACGAATATCACAAGTCCGTCAGCAAGCTAAAACCCGGCGAAAATGTGGTATTTAAGGTGCTCCGCAGGGGCAACACTGATCGCGTCATGACTGTGTTCCTGCCCGGCGTGGTTCCGGCGGACAGCAAGTAAGCAAAATAACAAGGGCGTTGTATTCCTTATGCGGCCATCGCTCTGCAAGCAGAAACTTGGCGGGCTAATCCTGGCGGCACTGACGGCGGGCGCACTGAGTGTGCCCGCTGCTGCCTCCCAGGATGCGTCAACGGCGACAAAGACCCAAGCGACACACACGCACCCGGCAACCTCGCACACAAGTGCGGCACACAAAAGCACCGCACATGCCACTACGTTGCATTCGACCGCGACACACACCACTACCGCTCATACCAAGTCCGCCGCGACCACCACTTCGCGACGGTCGAGTAAAAAGCGCGTCAAGAAAGTAAAAGGGCAGGCGGCGCCGACGCCGGACCGCATCACCGAGATTCAGCAAGCATTGGCGAAAAAAGGCATGTTGGAAGGATCGCCTTCCGGCCAGTGGGACGATTCAACAACCGATGCGATGAAGAAATTTCAGTCTTCCAACGGACTGAATCCCACCGGAAAGCTGGATGCGTTGACATTGCAGAAATTGGGGCTGGGCTCAGAAACCGCTGGTCTCGCTGCACCCACGCCACCACCAAACGCCACGAACCACCTGAAATACTTATCTTCCTTGCCCCCGGACTCGAATAGCTCAAATCAATAGGCGTGGGCCTGTGGAATCGATGGATCGCATCGAATGTCTGCGCTTGTGCGCGCCGAACCTGCTCTCTACAATTTAGAAATGACCCGGAAACAGACTTTGCTCACATGTCGCTGTTGCACGGACGTGTGTTCTGGTGTGGGAGGCTAACCGGCGCGAATCGTTTAGCCATTTGGACGTAACGAGCCCATCGCCAGACGAACTGGTCGATGGGTTTTTGCTTTTTGCTTGGTCGGTGCACGGCTCCGCATTCCAGTTGCACTTCAGTGCCAGAGTGTTTCGGAAAACGCGGGTGCGTGCGGGTGGCAAGGGCGAAGTCAAGGCGCTCCTTGCTGCCACAGGGTGGCGATGCCGAAGAGGCCGAGGCGCTGGTCTGCAAAACCAGTCTTAGCGGGTTCGAGTCCCGCCGCCACCTCCAACTTTAACCCGCACCGATGGAAATTTGCGGGCACGACTGCCCAAACCCTGCGTTCTGGCGCGGTCGCTGTGCGTATTGCTGGGAACCTTTTCCTCCTCGCCGGGTAATTAATCCCAAGACAATCAAAGCGAAAAAGGAGGCTCCCGCGCGGGCATTCGCCTCGCTCTGTTATTTTGCAAACGAACTGGACTCGGGAGCTTGGGCAACGGCGTCGAGACTCGGAGCAACAGTATGACGCTGGCAGAAAATGGCAAAAGGTGGATGGACATTTTGTTGCTCTCGCTGCCTTTCTTTGTTCCCGCGTCTGTTTCGGTCGCAAAAACAAAACTGGGTGCGCACGAAGGCAGGGCAAACGATGTCGTGATCCTTGCTCTTGAGCCGCTGAATGCTCGTGTAGATCTGCGGCAACACGTCAGAGAAGGGCTGGAGGGATCTTCCGAGGCACGGCGTGACACCGACAAGGAGCTGCTCGAAATCCAAATGACCATTGTTCGAGAGATAGCGCAGTTCGGGCCGGTCTTGCTGCTTGCACCAGACGAAAGCACGAAGTATGCAGTATCGGAGCGGTGCCACGAATTTGGGATTTGCGAACTGTTGAGGAACGACCGAGTTCGTATAACGACTGTGCCGCACGACGCTGTCTGGATTCGGGATTTTGGTCCCCAGATCAGGCTTAAGGCAGGGTCCGCACACGTGCAGCTGTGGCGTTATTTCGATATTCGTGCGGAGCAGGCAAAACAGGACAAGTTCCAGGAATTGGAGACCGCCCGGTTGAAGTTGCTGGACGCGCGGCAACGCCTGGACCAGCCAGAG
>Ga0335076_10006682_pt1 | contig 11636 bp, 14 predicted proteins | sample Lox_Sample_25_FD_206717 | JGI IMG/M metagenome (GOLD analysis project Ga0335076, IMG submission 206717) | Soil microbial communities from Loxahatchee National Wildlife Refuge, Florida, United States - Lox_Sample_2.5 | ecosystem: Environmental > Terrestrial > Soil > Wetlands | place: USA... | reverse complement strand
GCCCTGGGCCCTGGTGGACGCTGGCGACGCCCACGCCACCGGTCACGCGCGCGTACCCGTCGGCCATGCACACCGCGCTCATCTCGTGCCGGGCGTGGTGGAACCGGGCGCCGTGGCGTACGAGCGCGTTGGTCACGACGAGGTTGCCGCTGCCGAGGATCCCGAAGGCGTCCTTGACTCCCTGAGCGGCGATCGTCGCGCCGACCACGTCCGCGACCGATGAGTCTTGGCGGGCGGAAGAGTCTTTAGCCCCATGCCCAGACACGCTCGGCTCGGGCCCGTTCACGGCCTGTTCGGAGGAAACCTCAACCTCGCTCACGAGGAGGCCCATGCTAACCCTCGCCGGAGGGCGGGGTCGTGCAATCTCGTAGTGTGGGGAACATGACCTCGGACTCTCGTGCGATCAGCGTGCGCGGCCTCGTCAAGTCGTTCGGCGACGTCAAGGCGCTCGCCGGCGTCGACCTCGACGTGACCCGGGGGACGGTCCTCGGGCCGCTCGGCCCCAACGGCGCCGGCAAGACCACGTTCGTCCGCGTGCTCACGACGCTGCTGCAGGCTGACGGCGGAACGGCGTCGGTGCTCGGGCTCGACGTGATCGAAGACGCCGCCGAACTCCGCCAGGGGGCGTGAGCGCGAGGCGGTACCCTGGACGGGTGAGCTCCGCGCCCGGGATCGAGTACCGGAACGTGATCGTCGAGGTGTCCGAGGCTTCGGCTCGCATCACCCTGAACCGCCCCGATAAGCGGAACGCGCTGTCGCTCGAGTTGATGGAGGAGCTGATCGCGGCGCTCCGCGAGGTCTCAGCGCAGGATTCCGTGCGGGCGATCGTGATCGAAGCCGCCGGCCCGGCATTCTCGGCGGGGCACGACCTGTCGGAGATGATCGACCGCGACGAGGCGTTCTTCTCGCACCTGTTCGAGGTGTGCACGGTGATGATGGAGACGATCCACGATCTGCCCCAGCCCGTGATCGCGAAGGTGCACGGGATCGCGACCGCCGCCGGGTGTCAGCTGGTGGCGGCGTGCGACCTCGCGGTCGCCGCGGAGGGCGCTCGGTTCGGCACACCCGGCGTCAAGATCGGGCTGTTCTGCTCGACGCCGATGGTGCCGGTGTCACGCGCGGTCGGGCGCAAGCGCGCGATGCAGATGCTGCTCACCGGCGAGACGATCGACGCCGCGACCGCGCTCGACTGGGGCCTGGTCAATCGCGTCGTGCCGCTTTCGGAGCTGGACGCTGCCGTCGACGAGCTCGTGGACGCGATCGCGCGATCGAGCTCGTACACGGTGGCGGTTGGTAAGCGCGCGTTCTACGACCAGGTCGACCGCGATGAACACGACGCCTACGTCCAGACCAAGGTCGTGATGACCGAAAACGCGCTCGCCGCCGACGCCCAGGAGGGCATGAGCGCGTTCCTCCAGAAGCGCACGCCCACATGGACCGGTAGATAAACGGCGGTACGATCCCGCCGTGGCCGAGCGCGCGCCACATGTCCTCGTGGTCGCCTACCGCACCGCGGCGACGCCGCGGCTGCTCGATGAGGTGCGCCGCCGCGCCCGGGCCGGCCCTTGCCGGATGACGCTGCTGGTGCCGAGGCCCTACTGGGACCCGGACACCGACGAGGCCCAGGTCGTCGTCGAGCTTGCGGTGCCGCTGCTGGAGCGCGCGGTGCTGGCGCACGTCGATGCGGTGATCGGCGATTCGGATCCGGTCGAGGCCGTCCGTCAGTTGATGGCCGGCACCGAGGTCGACGAGGTGATCGTGTCGACGCTCCCGCAGCGCGTGTCGAAGTGGCTGCACCGGGACGTCCCGTCGCGGGTCCAGGCGCTGGGGCTGCCGGTGACGGTCGTGACGGCCGAACAGTCCTCGCGCGCGTTGCTTACCGAGAGCTGAACCACGACCGCGGGTTTAGGGTCGTGGACCCGTCGCTGGATTGTCGGCGGCCAGGGCCTCAGCCCAGAACTCGCGGTCGGCGACGGCTGCGGCGCCGTGACCGACCTTGCCGGAGATAGTGATGTGAGTCTGGCCGTCGCGTTCGTCGCCGGCGAACGTCACCGTGATCTTCTCCGCGCCGAGGACGCGACCCAGCCACACCGCTGTGCTGATCGGCAGTGGGGCCACGAGCTTCGGTTTGTAGGTCAGCGAGTTCGCGGTGTGCTCGCTCAGCCGCATCTCGCGGTGAAGGTTGCGGGCACCGCCACCGGCGCTCGGTCGGCGCAACCGGTCGCTCAGTCTGCGCTCGAGCCTTGCCGCTGCTACCTCCGGCGCCGCCGTGGTCGAGAATTCGTGCGAGAAGGTTTGGGACATCGCGGTCTCCTTTGCCGTGGTGATGCGGCGCACCTGAATCTCGCGCGCGAGATCCCGCGGGTCATCGGTAGAAACGCGCCGGCCGAAGGTGCCGGCTAGCTGTGAGCGATGTGGGAAAGCCGCGCGGGACTCGCGGTCGGTCACCGATGCCGACGAATTGGCGCGGGTTCAAGCTCGGCATGACCGACCAAGACTCCGTTGAGGCGTAAGACCACGATGACGCCTGAGAACTTCCCCTCTCGCGCGGCTCGTTGGAGTGCTGCGCATCGTCGGCTGGTTGTGCTCGGCTGGCTGGCGTTTGTAATCGTCGCATTCGCACTTGGGAGCGCAGCTGGGATGGTTCAGCTCTCGAGTATCGAGACGGAGAACGGCCAGTCGCGGCTCGCGGACCAGACGCAGGCGCAACAGTTCCCGCGTGAGCGCGCGGGCGAGGAAATCCTGATCGAGAGCAGGAGCGGGACACTGGCCGGCAGCGGCTATCGCGCGGCGGTGAACGATCTCGTCAAGCGTCTTTCGAGCATTGGGTCGGTGGCGGCGGTGAGGTCCCCGCTGGCCCCGGGCAACGCGGGACAGATCTCCAAGAACGGTCGCGCGGTCCTTGTGACGTTCCAGATCACGGGCAATCCGGATACCTCGCAAGATCGCGTCGCCCCGGCTCTCGCGGCGACCGCCGCCGTGCAGCGGGCGCACCCCCAACTGTTCATCGGCGAGCTCGGGACTGCGAGCACCATGAAGGCGGTCAACGCGCTGGTCAACAACGACTTCCACAAGGCAGAGGCGACCTCGCTGCCGGTCACGCTGTTCATCCTCGTGCTCGCGTTCGGGGCGCTGGTGGCGGCCGGCGTGCCCCTACTGCTCGGGTTCAGCGCGGTCCTCGCCGCGCTCGGCGTGACCGAGCTGTTGAGCCACATGGTGCACGTCGAGAGTTCGATCACGTCGGTGATCTTGCTGATCGGTCTGGCGGTCGGCATCGACTACTCGCTGTTCTACGTGCGCAGAGCACGGGAGGAGCGCGCGCAGGGACGCGCGTCGGCGGAGGCGCTGCAGGCCGCGGCGGCAACCTCGGGCCGAGCCATATTGATCTCCGGCTTCACCGTAATGATCGCGATGACGGGGATGTTCCTGATGGGCAATCAGATATTCACGTCGTTCGGGATGGGAACCGTGCTGGTGGTGGCGATCGCGCTGATCGGGTCGCTGACAGTGCTGCCGGCCGTGCTGTCCAAGCTCGGCGACCGCGTCGACCGTGGGCGGATCCCCGGTCTCGACCGGCTACGTGCCAAGCCCGGCGAGTCACGGTTCTGGTCGCCGATCATCGGCCTCGTGCTGCGCCGGCCGGTCCTCTGGGGCGGCGCCGCCGCGGCGCTGCTCGTCGCGCTCGCGATCCCCGCGCTGACCCTGCACACGGTGAGCGCCGGCATGCAGGGACTCCCGCCCAACCTTCCCGTCATGCAGGCATATCAGCGCGTCCAGCAAGCATTTCCCGGTGGCGCAGAGCCCGAGACCGTTGTGATCAGCGCACCCGACGTCACCACCCCGCGCGTCACCGCGGGGATCGCCGCACTGGAACGGGCTGCGCTCGCGACGGGCAAGATGCACGAACCGATCCTGGTCGACGTCAGCGCCTCCCATCAAGCTGCGCGCGTCTCGATCCCGCTCGACGGCACGGGCACCGATGCGGCGTCGCTGAGCGCGTTGGCGCTGTTGCGCGACCACGTCATTCCGGCCACGATCGGCCGCGTGCCCGGCGTCACCGTGCGCACGACCGGCGAAGCGGGACAGACCGTGGACTTCAACAACACGATGAAGTCCCACGCCCCGTACGTGTTCGCGTTCGTGCTCGGCCTGGCGTTCGTGCTGCTGCTCCTGACCTTCCGCTCAATCGTGATCCCGCTCACGTCGATTGTCCTCAACCTGCTCTCAGTCGGCGCTGCGTACGGGGTGCTGGTGCTGATCTTCCAACAGGGTCATCTGCAGTCGTTGCTCGGGTTCACCTCGATTGGAGGCATCATCGACTGGCTGCCGCTGTTCCTGTTCGTGATCCTGTTCGGCCTCTCGATGGACTACCACGTGTTCATCCTCAGCCGCGTCCGCGAAGCGCACGAGAACGGGATGAGCACCGAGGACGCAATCGCCCATGGCCTCAAGGCGAGCGCCGGCGTCGTCACGAGCGCCGCCATCGTCATGGTTGCGGTGTTCGCGATCTTCGCCACCCTCGGGGAGATCGTCTTCCAGATGCTCGGCGTCGGCCTCGCCGTAGCGGTATTGCTCGACGCCACGGTCGTCCGCGCGGTTCTGCTCCCGGCGACGATGAAGCTGCTCGGCGACTGGAACTGGTACCTCCCGAGCTGGCTCGGATGGCTTCCACGCATTTCCGGCCATCGGGCGGCCGGGCCACCGCGTGGTCCGGTGGCGGCGCACTGATTCAGATCGCGAGCACCGCGCCGTCCGAGGCCGTCTCGAACTCCACGTCTCGGGCCCGAGCGAGCATGCCCTCGCTCATGTGGGTGAGCACGAGCCGGTCGCAGTTGATCTGAGGTCGATTGCCCGCGAGCGTCACGTAGTTGAGGTGGCCGGGGGCCTTCAGGTCGTAGAAGTTGCACTCGCACACGAACAGGTCCGCGCCGTCGGCGACGTCGATCAGTGCGTCGGTCCACTCGGTATCGCCCGAGTAGGCGATCACCTTCCCGCCGTATTCGAGTCGGAGGGCATACGACGGCGCGCCGCTCGAATGGCGGACCTGGAACGGGGTGATCCGTGCCGGTCCCAGCTCGTACGGGCTCTGTTCGGAGAACTCGCCGAAGGTCGTCTCGAACGGGCGCTCGACGGTCGTGGCGCCGGGGTACAGCGCCTCGAACGTCCGCTCGACGCGGTCCTGGACACCGGCCGGCCCGACGATTCGGAGTGGCTTGGACCGCGGTGCGAACTGTCCGTCGAGGATCAGCCAGGGCAGCCCGGCGAAATGGTCGCCGTGGAGATGGCTGAGCGCGACGAATCCGAGCGAGGACGGGTCGATGTTCGCTCGCCTGATCGCGACGAGCGCGGTCGCCCCGCAGTCGAGCAGCATCGGCTCGACGCCGTCGTCCAGGTGGATGCAGGCCTGGAGGCGCCCGCCGCCGGCGAACGCGTCGCCCGAGCCGAGGAACGTCAGTTGCACGATCCGGAGGTTGTCAGGATCGGCTGGGGGGCGGCAGCCGCTTCTCGAACCAGTGGTGGGCGAACGGCTCGTCGTTGAACGCCGGCACCTCGACGTAGCCGGCCGATCGGTAGAGCGCGATCGCCTCGACGAGCGCCTTGTTCGTCTCGAGGCGCGCGGTGGTCGCGCCACTGGCGACCGCATCCGCCTCGAGCTCGGCGAGCAGCCGCCGAGCGATTCCGAGTCCGCGAGCGGACTCCGCCACCCACATCCGCTTGATCTCGGACGGCTCGCCCCGGTGATGCTTGACCGCGCCACATCCGACCGGCTCGCGGTGCAGATAGGCGACCAGGAACAGTCCGGCGGGAGGCGTGACCTCGTGTGGCTCGGCCGAGATACCCGCCGCGGCATCGAACCCGGAGTCCGATCGGCGATCGAGCTCGGCGAAGTACGCGCGCACGCAGCTTCTCGCATCTGCGCCGGGTGTAGCCACGGGTCGGATATCGATCGCGCTCGTCGTGAGCAGACGCCTGACCGTCCTCATCGCCGCGACGAGCTCGTCCCCCTGGCCGGCGTCGAGTCCGAGCCGCGACCTGAGCGCGCGCACCTCGCACCCCTCGGTCCCGATCTCCCACAGCACGCGGTCCTGGCCGAGCGGCCGGTTGCGCCCGAGGTACCGGTCGTCGAGCGCCCCGACGCGCTGGGTCACGACCCGGTTGAAGCTTCGGATCTGATCGACGAGGACGCCGGCGGCCATTCTCTGATCTTAGTCAGAGATCGGCGAGGGTGTGGTGATCGAGTGGCTTGGTCAGCCGGTGCGGGCGTTCGTCGAAGCCGGCAGCGCGGTAGAAAGCCAACGCATCCGTCCGTTGCACCCCGGTCGTCACCTCGAGCCTGAAGCAGCCGAGGTCGCGCGCGGACTCCTCGATCGTGTGCATGAGCGCGTATGCCACGCCCCGGCGCCGGTAGCGATCGTCGACGACCAGCGCCGTGATCCGGCATTGCGGATCGGGCCGCTCGAGCAGGTCGATCAGCTGGTACGCGGCGACGCCTACGACCTCGCCGTCGAGCTCGGCGACCAGCACCTCGGCGTCCGGGTGATCGGTCAGCCGCTCGAGCCGCTCACCCAGCTCGAGGGCGGTGGCCGGGTAGCCGAGCTGACCGAGCAGCGGCGCGATCGCCCCGGTGTCGCGCTGGTCGGCGACCCTGATCGTGACGCGATGCTCTGGAGTCGAGTTCATGCGAGTCGTTTCTCGAACCAGTAGGCCGCCACCGGGTTCCCGTTGTAGTCGGCGATCTGCTCGTAGCCGACCTTGCCGAACAGCGCCACCGACGCGGGTTGCCGGGCACCGGTATCCATCCGAAGCGTCGTGTAGCCCACGTCGCGGGCGATCCCCTCGAGCCGGGCGAGCAGTGCGCGCGCGACGCCGAGGCCCCGAGCCTTCGGCGCGACGTAGACGCGTTTGATCTCCGCCGTGGTGGGGTCGAGGCGCTTGAGCGCGGCGCACCCGACGGGCTCGCCATCGCGGTAGGCGACGAGCCAGCGGCCTATCGGAGGCTCGACGTCTTCAGGCGTGAGGCGAGGGGGGACGTCAGGGGTCCAGTCGGGGTACATCGCGCGGATCTCGGCCACGTAGTCGGGGACGAGCGCTTGGCCGGCCGGGGCGTCGTAAGGCTCCTCGGCGATCCGGATCAACCCGTTTGTGAACTCGGCGATCGCGGAGACTGTCTCGTCCGGCAACTCCGTTGGGGGCGAGTGCTGGCAGTCGAGGTGGACCCGCCGGACCGGACCGGCGGCGAGCCGCTCGATCGTGTCGAGCTGCGCCATCGTCCCGTACTGGTCGCGCTCGCCCTGGATCAGCAGCAGCGGGCACGTGATCCGCTCCAGCTCGTCGGTGATCGCCCAGTTCGGGAAGTCCGGATCGAGCCACACGTCGTTCCAGCCGAAGAACGCGGCGTCTGGGTCGCGGTGATGGCGCGACATGCGTTCACGGAGGTCGGTCTGTTCGTAGGCGTCGCGCGCTCTGCGGATCTCCGCGAGGCACATCTCCTCGACGAACGCGTGCGGCGCGATCGCGACAACGCCGGCGACCGTGTGATGCGCGGCGTAGATCAGCGCGATCGAAGCGCCGTCGCTGTGACCAACCAGGATCGGTTCTTGGAGGTCGAGGCGTGCGAGAAGCTCGGGCAACACCTCGAGTGCCTCCTCGTGCATGAACGCCGGGGTACGAGGCCGGGGCGGCGGGTCCGACTGGCCGTGTCCGAACCGTGAGAACGCCACCGTACGCCGGCCGGTGGCGTCGGCGAGCCGTTCGGGGAAGCCCCGCCACAGCCCCACCGACCCGAGCCCCTCGTGTAGGAGCACGATTTCTGGTTCATCGCGATCACCCGGGATGTCGAGGAGCTCGATCGCGCCGGTCGGAAGGGTGAGAGTCGCGGGCGGCATGGGCTTGGGAAGAAACTACGACATGGACGGGGTTTCTTCCCGAGCACCCCCGGGGAGGGGTCGCGCTTCAGGCCGCTTGCGCGGCCCGCGGCGACCGGCCGGCTTCGAGCGACTCGAAGTACGAACGCGCCGCCGGCTGCCACCGTTCGTGCCGTCCGGTGAACAGCTCATGCGCACGCCGGCGCGGCCACGCCGCGGGCAACAGCTCGCCCGGCAGGTCCGGGTCGAGGAACGGGAACCTCCGCCACGCGTGCACGAGCAGCGTCTGCAGGCGGAAAGACGCCTCGGGCGACGAGGGCCGGATCGCCGCAAAGTCCGCGATGAAGACCTCGTAGGCCGAGCGCACTTCGTCGAGATCCCACGCGGCCGCCACGACGTCCTCGGCCCGCCCGAGCGCGCCGAGCGACGCGACGAACGACGTGGCCTCTGCCGCCGGCGCCGCCAGCAGCACCTCGCGGAGCTCGGCTTCGCGCTCGACGTGCGGCGTCAGCCACACGCCACCGCCCATCGACCCGAGCCCGGCCCACGCCAGGCGGGTCCGGACCTGGTGGCGGACCTCGCGGCGCGCCTCGGGGACGCGCAGCACCAACACGAGCCACCGCCCGTCCCACTCCCACGGAGCGCCGAACGAATAGATCCTGCGAGCGCCGGTCCGGAGTAGCTCCGCGGTTCCAGAGCTCAGAGACACCCGCGCGCGGCGACCGTGGCGCGAGGTCTCGAGCCAGCCGTCGCGCACGCTCCGGGCCAGCGCCTGGCGAGCGGCGTGCTGCGTGTAGCCCACCGAGACAAGCGCGGCGACCAGCGTCTCCTGCCACACGGCCTCGCCGCGCGGCAGCACATATTCACCGAGGATCGTGAGCAGCAGCGACCGCGCCGCCGGGGCGCCTACCGATCGTCGCCGGAGCTGGTCGTCCATGAGTCAGCGGGCTCGAACTCGTCCCGGATCGCCTCGAAGTACGTGTTGCATGCCTGGCAGCGCATCTGCTTCGTGATGATCTGCCCGCCCCACGGCGACACGACCTCGACGTCCTCCGACGAGCAGAACGGGCACGCTATCGGCGGTACTGCTCGTTCCAATCCGACCAGTCCGTGGGCTCGTCCAGCGACATCCCGTCCACCAGCGGGAGGAGCCAGTCACGCACGCGGGCACGGATCGCCGCCGGGCCCGAGTCGACCATGCCGGCCGCGACAGCCTCGGCGTAGCCCGAGTCCGAGTCGGGTCCCGGCCACCGCGCCGCCTCCGCCCACATCTCGTCGATTCGGCGCCGCAACAACGCCAGATCCTCACCGCCGACCCGACCAATGCGTCGAGCCCACGCTTCCGCGTGCACGCGATGGGCGCCCTCCTCCTGGAGGATCTTGCGGGCGCGCTGGGCGAGTGGCTCGATCGAGCTGTCCCTGGCCGAAGCCACGAACGTGGTCAGGATTCCGTCGACGACCAGGTTGGCGGCGATGAACGACGCCCAGTCGGGCAGCTCCTGCGAGATCACGAACATCGGATGACCGGCGTCGAGGCCAGGGTCCTCCGGGCGCGAGACCCCGAGCTTGTCGAGCACCGGGTACGTCGACCGTGCGTGGCCGAGCTCGTCCTGAGCCATCGCCGCGGCCGCCACCGCCGACTCGATCGTCGGTGCGCTCACCGCCCACTCGCCGTACCGGCGTCCGAGCGCGCTCTTGTTGTCGGCGAGCGATCCGATCAGCGAGATCATCGTGGCGGTCGCGGGATCGACGCGAACGGTGCTCATGACCTGATCGCCTCCCGGATCGATGCCCGCGGCACGATGATCATCTCGATCCACGGCTGCTCGTCGTAGATCGCGCGGGCCGAGACCAGCGCCAGGTCCTCGTCGTCCTCGGTGACCGTCCCCACGTGGTGGAGCGGCTCCGGATACTCCTTGCGGGCGAACACCTCCCAGACGGTTTCGTCGGCGCGGCTCATACCGCGATCCCAAGCTCGCGCATCCGTACACGCGCGTCGTCGCGAAGCCGGGCCTTGGTCCAGACCGGATCCCAGACGACCTCGATATCGACAGAGTCCACGTCGGGGTCGGCCAGGATCGCCTCCCGGATGTCCTCCTCGATGAACTCCATTGCGGGGCAGCCCATGCTCGTGTATGTGATCTGCAAGTCAGCCGTCCGCGTATCGGCCCGATACGCGAGCGACACGATCAGACCCATGCCAACCACCGACACCGGGATCTCCGGATCCTCGACCCGCCGGAGCGCCTCCCACAGACGCGCCTCGACACAGCTCACGCCGCCCTCCGGAGCGAAGTCGTCTGGTAGCCCCGCTGCAAGGTCCGGACGTAGTCGTCGTTCATCGGACCCCGCGCCCGCCACCGCACGATCACGTCGTCCCACGAGATCGGGCCGTCATCGAGCAGCCATTCGCGCTTCTCCTCGTCGAACGCGGCCGGGAAGGGACAGTCGATCACGTAAACGTCTCGCTCCGAGTCGAAATGGGCCGGCACGCGGATCCCAACCTCCCCCATAAAAGGCACCACTTCGGACATCCACCACTGTCGGAGCTGATCGTTCGACTTGCCCTTGAAGCCGTAGTCGAGCTGCTCGGAGTGCTGCTTCATCGAGTCCGGCAGGCCGAACCACTCCAGCGTGAGAATGAACATCCAGTCGACCGCCGCTTGAACCTCCGCCTTGCCGGAAGGCTCGCGAACCAGCTTGCGGATCCAGGTGCGCCCGTGGCGGAGGTGGAACGTCTCCTCCTTGTCGACCTTCGCGAGCGCCCGCTTCCACGGCCCGAACGTGCTCGACTGGTACACGTCGGACAGGAGCACGAACCCGGCCTGGTCGTACAGGGCGTTCGCGCACACCAGCTCGACCCACGAATTCAGCGGGACGTCGAACGCGTACGGGTACTTGAACGAACGGGCGGGCCTCTCGTAGATCAGTTCGTCCATGTCGACGCCGAGATCACCAAGCAGCCGGTAGCCGATGTGGGCGTGCGCGAGCTCGTCCTGGATGATCGACATCGCCGACCCGAAGTTGTTGAGCGCCGGCGCGTGCTGCGCCGCCCGCAGGTACGACGGGGCGCTGACTAACTCGGTGTCGGCCGACACCGTGAGGATCCGCCGCATCCCCTCGAGGTACTTCGGCGACATGTGCTGGATGCCCTCGACGAGCTTGCCGGCGGCAAGGTGCTGTTGGACCTGCTCTTCGGTCCAGGGGGCGAGGTGTTCGGGAGCCACGTGTGACACTTGACTAACGCCCGGCATCGTATAGTCTCTCCCCCGGTGAGGTCAAGTGGCACGATCGTTGAGCTCGACGGCGTCGCGCCGACGATCGGCGAAGACGTGTTCCTCGCCCCGACCGCGGTCCTTGTCGGCGACGTCCGCGTGGGCGATCGGTGCAACATATGGTTCGGCACCGTGCTGCGCGGCGATGCCTCGCACATCGAGATCGGCGCCGGCTGCTCGATCCAGGACACCGCGGTCATTCACTGCGCGCGCGAGCTGCCGACGGTCATCGGCGCCGACGTCGTCATCGGTCACGGCGCGATGCTCGAGGGCTGCACAATCGGCGACGGCGCGCTGATCGGCATGGGCGCGATCGTGCTCCAGCACGCGAACGTCGGCGCCAGCGCGATGGTCGCGGCCGGCGCGGTCGTGTCCGAGCGGACCGAGATCGCGCCCGGCGTGCTCGCCGCCGGGGTGCCCGCGCGCGTGAAGAAGGAACTGTCGGGGTCAGCGCTCGACTGGACAAAGCGCGCCGCGGCGCACTATCAGGAGTTCC
>Ga0335076_10006681_pt1 | contig 11638 bp, 11 predicted proteins | sample Lox_Sample_25_FD_206717 | JGI IMG/M metagenome (GOLD analysis project Ga0335076, IMG submission 206717) | Soil microbial communities from Loxahatchee National Wildlife Refuge, Florida, United States - Lox_Sample_2.5 | ecosystem: Environmental > Terrestrial > Soil > Wetlands | place: USA... | reverse complement strand
AAGACCGGGCCGTGTTGCAGCATTTGAAGGAAGGCGTCGCCAAGAGGATGGAGCGGTGGACTAGCGAGGAGTTAACGAACTGTTGGGTAAGCGCGGTGGAGCGAGGCAAGGAACTCGTTGGAAACCAGCGTTAACAGGACTTCTAGCTGTAGTTCCGGCGATCGCTAAATTGCTGCTGCCCGCCGGCTTCTGCGCGGAATGGGGTGTTAGACTCAAATGTGCATGCAAAATAGCGAGTGCTGTTCGATATGAAGTGGCTACTGCAAAACTTTCGAGCCCGCGCGGCGTTTGCCTTGCGGAATCCTGGCTACACCCTTAAGAGTCTCGGGCGCGAGCTAGCGATGAAGGATGAAAAATTTCTGTGCCAAATTACCGGGGTATCGGCGCGCGAGATTCGGAGCTTCTTGAATGAACCTATCGAAACGCCTGAGTTTGCGGCTCACCTTAGGGAGTGCGAGGAGAAGTTTCGATCGCTCAACATGCTGAGCGCCGACCTGTACGGCAAGAAGGTACTCAACCAGTACGCGGTGATTAGAGCGATGAAGCCGAAGTGCGTCGTTGAGACAGGCATAGCGAGTGGGGTGTCCTCGGCGTACCTGCTCCTTGCAATGCGGAAGAATGGTCACGGACAGGTACATTCGATCGGGTTACCGGACGCGTCGTTCTTGCCAGCGGGTAAAGAGATGGGTTGGATCGTGCCACAGTGGCTACGTAATTCTTGGAAGATCCACGAGGGAGACTCGCGAGCGCTGCTGCCCAAACTCTTCAAGGAAGCCGGAGAAGTTGGCGTGTTTATTCACGACAGCCTGCACACCTACGAACATATGATGTGGGAATTCGAAGCCGCGTATCCGTACCTGACGCCACACGGAGTGCTAATCGCGGACGACGTGATGTGCAATTCGGCTTTTGCGGAGTTTGCCGCAAAGATACACGTCGCCGAGGCGCAGGCACTGCACGGCGTTGGCTTTCTGCGGAAACCCCTTTAAACTCAGGCGAATTTCTACTAGCGGTGTTTGACTTGACTGATATTAGGTCAGGGTGCGGCTGATCGAGAGGGATCAACTTTTTCGTCGTTCACTTTTAGAATTAAAACGGGTACCGTAACCTTGATGTTGTCGATGCGTTTTCCCTGAAGACGATCAACATGCAACTCAGCAATTCGAACTAGATCCCCTTCTTTCTCCATTTGTATCAACGGCGAAGCGATCACAGCGGGATACTGCGCACCCCTTGCGACGTACGCAATATGTTGCGCCCTGAAATAATCTTTCCAAGCACCAACGGTATTTAAACGGCCAGGATCAATCTCGAAGCTGTTCTCCGGATCTCCATTCACGAACGGGACTCGCAAATAATAGAGATGGCGCACAAAAACTAAGGTGCGGCCCGGTTTGGCGGAGTTGCCGAGAGTGTTGTTTATCGCTTCGACGACCTCGTACTCCTGAGAAGTTTCTTTCAAATAGGACTCTCGCGTTTTCAGGCCCAGTGCCGCCTCGATGGGTTTTTCCCCGTACACCATTAACCCCGCGAATCCGGTTACCGCGACGAAGAAGAACAAGGTCAGAACAGCAGATTTCGCTATGGTCAACTCCTTCTGATGTATCCAAGCGACGCTAGCGGCAGCGCACGCAAGTGCGACGGGGTAGATTGGTAGAAGGAACCGCAACAGGCCGGAAGAGAAATAGAGAGCCACGGCCGATATCAACCAAACGACCACTGCATTCTGCCAAGCGCAGTTTTTCCTTATCGCTATGAAAATCGGGGGAGACATGGCCAGAACCGTCGGGCCAAAAAAGTCCCAAAGTCCGATATTGTCTGGCCGGCTTTGTGCAAAAAGCGCGAATGGTAGTAGTCCTAGAAAACTATGGTGCTGTGCTGCACCTGTGCTGAGAGCCAAGGATCGCATCGCGTAGCCAGTGACTAAGTGAGGAGACAGCTTCTGTGCTAAAAAAGGGAACACCGGGTTGCCAGTCCAAATAGTGTTCCTGAGATACGGCGAGATTCCTCCGAAAACTGCGCTAAGGACAAAGACAACGCTCGCTAAGAAACTGCGGAACTGCCAGACGAATACAACCAGCACTGCCGCAGCTATCAAGCAGCCACTGTATTTGCCTCCGGCTACTCCGCCTGTCAACCATCCCGCTGTCAGTGCGAATCGCCATGAAAAGTGGGAACTCCGTTGGTTCAGGAGGATGAGCACGGTACCAAGGAAAAAAGCCATAAAGATGTCGGGAGAGCCCGAGTTTGACATTTGCCAGAACACTACGGGCGTCAAGAGAAATAGCAACGGGGCGACGAGAGCTACTTGTCCGCCGACCCATTGTGCAGACAATCTAGCTGCTACCGCAGCACTCAAAACACCGCCTAAGAAAATGAAGCCGAGAGCAAGTCTTTCGCTGCCCAATGCCAAGCCGAATAAAATTAAGGAGTGGTGTTGGCCGCATAGAAAACTTGTTGTAATCGAAAAAAGTGGATGGAATCCTCGGTCGAGGATCAGTTTTTGAACTGTGAAATGATAGTGCTGTGCATCAGAGCCCGTCAAAGGCGCCGAAGCAATCAAAAACTCAACGAGGATCACGGCGGCTGTTAGCCAGAACAGGAACCGCTCGATTCCAGAGAGAGCGATAATTCTTCTGAACAGTGGATTGATTTGGCGACCAAACCTTTGGGCCTCAATCAGAACGCAGAGACTCAAGAGGCCGACGATACAATAAGCCGCCGGTCGAATATGTTGACTAAATTCCCCAAGGAGCAGCAGCGTCTCTGCGCACACAATTCCGACGGCTGTCGATATCAGTAACTGGTCGAAGGGAGAATTGAGACCGATGTCCAGGTATTTCAGGATTCGTCGCCCACAACATGCGAACGCTGCACAGAAGAAAATCAGGCTGCCAAGACAAAGCAAACTTTGTGCTAACGCCATAATCTGTGAACAAGAGAGCGGAGAAGCGGGGCGGCTGCGGGCCAGAACTGATACAAATACCAAGTAAGGGATCCGATTACCCATAGGCAGAAAGAGATTTGTGTTACGAGAGCGGCTCGAATTTGCGTCGTACTTGGCATCGGTCTGAGATTAGACGTTTTGCTGTGCAAACGGGCCGTCCGGGGCGGCAGCGAGGGCTAGTTTCTCCGAACGGACAAAATCCGGAAGCCGGAAGAGCATCCCCAAAAGAACCCACAAATATGCGTTGATCACAAAATCTTCATACGCGACGACGCCACCCCACATGTAGGGGACGAAAACGAGGAACGCAAACCAAAAAATTGAGAAACCGAGCGGGAACCACATCGTGCCACGCAACTGGATCACGATCCGCCAAGCAGACAACAGCACGGCCGCCGAAAGAAGAATCCACAGAATTAATCCGACGATGCCAACTTGCAGAACGATCGCACCAAATCCGCTCTCAACGCCGTCGTTTGGCGGCCGTACATGGAAAAAACGGGATACATATTGAACCCCGAGCCCGCACGTACCGATGCCATAGCCGTAAGGCCACCGGTCAAAACTGAATGCGCCTAAGAAGTTCTCGAGAGGGTATGCCCAGGTGCGGAAAGCTACTTCGCTGTGAGAGCTATTGGGGGACAGTGTCTCGAAATACAAGGAGAGACGGGATTGCAGCGCATCAGGGAAAAGCAAGGTTAGGAAGAATAGAGCTGAAACTATGCCGACGGTCGTGCGCTGAATTGTGCGGAGAACCCGGATTACCTCTCCGTTGTGCCACGGAGCGCCCCAGAGGAATGCGATGGAGAATACGATAGCATTAATAACTCCCCAAGAAAATGCACCGCGAGATGCGGTCAGAACCAATGCACCTGCGGCCACCGTGACACTAATGAATGCCAGGAGCCGGCCCTGCCTTTGTCGAAAGAGCAAATAACCGGTGAATCCCAGTGCGATAATCCAAGCCACTCCAAGAAAGTCGGCGTATCGTCCTGCACTGACAAACACAGAGGTGGGTCGATACGAAGAAAGCCCGCTGATGGGTGAGGTACGGTAGTTTGTAGCTAGGTCGCGGATGTCTTCTTGAAGATTCTGCGGATTCAAGAAGGTGTGACCGAGTATGGCCTGAGCACCACCGAGCGATCCAATCACAAGGAGCAGGATAAGGTTCAGGAAGAAAAAACGCCGCATATGTTTTTCCGAAGAAAGATATGCGTATCCAATGATCATTAGTGGTACGTAGTAGAAAAAAAGCTTGAAGCCCATGAGCCCGAAAAAGATCGACGGGGAAGCAGGGTTAAAAATCTGCATGAAGCCAACCCACATCATGATTAACAGCGGCATGCGAAAGGGCGGACGGAAAATCGGCAGTTTTTCCTTTCGGATGGCAATGAAGAAGGAAAGGTAAACGATCAACGCCAAGATGTCCTTCCCGAAATAGATAACCATGTTGTTGCCCAGGTATTTACGGGCAAAGTCTTCGAACAGCATCCAAGAGAGCAGAAGCAGCAAGCCGTTACGCCAATTGTTCAGGATAACGACAATGACGGCGGATGCCACGAAAGCGAGCGCAATTAAAACCAGGGTATTTATGTCTTCCTGGAGGATGTAGTCCGAGATACCGTAAGCGGCCAGTACACCGATGGCGACAAAAATGAGAGTGAGTCGGCCACCCTGGATCCCGCTTGAAGAAGTGTTTAGAACGCGTGAAATCATGCTCGCCAGACTATTATTGCGAAACGGAGTTGATCTGGACAGCGAAATATTGGATGCACAGACCGTGGCCGGTCGCGCCGGGTTGCAGGCTTGTCAGCGAAAGCTCTATACTCAGCGCGTGAATGAAAACAGTTGCTCGCCCTGCGCCTGAGGCTGGAACGACAATGTTCCTCCCCATGTATGTCCAACTTCACCGGATTTGCGCAGATAGATGACGGAAACAAACCCGCAACAACCCCGCGTCGACATCGTAATTCCGGTTTACGGCGAACGGGAACGAGCCCTTCGCGAAACCCTCCTGGCTTGCCTCAGGCAAAGCTATCCCGTGGACCGCACATTTGTGGTTGATGATGGCTCACCGCAAGCTGTCTGCCTCCCTTCGGAGGTATTGCCATTCGGACCTCAGGTTGTCTTGTTGAGGCTTCAGCAGAATCAGGGAATATCTGGCGCGCGAAACGCGGGGATTGCTCACTCCAATACCGTCCTGATTGCTTGCGTAAACACGGAAGTTATCCCTGACTCCGGCTGGCTTGGCGTCTGTGTGCGTTATCTGTGCGCGAACGCGAGAGTAGGCGCATGCTATACCAGGCTGGTACCGAGCCGGCCGAAGCGTCTTCTGACGCGATGGCGGATGCGGTTCCGCGAGACAAAATTTGGAAGCGTATCCGGACCAACACCATTTGCGCCGGGTCACGCTGCCGTCTTTCGGAGAGAAGCGCTCGATGCGGTCGGCGGCTTCGATGTGCGCTACCGGTTGCACCTGGAAGACTCGGATCTCGGCGGGCGGATGTGGCAAAAGGGATGGGAGACGCATTACATCGCCGAAAGCTGTTGCGTCACGACGCAAGAAGACACGCTCACGCAGATCGCAAAGAAGGAATTGAGGGAATGCTTCTGGTACGCCGCACCTGGCAGTTCTCCGGTACGTTCCGCCATTCTACTCACAAAGTGGACACTCATCCGGGCTGCACGTAATCTGGCGAAGTTCCGCTGGTACTTCCTGCCCGTCGATTTTGCACTTTGGGCTGTCGGCCTTTGGAGTCTCACCTCGGAAGAAGTCAAGCACGCCTTTAAAGGCAGTCGGAGCTCATGAAACTCCTGATCTACTCTCACCTTTTCTGGCCGAGTGTCGGCGGATTGGAAACGGTTGTCCAGGCGCTTGCATCAGGATTGGCGAAACTGAACGACAAGACGGGTGCGCCATTGTACGAAATTACCGTGGTGACCAACACGACCGGGCCACCAGACGGGGCCGAATGGCAATCCTCCTACCGTGTCGTCAGGAAACCGCAGCGCGCCGAACTACGTCGGCTCGTCGAGTCTGCAGACCTCGTTCATGTTGCCGGTGTATCGATTCCCGCGATTCGCTCAGCACTATCAGCGGGCAAACCGGTGGTCGTGGAGCACCATGGATTTCAGGCGATCTGCCCTACCGGACAATTACTGCAAGAGCCGCAAGACGTGCCCTGTCCCGGCCACTTCATGAATGGAAATCATGCAGCGTGCTTGCGCTGCCGGAATTCGGGCACGTTTCTCTCATCTCTGCGATTGTGGCTGCTGACGTTTTGGCGCCGCTGGTTATGCGAGCGGGTGACGGTCAACATCGTCCCGACAGCATGGCTGGGCGAACAACTGAATCTTTCGCGGGTTAAAACCATATGGCACGGCTTGCCACGCGAAGCGGCGTTTGTCCGAATTAGCAGTACCGGAAGGATTCCTCAGATCGTATTCATGGGCAGGCTGGTCACGACCAAAGGAGTCGGGCTACTGCTTGAGGCCGCGGGGAAGCTAAGAGAGCAAAATCATCGGTTTGAAATCGTGATCATTGGAGCGGGACCCGAGCGGGAATCGCTCGAAGAACAAGCCAAACAGAAGCAACTGGCCGGCCAGGTGAAATTCCTGGGTATGATGCCGAACGCGGAGCTTGCGACTCAGCTCGCGGGAGCCTCAGTGATAGTGGTTCCCTCTATCGGCGGCGAAGTTTTCGGGATGGTGGTGGCCGAAAACATGCTGCGAGGACTGCCGGTTCTCGCGTCCGACCTTGGCGCGTTTGTCGAAGTCTTGGGAAGCAGAGAGCAGACTTTTCGCACGGGCGATGCCGTCGATTTGGCGCGAAAGCTCGAGCAAGTCTTGAAGGAGCCGGCAATGGCCGCCGACTGGGGTGCTCGCGGGCGCAACCGTATTTTAGAAGTGTTCAGTGAGGAAAGAATGATTGACGAACACCACCGGCTCTATCAGGAAGCGATGGGCCTAAATCCGCGTGGGGCGTAAGGGCCTCGTGCGATGGTGAATGGCGGGAACTAAGCTGACTACGCGCTGGTACAACTCTGCATGCTCACGAATCATTCGCTGCTTTTGGAATAGCGCGAGCGACCGGGCACGTTCTTGCAGTCCGAGGCGTCCCGAAAGCTGGGGATCCCGAAGAACTCGACACATACATTCCGCAAGGGCCGAAGCGTCGCCATGCGGAAACAACAACCCCGCATCACCGACAATTTCCTGGAGACCGCCAATCGCCGAGGCAATGACCAGCTTCCCGCGTAACATTTGTTCGATCGCCACCAAGCCGGCGGCTTCTTCCCAGATAGACGGAACAATTACGGCGGCAGCATCCTGGAGAGCCACATTCATTTGTGGACCGTTTAAGAAGCCGGTAATGGTCACAATGTCGCCAAGACGGTATCGATCGATGTCCCTTTCGATCTCGTGGCGGGCGCTGCCATCACCGATCAAGCGCAATTCGAAATTGTGGCCTCGTTCGCGCAAGAATTTCGACGCGGTCAACAGCGTGCCGATGCCCTTTTCGGGGACAAAGCGGCCGACAAAGGCAAAGACGGGTTTGTCTTCAGGTGGGCGGCGTGGCGTGCTCTGCTGGCCGACAGCTACGGGCAGTTCAATCCCGTAATAGATAACCTCGGTGCGAGGCAGACGCTGGCGGTCTTTGACGTGCTTGGTTATCGCGATGTTAAGAGTCATTCGGCGGGCAAGCCAGTGACGCAAAGTCATAGCCAACAAGCGCAGCTGAGTCTTCGGGAAAGAAGTCTCGGCCGACAAGCAGCGCCAGCATTGCGCGTAGTGAAAGCCGCGAAAATGCCCTGGACATATGGCGAGGTCGGGTTGGTGAATCAAGAGGCCGTTTGGGCAGATCGCCTGATAGCCGTGATGTTCCACGACAACCGGTTTTCGAAGAAGCCAGCCCAGTAACATCGGCAGAAGCGACGGGCCGGCGACATGTATAAGGTCGGCATCGTTAATCATTTTTAGCAGGATTGCCATACGCGGACGCCGGACCAGACGGTAAGGCAGGGCACTGTCGTCAAAGGAGCCAGCATGCGTCTGGGTCACGAGCGTCACGTCAATAGAAGAGGGACAGGCTTGGTCCTGCAGGTCGGCGATTCCGCCGGCCAGAGAGTGCGTGATCGTTTCTACGCCCCCGACACTCGGAGGGAAGTAATGCGTATAGAAAAGGAGTTTCATCGGTGCGTAATTACTTTTACATAGATTATATACAACTATAGTATATACATTACAATATATATTAATATGCGGTTCATGGGTTAGTGGTTTTGAGCAGGACTGGATTCCATTCCGCGCGGGCGATTTGTTATGCTGAAATTGGCTTTTAAACCGCAGATTGATTCGAGACTTGCGAATAGCTGTCTTATCCCCTGCAGTGAACCGGCGCCGCGGTACAGAGCGGGCCGTGGCCGAACTGATCGATCGGCTCGCAAAGAAATACTCATGCGAAGTGCATCTTTACGCCCAGCGAGTTGACGACCTGGCGGTCGAGTTATTTTCCGGAGCCGGCGGCAGCACGCCCGGCCAAATCTTCTGGCATCGCATACCACGAATGCCCGGCCCGCACCTGGTGAGCTTTCTGTTCTGGCTGTTCGCGAATCGCGTCGCCCGCATGTGGGACAAACTGGCGTACGGGTTAAAATTTGATTTGGTGTTTTCACCGGGAATCAACGCGCTGAAAGCCGACATTGTGATGGCGCACGTGGTGTTTCAACGCTTGCGCGAGCTTCAAGATGCGCGTGCGGACCGTGGGCTCCGGGGCCTCCACCGATCGTTGTACTACCGTTTGGTGTGTTCTTTGGAGCGCCACGTGTACGAGAACCGATCGATTAAGCTGGCCGCGGTATCAAAGCACACCGCCGACCAACTTAAATACTATTTCGGTCGCGGTGATGTGACCGTGGTGCCCTACGGGGTCGATCTGACGTATTTCTCGGCGGCGGTGCGTCAATCAAGGCGCGAAGAGGCGCGAAAAAGACTCGGCTATTCTGCCGATCACACCGTACTCCTGCTGGTGGGGAACGATCTTCGAAACAAGGGGCTGGCCGTCGTGCTGGAGGCTCTTGGAAAATGTCGAAAGCTGCCTCTTCGGCTTTGCGTCGTGACTGGCGATGCGCTATCAGGCGCAGCCGCGCAAGCTGTGCCCGCCGACCTGCAAGAGCGGGTGAAGTTCCTCGGCGAGACGCCCGACATCCTGCCGGTGTATGCAGCGGCCGACATTTATGTGGCTCCATCTCTCGAAGATTCATTTAATTTGCCGGCCCTGGAGATGATGGCCTGCGGTTTGCCGGTGGTGGTCAGCAGACGCGCCGGAATCAGCGACTATCTGCGAGATGGTCAAGACGGCATACTCCTGCGAGATCCCGAAGACGCAGAGGAATTAGCGAATGTGCTGAAGCGTCTGTTAGACACTCCGGGATTATCCGCAAAGATTGGCGAGCAAGCTGTCGCCACAGCTGCAGCTCTTTCCTGGGATCGTCACGCGGAAATTTTTGCGCAAATGTTGAACTAGTCGACCGCTACTCAGTTTTCCCTCCCAATCATAAAAAGCCTTCCGTTGGTTTGGTAAAATATAATATAATTAACTTACTATACAGTAATAGAAGGTGTGTATGAGTTCGGCCACCCTGCCTCAAACGGCGAGCAACGGATTAGCCTTCGCGGTCTTATCCCCTGCAGTGAATCGGCGCCGCGGCACGGAACGGGCGGTCGCCGAGTTGGTAGATCGACTGGCCCGAGGTTACGCACACGAGATCCATCTTTACGCACAACAAGTAGATGATTTGCCTGTTCAGCAGTATTCCGGGATTGCCGCGGCAGCCAGTCACGGACGAGTGATCTGGCACCGGATGCCACGCATACCTGTTCCGCACCTGCTCGGCTTCCAGTTTTGGATGTTAGAAAACCGAATCGCCCGCACATGGGACAGACTGGTACACGGGCTGAAGTTCGATGTGGTGTTCTCGCCAGGAATAAACGCGGTTCGAGCGGATGTGATTCTAGTTCATGCTGTGTTCCATCGTTTGCGAGAGCTGCAGAACACGCGAGCCGACTGGAGTGTCCGCGGGCTGCACCGTCGGCTCTATTACAGGTTGCTGTGTTCTCTGGAATCGTGGGTTTACCGCCGCAAATCAGTGCGACTGGCAGCCGTCTCACAGCACACGGCAGAGCAACTTAAGCGTTACTTCGGGCGTACCGACGTCACGGTGATTCCGAACGGCGTGGATCTTTCGCATTTCTCTGCCGAAAAACGACAACTGCTGAGGACGGACGCGCGTCGGGAGCTCGGTTACTCCGATGCCGACCTCATGCTACTTCTCGTGGGAAATGATCTTCGGAACAAAGGCCTTCCGGTTCTGATGAGCGCATTCGCAAAGTGCAGGGACCTGCCCGTTCATCTGTGCGTCGTGTCTGCAGACGCTTCTATGCGCGGCACCGAAGCCGAGGTGCCGCCGGAGATTCGGGGACGCGTAAAATTTCTCGGCGAGACCCCCAACATACTCTCGATCTATGCTGCTGCTGACGTGTACGTGGCACCCTCGCTTGAGGATTCCTTTAATTTGCCCGTCCTAGAGGCGATGGCGTGTGGCTTGCCGGTAGTCGTCAGTACCAGTGCCGGCATCAGCGAATATCTGCGGGATGGCGAGGACGCGATGCTTCTGAAGGATCCGCGGAATGCCGACGAACTAGCGGCCTTGCTGCGACAGCTACTTGGAACTCCGGGGTTGTCCGCGAGAATGGCGCGGAATGCAATCCAGACTGCGTCAACGCTGACGTGGGACCGCCATGCTGAAGCGTTCGCACGGATGGTCGATGGAGGCGCCTCAAATTGAACCGGAATACCGCTGTTGCCATTAAACGAGACTATTACACCGAAACTTCAGCGGAGTATGCTCGATGCACGAGCACGAGGGTAGCAGTGACCCCAAGACCCGGGAGGTCATCTTCTCGGTTCTCCGACCGCTGGGAATCCGCAGTGTGCTCGACATGGGGTGCGCGAATGGGCGCGTTTTGCCTGAATTTGGAACGGCATTTCCAGGAACGTTTCGTTTGCGGGGCGGAGTCGGTCGCTAGTAAGAGAAGGAGTGGCCGCGGGCCTCACCAAATCGGTAAGCTTGCTGCAAGCAGCAGGGGAAGCGTTGCCATTCGCGGATAAGAGCTTCGATGTCGTAAGCGAGTTCGCGGATCTGCACCATGTCCCCAATCCATCGGCGGTGGTAAGAGAGATGCTGCGCGTCGCGCGAAAGTCCATAGTCATTGTTGACAGCAACCGCTTCGGGCAAGGCTCCATGCCGGCAAAATTACTGAAACTGACACTGTATAAATTGGGCCCATGGTCGGCGTTCAATTTCATGCGGACGCGGGGCAAGAACTACCAGGTTTCGGAAGGCGATGGACTATTTTATTCCTACAGCGTATACGACTCTTTTTCGCTCCTGACGAGGTGGGCGGACCGGTTGCTCGTCCACACGAACAGCACTGCCTGCGGAGGCTGGACCTATCTACTTCTCACCACGCCGGGATTAGCGATCATCGCTATTCGGGATGGAGAGCACCGAAGCTAATGGCGAGGTTGTAGAACAGCCTTTCGTGTCGCCTGTAGCGTGAAGTCCAGAGTCTCTTTGGGGATATTTGTGATGAAAGGCTCGATGAGCCAGCCAAGCCCAGTCGGAATGT
>Ga0335076_10006680_pt1 | contig 11640 bp, 9 predicted proteins | sample Lox_Sample_25_FD_206717 | JGI IMG/M metagenome (GOLD analysis project Ga0335076, IMG submission 206717) | Soil microbial communities from Loxahatchee National Wildlife Refuge, Florida, United States - Lox_Sample_2.5 | ecosystem: Environmental > Terrestrial > Soil > Wetlands | place: USA: Florida... | reverse complement strand
GTGATCGTGGCGGTCGTGGCCCCGTTGGCGAGGATGCCGCTCGCGTCGATCAGACTCGAGTCGAAGCCGAGCTGATTGTCGTAGTTCGGGTTCTTGGTCGTCACGTTGACGCCGAGATCGGAGATCGTGCTGTTGAAGAAGTTCGTGGGCGGATGCAGCGCGTCGGTGAGCGTGGTGCCGTCGAGCGTCGCGCTGTCGCCGGTCAGCCCCCGGTCCCCCTCCCACGTCACGAACCCGAGCTCGGTGTTCACCGGACCGCTGAGCGGCGTGAGGAACCCCGACACGGGGATCGTGACCGTCGGGTTCCCGGCGTTCACCGTTTGGAATCCGTCGAACACCGTCAGGTTGCGCGGCGGCTGCGCGGCGTCGTGATAGGCGACGACGAGCGACCAGCCGCCGTAGCGGTCGTTGCCGGTCGCCGCCTGCACGTCCGCGACGGTGTAGGTGCCGTTCCCCGCGGCCGCCACCGCCGCGGTCACGTCGGCGAACCCCTGGTAGCGGGCCGGCTGCGCAGAGCTCGTGTCGACCTGCGACGCGCTCACCGTGGCGTACGCGCCACCCGGGACGGCCAACTCGACGCTCCCCTTGGCGGCGGGGTCGGGCGCGTCAACGCCTCCGGTGCCGGCGTTGACGTCGCCGCCCCAGTACAGGCCTGCGAACAGGACGGTGGCGCCGGCCGGCAGCGTCAGATCGGAAGAGCTCGAGTCGAACGTGGTCCCGTCCGAGTCCACGTCCACCCACGTCATCACGTAGTCGTTGTTGTTGTCCGGCGCACCGCCCTGCGCCGCCGCGCAGGTGGGATCGGAGGCCGGACACGTCATGATCGTGTTCGCGGCCATCGCGATGTTGCCCGAATCGTTCGTCTGGAACCGGATCGAGAACGAGCGATCAGCCGCCTGCGCCGCCGTCCCGACCCCCAGGAGCAGCGCCGAGACGACGAAGCACGCGACCAGTGCTCCGGCGCTGCGGCGCATCCGCTCCTTCTTCCCCCGCACGGCGCCGGAGGCTATCACCGGGGGTGCGAGTCCGGAAATCAGGTGGTCGCAGGCCCGCTGCGAGGCCCGGTTGGCGGGTCATCTCGGACGCAACCCCGCTAGCGCCTGCGCCCCATGGCCTGCTCGATCTCGCGGCGGTGCTCCCGGGCGGCGAGCGCCTGTCGCTTCTCGAACTGGCGCTTCCCGCGTCCAAGGCCGAGCTCCATCTTCGCGAGGCCGTGCGAGAAGTAGATCTTCAGCGGCACCAGCGTGAGCCCGCGCTCCGCCGTCTTGCCGATCAGGCGCTGGATCTGCTTGCGGTGCAGGAGCAGCTTGCGGGGCCGGGTCGGCATGTAGGAGCGTTGGTCCGCCATTTCGTAGGGCGGGATGTGCAGGCCCTCGACCCACACCTCCTCGCCGCGGACGCGGGCGAAGGCGTCGACCAGGCTCGCGCGGCCGCCTCGCAGGGACTTGACCTCCGGCCCGGTCAGGACCATGCCGGCCTCGAAGGTCTCCTCGATGGCGTAATCGTGCCGCGCTCGGCGATTGGTCGCGACCGTGCGGTCGCCCCGGCTCTCGGCGCGGGACCCGCCGGGAGCGCTGCCCGGCGCCACGTCCCTAAACGTCCATGTAGCGCCGCGTGGCGAAGAAGCCGCCGGCGACGGACACGACGATCGCGATGCCGAAGATCCAGATCGCGGCCCACAGCAGGTCGTTGCTGCCCACGAGCGGAACGAACGCGATGTTGTTGCGGAGCGGGTCGATGAAGGCGACCTTCATGATGACGAGCGCCACGAGCGCCGCGCCGGCACCGATCAGCCCCTCGACCACGGCTTCGAGCAGGAACGGTGTTCGGATCGTTCCGTTGGTCGCCCCGACCAGGCGCATGATCCCGATCTCCCGCCGGCGCGCGAAGACGGCCATGCGTACCGTGTTGGCGATCAGGGCCGCGGACGCGATCAGCATGACGAGCGCCACGCCCAGCACGCCGATCCGGAAGATGCGCGTCACGGCGAGCAGCCGGTCGTAGATGTGGGCGTTGTCGCGGATGTTGGCGATCCCCGGCTGTCCCTGGAGCTGCTGGGCGATGGCCGCGAACTCGTTCGGGTCCTTCAGCTGCACCTGGAACGAGGCCGGCAGCGCGTCCGGCGTCACGTTGTCCACCAGCGTCTTCTGGTCGTGGAAGAGCACCTTGAACTTGGCGAAGGCGGCCGCCTTCGACTCGTAGTGGACGGAAGCGACCTGCGGCATGTTGGTCAGCATGTTGCCCAGGTTCGTCGTCTGCGACGGGCTGATGTCGTCGGAGAGGAACACCGACACCTCGACGTTGGCCTCGACGCTCTGCGCGATCAGGTTCACCTCGCGCTGCACCAGCACGGCGCCGCCAAGGAGGAACAGCGCGATGAACGCCGTCGAGATGGCCGCGAACACCACGAACCCGTTGCGGCGGAACGCCTGGAGCGTCTCCCGGAGGAAGAAGTCGAATCTACGCACCGTACCCGTACACCCCCCGCTCCTGGTCGCGGACGATCTTGCCGCCGGTCAGCTCGATCACGCGGCGGCGCATGGCGTCGACGATCGCGTTGTCGTGCGTCGCCATGACCACGGTCGTCCCCGTCCGGTTGATACGGTCGAGCAGCTTCATGATGTCGACCGACGTCGCCGGGTCGAGGTTCCCAGTCGGCTCGTCGGCCAGAAGGATCAGCGGGCGGTTGACGAACGCGCGCGCGATCGACACGCGCTGCTGTTCGCCGCCCGACAGCTCGTCGGGGTAGTGCTTCAGCTTCTCTCCCAGGCCCACCAGGTCGAGGATCTCGGGGACCCGCGACTTGATGACGTGCTTGGGCTTGCCGATCACGTCGAGCGCGAACGCCACGTTCTCGTACACGGTCTTGTCGGGGAGCAGCTTGAAGTCCTGGAAGACCGTCCCCACGTTGCGCCGCAGGTAGGGGACCTTCCACGAGCTCAGGCCGGCGATGTTCTTCCCGGCGACGAAGATCTCGCCCCTGGTGGGCTCCTCCTCGCGGATCAGCAGGCGGATCAGCGTGGACTTGCCCGACCCCGACGGGCCGACGATGAACACGAACTCGCCCTTCTGGATGTCGACATTGACGCCGTCGAGGGCGACGACGGAGTCCTTGTACACCTTGCTCACGTGGTCGAGTTTGATCATGGGAAGTGACCTCGTGGGAGATTCCGGCCGGGACGGTCCCGACGGCCCCACGATGCTAGCAAAGGTCGCGAGGCATGGACGGTGTTTCGTCACCCAATCGGCACAGCTGAAGCGACCGGCCCCGGAAAGACGCCCCCTGCCGTAGAATCCGCTGCTCGATGACCTCCATCCGGGCGGACGTGGCCGATCCTTCCGAGACCGCGCCCATCTCCCCCTCGTGGACTCGGCCGTTCGTCAGGCGCACGGCGCCGTTCGCGGGGCCGCTGCTGATCGTCGCCTCGGTCCTGATCATGACCCGGGGGTTCTGGCTGGAAGGGCACCTGTCCAGCGGCCACCCCGACCTGCTGGCGTTCTGGCTTCCGCGGTGGTGCGCGATGGGAACGGCGGTCGCGCATCGAACCGTCCCCACGTGGCTGCCCAACCAGTTCGGCGGCGTCCCGTTCGCGTCCGATCCCCAATCGGGATGGTTGTACGCGCCGGTGCTCCTGCTGTTCGGGGCCACGTCGTGCGCCCGGGCCCTCGGCCTCGTGATCACGCTGAACCCGATCCTGGCCGGACTCGGCATGTACTGGTTCTTCCGCAACGAGCGCGTGGGCCGTCCCGCGTCGACCGTCGGCGGGCTCGTCATGGCGATGTCGGTGGCGGGCTCGTACACGATCCTGTCGATGCCGTTCGCGGGAACGCTCGCGTGGACGGGCATGACCCTGGCGGGTGTGAGCGGGATGGTGCACGCCAACCGGCCGTCCCGGATCGTCGCGTGGCTCGCTCTGGCGGGCTTCAGCTGGAGCCAGATCGCCGCGGCGCACCTCACGGACGGTCTGTTGATCGGGACGTTGCTCGTCGGCGCGTACGTCCTCGCGCGCCTGTGCGTGCAGGCGCGCGCGCACGAGCGGTCGTGGCGCTCGGCAGCCGGGGTGCTCGTCCTCCTGGCGGTGTCGCTGCCGCTGCTGGCCGCGGCCGTGCTGCTCCCCCGGCTCGCGCTCCTGCCGCGCACGTCCATCGGCCAGGGCTACGTGCATCTCGGCGCGCTCACCCGCGCCTACGGCGGCTTCCACTCCTCCACGCCGCTTGCGCTGTCGCCCATCACCTTCGCGGGAACCGGACCGTGGTGGTTCACCGCGTTCGCGCGCGGCCCCGGCGCCTACGTCGGCGCCGTCACGATCCTGCTGCTCCCCGTCGCCTTCGTCGTGCGGCGGTGGCGGCTGCCCGCGATCGCGTTCGCCCTCTGCGGGTTCGCCGGGTGGCTGCTGAACCAGAACCGGCTGATCCACTCGCGCATCGGCCACCGCGCGGCCCTGTCCGGAGGTCTCGGCGAACTTTGGATGCGTGACCCGTACCGCTTCCGGTACCTGCTGCTGCCGGCGTTCGCCGCGCTCGCGGGGTACGGGCTGCAGGCGTGGCTCGACCTCGCCGGCCGGGGCGACCGGCGGACCGAGCAGGCGCGCTGGGCACTCGTGGCCGGCGCGATCGTGTTGTTCGTGCTCGCGCCGCTCGCGGCCGGGGCGCCGGTGTCTCTCTATCTTCCCTTCCTGATCGGCGCGCTGGTGACCGTTCCGCTGGTGTGGCTTGCGGCGCGGGGCCGCCGCGGGGCCGCCGCCCCCCGGGGCGGGGGGCGGGTGCGCGAGCAGCTGGCGGGCCAGCGCTCGACGCCGGTCGCGTCCGCCTCGGCCACGGCCGCGCCGGCGGGGAGCGGCCTGGGACGGGCGTTCCCGACCTGGCACTCGCCGGCGATCAAGCCGGCTTCGTACCTGACGCCCGGACCCATCGGCCGGCGGCTCATCGCCGCTCGCGGGGACGGCGGGCGGTACCTCTCGTTCGACCCGGCACTCGCGACGGCCGACCCGCGCGGCTTCCTGCTGCACCAGGGAGAGGAAACGTGGCCCGCCTACGCGAACGGCCGGGCAACGCTCTTCGACCTGGCCGACATCCAGGGCTACTCGCCCGTCCAACTGGTGCGTTACTGGTCGTACCTGCGGACGGTGAACACCGCGGCGCCGATCTACTACAACTCGGCGACGTTCCAGAGGGACGACCGGGGCATCCTCGACCTGTTCGGCGTCGAGTGGGTGGTGCAGCCGACCTCGCTCGCGCAGACGCCGCCCGGCGGGACGGCCGTCGCGCGAGAGGGCGACTGGACCCTTTATCGCATCGCCGACCCGGCGCCCCGGGCCTCGTTCATCCCCGCGTGGCAGGTCCTCACCTCCGACGAGGCGCGTATCGAGGCCGCGAAGCCGGATTTCGACTCGCGGAACACCGTGCTGCTGGAACAGACACCTGAGGTCGCCGGACGGCGACTTCCCGTTCCCGCGCCACTCTCGAGCCCGCAGGGCCTGGTTCCGACGAACGTCGTGCGGTACCAGGAGCCGGCGCCCGGCCACGCGGTCGTTCACGTCAGCACCAACACGCCGGGAATCGTGCTCATCCGGACGCCGTGGGACGAGAACTGGCACGCGACCCTCAACGGGCACCCCGTGCCCCTCCTGCACGCCGACTACGTGATGCAGGGCGTCGCGGTGCCCGCCGGCCGCTGGGTCATCACGCTCTCGTACCGAGATCCCGCGATCGGGGACGGTCTCTGGATCTCGGCAATCGCGTGGCTGGTGCTGCTGATCGCGTTCCTCGGCCTCCTGCGCCGCGACGGCGCCCGCTCGCGGCGCGAGTCGGAGATCGGTTCGCCATGAGCACCGCGCCGGCGAGCACGCGCGCCGGCGGGCCGCGTCGCGTCCTCGTCGCCGTCGTCTCGGCGGCGGTGCTCGTGACCCTGGTGCTCACGGGGATCGGACGGGCCTCCGCCGACTGCACGCAGGAGTCGCGCCGGTTTCCCGCGAGCAACCGTCCGACCTCAGGGCGGCCCAACCTGGTGCTGATCGTGACCGACGACCAGCGTTGGGACACCCTGTGGGCGATGCCGCACGTCGAGCATCTGCTCGCGGCGCACGGCGTCACGTTCGCGAACATGTTCGTGACGACGTCGCTGTGCTGCCCCTCCCGCACCAGCATCCTGACGGGCGAGTACTCGCGCCACACGGGCGTTCGCGGCGACTCGCCCCCGGTGGGAGGCGCGCCCGCGTTCGCCGACGGCTCGACGCTCGCCACGTGGCTGCACGCCGGCGGGTACACGACGGGGCTCGTCGGCAAGTACCTGAACGACTACCCGATGCTCGGGGCGGGGTACATCCCGCCGGGCTGGGACGAGTGGGACGCGGTCGACGAGACGCACCCCGCCCTCCTCTACTACAACTACCGCCTCAACGAGAACGGGATGATCGTGCGCTGCGGCGCCCGCCCCGCCGACTACTCGACGACCGCGCTCGGGGACCGGGCCGTGCAGTTCCTGCAAACGGCCCCCCAGCCGTTCTTCCTCTACTTCGCACCCATCGCGCCACATCAACCCGCGAAGATCGATCCCGGCGACCGGGCGCCGACTCCGTCCGTATCCCCGACGCCGCCGCCCTCGTTCCGGGAACCCGACATCAGCGACAAGCCATGGGCAGGGTCCCTCACGTTCCCGAACACCACGCCGGTGAAGATGGAGCGCTGGCGGACTCGCATGCTCGCGTCGCTGCAAGACGTCGACCGGGTCGTCGCCCGGATCGTGGCGGCCCTGCGCGAGCGCGGCGCGCTGAACAACACGGTGATCGCGTTCACGTCCGACAACGGCGTTCTCCTGGGCGAGCACCGGCTGCGCGGCAAGGTGTGGCCGTACGAGGAATCGATCCGCGTCCCGCTCGTGATCCGGACGCCGTGGACGAGGACGCCGACGACCGACACCCACCTCGCGCTGAACATCGACCTCGCACCGACGTTCTCCGCGCTCGCCGGCGTGACCCCGGGACTGCCGCAGGACGGCATGAGCCTCGTCCCCTTGCTGCACGGCACACCCACCACTTGGCGAACGGCGTTCACCGAGGAGTACCTCGCGGGCGGGCTGCTGCCGCACGGCGGGCCGACGCCGTACGAGGCCATCCGCACCGAGCGCTACCTGTACGTCGAGTACTTGAACGGCTGGCGCGAGCTGTACGACCTCAGCACCGACCCGTACGAGCTTCGCAACGTGGCCGGCGAGCCGCAGTTCGCGGCGCTCCAGGCGAGCCTCGGGGCACGCCTGCGCGCGCTGCTGCTGCGCGGGGGTCCGGGCTACGCGGCTCCCTGGGCATTCGCCGGACCCGCCGGGCCGAACGGCCACGGCTCCTGAACACCGGCCGCGCGGGCCGCGCCCCGTCTGGTGGTGTCAGCCGCGGGCGGCGGGAAACGCCGACTCTGCGATCGCGGCAGCGTCCCGATACGGCGCCTCCTCGCGACGGATGAGATCGGGGTTCACGCCGGCCAGATGCACGAGCTCGAGCGTGAGCAGCTGCAGCGCCGGGGCGGACGCCAGGAGGGATCCGGTCGACGACGGCAGCCCCTCCGGAGCGGGGACGACGATGCAGTCGCGCGGCAGATCGGTCGCGGCGATCGAGCCCTGCGTTCCCTCGGTGACGATGGCCGCCGTACGCGCGCCGATCGCGGCGGCCGCGCGCAGCATCTGGGCGGCGCGCTCGCCGCGAGCGTCCGCGCGGCGCGGGTCGGTCACCAGCAGGATCACCGCAGCGCCTTCGTCCTGGGCCACCCAGTGGCCGTGCAGGATCGTCTCGAGGTCGCGCGCCGTCGCGGGGACGCGCACGCCTTCCTCGATCTTGAGCGCGAGCTCCCGCGCCGCGATCCGGTCGGCGCCGCTGCCGACGGTGAGGTAGCGCGTGACGCCGAAGAGCGACGCGGCGACCTCGCGGACGCGGTCGTGCACCTCGGGAGCGACCGACAGCGAGCGAGCCGCGGCGTCCGCGGCCACCGATCGGCCGGCCACCCCGGCGGCGACCGCCGCGCCGCCGAGGATGGGCGAGACGTACCCGACGGTGTGACACCACGACCGGTCGCGCAGCGGCGTCACGAGCGCGTGGTCGGCCGCCTTCGCGCCCGGTGAGGCCGGCGCGGCGGTGATGAGCCCGATGGTCGCCCCCGCCGCTCGCGCCGATTCCATGGCGGCCACGGTCGCGGCGGTTCCGCCCTCGTGGGAGATTCCGATGCAGGCGCCGCTCGGCCACGGGTCGAGCATGGCCTCGAAAGCCTGCCGCGAGTGGGCGGCGGTGCGCCCGTCGAGCGCCTCGCCGATCTGTTCGGCGACCGCCATCGCGCCGTGCTCGCTGGTGCCGCACCCGACGACGGCGACCGGCGCCCCCGCGTCCACGGCCGCGCGAACCATGTCGGCGAGCGCCGACGCGGAGGGATCGGTCAGGATCGGCTCGGCCAGGCCCGGCTCGGACTCGATCATCTCCTGCATCACCCAAGGACGACGGTCGCGAAACTCCGGGAAGTCCGCTGTGTGCCAGCTCGCATGTGGCATTTGTTCTCTCCGAACCTGATCGCGGCGTGTTGCGGCGGTCACACTACACGGTGATGGCCGCCCTCCTCGCCCTCGGAGCCAGCGTGCTGTGGGGAACCGCCGACTTCCTCGGCGGCCTGTCCGCCCAGCGGCGCCCGGCCGTCGCCGTCGGCTTCGCGTCGCAAGGGATCGCCGCGGTGGGGGTCCTCCTCTACGTCGCCGTGGCCGGGCGCTTCGACGGATGGGGAACGTACCTGTTGTGGGGCGCGGCGGCCGGTGTCATCGGCGTCCTGGGCCTCGTGTGCCTGTATCGCGCGCTCGCCGACGGGACGATGGGCGTCGTCGCGCCGATCGCCGCGACCGGGGTGATCGTGCCCGTGGTCGTCGGCTTCGCGAGCGGGGAGCGCCCGGCGCCGTTCCAGGTGGCCGGCGTCGTGCTCGCGATCGCCGGCGTCGTCCTGGTGAGCATCGCGGAGATCCGCGGCATCCCCGTGCGCCGCAGGTCGATCCTCCTCGCGCTCGTCGCTGCCGTGTGCCTGGGCTCCGTGCTCGTGTTCCTCGCCCGCGGCGGCGAGACGAGCGTCCCGATGACGCTGCTCGCGCAGCGCACGACGGGCGTCGCCTCCATGGCGATCCCGGCGATCGTCGGCGGCGGCCTGCGCAGGCTCCGGTGGAAGGAGACGGGGACGTTCGCCGCCATCGGTCTCACGGACGTCTTCGCCAACGGCGCGTTCGCCCTCGCGAGCACCATGGGACTGCTGTCGCTGACGGCGACGCTCTCGTCGTTCTATCCGGTGATGACGGCGGTGCTCGCGCGGGTCGTCCTCGGCCAGCGGCTGCGACGGATCCAGCTCGCCGGCGTCGTCGTGGTCATCGCCGGGGTCGTCCTGATCACGGCCTGAGCCCGTCGGCTACCGTCCGACACCGTCGCCGCCGCCCGAGGCGCGCTCGGCGGCCCGCCTTCGCAACTCGCCCTCGATGAACGGCTCGAGGTCGCCGTCCAGCACGGCGTCGACGTTGCCGACCTCGACGCCGGTGCGGTGATCCTTGACGAGGCGGTAGGGGTGCAGGACGTAGGAGCGGATCTGCGAGCCGAACTCGATGTCGCGCCGTTCGCCGCGCAGGCTCTCGATCTTCTCCTCGTGTTCGCGGCGCATTCGCTCCGCGAGGCGCGAGGTCAGGATGCGCATCGCGACGGCCCGGTTCTGCAGCTGCGACCGTTCGTTCTGGCAGGCCGCGGTGATTCCGGTGGGCAGGTGGGTGATGCGCACCGCCGAGTCGGTCGTGTTCACACCCTGGCCGCCCGGCCCGGTGGCGCGGAAGATGTCGATCCTGAGGTCCTTCGGGTCGATCTCGACCTCGGCGTCGTCCTCGATGAGGGGAATGACGTCGAGATTGGCGAACGACGTATGACGCCGGTGGGCCGAGTCGAAGGGCGAGAGTCGCACCAGGCGGTGCACCCCCCGCTCGGCGGACAGCAGGCCGTACGCGTTCGTGCCCTTGACGGTGAGCGTGGCGCTCTTGGTCCCGGCCTCGTCGCCGGGCAGGACCTCGTCCAGCTCGGCCTGCAGCCCCTCGCGTTCGGCCCACCGCAGGTACATGCGCAGGAGCATCTCGGTCCAGTCCTGCGAGTCGACGCCGCCGGCGCCCGCGTGCAGGCTCGCCACCGCGTCGTGGTCGTCGTACTCGCCGGAGAGCAGGCTCGCCAGCTCGAGCCTGTCCAGCTCACCCTGAAGGGCGTCGAGCTTCTCCCGCAGCTCGGTGGCCAGGTCGGGATCGCTCTCGACCGCGAGCAGCTCGTCGGCGGCGATGATGTCGTCGAGCTGCTCGACCAGATGATCGTTGCGCGACAGGACGTCGTTCAGACGAGCGAGCTCGGTGCTCAGCCTGCGGGCGGAGTCCGGGTCGTCCCACAGCCCGGGCTCGGAGAGATCGGTCTCGAGCTCGCCGGCTCGCGCGCGTTTGCCGGCGACGTCAAAGGTACTCCTTGGCGGCGTCGACCCGCGTGCGCAGGTCCTCGATGCGTTCGCTGAACTCGCTCATCGCGGCGTCAACGCTAGCAGGCACGGCGCGACCCACCGCGTGTCGGCTCAGGAACTCTTGGTGGAACCCGCCGCCATGAGAGCATCGCATTCGGCAGTCGAGGGGGCCGCCAGGAGACGGGCGAAGATCTCGCGGGCCGCGGTCAACGCCACCATCGCCCTCTCCGCTGCCCCGAGTCCCAGGAGGCACCTGCCCCGTCCGAGCAGCGCATGAGCCTGCTCCCACGGCACCCCGTATTCCCTCCAGCGCTGCGCCGCTTCCGCGAACCCTGCTTCAGCCAATGCCAGGTCACCACGGGCTTCCGACATGGATGCGCTGGCCGAGGCTCGCGAATACCGTGCACACGTCAGCGGTATCGCTTTCCCCGCCAAGATCTTCTCGGCCAATTCGAGATCGCCTGCCGCGAGCGTGGTCCGGATGGTACCGGCAAGAAAGATGTCGAAGTTCTCGTTCTTGCGCAGCCCCGGCCACGTGTCGAACTCGCGAAGGATCGAGAGACAGCCATCTCTGTCCCCAAGTCCGAGGCGCGTTGACGCTACCTGGGGCAGAACGATAGTGGCGAACTGCGGCGTCTCCCCCTCCCGGTGGCACTCGCTCAACAGCCACTCTGCATCCGGCAGCGCCCGGCGGAACTCACCCCGACATGCATGCACGAACACCCGAGTGCTCCGAGCCGGGATGGCGTAGTACTCCATCTGTGCCGCCTCGCGACAGAGCGCCTCCGCGACCCGCAGCGCTTCGTCCCAGTCGCCGGCGTCCACCAGCCGATCCATTCGAAAAATCTCGAAGCCAAGCTGAATCTCATCGATCCCCCGGCTCTTCGCAAATGCGGCGCCCTCGGCGGCCATTCGCTGACCCTCCGGGACACTGTCGTTGAGCGCAACGATCGCGCTCATGTGGTGGTAGAGAATCGCCGCATCACGGCCCAGCCCGGCCTCGATGGCTGCATCGAGCGCGGCGAGGCCTTCGGCGCGGCCGTCTTCGTATCCGAGCAAAGCACGTGCGTAGCCGCGAAGTCCGCGAAGGAGTGGAGGATCTGGTAAACCTAGCTCTGCCGCGAGTGCGAGCCCACGATCTGCGTCGGCGACGAC
>Ga0335076_10006679_pt1 | contig 11640 bp, 5 predicted proteins | sample Lox_Sample_25_FD_206717 | JGI IMG/M metagenome (GOLD analysis project Ga0335076, IMG submission 206717) | Soil microbial communities from Loxahatchee National Wildlife Refuge, Florida, United States - Lox_Sample_2.5 | ecosystem: Environmental > Terrestrial > Soil > Wetlands | place: USA: Florida... | reverse complement strand
AGCCAGAGCCAGCAGACCCCAATCCCAACTTCTGAACTTTCGCGCCAGAACATGGCGCACGTGGCTGCGTCGGTGGGCCAGCTCGTAGCTGTTCTTCACAAAGATCCCGGCTTGATGGTCGAACTGAAGCGTTGGATCGCGAAAGACGCTACCGACCACGGACAACTGATCTCAGACGCTGACCTGGCAGACGAGGCCATCTTCGAGCGTCTAGAAACCGACATCGCCTTCCGCTCCGTCACGACCCTGCTCGTGCAGAAGTACGGCTATCTGCAACCGGAAGTCAATCCGGATTCCACGATGGGGCGCGAGGAGCAGCTGTTCATGCAGGAGCGCGTCCGCTACCTCGCGCAACAAGGCGGAGGTACGCCGTCTAAAACGACACCGGGAATGGCATCCCAGCAAGTGAAACCGTGTGATCCTCGATTCACCCCGTGCCCGAGTTCGAATCCGTCTCTGTTGACTTCGCCGCAGCAGCCGGGAATCAAGACGCCCGGCGAGGTTCCGGGTCTCGAGACTCCGCAGAATCCGCTGGCAAATCCATATCTCCCTCCATCGCAAGCGCCCCCAACCAACAACGTCACCGAGTTGATGAAGACCGGCGGACAAGACACCTTCGGAACTGATGAAACGCAAGCCAACAATGTCCAGGGCGCGACCCCGGGCATCGCACCCATCAGTGAGAGCCCGGAATCCGCCAGCTTAGGCCAACTCGGCTCCGGAGCTTCGTACCCATCGAGAAGCAATGGCACGGATGGAAACCACTTCGAAGATATTTCTTTGAGTTCGGAATTTGGCGGCGACGATTCCGCGCAAAATCCCTTCGCCAACAATTTGGCGCCGAATGGGATGTATCCGCCAGCTTCTCTGGAATCGACGAGCCTCTCTGACAACTCCCGCATTGGGCCGAACAAAAACTCGAACGCGGCTGAGAATTCGATGCGGCTTCGCGAGCCGTCGTCGACTCCTGCGCTCGTCCGCAGGCCCGACCCGTACAACGATGTTCCCTCGCTCTACGACATGTACCTGCAGGCGACGCCGCGGCCAGTAGCACTGCAGCGTTTCGGCATGCAGGTTTTTCAAAACGGTACACGCGACCTGCAGGCGATTCCTATGGACCTTCCCGTCGGGCCCGACTACGTTCTCGGCCCCGGCGACGCCGTCGCGATCGACCTTTGGGGCGGAGTTTCCCGCCGCTTCTACGAAATTGTCGACCGCCAGGGACGAATCAGTCTTCCGGAAGTCGGACCGGTTCTGGTCGCCGGAAAATCTCTGGCAGACGTGCAGGAATCTGTCCAGCGCAGCCTGCGCACGCAGTTTCGCGACATCTCAGCCGATGTCTCTCTCGCCAAGCTGCGGACGATTCGCGTCTACGTAGTCGGCGATGTCGCGCATCCCGGCGCCTACGACATTGGATCTCTCTCGACTCCGCTCAACGCGCTCTTTGCCGCTGGGGGTCCGACCTCGCGCGGTTCTCTGCGTATCGTGAAGCATCTTCGCGGCAACGATCTGGTGCAGGATGTCGACATCTACGACTTGCTTCTGCATGGAGTCAAGGGCGACATGCAGCGGCTCGAAAACGGCGACACCGTCATGGTTCCACCCCTCGGCCCGGAAATCACCATTGAAGGCATGGTGCGCCGTCCTGCGATCTACGAAGAAAAGAGTGAGCAGTCGCTCGCCGATGCCTTGTCGCTCGCCGGGGGCTTGCTACCGAGCGCTACCCTGCGCCACATCGAAGTGCAGCGCTTGATCGCGCACGACAAGCAAACCATGTTGAGTCTCGACATCCCCTCCGCCGACTCCGCGGATGCTAAAGAGAAACTCGAGTCATTTCAGGTTCAAGACGGAGACAAGATCCGGATCTTCCCCATCGCCCCTTATGCCCAGGATGCTGTTTACCTCGAAGGACATGTGATTCGCCCTGGCAAGTATTCCTACCATGAGGGCATGCGAGTCACAGATCTCATCGCTTCGTACAAAGATCTCTTGCCGGAGCCGGCCTCTACCTATGGCGAGATCATTCGCTTGAGCGCGCCCGATTTTCGCCCCACGGTGGAAAGCTTCGATCTCGGAAAAGCGCTCGCAGATGCCAGCCAGGCGCCCACTCTGCAGCCACTCGACACGGTGCAAATCTTCAGCCGCTATGAGTTCGAGAATCCGCCTGTAGTGTCGGTCTTGGGCGACGTTCGCGCTCCCGGCACCTACAAAACATCAGGCGACATTCATCTCAGCGATGCGATTCATCTTGCGGGCGGGCTCACCCCCGATGCGCAGACCGCCGACGCGCAGGTCTTCCGCTACATGCCTGACAGCACTCTGAAGATTCTCAACGTGAAGCTCGATGGCGCCCTGCACGGCAATCCCTCAGACAACATCGTGCTGACGCCGCGCGATCGTGTTCTGGTGCATACGAACGTAGCCGCCAGCGATCCCGTAACCGTCTATGTCAAAGGCGAAGTGTCGCGGCCCGGACGCTATCCCCTCACCGCCGACATGCGCATCTCCGATCTGATTCGGGCGGCCGGCGGACTCAAGCAGAGTGCCGACATCAAAACCGCCGACATCACGCACTACGTTTGGGAAGACGACAGGCAGGTCACCGGACAGCAACAGCAAATTCTGCTCGCCGATGCGCTCGCCGGGAATGCCGAAACCGATCAGGTATTGAATAACGGCGACGTCCTCTCCATCCGGCAGGTTCCGGGCTGGGATGATTTGGGCGCCTCCGTGACTCTTCGTGGAGAAATAGTTCATCCCGGCAGCTATGGCATTCGACCCGGCGAGCGGCTCAGTTCCGTTCTCATGCGGGCCGGAGGTTTCGGCCCTGCCGCTTACCCGTACGGCGCATTGCTCATGCGAACCGAGGTGCAGAAGCTCGAGCAGCGCTCCTACGGCGAGTTAATTCAGCGTGTGCGCGAGCAGCAAGCGAATCTGAAACTGACCGCTGCCTCTGCGCCAGATCCCGATCAGCGGCTCTCCGCAGAATCCGCCTTCGTGCAGTGGCAAACCACGCTCGAGAACCTCGTGAGTAGTCCGCCCACCGGCAGGGTCACGATCCAGATTTCCTCGAACGTTCATAGCTGGCAGAACACGGCGCGTGACGTGACCCTCCGTCCGGGCGACGTTCTCGTCATTCCCAAGCGGCCAAGCTTCGTTCTCGTGCAGGGCCAGGTATACGGACCCACTGCGGTTGCGTACCGTCCCGGCAAGAGCGCTAATTGGTACCTGATGCAAGCAGGCGGTCCTACGAACATGGCTTACAAGAAAGGCATCTTCGTGGTGCGCGCCGATGGAACGGTGATTGGCAACCACAGCTCTTATTGGATTTCCGGAAGCGCCCTCGACACCGCTTTGCAACCCGGCGACATGGTGGTCGCTCCAGAGAAGGCGCTCGGAGGTCCGCCAGTCTGGAAGACGCTCTTCCAAAACGCGCAGGTCCTGAGTTCCATCGCGACCAGCGCCATTCTTGCCTCTGCGTATTTCTGAGGACTCGCACGTGAATCGACTTGCGAGACTCAACGGATTGATCATGGTGTGTTTTCTGGCAGGAATGGTCGCACCAATGTTCGGGCAGTCGAGTTCTGCCCCGCCGAATGCCGAACCCGCCACTCCGCAATCGCGCTTGTCGACTGACACGAGTACTCGCGAGATTCCCGAGCTACCGCCGCCCGCTCGGTCGCAAGACGATGACACGCAGAATAGACTCCTGAACCTTCCGCGATCGCTCTATCACGATCAAATCAGTCTCTGGACAAGTCCGGCGAAGGCGCGCCTCACGGATGCAACCTATCTCGTGCCCATCGGCGGACTCACGGCGGCCTTTTTCGCCACCGACAGCGATTTCAGCCGCCATCTTTCAAGTAATCCCAGCACTCTCCGCACGTACCAACACGTTTCCGACTATGGCATGTACTCCATGTTGGCGGGATCCGGCGGAATGTATCTGCTCGGGCTCACAACCGACAACGAACATGCCAGGGAAACCGGATTGCTGAGCGGAGAATCCGCGATTGATAGCGTGGCGATCATGGAAGTTTTTAAATTCGCGACGCAGCGCCAGCGTCCAATTGAAGGAAACGGCAAAGGGCAATTCTGGAAGAGCGGCTCCTCCTTTCCTTCGCTGCACTCAACGGTCGCGTGGTCGATTGCGGGCATCTTTGCCCATGAGTATCCCAGTCCCTTCATGAAGTTTTTGTCGTACGGCCTCGCGACCACGGTCAGCGTAGCGCGGGTTGAGGCCAGGCAGCACTTCCCGTCCGACGTCCTCGTCGGCGCGGCGCTCGGATATTTGGTCAGTTCGCACATCTATGCCCATCATCACAATCCAGAACTGCGCGGCGGCGGATGGGAGGTTCCAGCCGTGCGCCCAGAACGCCCGATGCACTGGCAATCGAAGTACATGGGATCTCCTTACGTTCCGCTGGATAGCTGGATCTATCCTGCGCTTGAACGCCTAACCGCCCTTGGCTTCATCGATAGCGCGATCTCCGATATGCGTCCGTGGACTCGCATCGAATGTGCGCGGCAGGTGGAGGAAGCCGCGGACCGCATCGGCGGCGACGATGCAGAAGAGAGCGAAGCCGCAAGTCTGTATCACGATCTGCAAGCCGAGTTCAGCCCGGAGTTGAGCCTGCTTGGCGGGGGAAATAACGCCGCTTTCCGCGTTGAGTCTTCCTACACGCGCGCAACCGAAATCGCTGGCAAGCCCTTGACCGATGGCTATCACTTCGGCCAGACCGTCGTGAACGACTTTGGGCGTCCGGAAGAACAAGGTTTCAACAATGTGTCCGGTATGTCAGGCTGGGGTACCGCGGGCCCATTTACCATCTACGTTCGCGGCGAATACCAGCACTCTCCATCAGCCCCCGCGCTGCCGCTACCGGCCCGAGAAGCAATCTCGCTCGCTGATTTCAGCCACTCTATCGTTCCTCCGCCGTTTCCGGTTCCGCCGGACACGCCAGTCTCCGCCATCAATCGCGGCCGCCTGCTCGATTCCTACGTCGCCATGAATCTTTCGGATTGGCAATTCTCTTACGGCAATCAGAGCCTGTGGTGGGGACCCGACGTAGGCGGAGCCATGATGCTCAGCGACAACGCCGACCCGCTCCGCATGTTTCGCATCAATCGCGTCACCCCGTTTCGCCCGCCCGGCATCTTGAGCATTCTGGGCCCGATGCGCATGGAGTTCTTTCTCGGCCAGTATTCCGGATACGAATTCATGTTTACGCCTTCGGGCCTGGTTGGACAGTTTGGTCAGTCGTTGCATCCGCAGCCGATCGTGCACGGCGAACGTATCACCTTCAAACCGACGCCAAACTTCGAGTTCGGCATATCGCGCACGACGGATTATGGCGGCCCAGACTATCCGCTGACCTGGCACACGTTCCTGCGCAGCGTGTTTTCGTCGGATATCACCAATCCCGGCGCACCGAACAAACCCGGATCGCGCCGTTCTGGCGTCGACTTCAGCTACCGCATTCGCAAAGGGCTGACCTTTTACGCGGATGGTTTCACCGAGCACGACACCGTCAGTCCGATCGTCGGACCTGACGTCGCAGCCTGGCTGGGCGGCATTTACATTCCTCGCCTCCCCAAGCTCCCGAAAATGGATCTTCGCGCCGAAGGTGTTTATACCGATCCTCCAATTGGCGGCAACGTCGGCTCCGGATTCTTCTACTACAACCCCACCTGGATCTCAGGCTTCGAGAATGCCGGGCACCTGATGGGCCACTGGGTTGGCCGTGAAGGGCAGGGCGTGCAGGCCTGGACAACCTACTGGCTGAGCCCGCGCAACAAACTCCAATTTGAATTCAGGCATCTCAAGGTCAGCCGTGAATTTATCCCCAATGGAGGCACCTTGGCCGATGGCAGCGTGCGGGCTGATTTCTGGGTGCGATCGAGCTTTAGCGTTTCCGCACTCGTTCAATACGAGGCCTGGAATTTTCCTGTGATCGCTTCCACGCGGCAGTCGAACATCACCAGTTCCCTCCAACTTACTTTCTGGCCAAAGGGACCGACACGCAGAAGTCCCGATTGATGGGAGCTTGATTTCGAGCAGCACTGGAAATGGTGGACCACGACCGATGGCGAGACGATCAGGCAAGCGCGATTTTCAGTACCACGAGGAACTCGATCCCGAGTTCGTCGTCGGGCTGGAAGTCCACGAAAAATCAAAATCGAAAATGCGGAACATCGCCAGGCTCAGCCTGCTCTGGCAGGAACGCCAATTTCTGTTTCGCTGTGCTGCTCTCGGTCTCGTTTTTTCCACGATCGTCGTCTTTCTGCTTCCCGTCCGCTATACGTCGACAACACAGATCATGCCCCCCGATCAGGTCGGCGAAGGGCTCGCATCTACGCTCGCCGCTCTGACCAAGGGAAGCGGCAGCAGCGAATTAGGCGCCATCGGAGGCGAGTTGCTGGGCCTTCGCACCTCAAGCGATCTGTTCATCGGTGTCCTTCACAGCCGCACGGTCGAAGACGATCTGATCAACAAGTTCGACTTGCGGAAGCTTTACGGCGAGCGCCGCATTGAAGATACCCGCAAGGATCTCACCGGCCGCACCGACATTTCCGGCGACCGCAAGAGCGGAATCATCACCGTGAAAGTTACCGACAAAGATCCGCGCCGTGCCGCCGCGATGGCGCACGAGTACATCGAGCAGTTGAATCAGATCGTGGTCAGTTTGAATACGTCATCGGCTCACAAAGAGCGCGTCTTTCTCGAAACGCGATTGGGAGAAGTGCAACAAGACCTCGAAGTCGCCGAAAAAGACTTCAGTAAATTCGCCAGCCAAAATACTGCCCTCGACGTGAAGGAGCAGGGCAAGGCCCTGATCGGGGCAGCCGCAGAACTCGAAGGCCAGCTCATTGCGGCGCAAACTCAGCTCGAAGGGCTTCGCCAGATCTATACCAACGAAAATGTGCGGGTTCGCGCACTCGAAGCACGCATCGCCGAATATCGCCGCCAGCTGCAGAAACTCAACGGTACCGACAACGGATCATCCGACGCAGCCGAGAATCAGAGCGGACAATCCGACGACCTCTATCCCACAATTCGCAAGTTGCCGATCTTGGGCGTTCCCTACGCGGATCTTTACCGGCGGACCAAAGTAGAAGAAGTCGTATTCGAAACCCTCACCAAACAGTTCGAGATCGCGAAGGTCGAGGAAGCGCGCGAAACCCCGAATGTCAAAGTCCTCGATGCTGCTGATGTCCCGGAAAAAAAGTCCTTCCCGCCACGGATGCTGCTGGCCGCCGTCGGTACTCTCATGATCCCCATCGGTGGCTGCGCCTGGATTCTGATGCGCGAACGCTGGGGCCAGATTGATCCCGGTGATCCGCGAAAAGTCCTGGCCCTCGACGTCATGCAGACGATGCAAAACAATCCCTGGATTTCGCGCACAGTCCGCCTCGTCCAGAACGGGCGTAATGGATCGCGCAACGGCTCGGCTTCCCCCGAAAACGGAAATCACTCAGGTCTCGAAGGATAACGAACGCCCTCAAGATGACGGCAGCGGATACAACCCGGCGCAAACTACTCGGCAACATGTTCTGGCTCTACCTGCTGCAGGGGTTGAACTATCTCATCCCGCTCGCCGTGCTGCCCTATCTGGTGCGAGTACTGGGAGTCGAGCGCTATGGCCTGGTCGCGTTCGCGCAGGCCTTCGCACAATACTTCGTCATCCTCACCGACTACGGTTTCAATCTTTCAGCCACCAAGCGGATTGCTCTTATCCGCGACAACCCGGAGCAAGTCTCGCAGCTTTACTGGAGTGTGATTCTCATCAAACTCGCGCTGATGTTTCTTGGCGCGGTGATCGTGGCCACGCTGCTGGTGAGTGTCCCGCGCTTTCGCTCCGATGCTGCCTTGTACGCCATCGCCTATGCCGCCGTGCTGGGCAACGTGCTCTTCCCTGTCTGGCTTTTTCAAGGCATGGAGCAGATGCGTTACATCTCGATCGTGAACGGTGGCGCAAGAATATTCTCTGCTCTCTTGCTCTTCGTTTTTGTCCATCATCCTGCCGATTACACGATTGCGCTCGGAATCCAGTCCGGCGGCCTGCTCCTCGCCGGAGTCGCGGGCTTCTGGATTGGCATCCGGCGATTCGGTCTCTCTTATCGCCCGCCAACCAGAGTTCAATTGTCTGAAACCCTGCGCGACGGATGGCACTTGTTCGTCTCCAATGCGGCAGGAACGCTCTACGCCACCAGCAATGTGTTCCTGGTCGGCCTCGTCGCCGGCAACGTTCAGGCAGGTTATTTCAGCGCCGCCGAGAGAGTCACCAGAAGCATCCAAGGATTGCTCGGACCCGTCACGCAAGCCCTGTATCCGCACGTGAGCGGCCTGGCCGCCCGGTCTCAGGAGATCGCCTTGAACTTCATCCGCAAGAGCCTGGCGTGGATTGCTCTGCTGTCGTTGATTCCGTCCGCCGCCCTGCTCTTGCTGGCTTATCCCATCGCCACGCTTTTGTTCGCGAATGCCGCCGAAGGCAGCCTGACGCCTCTGCGCTGGATGGCCATGCTTCCCTTCATTCTTTCCGTCAGCAGCGTGCTTGCGATTCAGACCATGATTCCGTTCGGCATGGAAAAACAACTCAGCCGCATTTACATGATCGCCGGCATCGCCAGCCTGGCCGTATCGCTTCCTCTCATCCATCGCTTCGGTGCCAGCGGAGGCGCTGCCACTGTCTTCTTCGTGGAAGCCGCCATCGTCCTGGCCATGTGGACCGTGCTGCGACAGCATCGCATACGCCTTTGGCTGACAGACACCGATCTCGCCATTCCATTGGCAAGGACTCATCTGCAATGAACCGACGACCATCCATTGCGAGTGTCACCGTCGCTTACAACGGCGCGGCAGTGTTGCAGAATCACTTGAACAGTCTGCGGGCCCAAGCTCGAGCGCTCGACGAGATCATCGTCGTAGACAACGCTTCCACCGACGAGACGAGGACCCTCCTCTCCAACAGGTTTCCCGAAGTCACACTACTCCAGCTTCCCGAGAATCTGGGCGTCGCTGGCGGTCTCGCCGCCGGACTGTCTTACGCCGCGCGCGAGAAAAAATACGATTGGGTTTGGACCTTCGACCAGGACAGCGTCCCCGCACCCGACTGCCTTGAGAATTTATTGCTCGGACTTGATTCTTTATCTGACGATGAAAAGACGGCGATCCTCGCCCCAGTCTGCCTAAACCAGGAAACGAGCATGTGGTATCCCGGCCTGTCCTGGCGCGGACCACGGTTCGTCCCCACCGCTGTGGATCCCGCGCGGCCCGTCACCTTCGTCGACATGGTCATCTCCTCCGGCAGTCTCATCCGTAGCGAAGCGATCGCCGCAGTTGGCCTTCCCGACCGCGATCTGTTTATCGATTTCGTCGACTATGAATACTGCCTTCGCTTCCAGCAAAGCGGCTACCGCATCGGCGTAGTGCGCGACAGCCGCCTCGAGCATGCCATCGGCACTCCTGCAACATTCAACTTTCTCGGTCGCGCAAGATCATGGGCTGATCACGCCCCGTGGCGCGAATACTACATGGCGCGCAACGAGGTCTTCACCATCTGGAAGTACCGTCCGGCTACGGCAACAAAGATGTTCGTGTTGTATCGCCTCGCGCAACACGCACTGGGCATTCTCTTATTCGGAAAAAACAAGCTCGAATGTTTTCGCATGATGCGGCGCGGCCTGCGCGATGGCTTTGCCGGACGCCTCGGCATTCGCGTTTTACCAGGCAGCGGACAGCTAGCCGAGCAACAAACCGCGCCCGTCTCTCCGACGCAGGGAAGATTCCGCGAAGATGCGCTCTAGCTGAATGATTGGAAATCGTATGCGCCTGCGCATTTCAGTTGCGATGTGTACCTACAACGGCAGCCAATTCCTGCCTGCGCAACTGCAGAGCATTGCCGCGCAGACGCGTCCTCCCGACGAGCTTGTGATTTCCGACGACTGCTCATCGGACCGCACCTGCGACATCGCAACCAGATTCGCGCGCACAGCGCCGTTTCCAGTACTCGTCTTTCGCAACGCGCGCAATATCGGTTCCACCAAGAATTTCGAAAAGGCAATCTCCCTCTGCGCCGGTACGCACATCGCCCTGGCCGATCAGGATGACGTTTGGTACCCCCAAAAACTCACCTCCATCGAAGCCGCCTTCCGCAAGCGGCCCTCAGCCGTTGCGGTCTTCAGCGATGCCGACCTGATCGATCCCGATGGAAATGCGATAGCTCAGAGACTGTGGAACTCTTTCCGATTCAGCCGGAGCGAACAAGGGCGCTTTGCCCAAGGCGATGCCCTCACCATACTCGCCAAGCATCCGGTCGTAACCGGCGCCACGATGGCATTCCGCGGAGACCGCTTCCCTCTTCTCATGCCGCTGCTCGCGACGCAGATTCATGACCGCTGGATGTCATTCCTTCTAGCGGCTTCCGGTGGGATCGTGCCCATCAGCACTCCGCTGATGAGCTACCGGGTTCACCAGAATCAGCAGGTGGGAACTGGGGACAATAGAATTCTGAGCCGCTTCGCGCAGGCCAGCCGCACCGGCCCCGATTTCTATTTCGACGAGATCCGGCAATTTCGTGAACTAGCCGAGAAACTCACGAACCAAGCTGGACAATTCCCTTTCGCCCGCAAGGCCCTTGCCGAAATCGAAAAGAAGATTGCACACCGGCGGCATCGTGCGGAACTGCCGTCGTCGGCCCTGTCCCGCGTCTTCAGCGTCTTATGCGAGGCGGCGAGCGGTCGATATTCGCGATATTCAGAGGGCTGGCAGAGCATCGCGAAAGACCTCGCCGGACTCGCGCCGTCATCCTCAACGCGTCCGCTCGCTGATGCATCGGCGTCCAAACTATGACCGCGAGCGCTCCAATCCGCGTCTATCGTGTGCGGTCCCTCTCGCTGCTCCCATTTTTCTGCAATCCCGTGTACCTGTTTCTCACCACCTGGATCGTAATGCTGGCAGCGCTCGAAATTCAGGTCTCCTGGTCTACGTTCCCTGATCGCATGCTGGGCCTGCTTCTCTTCTTCGTTTCTGTTCTCACGATGTTTCTGGGCTTCGCGCTCACGCGGCAATCGAGCGACACTCCCGACCAACCCGATATCCCCATGCGGTACCTTGTCCGCACTGAGACGCTGCGCAAAAGCATCCTCGTTCTCGGCGTCGGATCGCTGGCCATTGTTCTTTTCAACTATCTTGCTGAAGGTCTGCCGCCGATTTTCGCATTCGTTGGTTTATCAACGCTCGACTATCAGGAGTACGGCAGGTTCAAGCAGGCGCTGCAGCCGATGCTCGGTGCCATTTTTCTGAACTCACTTCTCGAGCCCTCGCGCTGGAAACGTTGGTTAGGATCCGCCTTCGCCCTCGGCATCATGCTCGCCTACGTTCTTCGCGGCCCTTTACTCATGGCTCTGGCTCAGGCGGTCATTCTCGGTTCGATCCGCAGTTCCGTCTCGAGCCGCAAAATCTATCTTCGCGCCTTCGCTGTTCTTCTTATCGCTCTGGTACTCGTCAACGTGATCGGCAACTACCGAACTCCGCAGCAGATTTTCCTTTCCTACATGGAAATCAAGCCGGAATTTCGTTCCTGGCCCATGGCCGTGCTGTGGCCCGTCACCTACATTTCCGTGCCTATCTCAAACCTC
>Ga0335076_10006678_pt1 | contig 11640 bp, 9 predicted proteins | sample Lox_Sample_25_FD_206717 | JGI IMG/M metagenome (GOLD analysis project Ga0335076, IMG submission 206717) | Soil microbial communities from Loxahatchee National Wildlife Refuge, Florida, United States - Lox_Sample_2.5 | ecosystem: Environmental > Terrestrial > Soil > Wetlands | place: USA: Florida... | reverse complement strand
CGGGCGGCGCGCGGCCCGGCGCCGCCGTGCGCGCCGTGGCGGCCGCGGTCGTCGCGCGCGTGCTGCGGGAGCGCAGCGACGCGGACGACGCGCTCGCGGCCGCCGGGCCGGAAGTCGCCGAGCGCGATCGCGCGTTGCTCGGCGCGCTCGTGTTCGGCGCGTTGCGCTGGCACCAGCGGCTCGAGTGGCAGAGCGCGCGGCTGCTCACGAAGCCGTTGAAGCCCGGCCAGCTCGAGCTCGGCGCGCTGCTCCGGATCGGGCTGCTCCAGCTCCAGGAGATGAGGATTCCAGCGCACGCGGCCGTGTCGGCGACGGTCGACGCGGCCGCGCTACTCGGCCAGCGCGACGCGGCGCCGCTCGTGAACGCGGTGCTGCGCCGGTTTCAACGCGAGCGTGGCGCGCTCGATGCGGCGCTCGCCGCCGACGACGAGGCGCGCCTCTGCCATCCGCGCTGGCTGCTCGAGCAGCTCGCGCACGATTGGCCGGACGATTGGCAACGGATCTGCGTCGCGAACAACTTGCCCGCACCGATGTGGCTGCGTGTGAACGAGCGGCGCACGACGCGCGCCGACTACCTCACGCGGCTGAAAGCCGCGGGGCTTGACGCGCGGCCCGACGAGCAAGTCGCGACCGCGATCAGGCTCGACACACCGCGGCCGGTCGAGGCCCTGCCGGGCTTCGCTGCGGGCGACGTGTCCGTGCAAGACGTCGCGGCTCAGCGCGCGGCCGGCTTCCTCGACCTTCGCCCGGGCCAACGCGTGCTCGACGCGTGCGCGGCGCCGGGCGGCAAGACCTGCCACATCCTGGAGTCGTGCCCGGGTCTCGAGGAGGTCTGGGCGCTCGACCGCGATCCCGCGCGGCTCACGAAGGTCCGCGCGAATCTCGACCGGCTCGGTCTCGCCGCGCGGCTCGTGGAGGGCGACGCGACGGATCCCAAGGCGTGGTGGGACGGCCGGCCGTTCGAGCGGATCCTGCTCGACGCGCCGTGCAGCGCGGTCGGCGTGATCCGCCGGCACCCCGACATCAAGGTGCTGCGCCGACCGGAAGACATCGCGCGCGCGGTCGCACTCCAAGCGCGCTTGCTGCGAGCGCTCTGGCCGCTGCTCGCGCGCGGCGGGCGTCTCGTCTACGCTACCTGCTCGGTACTGCGTTGCGAGAACGATGCGCAGATCGCGGCTTTCGTTGCGGCGGCGGAGTCTTGCGAATGGCTGGGAACCGCGCAGTTATGCGGCTGTCAGAGCCTACCGGGAGACGCGGACGGTGATGGCTTCTATTATGCTTGCCTACTCAAGCCGTCAGTAGCGCGACCGTCCGATGTATTTCACGCGCAACATGAGTCCCCCCTCTAGAGCCAAGGCCGCGTTGCGCCGCCTTGCGGCCGGCGCGGCACTCCTTCTCTTATCGTTGACGTTCGTCGCGCGCGCGCAGGATTTCGCGGCGCCGCAGGCGCCGCGGCCGCCGGCGCCGATCAAAGGCGAGGAGGATCCCGGCTACTTCGAGGTGCGCGAGGCGAGCACGCAGCTCAAGGACGGCGTCTACTTCCTCGACGCGCTGATCGAGTATCGGCTGTCGTCCGAAGCGCGCAGCGCGCTCCAGTCCGGCTTGCCGCTCACGATCCGGATCGAGGTCGAGCTCTTGAGGCATCGCCGCTTCTGGTTCGACAACGAGGACGCGGTGCTACACCAGCGCTACCAGCTCGAGTACCACGCGCTCAGCGAGCGTTTCACCCTCCAGAACCTGAACAGCGGCGACCAGACGTCGTTCTCGACCCTGTATGCGGCGCTCGACTGGCTCGGCCACGTGAACCATTTCCCGTTGATCGACGCGGCCCTGATCGAGCCGGGGCACGAGTACTACTTGCGGATGCGCACGGTCTTGGACGCCGAGAAGCTCCCGGGCCCGCTGCGACTGGTAGCTTTCTGGCGTCGCGACTGGTCGCTCGGCAGCGATTGGTACCGATGGCAATTGCAAGGCGGCTGAAGAGCGCATTTCTCGCGCTGCTCGCAGTAGCCGGGATACTGCTGTGGTTCACCGCGTTGCTGCTGTTCACGCGGGTCACCGAAAACTCCGACGACTTCGCAAGGCTCAAGACCTGGATCTTGCCGATCAACTCGATCGGCATCGCGGTCCTGCTGGTACTCACCGTCGTCAACGTGTGGCAGCTGATCCGCGACTACCGACGGCAGGTGCCGGGCTCGCGGCTGCGCGCTCGCATGGTCAGCGTGCTTGCGCTGGTCGCGATCACGCCGCTCGTCGGCGTGTACATCTTCTCGGTCGAGTTCATCAATCGCGGCATCGACAACTGGTTCAACGTCGACATCGAGAAGGGCCTCGCGAACGTGCTGCAGCTCGGCCAGACCGCGCTCGACATCCAGGCGCGGGGCAAGCTCGAAGAGATGCAACGCCTGGCGAACCGGCTCGCGAACGTCGACCAGCGTGAGCTCCCCCCGGCGCTCAACGCGCTGCGCGCCGACAGCTCGGCGGTCGAGCTCACGGTCTACGGCCCGAACGCGCAGATCCTCGCGACGACCGCGATCGACTCGCGCTTGGCGGTGCCGAAGTATCCGACCGACGAGGTGCTCTTTCAGCTCCGGCAGGCGCAAACGTACGTGAGCGTCGACCCACGGCCGGACGGGGGCTACCAGATCATGGCCGCCGCGCCGCTTGCCCTGAACGGACGCGGCGATATCGAGTTCGTGCAAGGCATCTTCCCGGTCGACCAGAAGCTCGCCACGTTCGCGAACGCGGTGCAGGTCAACTACAACCAGTTCTCGGAGATGTCGTACATCCGCACCGCTTTGAAGACCGCCTTCACGCTCACGCTGAGCCTCGTGCTCCTGATCTCGTTGCTCGCCTCCGTCTACGGCGCGTTCTATTTCTCGCGCAGGCTGGTCGTGCCGATCCAATTGCTGATGCAAGGCACGCGCGCCGTCGCGCGCGGCGACTTCGCGACGCGCGTGCCGACGCCGACTCGCGACGAGATCGGCTTCCTCGTGCACTCGTTCAACGACATGACGCAGCGGCTCGCGAAGGCGAGCGAGGAAGCGCGCTCGAGCCAGCTCGAGGTCGAGAGCGAGCGGCGCAAGCTCGAGGTGATCCTCGCGCGTTTGTCGACCGGCGTCGTCGCTCTAGAGCCCGACATGCGGATCCGCACCGCCAATCAAGCCGCGAGCGCGATCCTCGGCGAGGACCTCGAGAGGCACAAGAACGAGTCGCTCACTCAGCTCGCGCCGAGCCGGCCGCTGCTCGCGCAGTTCGTGGCGGTCGTGTCGGCGCACTTGCACCGCAGCGACAGCGAATGGCGAGAGCAGATCGCACTGCGCAACGACGGCTCGCGTCGAGTGCTGATGTGCGCGTGCACGGAGCTGCCGACCGAAAGCGGCGCGCCGGGCGGCTACGTGATCGTGTTCGACGACATCACGGCGCTGCTGCAGGCTCAGCGCGACGCGGCGTGGGGCGAAGTCGCACGGCGCCTCGCGCACGAGATCAAGAACCCGCTCACGCCGATCCAGCTCTCGGCCGAGCGGCTGCGCCGTAAGTATCTGAAGACCGAGAGCGGAGAAATCGACCTGCTCGACCGCGCAACTCACACGATCATCCAGCAGGTCGAGGCGATGAAGCAGATGGTGAACGCATTCAGCGAGTATGCGCGCACGCCGAGCATGGACGTCACGCGCTTCGACGTGAACGCGCTGATCGCGGAGGTCAGCGAGCTCTACCACGCGAATCCCGAGAAGCCGCTCGCGATCAAGCTGTCGCTCGACCCGAACCTCCCTCGCATCGAGGCCGATGCCGGCCGGCTGCGCCAGGTGCTGCACAACCTGCTGCGTAACGCCGTCGAAGCGACCGAGCACCAGGCCGACGCTCACGTCGGGATCTCTACGCGCCGGGTGCATGGGGCGGACGCCGACCTCGTCGAGATCAAGGTCGTCGACAACGGGCCGGGCTTTTCGAGCGACATCGTGGATCAGGCCTTCGACCCGTACGTCACGAGCAAGCCGAAGGGAACCGGCCTCGGCCTAGCGATCGTGAAGAAGCTCGTCGAAGAGCACGGCGGCCAGATCACGGCCCGCAACCGCGAGCAAGGCGGTGCCGAGATCAGTATACTCATTCCGACTTCGGTGGACGCTGGCGGCGGCTCCGTCAGTCGGCGGCAAGAACATAGGAGAGAACGCGCATGAGCGCGCGCATTCTGGTCGTAGACGACGAAGCCAACATCCGCGCGTTGATCGACGAGATCCTGAGCGAGGAAGGCTACGACGTGACGACCGCAGCCGATGCGCGGCACGCGCGGGCCGCGCGTAAGGACGCCGAGTTCGACCTCATCCTGCTCGACATCTGGATGCCCGACACCGACGGCATCTCGCTGCTGAAGGAGTGGAACGAGAGCGGCGCGGCCGGCACGGTCGTGATGATGTCCGGCCACGGCACGGTCGACACGGCGGTCGAGGCCACGCGCCTCGGCGCTTTCGATTTCATCGAGAAGCCCGTGTCGCTCGCGAAGCTGCTGCGCACCGTCGAGAAGGCGCTCGCCGCGCGGCGGTCGAAGGAGCCGCGGCGCGCGCGTGTGCCACAAACGTCGACGCCGGCAGGCAAGAGTCAGCCGATGCGCGCGCTGCGCGAGCAGATCGCACGCGTCGCGCAGCACGACGCGCACACGCTGCTCACGGGCGAGCCCGGCAGCGGGCGCGAGCTCTTCGCTCGCTATCTCGCTAGCCAGAGCCCGCAGTCGCGCGCTCCCTTCGTGGCCGTGATGGGCGGCGATCTCAGCGAAGAGGACGCGCAGCGGCAGCTGCTCGGCGACGGCTCGCAACCGGGCGCCTTCGAACGCGCCGACGGCGGCATCTTGTTCATCAAGGATCTCGGCGACGTGTCGGCGGCCGGGCAGCGGCTGCTGCTCGGCGTGCTCGAGCAACGCACGTATCGCCCGGCCGGTCAGACGGCCGATCGGCCATTCAACGTCCGAGTACTCGCGAGCGCGTACCCGGGCTTCGAGCGCAGCGAGACCTTGCGGCGCGAGCTGCTCGCACATCTGAGCGTCGTCGTGATTCGCGTGCCGCCGCTGCGCGAGTACTCGGAGGACGTGCCGGAGCTCCTGCGCCACCAGGTCGACGTGCTCGTCGACGAGGAAGGCTTGCCTTTTCGGCGCTTCGGCGTCGCCGCCCAGAATCGACTACGCAACTACCCTTGGCCCGGCAACGTGCGCGAGCTCAAGAACCTCGTGAAGCGGCTGCTGATCCTCGGCGGCAACGAAGAGATCTCGCTCGCCGAGGTCGAGGCGCAGCTCGCGAGCGGCACGGCCGAGGGCGAGCCGCTCGTGAAGCAGGACTTGCTCGCGATGCCTCTGCGCGAGGCGCGCGAGCATTTCGAGCGGGCCTATCTGCAGCAGCAGCTGCAGCTCTGCGGCGGGAAGGTCGGGCAGCTCGCGAAGCGCGTGGGGATGGAGCGCACGCACCTGTACCGGAAGCTGCGCTCGCTCGGCGTCGACTTCCGCCAGTCGCTCGTCGACGACTGAAGTCGTCCCGGCCGCCCGTCAGGGCGGTACCTTCATCAGCATCGCGTTGATGTGCGCGTCGTGCAGCTGCCGGCGGATCCGGTTCAGCTTGTCGAGGTCCGTGATGGGGCCGATCCGCACGCGGTGATAGACGTCGTCGTCGACGGCGACCTTCTGCACGCGCGACTCGATGCCCAGCAGCGCTAGGTTGGCTTTGAGCCTCTCCGCCTCGGCGGCCGCGCCGAACGACCCGGCCTGGAGCACGTAGCTGCCGGGCTCCTCGACGGGTTTCGCGCGGGCGCTCGGGCCGGCCGCGGTCTCGACCTCGGGCACGACCACTTCGTACTGCGGCAGGATGTCGTAGAAGTCGAAGCGCTGATCGCTCGCCTTCGCGGCGTCGCCGTTGCCGGCCGCGCCGCCGCGGGCCGGTGCGCCGCGGCGTGCGGGTGCGCGCTCGCCGGTCGCCGGCGCGGCCGCCGAACGCTCGGCCGTCGCGGCGTGATCTGCGGGTGCCGGTGCGCGGCGGAAGTACACTCCGGCCGCGACGACGAGGCCGATCGCAAGCCCGAACAGCATCCAGATCCAGCCCGGTGCGGACTCGGCTTTCTTCGTCTTGCGGTTGCGGCGCGCCATCGGCAACAGCGAATTTTACCCGAACGAGGGTTTCCGGATCAGAGCTCGAGCGGATCGACGTCGAGCGCTAGCCGCGCCCGGCGCATCTCGGCCGCGCCGCGCAGATCGAGGAGCGTGCTGCGGAGCAGCTCGTGCAGCGGCGCGCGCTTCGAGCTTCGGAACAGAAGCTGAGCGCGATAGCGCCCTTCCTTGCGCTCCATCGGTTGCGGCGCGGGGCCCAAGATCGCGACGTCTTCGGCCGAGAGCCGGCCCGCGATCGCGCGCACCTTGTTCAACAGCGCGTAGGCCGGCTCGCGCTCGGTCGCGTCCGCGCGCCACGCGGCGAGGTACGAGTACGGCGGCCAGCCGGCCTCGCGCCGCTCCGCGAGCTCGAGCGACGCGAATGCGGAGTAGTCGTGCGCGAGCAAGCAGCGCAGCAGCGGGTGCTCGGGATAGTGAGTCTGGATCACGACCTCGCCGGGCCGATCGGCGCGCCCCGCGCGGCCGGACACTTGCAGGATCGTCTGCGCGAGCCGTTCGTGGCTGCGCGGGTCCGTGCCGAACAGTCCCTGGTCCGCGTTCAGCACGCCGACGAGCGTCACGCGCGGAAAGTCGTGGCCCTTCGTGAGCATCTGCGTGCCGATCAAGATGTCGGTGCGCCCGCTCGCGACCTCATCGAGCACGGCGGCGAGCGCGCCCTGGCGGTGCGTCACGTCGCGGTCGAGCCGGCCGATTCGGGCGCCCGGAAAGAGCGCGGCGAGCTCGTCGTCGACGCGCTGCGTGCCGGCGCCGACCGCGATCCGCTCGCCGCCGCAAGTGGTGCAAACCCATTCGAGCTTGCGCTCCGCTCCGCAGTGATGGCAGCGCAGCGCGCCCGCCCGCGCGTGCACCGTGAGGCGAGCGTCGCAGCGCGCGCACTGCAGCGCGTCCTTGCACTCGGGGCAGAAGAGCGCGGGCGCGAAGCCGCGGCGATTCAAGAACAGCAGCACCTGGTTGCCGGCCGCGAGGTGCTCGCCGATAGCGGCGACGAGCGGCGTCGACAGCGCCTGGCGGCTCGCGTGCTGCTTCAAGTCGATGATCCTCATGCGCGGCACACCGGCCGAGCCGATCCGCCGCGGCATCTCGAGCTTGCGATAGCGCCCCTGTTCCGCGTTCGCGAAACTTTCGAGCGAAGGCGTCGCGGATGCGAGCAGCACGGGAACGCCGAGCCGGCGCGCGCGCACGACCGCGAGATCGCGGGCGGAATAGCGAAAGCCGCTCTGCTGCTTGTATGACGCGTCGTGCTCCTCGTCGACGATCACGAGGCCGGCCGCGGGCAGCGGCGCGAACACCGCGGACCGCGTGCCGACGACGAGCCGCGCCTCGTTGCGCCACGCCTTGCGCCACGCCTCGAAGCGCTCGCGCTCGGTGAGCCCCGAGTGCAGCAGCGCGAGCTCGCCACCGAAGCGTGCGCGCAGACGCGCGACGAGCTGCGGCGTCAGGCCGATCTCGGGCACGAGCAGCAGCGTCTGGCGGTTCGCCGCGAGCTCGTCCGCGATCAAGCGCAAGTAGACCTCGGTCTTGCCGCTGCCGGTCACGCCGTGCAGCAGATAGGCGCGAAAGCCGGCCGCGCGCTCGGCCCGAATCGCGGTGACGGCCGCAAGCTGGTCGGGCGTGAGCTCGGGCGGGGCGCGGTCGCGCGCTACGTCGGCGGCGCCGTCGGCGGTCGGATCGATCGCGATCGGCGCACGCGGCCGCGGCTCGCCGGGCTCGATCCAGCCCCGGTTCGCGAGCCGCTCGAGCACATCGCGGCCGATCCCGAGAGCCGCGAGCTCGGTCTCGGTCGCGTCACGCTCGCCGATCGCGGCCAGTGCCTGCGCCTGCCGTTTCGCGCGCCGCTCGACCTCGGCGAGCGGCTGCGCGCGTCCCTTGTCGGTGACACGCCACGCGGGCTCCGGCGCCTCTTCGAGCGAGCGGCCTTCGCGCAGCACCGCCGGTAACGCGTGGCTCAGCACCTCGCCGATCGGGTGGTGGTAGTAGTCCGAAGCCCAGCGCAGCGACTGCATGAGCTCCGCGCCGAGCGGCGCGGCCGCGTCGAGCACTTCCCGGATCGCCTTGAGCTTCGCGGGGGCCAGCGCCGACGCGCTCGTGTGCTCGACGACGATGCCGACGCGCTCTCGACGTCCGAAGGGCACGCGTACGCGCGTGCCGGGCGCCGGCAATGCGCCGGGCGGCGGTAGGTAATCGAAGACGTCCGCGAGCGGCACCGGCACCGCGACGCGGACGACAGGTTGGTCGTCGCCCATCGTCAGAAAAAGCTTTGCTCTATCAGGTAGTTAGCTGCTCAAGGCCGCGGCTCCGTGTCAACCCGCGGCGTGCTGCGGCGTTATTGCGAGCAAGCGTCCGAGAACGGAACAGTGTAGCCGTTCGGGCGGGGGCCACGGAGCGGCTTATGATGGGGTTAGCATTGAGCATCGCTCATGACGGGATCGCGAAAGACCTCGCCGGGGAGGACACGCTGGAGTCGCGAGTTGCAATCGAGGCTTTTCTGCGTGAGGTGGAAACCAGGGCTTTCAGGATTGCGATCATGAACGTGCGTGATCGCGACGAGGCGCTCGACATCGTGCAGGACTGCATGATTCGGCTCGTGCGCCGTTACTCCTCGCGCCCGAGCGACGAGTGGCGGCCGCTCTTCTACCGGATCCTCCAGAATCGGATCCGCGATGTGCAGCGCCGCCGCTCCGTGCGTTCGCGTGTGTTGAGCTTTTTCGGCGGCTTGGAGAGCGACGAGGAATACGACCCGATCGTCACGGCGCCGGGCCCCGAGTCGGACAACCCGCTGGACCAGGTGCTCGCGCAGGACGCGATGCGCGCGCTCGAGCAGGCGCTGCCGATGCTGCCTGCGCGTCAGCGCGAGGCGTTTACTCTGCGCAACTTCGAAGGACTCGACGTCGCGCAGACCGCGGTCGCGATGAATTGCACCGAGGGCAGTGTGAAGACTCATTACTCGCGCGCCGTGCACCGACTGCGCGACCTGCTCAGAGAGCACGGCGAGGAGCATTGGTATGAAGAAGACGAACGAGCGGCCGACTGACCTCGTGCCCAAGAGCGACTTCGAGCGCAGCGCGAAGCAAGCGTTCGACGCGAGCGTGCGCGGCGTGGACGCGGCGACGCGCTCGCGGCTCGTCCAAGCGCGCGAGCGCGCGCTCGAGAGCGCGAGCGGCGCGCGCTCAGGATTGGGTTGGAGCTGGTCGCTCGCGCCGAGCGGCGCGCTCGCGGCGGCGGCCGTGGTCGCGGTGCTGCTGCTCGCGCATCACCCGCGCCCGAGCGAGGTCGGACCGGCGCAGTTCGGGTCCGATCTCGAGCTCTTGCTGGGGAAGGAAGACCTCGGGATGCTCGACGAAGACATCGATTTTTATTCGTGGCTCGAGGACCAACCCGACTTCGCGCCACCCGCGGCCAACGGCGATGGCGTGGGCTGATGCGGCGAATCACGGCGGCTCTGATCGGCGCGCTCTGCTTCGTGCGCGGCGCCGCGGCGCAGCCGCCGCCCGCGCCGCCGCCGGCGCGCGCGATGCCGCCGCGGCCGCCGCCGAAGAACGCCGTACCCGACCTCGAGTTTCTCGAGTATCTCGGCAGTTGGCAGGGCGACGACGAAGAATGGCTCGCGATCAAGGAATGGGACCAGGATGGCGCGTCGAAAGATGCGGCCGGAAAGCCGCCGGACTCTGCCGCGAAGCCGAAGGAGCCGGCTCCGCAGCGAGCGGGGGACGATCATGACAAGGCTCAGTAGATTGCTCGCGCTCGGCTGCGCGCTCGCGCTGCTTGCGGGCGTCGCGCGCGCGCAAGGCATCGCATGGGAGGACTTGAGCGACGCGCAGCGCCAGGTGCTCGCCGGACAGGCGCAGCATTGGAAGGATCTCGATCCCGCGCGCCAGGAGCAGATCGCGCTCGGCGCGCAGCGTTGGCTCGACATGAACGGCTCGGACCGCGCAGCCGCGAGCGACCGGTTCAAGACATGGCAGGGCATGACCGACGCGCAGCGCCAGGCCGCGCGCGATCGCTATCAGCAATTCCGCCAGCTGCCGCCGAATCAGCGCCAGAACATCGTCGACGCGTATCGCCGCTTCCAAACCTTGCCGCCCGAGCAACGCCAGGCGCTACGTCAGCGCTATCGGCAGCTGACGCCGGAGCAGCGTCAAGCGCTGCGCGAGCGGCGCTTACAACGTCAGACGCTTCGCAACCAGGCCGCGCAGCCTCGCCCGTAGCGTCAGAGCTGCTTCACCGCCTGCACGAGCTCGGCGACCTTCGCCTGGCCGTCGCCGTACAGCATCCGCGTGTGATCGAGATAGAACAGCGCGTTCTCTATCCCGGAGAATCCCGCGCCTTGACCGCGCTTGATGACGATCACGTTCTTCGCCTTGTCCGCGTTCAGGATCGGCATCCCGTAGATCGGGCTCGACTTGTCCGTGCGCGCGACGGGATTCACGACGTCGTTCGCGCCGATGATCAGCGCGACGTCTGCGGTCTCGAATTCCGAGTTGATCTCGGCCTCGTCGTAGATCAGGTCGTAAGGCACGCCGGCCTCGGCGAGCAGCACGTTCATGTGCCCCGGCATGCGCCCGGCGACCGGGTGAATCGCGAACTTCACGCTCACGCCGCGCGCGATCAGCGCTTGGGCCAGCTCCCAGACCTTGTGCTGCGCCTGCGCGACCGCCATGCCGTAGCCCGGCACGATGATGACCTTCTGCGAGAAGCCGAGCATCACCGCGACGTCGGCCGTCTCGATCGGCTTCAGCGAGCCGGCGGGACCGGACGTGGCCGCGCCGCCCTTGTCGCCGAAGCCGCTGAACAGGACGTTCGCGAGCGAGCGGTTCATCGCCTTCGCCATCAGCTGCGTGAGCAGCGTGCCGGCCGAGCCGACGACCGTGCCCGCGATGATCATGGCCGCGTTGTCGAGCACGAAACCCTCGAACGCGACCGCGAGGCCAGTCAGCGCGTTGTACAACGAGATCACGACCGGCATGTCGGCGCCGCCGATCGGCAGGGTCATCGTGAAGCCGAGCACGAGCGCGAGCACGAACAGAGCGGTCACGTGCCCCGCCATGCTCTCGTCGCCGTGCAGCACGATGATGGCGCCGACCAGCACCGTGGCGACGAGAATGACGAGGTTCACGTAGTTCTGACCACGGAACCGGAAGCTGCGCTTGATGAGCCCCTGGAGCTTGCCGAAGGCGATCAGGCTGCCCGCGAACGATACCGCGCCGATGATCCCGCCGAGGACGCCGAGCGCGAGCTGCGCGACGCCGTGTGTCGCGCCGGCGAACAGCTCGACCGCCGCGATGGCGCCGGCGGCGCCGCCGCCCATGCCGTTGTAGAGCGCAATCATCTGCGGCATGTCGGTCATCGCCACGCGCTTGCCCGAGATCCACGCGACGATGCCGCCGATCGCGATCGCGACCGTCATCAGCACGTAGTTGTGCATGTCGGGCCAAAGGAACGTGATCAGCGTCGCGACGAGCATGCCGACGCCCGCCCAAACGATGCCGCCGCGC
>Ga0335076_10006674_pt1 | contig 11643 bp, 6 predicted proteins | sample Lox_Sample_25_FD_206717 | JGI IMG/M metagenome (GOLD analysis project Ga0335076, IMG submission 206717) | Soil microbial communities from Loxahatchee National Wildlife Refuge, Florida, United States - Lox_Sample_2.5 | ecosystem: Environmental > Terrestrial > Soil > Wetlands | place: USA: Florida... | reverse complement strand
GAACTTGAGGTCCACCATGGCCACGCTCTTGTGGCGGATGAAGCCGACCGCCTCGTCGAGGGTCTGGAACATCGGGTGATCTCCAGCCGTCAGGATAGCCGGCCCGGCCGATCGGCGGATGGGCCCGACGGCCCATCCACGGGGAGGCATGAGCCCGCCCGATGGCGCGGGGGCCGCCTCGCGAAGGGCGGCGGGGGACACGCGGCCTCCCTTCGAGCCTCCGAGTCTTCTTCTGGTACCCTCGTTCGTTCCCGTGGGGCGACATTCCGAAGCGCCGCGACTACGCCGCGATCGCCGAGGAAGTGGTTGCCTCGAACCGTCCCCTTCTTGCGCTCGAGTTCCATCCCGCAGCGATCGCTGCCCTCGATGCCTTCATCGGTCTGCGGCTCGACCCGGGCCACGCAGCCATCGGGCGGGACCGGCTCCTCCTGGAGGCCGACGCCCTCGCGGCGTGGGGCGAGCACGCGTCGGCGCTCGCCGCGTTCGAGCGTGCGCTCGAGCTGGATCCGGCGAGCGCGGCCGGGCTCCTCGGCAAGGGGCGCGCGCTCTCCGCGCTCCGGCGGACGGACGAGTGCCGCGAGTGGTGGGATGGCTTCGCCGGGCGTGGAGACTGCGAGCCCGAGCGGCGCCGCCTCCTGGCCCGCGCCGCGGACGAGGCGGGCGACGTCGTCGCGGCTCACCAGCTCTACGACGGGCTGAAGGACCATCCCCGCCTGCCGGCAGAGTCCCGCGCCGTCGCGGGGACGCGGGCTCGGGAGTGGCCGGCGATCCCAGGGTCCGCATGGCGCAGATCGAGAGCCTGCCCGACCTCGAGGCCGCGGTGTCCGCCTACGCGAGGCTCAACGCCGACAAACCGAGCTCGCGGAGCCGTGGCGGGAGCGGGGGGTCGGCCTGGCCTTGCTCGGCCGCACGGGGGAGGCGCTGGAGTGCCTGCATCGCGCGGCCTCGCTCGAGCCCGGGGTGGCGAAGAGCTACGTCGACGAGGCGGTCGCGCTGGCCCGCCTGAACCGCCTCGACGAGGCCATCGCTGCGCTCGACCGTGACGTCGAGCAGCGCCTGAGGCGCATTCCGCAGGCGATCGCGTCTCTGCAGCGCTACCTGGCGGCGCGGTCGGGACTGGCCGCCCTCATGCGCTCGCACCGTCGAAGTGATCGGGCCCTCGGCCGTCGACGTCAGCCGCGGAAGTACAGGTAGGCGGCGAGGATGCAGCAGAGGATGAGAGCCGAGGTGGCGATGTCGTGCCAGTCCCAGCCCTCGCGGGTCTTCCTCTTGTCCTCCTCGGTGGCCGTCCCGAACGTGAGGCTCCGGATCTTCGCCTCGTCGGGCGCCGCCGTGGCGAGGCTCACTCCGACCATCACGACGGCGGAGACGATCGTGATGAGCACGCTGAAGTACTGGAAGTAGATGTTGTTGAAGATCCAGAGGAAGGAGCCGTAGGCGTAGCCGTGCTCGAAGCCGGCCACGCCGAGGGTGACCGGGGTGTCGACGATCATGCGGACGATGCCCATGACGAAGCCCACGACCATGGCCCAGAGGGCGCCCGCGCCGTTCATGCGCTTCCAGAAGACGCCCAGGAAGAAGACGACGAAGATGGGCGGGGCGAGGTAGCCCTGGATGGTCTGCAGGTAGTTGTAGAGGCCGTGGGCGTTCTTGATCACCGGGATCCAGGCGAGGGCGATCAGGACCATGGTCGTGGTCGCCAGCCGGCCGGTGTGGACGATCTGGCGCTGCGTCGCCTGCGGCTTCCACTTGTTGTAGAGGTCCACGGTGAAGAGGGTCGAGCAGGCGTTGAAGACGCCGGCCAGCGATCCCATGAGGGCGGAGAGGAGCCCCGCGACCACGATGCCCCGCAAACCCGGCGGCAGCAGGTACTGGACCATCATCGGGAAGGCGCCCTGGGCCACCGACGAGATGGCCTTGCCGTCGGGCCCGATCATCGCCCCGAGCTCGGGGACCTTGCCGCTCTTGGCGAGGGCGTAGCAGATGAGGCCGGGGATGATGAAGAGGTAGGGCGGGAAGAGCTTCAGGAACGAGGCGAAGATGCTGCCCCGCCGGGCCACGGTCTCGTTCGGCGCGCCGAGAGCGCGCTGGACGATGTACTGGTCGGTGCACCAGTACCAGAGGCCGATGATCGGGGCGCAGAAGAGCATGCCCAGCCACGGGTAGTAGCCGTTGAAGTACCAGGCTTGGCGGACGAGGTGGCCGGTGGCGTCCCTCTCGATCACCGGGGCCCAGGTCCCCACGACCCCGGGCGGGATGAGCGGCTTCCAGAGGTTGAACATGTCGGAGCCGCAGATACGGCGTAGCTCCGCCCAGCCGCCGAGGTAGCTGAGGCCGTAGACGGTGAGGAGGGCGGAGCCGGTGATGAGGACGATCACCTGCACCGCATCGTTGTAGGCAACGGCCCGCATGCCGCCGAGGGCGGTGTAGAGGCCGGTGAGGACGATCACGAGGACGGACCCGATCCAGAAGGCGTCGAGGTGGAGGGGTCCGAGGTCGAGCCGGACGTCGGGGAGGAGCGTCCCGAACACCACGCCCCCCGCGAAGATGCCCACCGCGATCTTGGACACGATGAACGTGATGATGGAGACGATAGAGAGGACGTAGCGGGATTTCTCGTTGAACCGGCGCTCCAGGAACTCCGGCATGGTGAAGACCTGGGAGCGCATGTAGAAGGGCACGAAGACCCAGGCCAGGACGAGCAGGCACCAGGCGTGCAGCTCGTAGTGGGCCATGGCCACGCCGTCGGTGGTGCCCGTCCCGGCGAGGCCGACGATGTGCTCGGAGCCGATGTTGGAGGCGAAGATCGAGGCGCCGATCACCCACCAGCCGAGGTTCCGGCCGGCGAGGAAGTAGTCGGCGGCGGTGTCCTGGCGGTGGCTGACCACCCACCAAGCGACGCCGGCCAGGATGCAGAAGTAGAGGGCGATGACCGCCCAGTCGATGCCGGTGAGGTGGGTGGCGAGCGCGAGGACGGGAAGAGCTGGGTTCATTCCGAGGCTTCCAGTTTGAAGTGGATGTCGGACGACGGAGGTGGGGATTGGCGGTGCGGCGACACGGGACCTCCGGGGGCGGACGGCCCCGATTGGCCGCGGATTCTAGCACGGCCCCCGCGGCGGCCGCGGCCGTCTGCGGGCAGCCTCAGTTGGACGCCCTCTTCCCGACCGCGCTCAGGGCAGGCGCGACCAGGACGAGCAGCAGGGCCATCGCGGCGGCGACCTTGAAGCCTCCCTGCACCGTCCCCGCCGCGCTCAGGTTGCCGATCCACTTCGGCGCGAACGTCCCCCCCAGGAGCCCGATGGCGAAGATGATCCCGAAGATCGACCCGTACTGGCTGGCGTCGAACTTGGCGAACGTCACGCCCACGATCGTGGGGAAGATGGGCGCGAAGGCGAGGCCGGTCAGGACGACGGCCAAGACCGCAAGCGCGGTCGACTGCGTCCACATCATGACCAGGATCGCGAGCAGGGAGACGACGGCCGCCCCGCCGACGACGCGAACCCCGCTCGCGGTGAGGTTCTTGATCGTCGAGGTCAGGAAGCGACCGGCGGCCATGGCCACGCCGAAGAGGGTCAGGACCATGCCCGCCCAGAAGGCGGTGTCGGACGAGGAGTAGGTCCGGCCGAGGATCTCCTCCATGAGCTTGCGGATCCACGAGCCCATCGAGACCTCGAGGGCGATGTAGCAAAAGAGGGCCAGGGCGGCGACGAGCACCGCGGGCCGGGAGAGGAGCGCGAACGCCTTGCCGAGGGTGAATCCGGTGGGGACGGTCGGGTAGGAGGCGGTCAGGCTGAAGAGGAGGAAGAGGAGCACGAGGACGGCGAAGGCCGACAGGGACAACGCGTAGCTGATCCCCATCGTCCGCATGAAGAGGGTGAAGAGAAAGGGCGCCGAGACGTAGCCGAGGCCGAAAAAGGCGTTGCCGAAGTTGCTCGCCCGCGCCGGGTCCTTCCCCTCGAAGAGCACGACCGGGATGAGGGTGTTGCCGACGGTGTTGCAGGCCATCGCCCCCACGCCCAGGAGCACGCAGGCGAGGCGGGCCGTCTCGAAGGTGGCGGCATGGGCGAGGATGAAGAGGCTCGCGCTCGTCACCGCGAAGCCGAGGACGGCCACCGGCTTGTACCCGAACCGATCCACGGCGGGGCCGATGAAGAGCTGCACGACGCAGCTCGTGAGGAAGAGCGCCATGGTCAGCGAGCCGAACTGGGCCGCGTCGATCCCGAGCGCGGCCATCAAGTCGGACGACACCGAGCCGAGGATGATGAAGCAGATCCCCAGCGAGAAGACGGCCATCAGGGCGACCCCCGCAGTCCTCTTGTTCACGATCGAGCCTCCTTCGCTTGACTCCCGGGCCAGGCCCGCGGCGGCCGCCGGGCGAGGACGTCGGCGCGTATTCTCACACGGAAGGAGCCCGAAGGCTCGAGAGGAGACGGGGCGGGGGCCGCGCCGTGCTAGGCTCCGGGCGCGGACGTCGGGGCGCCGCGGGCCGCGAGGAGGAAGGGCGATGGCTCTCGAGATGGCGGTGCTGACGCTCGTGGCCGCTTCGGCGGGCTTCGCGGCGAGGCCGGCGCTCGTGCCGTGGCCGTCGTCGATCGACGTCGGCGAGGGTGAGCTCGTTGTCGGGCCGGACTTCCGGTTGGCCGTCGAGGGCAGGGGCGGCGAGCTCGTCGAGCGGGCGGCCAAGCGCTTCCTGGAGAGGCTCGCCCGCCAGACTGGTCTCGTCCTGCCGTCGGCCCTCGCTCCGGCCGCGAAGCCGACTCTCTCGATCCGGTGCGAGTCGCCCGGGAAGGCCCTTCCGCGCCTGGGCATGGACGAGAGCTACACGCTGACCGTTGCCCCGGGAGGGGCCGCGCTGCAGGCGGCCGAGCCCTGGGGCGTCCTGCGCGGGCTGGAGACGCTCCTGCAGCTCGTGGGTCCCGGCGCGACCACCGCCTTCCGGGCGCCTTCGGTCACGATCAGGGACCGGCCCCGCTTTCCGTGGCGCGGCCTCATGCTCGACGCCTCTCGCCACTTCATGCCCGTCGACACCGTGAAGCGGACCCTCGACGGGATGGCGGCGGTGAAGCTCAACGTCTTCCACTGGCACTTGACCGACGACCAGGGGTACCGGCTCGAGAGCCGCCGCTACCCGGAGCTGCACCGCCAGGGCTCGGACGGGCTCTACTACACCCGGGAGGAGGTGAAGGAGATCGTCGCGTACGCGGGGGAGCGGGGCATCCGCGTGGTCCCCGAGCTCGACATGCCCGGCCACGTCACGAGCTGGCTCGTGAGCCACCCCGAGCTCGGCTCGATGCCCGGCCCGTACGCGATCGAGCGGGAGTGGGGGGTCAAAGACCCTTGCCTCGACCCCTCGAAGGAGGAGGTCTACCGCTTCCTCGACTCCCTCCTCGGCGAGGTGGCCGCTCTCTTCCCCGACCCCTACCTCCACATCGGGGGGGACGAGGTGAACGGCCGGCAGTGGAACGCCTCGGAGCGTCTCGCCGCGTTCAGGAAGGACAGGGGGTTCGGGAGCCCCCACGAGCTCCAGGGCTACTTCAGCCAGCGGGTCTCGAAGATCGTCACCGGGCACGGCAAGAGAGTGGTGGGGTGGGACGAGATCCTGCTCCCGGGGCTTCCCAAGGACTCCGTGGTCCAGTCGTGGCGGGGCCAGGAGTCGCTCGGGCGGGCGGCCATGCAGGGCTACCAGGGCATCCTGAGCAGCGGCTACTACGTCGACCTCATGTGGTCGGCCGACCGTCACTACCTCACCGACCCGTGGGACAAGGGCGTCGACCGGCTGCCGGAGGCCGACCGCGCGCGGGTCCTCGGCGGCGAAGCGACGATGTGGTCGGAGTTCACGACGGCGGAGATCGTGGACTCGCGGATCTGGCCGCGGACGGCGGCGATCGCGGAGCGCCTGTGGTCGCCGCGCGATGTGCGGGACGTCGACGACATGTACGAGCGGCTCGACGGCGTGAGCCGCTGGCTGGAATGGCTGGGCCTCGACCACCGGGCCGTTTACACGCGCATGCTCCAGCGCCTGGCCGGGCCGCGGCACGACGAGCTGCGGATGCTGGCCGACGTCGTGGAGCCGCTCGAGGACTACCAGCGTGGCAGGACGGGCCACTACACGCAGCAGACGCCGCTCAACCGGCTGATGGACGCGGCCCGGCCGGAGAGCGACGCGGCGCGCTCCTTCTCCCGCAGAGTGGACGCTCTCCTCGCCGATCCCGCGCTCGCGGCCGGCCGCGAGGCGATCCGGGCCCGCCTCCTCGAGTGGCAGGAGATCGACGCCCGCCTCCGACCCCTGCTCGAAGGCAGCGAGCGCCTCCGCGAGTGCGTCCCGCTGGCCGCCGAAGCCTCGGCTCTCGCCTCCGCCGGCCTCGAGGCGCTCGGCTTTCTCGAGCAGGGAGAGAAGGGCCCAGAGACGTGGTGGGCGTCCCGGTCGCCGCTCCTGGAGCGGGAGAGGAAGCCCCCGACGGGCCTCGAGGTCGCCTACCGCCCGGCGATCCGCCGGCTCATGGAGGCGGCCGCGGCGAGGTAGGTGCTCGGGCCGTCGGTCGTTCGGGAGAAACGAAAAGGCCCTCGCCGGCCGGAGCCGGCGAGGGCCTCGCGGGCGCGAGCCCGGCTACATCGTCACTTCCAGCTGTTCGGCCGGAAGCGGAAGCCGGCCCAGAGCTGGTAGTTGTTGCTGAGGTCGTCGAACTGGTTGAACGGCGCCCGGACCTGGCCGACGAGCTGCCATTTGCCGTCCTTGCTGAGGTCGAAGCCGCCCTGCAGGAGCAGGGCGACCGCGCGGGAGCCGTTGTCCCGGGTGAGGTCCCAGGCCGAGATGCCGCCGCCGAAGAAGCCGGCGCCGACCACGCGGTTGATGGCCACGTCGCCGAAGATCGAGGTGTTCTCGCTGTCGCGGAGGTTGATCTTCACGCCGAACCCGGCCTCGAGTTCGGTGTTCTCGCCGATCTTGGGCTGGATGCCGACCTCCAGGCCCAGGAGGGCGGCGCAACGGCCACCGGGGCTGCCCGGACCGGAGTCGTGGACCAGCCGCTCCTTGCCGCCGTAGGCGCCGACGAAGAACGGGAAGCCGCCCTTGACGTCCACCTGCGCCGTGCAGGCGTTCGTCGAGGTCTCGTCGACCTCGTCCGTGACCACCGCCCGCAGGGTGTGGATCCCGCCCTTCTTGATCACGAAGGTGCTCGTGCTGAGGGTGCCCGGCGGCAGAGTGACCGTGTCGACCACGGCGCCCTTGGCGTCGAGGACCTCGACCTTGGCCGACTTCATCCCGCCCTTCACCCCGGGCGCGACGCGCGAGCCGGAGAGGTCGACCGTGAACGGCTTGCCCGCCTGCGCGGGCAGCGGGGTGGCGGTGATGCCGCAGGTCGGCACGCAGGCCTTGACCTGGACGGTGGTCGTGCCGGTCACGCCGCCCGAGACCGCCTTCACCTCGTACGCGCCGGGGGTGCGGGCGCCCGTGAACGTGAAGCGGAACGCGCCGTTCGTGAGGTGGTCCGAGACCGCCTCCTTGCCGTTGACGTAGAGCGTCACGCCGTTGTCGGGGGGCGGGTTCTTCACCGTGATCGTGTACTCGACGGGCTGGGTGACGCACGCCTCGCTCGCGCCGCTCAGGGAGACGACCGGCGGGGGAGGCGGGGCCTGCGGCTGGCACTTCGGGTCGGTCGTGTCCTTGCCCAGGTCCTCGATCCAGAAGTTGCTGCAGGCGTGGGGGACCTGGAAGCGGTAGCGCTCGCAGCTCGACGAGAAGTCGAACGTGAACGCCTCGATGGGCTTCCTGCCGGCCCACAGCACGTCGACGAGGGCGTGGGGCTTGCGGTTCTTGCGCGAGGCCATGAACGGCAGTCGGGTGCCGCTCGGGATCTTGACGACCGTGATCTCCGCCGATGCCGCGGCCCGATCGAGGTCCTCGAGGCTCCCTTTCCAGCCGACCTCGTTGAGGATGGCGGCCACGTCGGCCTTCGTCTTGTCGCCCCGCACGAGGAGTCGCACGTCGTCCGGCTTCTTGAGGGACTTCGCGAAGCGCGTCGCGGGATTGCCCAGCCGGGTCGCCTTGTGCTGCTGGGCCTCGGCGGTGACGGCCACGAAGCCCAGGGCGAGGGCCGGAGCGAGGGCGGCTACGAGCTTCTTTGTCATGGTCTCTTGGTCCTCCGGGTCTGTCGATGCTTCAGGGTGCGCCAGGCACCCGGCGACGCCGGGCGCTCCCGACATCGGAAGGGATCTATCTCTGGGGCGCTCACTCCCCGGCCCCTTTTCGGAGACTATCACAGGGCCGGCGGGGGGCGAAAGCTCGTCGACAGTTGCCTCTGTGAGTGCGGGAAGTCTCTCCTCGCAAAGAGGGTCGTGCCGGGTCGAGAGGCCCTCTTGCGCCCTTGCCGCCCGGTCGGGATCACTCCAGCCCTGGCTCGTAATCGAACCAATCGAAGCGTGCGAGCGACTCGGCCGGGCGGCCGCCGCCCGCGGCGAAGAGCGCGAAGAAGGCGCCCGTGAAGCCCGAGGCCACCTCGGTCGAGAGGAACCGGGTCGGCGCCTCACCGAGGGGCGTCCAGGCCTTGGGCGCGTCGCCGAGGCCGAACGAGAACGCGTAGGCAGCAGGCGTCGCCGCGATGCGCAGGACGATCGGCTGCCGGCCCTCGGCCGGGGCCGACGCCGTCGTCGCCTGGAGGCTCGGACCGACCGTCTGGCGGACGAAGACGCGGCGGCCGCCCTGAGCGAGCCCCACCGCGATCTCGTACCGGTGCTCGTGGCTGCGGTACACCGCGAGGCCGGCCTCCTCGCCCTCCCGTGACGGCACGAAGTCGAGCCGCGTGGTGGCCGAGCAGGCGAGGTGCTCCTGCCTCCGGCCGATCCACGTCGGCGAGGCCGCGGCCTCGAGGCCGAAGCTCTCGCCGCGCAGCGTCAGCCAGCCCGGCCTCTCGTCGAGCGCGTACGCCGAGCGGTTCGGGTTGCGCAGGTACGTCCACTCCGGTCCGAGAGGGGGGTCGAAGTCGGTGCGGGTCGCGGGCGTCGGCCAGGGGGCAGCGGGGAGGCCGCGGACGGTCATCTGCGGGGTGACGATCTTCCCGTCGTTCACCACCGGCCACCCGTCCGCGGCCCAGGTCACGGGCGCGAGGTACGTCTCGCGGCCCAGGTGGTGCCAGTACCACCCGCCCACGGGTCGGAAGGCGAGGAAGACCATCCACCAGCTCCCCTCGTGGTCCTGGACGAGATCGGCGTGGCCCGTGCCCTGGATGGGCACGTCCATCTCCGTGCTGCGGTGGGTGAAGAACGGGTTGTGCGGGCAGGGCTCGAAGGGACCCCACGGCGAGCCGGCGCGGGCGATCGTCATCATGTGGCCGTACTCGGTCCCGCCCTCCGAGATCATGAGGTAGTAGCGGCCGCGGATCTTGTAGAGGTGAGGGCCCTCGGGGTACCGGCCGCCGGTGCCGGCCCAGACGTGGCGGGGCGGCGTGAGCAGCGTCCCGCTCGCGAGGTCGATCGTGGACTGGTAGATCCCCCGGGGACCCTTCCCGCCGGGCGCGCCACCGTTCGTCGTGAGGTACGCCGTGCCGTCGTCGTCGAAGAAGAGGGAGGGGTCGATCCCGCCCTGCTCGCGGATCCAGTGGGGCTCGGACCACGGACCGGAGGGGTCCTTGGCGGTGACGTAGAAGTTCCCGCCGCCGTCCACGTTCGTCGTGATCATGTAGAACGTGCCGTCGTGGTGGCGGATCGTCGGCGCGTAGATGCCCCCCGAGGCCCGCGCCTTCGCGAGGGGGAGCTGGCTGTCGCGGGTCAGGACGTGGCCGAGCGGCCTCCAATGCACGAGGTCGCGGCTGTGGAAGACCGGCACGCCGGGGAAGAACTCGAAGCTGCTGTTGACGAGGTAGTAGTCTTCGCCCACCCGCACGACGCTCGGATCGGGGTGGAAGCCCGGGATCACGGGGTTGCGGTAGGCGACGACGCGGTCCGCGCTTCCGGCCGGAGCGACCGAGCCCGGCGCCCACCACGCGACCGCCGCCGCCACGAGCGAAGAGACCACGATCTTGCCCTTCATCGATCCCCCTCTTCGCGCGTCATCATCCTTCGTGTGGCCGGGACCGCGCCGGTCGCTCATCGGCCGCCGGACGCCGGGCGGGGCGCGGTGATCATCGGCCAGTCGTCGGTGCGGAAGGGCGAGGCGGGGAGTCCGGCGCCGTTGCGGAGCGTGGCCTCCGGGTTGTCGGCCCAGGCGTAGCGGACGGCGACCGGTTGCGGGACGTCGGGAGACGACACCACGACCGTCTCGCCTTCGATCCGGGCCTCGGCCCAGCGCCACTGGCGATCGGCCCCGGCGACCGCGAAGGCCTTCGGCGCCTGGCCGTCGGCCGCAGCGAGCCCCGTCCCGTGGTCGAAGCGAATGCGGATCGTCCCGCCCTCGACCACCGCGGACCGGTAGAGCGGGCCCGACTTGACGACGCCCTGGCCATAGGTGTCGGCGAGCGCCCAGCGGGCGAGCCGCACGCCGACGTCCTGCTTGTCCTTCGGGTGGATGTCCGCGCCGTCTCCGATGTCGATCGCCACCGCCATGCCCGTGGCGGGGAGGGCGAGCGTGAGCGCCTGCGCCTCGCGCAGCTCGGCCCACTGGCTCTCTCCCGGCGCCGCCGCGCGCGACATGAAATTCGCGAGCTGGACGAACAGGAAGGGGAAGTCGCCGCGTCCCCACGCCCGCCTCCAGTCGCGGATCATCGCGGGGAAGAGGGTGCGGTACTGGAAGGCCGCGCCCGCGTTGCTCTCGCCCTGGTACCAGATCGCGCCCCGGATCGCCAGGGGCGTGAGGGGGGCGATCATCGCGCCGTAGAGCACGGTCGGGCTGTTCGGGTTGTCGGGCGAAGGGTAGCGGGGCTGGCTCGCGAAGTCCGGCGTGGCCGGCGGCAAGGAGCGCTCGATCCGGTACAGCCAGGGGCCGGCCAGGGGGAGAGGCGCCCCGGAGCCGTCCGTCGGGCCGAGGCTCATCTCGGGCGCCGTGCCGGCGAACCCGCCGTTGCCGTAATGGTCGAAGATCCGGACCGCGATCACGGCGCGCCCGGCCTTCACGAGGCGCCCCGGCACGACGTACTTCCGGGGCACGGTCCAGTAGCCGGGCGTCTCCTTGCCGGTCCGCCCGATCTCGTCGCCCGCGAAGTAGGTCGTGTCGAAGTCGTCGAGGGCACCGAGGGAGAGGCGGAGGTCCTTCCCGGACCACGCGGCCGGCACGTCGACCGTGCGGCGAAACCAGACCGCCCCGTCGATCGCGAGGCCTGCCTTCTCCCAGTACTGCGGGAGATCCATGCTCTTCCAGTCGGCGGTGTCGGCCTCCGGCTTCGCCCAGCCCTTCGCGAAGCCCTCGTTCGACGTGTCCTGGTGGTAGTTGGCGGTCTCCCAGGCCTCGAGCCGCGCCGCGAAGGCCTTCTGCGCGGCCGGGTCGCTGAGCGCGGCGTCGAAGTCGGCGACCATCGGCCGGAGCGGGGCCTCGGCCTGGAGGGCCTCGCGGCTCGTCCAGGCCTCGGCCGGCGTGCCGCCCCAGGACGAGTGTACGAGGCCGACCGTCACGCCGAGGGCGCGGTGCACCTCTCGCCCGAAGTAGAAGGCCACGGCGGAGAAGCCGGGCGCGGTCGATCCGTCGCAGGGAGCCCACTGGCCGGAGACGTCGTCCTT
>Ga0335076_10006673_pt1 | contig 11646 bp, 10 predicted proteins | sample Lox_Sample_25_FD_206717 | JGI IMG/M metagenome (GOLD analysis project Ga0335076, IMG submission 206717) | Soil microbial communities from Loxahatchee National Wildlife Refuge, Florida, United States - Lox_Sample_2.5 | ecosystem: Environmental > Terrestrial > Soil > Wetlands | place: USA... | reverse complement strand
GCATCTGGCGCGATCTCCTGTTCCTGACCCACGCGACCACGGTCGGCGCCATCACCTCGCTCGCCCTGGCGGCGGTCGATACCGCGCTCTGGGACCTGAAATGCCGCCGCCACGGCGAGCCGCTGCACCGCATGGCGGGCGGTGCGCAGGCGCGGATCCCGCTCTACACCACCGAGGGCGGCTGGCTGCACATCGAGACGAAGGCGCTGGTCGATGACGCCTTGGAGGCCAAGGCCAGGGGCTTCGGCGGCTCCAAGATCAAGATCGGCCGGCCGCATGTCTCCGAGGACGTGGCGCGGCTGGAGGCGGTGCGGCGGGCGGTGGGGCCGGCCTTCGAGATCATGACCGACTGCAACCAGCGCTTCACCGTCGATGAAGCGATCCGCCGGGCGCGCTGCCTGACGCCGATCGACATCGCCTGGATCGAGGAGCCGCTGACGGCAGACGACGTCGCGGGCCATGTGCGGCTCTCCCAAAGCACGACCCTGCCGGTCGCGGTCGGCGAGAGCCTCTACAGCCCGCTCCACTTCCGCGAATACCTGCAGCAGGGTGCCTGCTCGATCGTGCAGGTGGACGTGGCGCGGATCGGCGGCGTGACACCCTGGCTGAAGGTGGCCCACCTGGCCGAATGCTTCAACGTGCCGGTCTGCCCGCATTTCCTGATGGAGCTGCATGTCTCGCTCTGCGCCGCGGTGCCCAACGCGCGCTGGGTCGAGTACATTCCGCAATTGGATTCCCTCACCACGGCGCCGATGCGGATCGAGGACGGGCACGCGATCCCCTCTGACGAGCCCGGCCTCGGCATCGCCTGGGACTTCGCGGCGATCGGTAAGCAGGCGGTCGAAGGCTCGGCCTTCACCATCGGATAAGGAGGCGGCGATGCAGCGCTATGGCATGATGGTCGGTCTCGATCCCGCCCAGGCGGCGGAATACCGGCGGCTGCACGCCGCGGTCTGGCCCGACGTCCTGAAGATGATCGCCGCCTGCCATATCAAGAATTACTCGATCTTCCTGCGCGAGCCGGAAAACCTGATGTTCTCCTACTTCGAATATCACGGCAGCGATTTCGCCGCCGACATGAAGCGCATGGCCGCCGACCCGGTCACCCGGGACTGGTGGAAGCTCTGCAGCCCGATGCAGCGCCCGCTGGAGACTCGCGCCGAAGGCGAATGGTGGGCGTCGATGGTCGAGGTGTTCCACGTGGATTGAGCGGCGGGACTCTATCCGCGCGCGTCGTTGTCCCACTCGAACACGATCATCAGGCATCCGGTCTCGGTCCGCGTGTTGTGGAACGAGCCCGGTTTGAAGCTGACGAAGTCGCCGGTGTTCAGCACGCGGCCGTCGCTCTCGATCGCGGTGCCCTCGAGCACCAGGAACTCCTCATAGCCGGGATGGGCGTGCGGCTTGGTGACGGCGCCCGGCAGCATCTGGAAGTAATAGCTGCCGCGCATGGTCTTCGCGTCATAGGTGATCGGCAGCCAGCGGAGCAGCGCCTCGTATTCCGGCCCGTCGAGCGGGTAGGTCACCAGTTTGTCGCGATCGAGATTGGTGACGGTCGGGATGTCGACGGGACGTGGCATGACGCGATCTTAGCTCGCTTCCAGCCGTGCCGGGAAGCCTGGTGCGCGCAATTCCTCCCCGACGGAATCCTCCAGCAGCTTCACGATCATCGACGACCATGCGCCACCGCCGTATTTGGCGCGGCCTTCGATGAAGGTCTGCTCCATCAGGCCGGCGAGCTTCAGCGGCACGCCGAAGCGGCGGCCCATGTCCATGGCGAAGCCCGCGTCCTTGCAGGCGAGGTCCATGGTGAAGCCGATGTCGTAGGAGCCGTTCAGGATCACCTGGCTCTCGGTCTCGTGCACGAAGCTGTTGCCGGAGCTGGCCTTGATCGCGCGAAACGCCGTGGCGAGATCGACGCCGCCCTGTTTGCAGAGCATCAGCGCCTCTCCTGCCGCGATCAGGTGGATGAAGGCCAGCATGTTGGTGACGACCTTGGTGACCGAGGCCTGGGCGTGGCCGCCGAGATGGATGACCTCGCCGCCCATGGCCTCGAGCGCCGGCCGATGGCGCTCGAACAAGGCTTTGTCGCCGCCGACCAGCACGGTGATCTCGCCGGCCTCGGCGCGATGGACGCCGCCGGTCACAGGGCAGGCGAGGACCTCAACCTTGCGCGCCGCGAGCTTGGGCGAGAGCCGCGCGAGGGTCGGCTCATCGACCGTGCTCATCTCGATCCAGGTGGCGCCCGGCTTGAACCCGTCGAGCGCCGCCTCGATCACGGCTTCGCTGGCCTTGGGCGAGGGGAGGCAGGTGATGAGGCCGTCGGCATCCTTCGCCGCTTCCGCGGGCGTGGCGGCCCAGGTCGCGCCGAGCTTCAGCAGCGGCTCTGCCGCCTTGCGATCGAGGTCGTTGACCGCGACGGTGAAGCCGCCCTTGACCAGGCTGGCCGCGAGATAGCGGCCGAGATGGCCGAGCCCGATGAAGCCGTAGTGCATGCTCATCTCCTCACGACCCGCCGGCGAAGCGGTTCTCCGCGGAATAGTTGACCGGTGTCGTCTGCACTTCGAGGTGCAGCTTGTCGCCGGTATAAGGATGAGCCTTCGCCACCGCTTCGTTCAATTCGACGCCGAGGCCCGGCGTGTCGGGGACGATCACATAGCCGTCCTCCCAGCGGATCGGCGTCTTCAGGATCTCGGCATGGAAGCCGCCCCAGGTCTGGATGCTCTCCAGGATGAGGAAGTTCGGCAGCGTCGCCGCGAGCTGGATGTTCGCCGCACCCTCGATCGGCCCGGCATAGAGATGCGGTGCCATCTGCGCGTAATGGGTCTCCGCCATGGCCGCGATCTTCTTCGCCTCGAAGATGCCGCCGACCCGGCCCAGGGCCGGCTGCAGGATGGAGGCCGCGCCCAGTTCCAGTACGCGGGCGAATTCGTACTTGGTGGTCAGGCGCTCGCCGGTCGCGACCGGCACCTTGCAGGCGCGGGCGACCTTGGCCATCTCCTCCGGCATTTCCGGTGGCGTCGGCTCCTCGTACCAGAGCGGGTCATAGGCCTCGATGCGCCGCCCGAGGCGGATCGCGCCGGAGGTGGTGAACTGGCCGTGGGTGCCGAACAGGAGATCGGCCTTGTTGCCCACCGCCTCGCGCAAGCGCTTGCAGAAGAGCTCGGACTGGTCCATGTCGCGGAGCGAGGGCTGGTGCGGATCGTAGATCGTGTAGGGGCCCGCCGGATCGAACTTGATGCCGGTGAAGCCCATGGCGACGTATTCCGCCGCGCGCTGCGCCGAGGCCTCGGCATTGTTGTAAAAGTCGCCCGCCGCCTGCTTCTCGTCGGGATAGAGATAGGTGTAGGAGCGGAGGCGATCGTGGATCTTGCCGCCGATCAGCGCGTGCACCGGCTTCTCCACCGCCTTGCCGATCAGGTCCCAGAGCGCCATCTCGATCGCGGAGAGCACGCCCATCAGCGAGATGTCCGGGCGCTGGGAATAGCCGCGGGAATAGACCTCGCGCCAGATCTGCTCGATCTTGAAGGGATCGCGGCCGAGCACATGGCGCTCGAACACGTCCCGGATCATCGCCTCGACCACCTTCGGGCCGAAGGTCGCGGCATAGACTTCGCCGATGCCCTCGATGCCGTTGTCGGTCACGAGCTTCAGGAACACGAAATAGCGCCCGCCGAAGCCCGGCGGCGGATTGCCGACGATGAAGGTCTTCAGGTCTTTGATTTTCATGCGGCTCTCCCCCGGTGCTGCGGCACCGTTATATCAGGACTTCGCGTCTTCGACGATCATCGCGCCCATCTTGCGGGCGACCATGATGGTGGCGGCGTTGGTGTTGCCGGAGGTGACGGTCGGGAAGATCGAGGCATCGACCACCCGGAGGTTCTCGATGCCGAACACCTTGCCGCGGGCATCGACCACCGCCTCGCCGGCTGCGGCGCCCATGCGGCAGGTCGAGGTCGGGTGGAAGACCGTGCTCGCACGGGCGCGGAAGTCGGCAAGCAGCGCGGCATCGCTCATCGGGCCCAGCACCGGCGGGATGGTCTCCTGGATGATCGACGTGATGGCGGATGCCGCCTCCAGGCGCTGCAGTAGCCGGCCGCCGGCGATCGCTTCCTGGATGTCCTGGTCGGTCGAGAGATAGTTGGGCGCGATCCGCGGCGGCGTGTCGATGCCGGCGTCGCGGATGGTGATGGTGCCGCGACTGGTCGGGCGGCAGGGCTGGAAGGAGAGGATGAAGCCGGAGAAGGGATCGGGATCGATCCGTCGCACCTCGCCGGGCTTCGGCGAGGGATAGGTGATCGGGTTGAAGTAGAGTTGCATGTCGACCCGCGGCGCCGCCGGCGAGGAGCGCACGAAGCCGCCGCACTGGTTCACGCTAAGGCTCAACGTGCCGCGGCGGGTGAGCACATACTGCGCCGCCGCCTTGAACTGGCCCCAGAGCGAGTTCAGCTCGTCGTTCAGGGTCGGGACCCTGGACTTGTAGTAATAGGTGACGGCAAGGTGATCCTGCAGATTGGCGCCGACCGCCGTGTTGTCGAGCACGACCTCGATGCCGAGCTGCCGCAGCAGCGCGCCGGGGCCGATGCCGGAGAGCTGCAGCAGCTGCGGCGAATTGACGGCGCCGCTCGAGAGGATCACCGAATTCCGCGCCTTCGCCTGGAAGAGATGGCCATAGCGGCGGTACTCGATGCCGGTCGCACGTTTCCCGGCGAACAATACGCGGGTCGCGATCGAATCCGTCTCCAGCCTCACGTTGCCGCGCTTCAAGGCCGGGCGCAGGAAGGCATCGGCGGCCGAGCAGCGGAAGCCGTTCTTGGTCGTGATCTGGTACAGGCCGGCGCCGACCGGCTCGGTCACCATGTCGTCGGTCACGGGAAGTTGCAGCTCGCGCGCCGCCTGGAAGTAGCGCTCCTTCAGCGGATGTGCGTCGGAATCGATGCGGGAGACGCCGAGTGGCCCGTCGCCGCGCCGCCGACCGTCGCGGCCCTCGCGACTTTCCATCGCTTCGAAGACCGGGCGCACATCGTTCCAGCTCCAGCCGGCAGCGCCCATTGACGCCCAATCGTCATAGTCGTGGGGCAGGCCGCGGTAATAGACGAGGGCGTTGATCGAGCTCGATCCGCCGACCACCTTGCCCCGCGGCCAGTAGAGCGACCGGTTGTCGAGGGCGGGGCAGGGCTCAGTCTGATAGGCCCAGTTCAGGGTCTCGTCATAGAAGAGGCGGCCATAGCCGATCGGCAGCTTGATCCAGAATCGCCGGTCGCCGCCCCCGGCCTCCAGCAGCAGCACGCTCCAACGCCCGTTCTCGGAAAGCCGGTCGGCCAGCACGCAGCCGGCGGAACCGGCGCCGACCACGATGAAATCGAATTCGTCCATGGAGAGAAGAGGTCCCGAACCCTTGATCGGGCTTGAAAATCCATCGAAGCCCCGGGGTTTTGGAAATGCGTTTTCGGCGCTGGCGGGATGAGTTTCGGGGCGCTGGACCCGTCAGGCGTGCTTCCGCGCCTGCCAGACGCAGAGAACGACGGCGAGAACAACCAGGAGGATGTCCGCCGAGATACGCTCGCCGAGGATCGCGGCGGCGAGGCCGAGGCCGAGGAAGGGCTGCAGGAGCTGGACTTGGCCGACCCGCGCCGCGCCGCCGAGGGCGAGGCCGCGATACCAGAAGAAGAAGCCGATCAGCATGCTGAAGAGGGAGACATAGCCGAAGCCGAGCCAGCTCGACGCCGGCACGGCGCCAAGCGTCACCGGCCATCGCGCGATGGTGAAAGCGAGGCTGACCGGCAGCGACAGCACCAGCGCCCAGCAGATGATCTGCCAGCTGCCGAGGCGGCGGGAGAGCCGGCTGCCCTCGGCATAGCCGAGGCCGCAGACGATGATCGCCGCCAGCATCAGCAGGTCGGGCGCCACCAAACCACTCGCCGCGTGATAGAGCGCATAGCCCGCAACTGCGATGCTTCCGGCGATGGCCCAGGGCCAGAAGGCGGCGCGCGGTCGCTCGCCGCCGCGCCAGACCGCGAAGAGCGCGGTCGCCAGCGGGAGCATGCCGACGAAGACGATGGCATGGGCGGCCGGCACGGACCGGAGGGCGATCGCCGTCAGCAGCGGGAAGCCGAGCACCACACCGCCGGCGACCACGGCGAGGGCGAGGAACTCGCGCGGCGTCGGCAGCTTCGGACGCGTCGCCAGGAGCAGCGCCACCGAGATCAGCCCGGCGATCGCCGCACGCCCCGCCGTGACGAAGCCGGTGTCGAGCCCGAGCACCGCGAGTCGGGTCGCCGGAAGCGAGCCCGCGAAGATCGCCATGCCGACGGCGCCATGGATCATGCCGTGGAGGTGGCGGCGGTTCTGTTCTCGGACGGCGATTCCGGCGGGGGTGGCTTGCACGGTCATGCCGCCATTGATCGTCGCAAGCCCTGGCCGCGCCATGGACAGATGCGGTATAGTTGATCGATCTGTACCGGTACAAATGGCATAACAGATGGATCTGGCGCTCAATTCCGAACGGCCCGAGCCGCTGCAGGCGCAGCTCGTCGCGGCCTTGCGGGCGGCGATCGCGGCGCGCCGGCTGCTGCCGGGGGAGAAGCTGCCGTCGATCCGCAGCCTCGCCGCGGCCAACCGGGTCAGCAAGTTCACGGTGATCGAGGCCTATGATCGGTTGGCGGCGCAGGGCGTCATCGCGGCGCGGCCGAAATCCGGCTTCTTCGTCGCCGGACGCGAGCCGCCGCTGACCCTGATCGAGCGCGCGCCGTCGGGGCGAGAGAGCGCCGAGGATCCGGCCGCGGTCGATCCCGTGTGGATGATGCGGCAGTCGCTCACCCTCGGCGACAATGTGGTGCATGCCGCCTGCGGCTGGCTGCCGGATCCCTGGCTCCCGGAAGCCGCGATCCGGCGCGGCTTGAGCTCGGTCGCGCGCCGGCCGGCGGCGCAGTTGCTGGATTACGGCCCGCCGCTCGGCTACCTGCCGCTCCGCCAGCAATTGCGGCTGCGCTTGGCCGAGCTGGAGATCGAGACCGCGCCGGAGCAGATCCTGCTGACCGACGGCGCCTCGCAGGCGATCGACCTGGTCTGCCGGCACCTGCTGACGCCCGGCGACGCGGTGCTGGTGGACGATCCCGGCTACTTCAACTACCACGCCGTGCTGCGCGCCCATCGCGCCCGCGTCTTGCCCGTACCCTACACCCAGAGCGGCCCCGATCTCGATGTGCTGGAGCAACTCGCGGCGGCGGAGCAGCCGAAGCTCTATCTCGCCAATCCGGCGCTGCAGAATCCGACGGGCCTCAGTCTTTCGCCCGGCGGCGCGCATCGCCTGCTCAATCTCGCGCAGCGCCACGACTTCCGCATCGTCGAGGACGACGTGTTCCGCGATATCCAATCGGCGCCGACGCCGCGTCTCGCGGCGCTCGATGGGCTCCAGTCGGGGCGGGTGCTGCATCTCGGCGGCTTCTCGAAGACGATATCCGCGGCGCTCCGGGTCGGCTTCGTCGCCGGGCCGGCCGAGACCATCCGGCACCTCGCCGACCTGAAGCTCGCCACCACCTTCGGCAACAACCAGGTCTCGGCGCAGGTGGTGCATCGCCTGCTGGAGGACGGGTTCTACCGCAAACACGTCGCCGCCCTGCGCACGCGGATCGCCCGTGCGGCCCCGCCGCTGCGCCGGCGCCTCGAGGGGCTCGGCCTCTCGCTCTGGGCCGAGGCGGAGGAGGGCATGTTCCTCTGGATGCGGCTGCCGGCCGGCGCCCCGGACGCGGCGACGCTGGCGGCCCGGGCGATCCGCGACGGCGTCGTGCTGGCGCCGGGCACGGTGTTCAGTCCGGCACATCGCTGGCGCGACTTCCTGCGCTTCAACATTGCCCAGTGCGCCGGCGCCGCGCCGCGATTGACCGCGATGCTGAAAGCGGCGATGTCTCGGAACTGAAACGAGCGCAGGCCGAAACGCTGCCTGCTGGTCTTGCGGACCCCTCCGGGTTGCAAAACCCCTGCAACACGGGTACATTGCGCGCTCCACTCAACCCGAGAACGCGCGAGAAGCAAGGCCGGAGGATCAGCATGAGTAAGCCATTCATGTCCGTCTCTTACGGCCGGGCCCTCGAGACGCCGTCGATTACGATCCGGATGGGTCGGATGCGGCTGGCGGGGTCGCGTCTCGGCACGGGAGTCATCGGCACAGGGTTTCGACCTCCCTGTTAAGTCCGAGCTAGGCGCCGCCGACCGGCGGGTGCCAGGGGGCCGCGATCGCCGCCCCCCTCCGATCTAGATCGGGGCTGACTTACCCGAGACGTCTCTTGACCCCGCGTGAAGGCGCCGCGCTCTGCGTGCCTTCGCGTCCCGTCAAACCATGTGAGTGGAGCGGCGCCCAACTCCATCGGAGCAGCGCCGATGAAGACATGAAGACCAATCTCTCTTCCATCCAGGCCGAACTACGCCGCCGCGCGGCGCCGTTCCGGAACGTGCTCGGCTTCACCTTCCGCCATTGGGGCCGCCACCCGTTGCTGGTGGTGGCGGTCTGCGGCGCGATCCTGCTCTCGACCATGGCGGATGTGCTGGTGCCGCTCTATGCCGGCCGGCTGATCGACGCCACATCGATAGTGGCCAGCGACCGCGCGACGGCCTTACGCGCGGCGATGTGGGCGTTGGGACCGATGATCGGGCTCGGCGCCATGATGGTGGCGTTCCGGCATCTCGCCTTCCTTGGCGTGGTGCGGATGACGCTCTTCATCATGTCGGACGCGATGCGGGAGGCCTTCGCCCGGGTGCAGCGCTTCGCCACCGACTGGCACGCCAACACCTTCTCGGGCTCGACCGTCCGCAAGATCACCCGCGGCGTCTGGGCGCTCGACCTCCTGAACGACACGCTGCTGATCGCCCTGCTGCCCTCGGCGGTGGTGCTGCTCGGCACGACGGTGCTGCTCGGCGCGCGCTGGCCGATGATGGGGGCGATCGTGCTCGTCGGTGCGGCAGCCTTCGTGCTGATGGCGGCCCTGGGTTCGGTCACCTATGTCGGACCCGCGGCGCGACTCTCCAACCAGTGGGACACCAAGGTCGGCGGCGCGCTCGCCGATGCGATCTCCTGCAACCCGGTGGTGAAGTCGTTCGGCGCCGAGAGCAGGGAGGATGAGCGGCTGGTTCGGGTGGTGGCGAAATGGCGGCGGCGCACCACGCGCACCTGGACCCGCGGCACCAACAACGGCTCGGCGCAGCTGGTCGCCCTCCTGGCGCTCCGGGCGGCGATCATCGGCACGGCGCTCTGGCTCTGGTGGCGCGGCATGGCGACGCCGGGCGACCTCACCTACGTGCTCACCGCCTATCTGGTGATCCACGGCTATCTCCGCGACGTCGGCTGGTACATCCGCGACCTGCAGCACGCCGTTAACGAGATGGAGGAGCTGGTGGCGATCGGGGTCGCGCCGTTCGGCGTGGCGGATGCGCGGAACGCGCGGCCGATCGCGATCACCGACGGCCGGATCGCCTTCGAGAACGTGCGCTTCCACTATCCCGGCCACGAGACGCCGCTCTATGACGGCCTCGACGTCACGATCGCGGCGGGCGAGAAGGTGGGACTGGTGGGGCTCTCCGGCTCCGGCAAGACCACCTTCGTGAAGCTGATCCAGCGGCTGCACGACATCCACGGCGGCCGGGTCCTGATCGACGACCAGGACGTGGCGCTCTGCAGCCAGGCTTCGCTCCGGTCGCAGATCGCCATCGTCCAGCAGGAGCCGATCCTGTTCCACCGGTCATTGGCGGAAAACATCGCCTACGGCCGGCCCGAAGCCACTCCGGCGGAGATCGAGGAAGCGGCGCGCCTTGCGAACGCGCACAGCTTCATCGAGCGCCTGCCCAAGGGCTACGGCACCCTGGTCGGCGAACGCGGCGTCAAGCTCTCGGGCGGCGAGCGCCAGCGCGTCGCCCTGGCGCGCGCATTCCTGGCGGACGCGCCGATCCTGATCCTGGACGAGGCGACCTCGAGCCTCGATTCGGAATCGGAGGCGCTGATCCACGAGGCGACCGAGCGGCTGATCGAGGGCCGCACCGCGATCGTGATCGCGCACCGGCTCTCGACCGTGCGGGCTTTGAAACGGATCCTGGTGTTCGACCGCGGCCGGATCATCGAGGAGGGCGACCACCGCGCCCTGATCCGCCGACCCGACGGCGTCTATCGCAAGCTGTTCGACCGCCAGGTGCTGGGCTTGGTGGAAGCGTAACGGGATGCGGCAGGAGACCCACGGGTCTCCTGCCCCTCTCACCAATGGAACGGGTCGGTCGCCACCCGCTTCCCGACCAGGAAAGCATCGGCCACGAGCTGCAGCGGGGCGGTGTGCATGTCGCTCTCGCCCTTGTCGAGCAGCGCGGCGAAGTGCTCGTAGATCCGCTCGTACTCCTCCATCGGCTGCGCGACGGTCTCCTTCCCATCGACCGCGAGCTTCGAGCCGCCCTCACGCAAGACGAGCTTCCTGCCTGCTCCCGTCTCGATGTCGATGTTCCAGCTCTGCGGACCGGTCTGGCGCCAATCGACTTCGGCGGTGAGGGACGCGCGAGGCAGGGCGGCCGGGCTGTGGAAGGCGACCTTGCCGGCGATCGGCGTCTCGCGATTCGCCGGCGTGATGAGCTCGGCGGCGGTGACGAAGAGCGGACCGGGGAGAATCTTGGTCAGGATCGATAGGGCGTTGATGGTGGGATCGAACACGCCGAAGCCGCCCGGCGCCCAGATCCATTCCTGGCCCGGATGCCAGCGCCGCACGTCTTCCTTCCATTCGACCCGCAGCCGGGCGATGCGCTGGCCCTGGAGCAGTCGGCGCGCCTCATCCACCGCGGCGTTGTGCTGCGAGTGCCAGGTGGCATAGGCGACCCGCCGCTTCGCCGCGGCATAGGCGACGAGGTCGGCGGCCTCGAAGGTCGTGGCGGTGGTCGGCTTCTCGAGGAGCACATCCTTGCCGGCATCCATCGCCAGCCGGGCGATGGCATGGCGGGCATTGGGCGGCGTGCAGATCGCCACAACGTCGACCGGGATTCCAGCCTGAAGGAGCGCCTCCAGGGTCTTGAAGGTCGGAACGCCGTTCCGTGCTACGCCGCGCTGGCTGACCAGGGCGGCGAGGCGGAAGCGGGGGTTCATGGCGATCACCGGCAGGTGCTGGTCCTCGGTGATCTTGCCGATGCCGACGATGGCGATCTCATAGCGGCGGGGGCCGGTCATATTGCTTTCCTGTTCCGGATGGCAGAATGGGGCGTGCTGGGTCGGATGGGGGCTTGGACAACCGAAGGCTCGGGGATAACCTATTCTTAAGAATGAATTCCGTATTAGCGGTATCGGGATGAGTACGACAGATTCCCCGGAAGTTCCATGGACCCAATTCCATGGCAGCCGAGGGGTGGGGGGCCACGGTGGCCGAAGCGAATAGTCCCGCCGCCGACCGACGAATCACGGACCGGCCGCGTGCGAACGGGCATGGGCGGCCCTGGTACCAGGGCGTCGGGCTGATCGGGCTCGCGGCCCTGCTGCTGATCGGCGGCGCGGCGATGCTGGTGATCAACCAGAACCGGCTGCGCGAGAGCATCCAATGGGTCGAGCACACCGAGGGCGTGCTGTTGCAGGTGACCGACCTCGACAACGCCCTGGTCGACGCCGAGTCTTCGGTTCGCGCCTATATC
>Ga0335076_10006672_pt1 | contig 11647 bp, 11 predicted proteins | sample Lox_Sample_25_FD_206717 | JGI IMG/M metagenome (GOLD analysis project Ga0335076, IMG submission 206717) | Soil microbial communities from Loxahatchee National Wildlife Refuge, Florida, United States - Lox_Sample_2.5 | ecosystem: Environmental > Terrestrial > Soil > Wetlands | place: USA... | reverse complement strand
CAAGCTGCTCTAGACCAACGGATCAATCCCCATGCACTCGACTATCGACCGCGTCCACTGCCCTAGCGGACATCGCTCCGACGGCCGTCGTCATGCCGGCCGACGTTTCGACCGCCGTCTCTGCGCGCTCGTCCTCGGCACGGCACTGCTCGCCGGATGCGGCGGTGGCGGCGCCGGCGGCGGCACCGCGTCACCGCCGACGAGCGCATCGAGCGGGCCGCCGTCGACGCCGCCGCCCGTCGGCACGCCGCGTTCGCTCGTGGTGTCGATCGACGTGCTCGCGTTGGTCAGCGACTCGGTCGCGCAGCAATACGCCGATCCCGACCTGCGCGTGACCCATTTCTTCGATGTCGCGAACGACGTCCTCGCCGCCGGCGGCATCGACCTCGAGTTCAACATCGTCGGAATCCGCCACGTCGCCTACGCCGACAGCGCCGATGCACCGACCGCGCTCGACGACCTCACGTTCGGGCGCGACCCGGCGCTAGCCGCTGCGGTCGCCGAACGCGACGCGCTGCACGCCGATCTCGTCGTCTTGATTCGGCCGTACGCGAACGACGGCTACTGCGGCTACGCGTGGACCGGCGGCCTCGGCACCAACGGCGACTTCTCCGATCCGGCGCAAGCCGACTTCGGCTTCTCCGTCGTATCGTCCGATTGCTCCGACTACGAACTGCTGCACGAGTTCGGCCACAACCTCGGGCTCGTACACTCGCGCAGCGAAGTGCCCGCGGGCGGCAGCTTGAGCTACGGCGCCGGCTTCGGCCGCGACAACGACTTCGTGACGATCATGGCGATGCCGGCGGCCTTCAATGCGGTGCGGTTGCCGGTGATGTCGGATCCGTCGCGTTCGTGCAACGGTCATCCGTGCGGCGTCGACTACCTCGATCCGAACAACGGCGCCGATTCGGCGCGCGCGCTCGGGATCACGATGACCCAGGTGGCGGCTTACCGCTGACGCGCAGCGGCACGACGGCGGCGCTGACCTGGCCGCTCAAGTCCATCAATTGCTCGGCAAGGTCCGCGCCTTCGACGAGGCGTTCGATGAAGCGCTTGATCGCGTCGTAGTCGAAGCTCTCGCACGCTTGCTCGAGCGTATTCAGCGCGCCGCGCAGTTCCGACCACGGCACGAAACGTTCCTGCGCGCGCATGATCTTGCGGTGCTCGGTGCCGGACGCCGCATCGGCGATCAACAACTCCTCGTGCAGCTTTTCGCCGGGCTTGAGTCCCGTGATCTCGATTTCGATGTCGCCGTCCGGATGTTCGGCGTCGCGAATGGTGTAGCCCTTCAAGCGGATCATGCGGCGCGCGAGATCGAGGATGCGCACCGGCTCGCCCATGTCGAGCAGGAACACGTCGCCGCCGGTCGCGAGGGAACCCGCTTGCAAAACCAACTGCGCAGCTTCGGGAATGGTCATGAAGAAGCGCGTCACGTCGGCGTGCGTGACGGTGACGGGACCGCCGCGCTCGATCTGTTCGAGGAAGAGCGGCACCACCGAACCGGACGATCCGAGCACGTTGCCGAACCGCACCATCGAGAACCGCGTCGTCGATGCCTGGACCTGCATTGCCTGCAGCACGAGCTCAGCGAGGCGCTTCGATGCGCCCATGACGTTCGTCGTGCGGACCGCTTTGTCGGTGGAAATGAGAATGAAATGCGTGACGCCGGCGTCGACGGCCGCCTCGGCCGCGTACAAGGTGCCGAACGTGTTGTTCTTGAGTCCTTGGATGACGTTGCGCTCGACCAAGCTCACGTGCTTGTACGCGGCCGCGTGGTACACGGTGTCGATCCGATAGCTCGAAAACGTACGGCGCAGCAGCGCCGCGTCGGTGACCGAACCGAGCACCGCGAGCGTCGGAACGTCGAGCCCTTCCGCTTCGATGATGTCGCGCAGTTCGCGATGGACCTCGTACAAGCCGTATTCGTTCTGATCGAGTACGACCAACAATCGCGGTGAGCCGCGCACGATCTGGCGACACAGCTCCGATCCGATCGATCCGCCGGCGCCGGTCACGAGTACTGCGTTGCCGCGCACGCAGCCGTACAACAAGTGCGGCAACGGCGCGACGGTGTCGCGGCCGAGCAAATCCTCGACCAACACGTCGCGCGTATTCGCGAGCGTCGCGCCGCCGACGAGATCGGCCATGTCCGGAATCAGCCGCACGTGCACGGCGAACGGCTCGAGGAAATCGATGATGCGTTTACGGTCGGCGACTTCGCTCGACGGCACCGCCACCAACACTTCACGCGCCTGCGTGTCGTGCAACAGCGCCGGCAACGAACGCGGCGGATAGACGTACACGCCGTTGATCGTACGCCGCTGCAGCAGCGGATCGTCGTCGAGGAACGCGACCGGCACGCGATCGCCCTGTTGCAGCAGCGTGCGCGCGAGCTCGACGCCGTTCTTGCCGGCGCCGTAGATCACGACCGGAGCTTTTGCGCTGAACCGCTGCGCCAACCAATTGAAATAGCCGCGCACCGCGAAGCGCGTACCGCCGACGTAGGCGAGCGAGATCAGCCAGAAGATGATCGGTACCGACCGCGGGAATCCGCCGAGCTTCGCCATGTACGCAACGACGCTGATCGCGATCGCGGTGATCGTCACGCCCTTCACCACCGCGAGCATCGCGTGGTTGCCCATGTAGCGGACGACTTGGCGGTATAGCCCGAGTTGCACGAACACCGGTACGCCGATCAGCGAACTGGCCACGAACGCCGGCCAAAATTGATCGACGGCCGGCGCGACCTCGCCGAGCCGTAGCGCCAAGGCCGACCATAGCGCGATCGGCAGCATCGCCGCGTCGGTGACGAGCGCGATCAGCTGTTTCTTGCGCCGGGAGAGTTGCTCGACGAGCCGGATCGCCTGTTCCGAAAATGTCGCGCTCATTGCGCCTCGACCGCCTCGTTAGCTGCCTTGTCGCCTGCCTTTTCGCGGAGACCCGCCCGCATCGCGACCGCAGCTGCGGCGAGCGGAAGCACCGCGAGCACGAGCCAAGCGAGCCCCCATCGCGGCATGTTCACGCACAGCCACGCGAGCGGCATCAACCATACGACTGCGAATCCGACGAACATCGACGTGGTCCGTCCGTGACCGAACCGTCGCGCCGCACGCTGATACAAATGACTGCGATGCGCCGATGCGAATTTTTGACCGGTCGCGATTCTGACACACAGCGTATAAGTAGCGTCAAACCAGAATCCGGCGAGCAGTATCAACGATGCGATCAACGGCATTTGGCGGCGCGCATCGAGCGTCAACGCGATGACGCCGACCAACAAACCCAGTAAGCCGCTACCGACGTCGCCCATGAAGATGCGCGCCGGCGCTCGGTTGAACCAGAGAAACCCGGCGCTCGCACCGAGTAGAACCCACAGGAATTCGTGCATGAACGCGGCCGGATGGCCGACCAGCAATACACCGGCGCAGAACAGGACGCACTGACTCGCCGCGATGCCGTCGATACCGTCCATGAAGTTGTAGAGGTTCACCATCCACAGCGCGATCAGGAAATCGAGCGCAGCAACCAACCATTTCGGTTCGATCGCGATCGGCCCGAGCGCCAGCGGAACCGCAAGCGGTACGGTCGCGAGCGCAACGGCAACCGCAACGCACTGAATCGGTAGACGGCTGCGTGCCGACAAGTCGCGCAGATCGTCGACGAAGCCGAGCGTCGCGAGGATGCCGCCACCGAACACCACCGACCAACACAATGGATCTTGTCCGACGCGATAGGCGGACCACGCGAGCACCGGTAGTGCTATCGCCACGCCCCCCAGCGTCGGCGTTGGCACCGTATGCGAGCTGCGGTCGTTCGGCACCGCCAAGATCGATCGGCGCAACGCGATCGCGATCAGAGCCCGCGTGAGCAGCGCGGCGACCAGCGCCGCGCCGAGCCCGGTCAGCGTTGCGTTCGCCACCACCGGATCACTTCGTCGATCGCGTTGGCTTGCTGCAACGGCGGCGCCCAACCGAGCGCTTGCCGCGTTTCCGCGTCCTCGATCACGAGCGGTTCGAACAGCCGCTGAAATGACGCTTTGCGACCGGTCAATGCCGTCGCGAACCGCACGATGCCGCGCGGCACCGCGACGAGTCGCGGCGCGCGGCCGAGCGACCGCGCCATCTGTGTCACGAGTTCGCGCACCGTCGAATCACCGTCGTCGCGCGCGTGCAGGATTCGCCAGTTCGCGGTGTCTCGCGTTGCCGTCACCAGGAGATCCACCAGATTGGAGCGCGCGATCAAACTGCGCGGCGCATCGGCTTTCCCCAACGGCAGCGGCCAGCCGCGCGCGACCGCCGCGAGCAAAGCCGCGAAGTTGCCTTTGACACCCGGGCCGTACACCAACGGCGGGCGCACGACCGTCACCTGGGTCGCTGCTTGCCACCGCGCCCCTTCGAGATAACGTTCGGCTTCGAGTTTCGTCTGCGCGTACACGTCTTGCGGATCCGGATCGTCCGACGGCGCGAGCGGCACGTCGCTCGTGTCGCCGAGCACCTTGATGCTGCTGAGGTACACGAAGCGCTGCACGCCGTTGCGCTGCGCCGCCGGAAACATCAACCGCGTCGTCGCGACGTTGTCGCGCCGATAAAGTTCGTAGCGTTCGATCTCGGAGCCGCGGTCGTCGCGATGTGCACGCCCCGCGATGTGATACACGACGTCGACCCGATCCATCCAATCGTCGAGGCGCGTCGGGTTCACCGCCGCGAGATCGTCGCATTGGATCGCGCCGCGATCGTGGTCGACGTTCGCCCAACGGCCCACGGCTCGCACGTCCCAGCCGGACTCCCGCAGCCGTTCGCACAACGCACTGCCGATGAAACCGGCCGCCCCCGTGACTAACGCTCTTTTCATGCGCGCTTCAGTTCGTCGTAGATGAGGAAGGTGTCGCGCACGACGTCGTCGATCGAATACAACGCCTCGGCGCGCTCGCGTGCGGCGCGCCCGAGTTTCATGCGCAAATTCCGATCGCGGCCGAGCCGCAGCATGGCGTCGGCCAGCGCGCGGCTGTCCCGCGGTTCGACCAGGAGGCCCGTAATGCCGTCGCGAACGACCTCGCGGCAACCCGGCACGTTCGACGCGATCATCGGCCGGCCGATGCCGGACGCTTCGATCAACGATTTCGGCAATCCTTCGCGATACGACGGCAGACAGACGACGTGCGATGCCGCGAGTAGAGCGCGCACGTCGCTGCGGTGACCGAGCCATTCGACGCAACCTTCGGCGTTCATCGATGTCAGCTCGTCTTCGGTCAGCGATGACGGATTGCCCGGATCGGCGCCGCCGACGAGCCGGAAGCGCCATGTCGGCTCGAGCGGCTGCACGCGGCGCGCGGCATCGACGAATTCGCGAATGCCTTTGTCGCTCAGCATCCGCGCGACCAACACGAACACCACGGGATCGGCCGGCTCCGGCGCGAAGGGAAACTCGGCGAGGTCGATGCCGGAACCGCGAATCAAATAAGTCAGTTTCTCCGGGATGACCGTGTTCTCGACGAAATTCTGCAAATCTTCCCGGTTCTGGAAAATGAATCGCATGTTGTCGTGATTGAGCGCGATCCGGTACAACAGATTCACGAGGCCGCGCGCGAGACGCGCCCCGAACCCACGCTGCGTGAATACGAATCCCATTCCTGGAATCGCGTTGACGACGGCCGGCACATGCGCGAGTCGCGAGGCGAGCGTGCCATAGATCACCGGTTTTATCGTCACGTGATGGACGATGTCCGGTTGCTCTGTGCGATAGATCCGCAACAGCGCAACGAACGTCTGCAGCTCGCGCAGCGGATTGACGCCGCTGCGCGACAGACCGAACGACGCGCAGCGAATGCCGAGCGCTTCGAGGGCCGCCTCGCCCGTATCCTTGCCGCACGCGACGACGGGCTCGAACCCGCGCGCCAAAGCCTCCTGCGCGAGGCGCAGGCGGTGCGACTTGAAGAATCCGGCATCGTTGACGACGAATAGGATCTTGCAGGCGCCATGCGACACGGCGGATCCGTGCGTCGGTTGATATGACTCAGTGTAGCCCGACGCGTTCATCGTTTACGCCCCGACCAACAGCGACCGGTACGCGCCGGCGAATGCCCCGGCCATCCGCGCCAGCGTGTAATGCTCGACGACGCGGCGGCGCGCCGCGCGCCCTAACTCGTCACGCGTCTCGCGGGATGCACCTGCCATTCGCGCGAGCGCAGCCTCGAGCGCATCGACCGACCCGGGCGCGACCACGACGCCGCTGTCGCCGACGATCTCCGCGGATGCGCCGACATCGGTCACGACACACGGGACGCCGCAACTCATCGCTTCGATCACGACCGTCGGAAAGCTCTCGGTCAACGAAGGGCTGACCAACACGTCGGCAGCGGCGTAGAACGACTCGAGATCGTCGCGGTCGCCAAAGCGGCGCACGCGGTTCGCCGCTGCGCTCGCGAAGATCGGATGCTCCAGCGAGTCGACGCCGGCGCCGACCATGACCAATTTGACTGCGGGCGCGGCGCGCATGATCCGCATCGCGGCGTCCAACAGAAATCGATGTCCTTTGTGCGGATGCGCGCGCGCGACGTGCAGCACTGCGACGTCGTCATCGCCCAATTGGAGCGCGCGTCGCGCCGACTGACGGCGCTGCGCATCGGGGATAAGACGATCGACATCGACGCCATTCCCGATCACGCAATAGTTGGCGCGTAGGCCCAACGATTCATGGACCGCCTGCCCGGCCTGGGAATTGACGACGACGAGGTTCGGCCGCCGCCGGCTAGCCGGGGCGCACCAACGCCGCAGGCAACGAAGCGATGCACGAGTCGTACGGCTTTCGCTCGCGATGTCCGCGGGAACGTGGCGCAAACACCACACCACCGGAAGACGCCGACCCGCGACGGCGCTCGCAGCGACGCTGCCCGCGTACATCCAACCGACGACGAGATCCGGTGCCGTACTCGAACGACTCGATAGTGCGCGGCGCGCGTCGAACACGTTCGCCGCCGCAACCACGTGCGCGTGTTGCGCAACCGATTCCCGCAATACGCCGCCCTGCTTCAACGTCAGCACCGTGTTCGACACACCGCACGCGGCACTTTCGGCACAAAGGCGCGCGAGATTCGATTCCGCGCCGCCGCGATCGAGGGAGTTGATGATGTGGAGGACTCGCGTGTCACGCATCGAGTCGCGACGTGAATTCCATTTCGCTGGGCGATCTGCCTGGCATGCCGTGTCAGGTTCGACCCGTATCAGATCCGACGGAGGCGCGCAGTATAACTCCGTCGCTCGGCCGCGCTCACGCATCGTGGGGTGCACGCGCACCCCACAACGATTGGTTACCGCCGCATTCGGCTACTGCGTCACCTTCATGCGCGTGCGATTGGCGTCGACGACGCGCTCGCCGATGCCTTTCACCTGCGCGAGGTCGTCGACCGATTTGAACGGACCGTGCGCATCGCGATATTCGACGATCGCTTTCGCGCGCGACGCACCCACACCATCGAGCGCGGCGGCGAGCGTCGCCGCATCGGCGGTGTTGATGTTGACCGTCATCGGCGTGATCGGTGTCGGTTTGTCGGCCGCGAATACGGGGCCGCAGATCGCGACGATCAGCGCGATGACAACCGCCCGGACGGCGTTCGACGCGGTGAATGTGGATCGGACGGGTTTCGAGACGATGGTCTTGGACATTGGCTATCTCCGAGGTTGGATGAACGCCGCTCGACGCGGCCGATCGCAACACTAGAGCGCGCTCGATCCGAACCCGTACCGCGAGCGACCGCGGTGTACGTACGAATTCGGCACCGCGACGGGCGCGGTGACGTCTCGCCGACGAGTCAGTTCGCGCCCATCACACCGCATCCAACACATAGACGAAGCGACCCCACTTGCGGCAACCCGGGCACTGCCACAGCAGACGTTTGCCGGCGAATCCGCAATTGCCGCAGCGATACGACGCACGCCGCGTCAACACGTCGTCGGCGAACGCGAGCATCGCTTGCGCGTATCGGTTCGGCGCGTCCTGCTCGATGCCGAGCGCAACGAGCGAACGCAAGACCGCAACCGACGGGTGGCGCGCGAGTTGATCCACCAACAACTGCTCAGCGCGCGGCGCGTCGCCGTCTTCTTGGTAGTGCCGCGCGAGTTCGGCGGCGATCCGCGGATCGCTACTCGTCGGCAGGGTCTGCTCGAGAAACGCTCGCAGATCTGCGCGTTCGCTCGGTTCCGCGCAGGCCCGCCGATATGGCTCGATCGTTTCTCCGGCCAGCGTCGGGGTCACCTTCGCAACGTCTTGCAACGCTTCGCGCGCGCGATCGCGATAGCCCGCGTCGAGTTCGATATCCGCGAGCAGCAAGCCGATCCTCGGGCAGCCGCGATCGTGTTGGCGCGCTTGCTTGAGCCGATTGCGTGCGCCGACGTCATCGCCTTCGGTACGCGCGAGTTCAGCGAGTTCACAGTGGAAATGCGCGAGCGCGGCACGACCTTCGCGGTCGCCGCGGCGCACGATCTGCGTGCCCACTTCGATCGCGCGCGCCCAATCGCGTTCGCGCTGATAGACCTCGAGCAGATGCTCGAGCACGACGCGATCGGTCGCGCCGCCGCGTTCGGCGAGATCGCGCAGCAGCTGCTCCGCACGATCGAGCAGCCCGGCGCCGAGGTAATCGCGCGCGAGCTCGAGTTCGGTCAACGCACGGTTCTCCGCCGACAGTTGCGGCCGCGCCAGCAAGTTCTGGTGAATACGGATGGCCTTGTCGAGTTCACCGCGGCGGCGCACCACGGCGCCGAACGTCAGATGCGTATCGACCGACGCATCGTCGGTCGGCAGTGCTTCGATGAAGCGATCGACGTCGAGATCGGGTCGATCGTCGAGCAGGAAGTTGATGCCTTGGAAATAGTCCCGACCGAGATCGGTGATGCGCCGTACGCGTCGACGCGCTCGCTCGCGACGACCGAGCATGAAGCCCAAGCCGATCGCGACCACCAACAACATGTAGAGGTCGACGCGTTCGAACATCAGACGCCGATGGTATTGCCTTTCGCGCGGTCGAGTTCGGTGCGGCTGCGGTCGAGGTCGCGCCGCAGACGGCGGTTGCCGGCGACCGCGCGAACGACGCGTACGCCGGCGCTGACCCATCCGACCAACACGCCGAGGGCGAACGCACTCACGAGCCACCAGTAGATACTGACTTCCGGCGTCGCCCAGCCGAGGAAATGCAAAGCGACGTGGTTTCGATTGTCGACGACGGCCAACACGCCGACGATCACCGCGAGGGTGAATGCGATCGCGGTGGTCCAGCGCGCCAATCTACGCATCGCGGCTTGGATCGAGGCTTAGTCGTCGACCTGGGACGGTACGGACGGCGTCGGATATTGCTCCAGGCTTTCGTTCACGCGATCGCGCAACTCCTTGCCCGGCTTGAAGTGGGGAACGTATTTTCCGGACAGACCGACCGACTCTCCGGTTTTCGGATTGCGACCGATGCGCGGCGCCCTGTAGTGCAACGAGAAGCTGCCGAAGCCGCGAATTTCGATGCGATGACCCTGTGCGAGCGTTTGCGCCATGTGCTCGATCATCGTTTTGACGGCCAGTTCGACATCCTTGGCGGACAATTGGGTCTGCCGCGCGGTGATGCGCTCGATGAGTTCCGACTTGGTCATCGCGAATGCGTTCAAAGCGGCGGCCGTCTCAAAAGTTAGACGCTAACACACGTGCACGAAGCACTCAACCATAAAGTCCTTATTTTTCAGACAGTTGAACCTGGTTCGCAGAACCGGTCGCGGGCGCCGGGCGGCTCGAGCCGCGCGGCACCCGCGCCGTGTCAATTGCCCTGGTCCATCTGCGCCTTGATGAGATCGCCGAGCGTGGTCGGCCCCGGCCGCTCGCTCTCGCGCTGGCGATGCTCTTTCACGGCGCTGCGCTCGTCGTCGAGGTCTTTCGCCTTGACCGACAGCCCGATCGTGCGGTTCTTGCGATCGATCGAGATCACCTTCACTTCGACCTGTTCGCCGACCTTCAGCACGTTGCGTGCATCTTCGACGCGGTCGACGCTGAGCTCGGACGCCTTCAGCACACCGATGACGTCCGGTGCCAGCAGCACTTGGGCTTCCTTCGGTTCGACCGCTTGCACGGTGCCCTTGACGATGCTGCCGCGGTCGTTCGCCGCTGCGTAGTCGGTGAACGGATCTTGATCGAGCTGTTTGACTCCGAGCGAGATGCGTTCGCGCTCGGGATCGATCGACAGCACCACCGTCTCGATCTCTTCACCTTTCGAATAGCGGCGCACGGCTGTCTCGCCGGCTTCGTTCCACGAAATGTCGGAGAGATGCACCAGGCCGTCGATGCCGCCTTCGAGACCGATGAAGATGCCGAAGTCGGTGATCGACTTGATGTTGCCTTTGATGCGATCGCCCTTCGCGTACTTCTGCGCGAACTCGCTCCACGGATTCGGACGGCATTGTTTGATGCCGAGCGAAATCCGGCGCCGTTCCTCGTCGATGTCGAGCACCATCACTTCGACTTGATCGCCGACGGCGACCACTTTCGACGGATGGATGTTCTTGTTCGTCCAATCCATCTCGGAGACGTGCACCAAGCCTTCGACGCCTTCTTGGATCTCGGCGAAGCAGCCGTAGTCGGTGAGATTCGTGACGGTCGCCATGACGCGCGACCCTTCCGGATAACGCCGCATCAGATCGACCCACGGATCGTCGCCGAGTTGCTTCATACCGAGCGACACGCGGTTCTTCTCGCGATCGAACTTCAGGATCTTCACGGCCACTTCGTCGCCGACGTTGACCATCTCGCTCGGGTGACGAATACGACGCCACGCCATGTCGGTGATGTGCAGCAAGCCGTCGACGCCGCCGAGATCGACGAACGCGCCGTAATCGGTGAGGTTCTTGACGACGCCTTTGACTTCTTGGCCTTCCTGCAGCGACGACAACAGCGCTTCGCGTTCGACGCTGTTCTCTTGCTCGAGGACCGCGCGGCGCGACACGACGACGTTGTTGCGGCGCTGGTCGAGCTTGATCACTTTGAATTCGAGCGGACGGCCTTCGAGATGCGCGGTCTCGCGCAGCGGGCGGATATCGACGAGCGATCCGGGCAAGAACGCGCGGATGTCGTTGATATCGACCGTGAAGCCGCCTTTGACTTTGCCGTTGATGATGCCGGCGACGACTTCGTTCTTCTCGAACGCGTCTTCGAGCATCATCCACGACTCGGCGCGCCGCGCTTTTTCACGCGACAGCCGCGTTTCGCCGAAGCCGTCGTCGACGACTTCCATCGCGACTTTCACTTGGTCGCCGATCTTGAGCTTGAAGTCGCCCTTCTCGTCGACGAATTGGGCCCGTGGAATGACCCCTTCTGATTTGAGTCCGGCGTGGACAACGACCCAGTCGCTGTCGATCTCGACCACCGTGCCGGTGACGATGGAGCCCGGCGCCATCTCGATGGTGTTCAGGCTTTCTTGAAATAGGTCAGCAAAACTTTCGCTCATGCAATAACGATTCATCGGTAATTGATGTTCACGATCCATTTGGGATCGCACCCTCGGACAACGCGTGACGCGAAGACGCGCCGACGAGCGCCAACGCGCGAATCCGTCACAACGAAGATCAGCGTGTTGCGCGTGTCAGGCCGCGAGCGATCGCGAGTTGCCACACCTGCTCGAACA
>Ga0335076_10006671_pt1 | contig 11647 bp, 5 predicted proteins | sample Lox_Sample_25_FD_206717 | JGI IMG/M metagenome (GOLD analysis project Ga0335076, IMG submission 206717) | Soil microbial communities from Loxahatchee National Wildlife Refuge, Florida, United States - Lox_Sample_2.5 | ecosystem: Environmental > Terrestrial > Soil > Wetlands | place: USA: Florida... | reverse complement strand
CCGCGGACAAATTACTGCGACAGTCCCAACTGCCTCATTCATCGCGATCGCAATATTCCGAAACGGAGGATTGTGCACCGCGCCGTCAAACTTGTCGGCCCAAGCCGCGTAAGAAAAAACGCGCTGAATGCCCATCTCGACTTCAGCCGCCGCCTGCTTTTCTCCAACAACCTGAGCCAGCCGCCCAGCAATCTCCGCGCGTCGCTGCGACAAATTCTCCGCGCAGTAATAAAGCACCTGCGCCCGAGTGTGCGCGGTAGCCTTCGCCCAACCGGAAGCCTTCCGCGCCGCCTCGACCGCATTCCGAATGTCCTTCCGATTCCCCAGCGGAGCCTCGCCCAAAAGCCGCCCGTCCCCCGCCCGCACCTCCATGCTGTAACCAGAGTCTGGCCGAGCCTGCTTGCCGCCGATGTAGAGCTTCACCGTGCGGTCGATTGCCGGCGAACCGTCGTTTGAGCCATGCGAATCCCGCGCCTCACCCAAACTTCCTCCGCCCTGGTTTTTCACTGAGAACTGAGAACCGAGAACTGAGAACTCGCCCGCCGGCGCTGCCGCATTCTTAAACCACAATGGCTCCAGATACTCCCGCAACCCCTCGCGCCCGCCTTCGCGCCCAAATCCGCTCTCGCGATATCCGCCGAACCCGCACGCGGCGTCGAACATGTTGGTGCAGTTCACCCAAACCACGCCCGCCTTGATCTGCGCGGCTACATGCAGCGCCACATTAATGCTCTCGCTCCATACGCAAGCCGCGAGCCCATACACGGTATTATTCGCCAATTCCACGGCTTCGCTAGGCGTGCGGAAAGTCATCGCCGCCAGCACCGGCCCAAAAATTTCCTGCTGCGCCACGATCGAAGTCGGCTGGACGTTACTCAACAAGGTGGGTGGATAGAAGAACCCGCGCGAAGGCAGAGCCGTCTGCGGCTGCCAGCAAGTCGCTCCCTCCGCAACTCCCTGATCCACAAGCTTGCGAATCCGATCCAGTTGCACGCGCGCCACAATCGCGCCAATATCAATCGTCTTATCCAGCGGAGCACCAATCCGGAGCGTGCTCATCCGCTGTTGCAGTTTCGAAATCAGCGCCTCGGCAATGCTCTCCTGCATCAGTAGCCGCGAGCCCGCACAGCAAACCTGTCCCTGGTTGAACCAAATTCCATCAACCAGTCCTTCCACCGCGCTATCAAGATCCGCATCTTCAAAAACAACAAACGGCGACTTCCCTCCCAGTTCCAGCGAAATCTTCTTGTGACTGGTAGCAGTAGCCGCGCGAATCGCGCGCCCAACCTCGGTCGAACCTGTAAATGCAATTTTGTCAATATCCGGATGCTTGACCAGCGCCTCGCCGGTCCGCCCGTCGCCGGTGACAATATTCACCACGCCCGCAGGCAACTCCGCTTCCTGACAAAGTTCCACAAACGCCAACGCAGTAAGTGGCGTAAACTCCGCCGGCTTGAGGACAACGGTATTCCCGGTGGCCAGCGCCGGAGCAATCTTCCACGCCAGCATCAACAGCGGAAAATTCCACGGAATAATCTGACCGACAACTCCGCAAGGCACATACCCCGGAAATTCGGCCTCAAGAATCTGCGCCCAACCGGCATGATGATAGAAATGCCGCGCCACCAGCGGAATATCGAGATCGCGGCTCTCGCGAATCGGCTTGCCGTTGTCCATCGTCTCGAGCACTGCCAGCCGCCGCGCATGCTTCTGCACCAACCGCGCCAGCGCATACAAATATCGGGCCCGCGAGTGCCCAGTCAGCGCGCTCCACTCCGGCAAAGCCGCTCGCGCCGCTTTCACCGCGGCATCAACATCCGCAGCCGATCCCTGAGCAACCATCGCCAGCTTCTCGCCATTCGAAGGATCGAGGCTCTCGAAGTACTCCCCGGCCGAAGGCGCCGACCACGCGCCGTTCACAAAGTGCCCAAACTTCCGCCCATGCCGATCCAACCAGGAGGAAACTTCCTTCGAATCCTCCGGCGCCGGCCCGTATTCCATGCTCACGAATTTTTCGGCAACGCTCATGCGGTGATTCTGCCTTTGCTGACTCTTCGATCAATCCAAGAATGTAAGAACGATGTCATCCTGAGCGGAGCGACGGATTCGCCGTAGACGAATCCGTCAGCGGAGTCGAAGGACCCCTATTCCCTAATCGAATTCCGCGGTCCCTCACTAAGCCATCGGATGCCGCCACTCCGCCGAATACCGCCCTGTAACAAAATGTTCCAACTGCCGCTCAATATCTCCCAGCAGTCCACTGGCGCCAAACCGAAACATCTCCGCCCGCAGCCACGAATCACCCAACTCTTCCTTGATCATCGCCAGCCAATCCAGCGACTGCTTCGCCGTCCGAATGCCGCCCGCCGGCTTGAACCCGACGGCCATCCCTGTCTCTTGCGCATACTCGCGAATCGCGCGCACCATCACCAGGCTCACGGGCAGCGTCGCATTCGTCGGCTCTTTCCCAGTAGAAGTCTTGATAAAATCCGCTCCCGCCATCATCGCCACAACGCTAGCCCGACCGACATTACGCAAAGTCAGCAAATCACCAGTCCCGAGGATGACCTTCATGTGCGCGCGCCCGCAAGCCTGCTTGAACGCCGCAATCTCGTCATACAAAGCCTGCCAGCGTCCACCGAACACATGCGCACGCGTAATGACGACATCGATCTCGTCCGCGCCCGCCTCCACGGAGCGCCGAATCTCCGCCACCCGCTCGGCCAAGGGAGACAGTCCAGCAGGAAATCCAGTCGACACCGCCGCCACATGAATCCCGCTGCCCTCAAGCGCCGCCAGCGCCGTCTCTACGAATGTGTGATACACGCAGATCGCGGCGACTTTAATTCCTAACTCGCCAATCCCAAGCTTCTCGACAATCTCCGCCTGCACCGGATGCCGCCCCTTCGCGCACAACCGCCGCACGCGCTCGTCGGTATCGTCGCCCGAGAGCGTCGTCAAATCCATACACGAGATCGCGCGCAGCAACCACGCCGCCTGCCATTCTTTCTTCACTGTACGTCGCGCCGTCTGAGTCGACGCCCGCCGCTCCACCGCGCTCGTATTCACGCGCACGTCGCGCACCCAATCCAGGTTCAGCGGAATCCCTGTATTGCGCAGCAGAGGCCGCCCGCCCAGCGTAGCGATCGCGTCGCCGTTCAGATCCGCGGGCCGAATTGAATGCTTATCGCTAGACATCGATCTCACAAAATTGAATCTGCTCGAAACATTGTACGGCACAAAGTGACGACGGTCCCTTCCGACAAAATGTCATCCTGAGCGAAGGCGGCATTCCGCGAAGCGGAATGTCGGCGGAGTCGAAGCACCCCTACCAACCGATCCCCAATTCCAGTCGTCGCACGGCATTCTCCACTTGCCATGTGCACAGGGGAAGGCCGCTTCCATCTCCCACTTTCTACCTTGACACCTGACTGATGACCTTCTACGCTACGCCCGAATCACAAAAATCAAGGAGGCATCGTCCTGAAAAACTCGGGCCCGCTGTCTAAGCACGCCAGTACGTCTTTACTAGTTTTTTCATTCGCAATTCTTCTTTCCCTTCCCGCCTTCGCCACACCCAAAAAAGTCATCATCGATACCGACCCCGGCACCGACGACGCCATGGCCATCATGCTCGCGCTCAACTCGCCCGAGCTCGACGTTCGCGCGCTCACGGTAGTTGCGGGCAACGTTGTCGAACCCCAAGGCCTCGAGAACGCTCTGCGCATGGTCTCGCTCGCCAACCGCTGCGACATTCCCGTCGCCCACGGAGCCGAGCATCCTCTCTCGCAAAAGCTCATCACCGCCGAGTTCTGGCACGGCAAGAACGGCCTCGCCAACATTGAACTCCCAGCGAGCAAGTGCAAGGCCGACTCGCGGTTCGCCTCCGACCTCATCATCGAAATGGTTCACGCCGCGCCGCATGAAATTACGCTCGTGCCGGTTGGCCCGCTCACTAACATCGCGCTCGCCATCCGCAAAGATCCCACCATCGTCCCGCTCGTCAAAGAAGTCATCATCATGGGCGGCTCGATCTCCGGCGGCAATGTCAACGCCGCCGCCGAAGCCAACATCGCCAACGACCCCGAAGCCGCGCAGATCGTCTTCCAGGCCGGATGGCCGCTCACCATGGTAGGTCTCGATGTAGGCAACAAGACGCTGCTCACGAAAAAGCACCTCGACCAGCTCGGCGCAGCCCATGGCCCGATGAGCGATTTCATCTACAAGGTAGCGAGTTTCCTAATCGACCTCTCCGCGAAATACGATTCGCCCGGCACGCCCATGTACGATCCATTGGCCGTCGGGGTGGCGATTGACTCCACCATCGTCACCGGTCCCGCCATGAACGTCCAAGTCGAAACGCGCGGCGAATTCACCCGCGGCGAAACCGTCGCCAACCGCAACGGCTATGACGAAAAGAACGTCCTCCACGGCGACCGCTACATCATTGAGGGTCTCGACAAGCTCGAACCCAACGCCAAAGTCTGCACCGACGTCCAAGCCGACCGCTTCCTGCAGATGTTTGTCTCAAGAATCAAAGGCAAGTAGCATGGACCTTCCTCCGTGGTCCTCCGCGTTCTCTGTGGTTAAAGCTTTAGGTTTGTCCGTCATCTGCCGCGTAGTAGAGAAAGGAACAACGTGTACACACCAAACTCATTAGGCATCGCGCTCTTCATGATGATCACCAGCGCCATCTGCTGGGGTTCCTGGGCCAACACTTATAAAGGCGTCAAGAACTACCGCTTCGAACTCTTCTACTGGGACTACGCCCTCGGCATCTTCCTCATCTCGATGATCCTCGGCCACACCATGGGAATGACGCATCACCATGATCCGGCCAACCTGACGCATAACATCCATTCCGCCGACGGCGCCAATATGATCTCCACCATGATTGGCGGCGCAATTTTCAACCTCGCCAACCTTCTTCTCGTCGCAGCCATCGACCTCGCCGGTCTCGCTGTCGCCTTCCCTCTTTCCATCGGCATCGCGCTCGTCGTCGGCGTGATCTCCAGCTACATCATCCAACCAAAGGGCAACTCGACTCTCCTCGCTGCTGGTGTCGCATGCGCAGTCATCGCCGTCATACTGATCGGCAAAGCTTATGGGTCCCTCGCCGGCGGCAGCCGCCCCGCTTCGCGCAAAAGCATCGTGGTCTGCATTGTCTCCGGAGTTTTGATGGGTCTCTGGGCGCCCTTCGTCACGCGGGCCATGACGCACGGCAATCCGCTCGGTCCCTACGCCGTAGCCATCTTCCTCACTCTCGGAGCGCTCCTCTCCTGCTTCGTATGGAACATCTATTTCATGAAGCATCCGCTGGTCGGCGAGCCAGTCAATTTTTCCGGATTCCTCCGCGCCCCCGCTTCAGCACACGCTCTCGGCCTCTTTGGCGGATTCATCTGGGGCACGGGCATGGTCTTCAATTTGGTGGCGGCTAGTTTCACCGGCGTTGCGATCTCCTACGCCATCGGCCAATCCGCACCCATGGTCGCCGCGCTCTGGGGAGTCTTCGCCTGGAAAGAATTCGCCGGCGCCCCAGGGAAGGCCAAAACCTATCTCTTCCTCATGTTCGTCTTCTACTGCTTGGCCATTGCCCTAGTAGCCAAAGCAAATGGCTAAACAGCTCGGCTAGGGACAGCCGCCCTCGGGCTGTCCCGCCGGACAAAGGCGCCAGCCAGCGCCCAAGCACCGCAAGGCTTACAATCACTTACCCATCGTCATCATGCACCGACGTCCACTAGCGCTCGGCATCGCTACCGTTCTCTCAATCTTGAGTTTGTCGGGGGCCCAGCAAACGCACTCAGCCGCTCCCGCTCCTCCAGTCGTCCATTTCGTCGACGCCGCCCTGCAATCCGGCCTCACCGCCAAAACCGAGGCCGGCGGCGACAAACAAAAGCGCTACATCATCGAAACCACGGGAAGCGGCGTAGCAGCCTTCGATTACGACAACGACGGCTGGCCCGACATTTTCCTGGTCAACGGCAGCCGCCTAGAGCCATTCCCAAAAGGTGAAGAACCCGCCAGCCATCTCTATCGCAACAACCACGACGGAACGTTTTCCGATGTAACTCGAAAAGCAAACGCAGCCCTCACCGGCTGGGGCCAGGGCGTCTGCGCCGGTGACTACGACAATGACGGCAATACCGACCTCTTCGTCACCTTCTGGGGACACGATGTCCTCCTCCACAACAACGGCGACGGCACCTTCACCGACGTAACCCGCAAAGCCGGGCTTTGGCACGACGATCCACGTTGGTCCACCGGCTGCGCCTTCCTCGACTACGACCGCGACGGCCGCCTCGATCTCTTCATCGCCCACTACGTCGACTTCGACCCCGCCCACTCCCCCGAACCCGGCTCAGCCCCGACATGTACGTGGAAAGGCCTCTCGGTAATGTGCGGCCCGCGGGGCCTCAAAGGCACGCGCAGCGAGCTCTACCACAATAACGGCGACGGCACTTTCACCAACGTCAGCGAAAGATCCGGCATCGCCAAGACCGCCGACTCCTATTGCTTCACCGCCCTCACCGGCGACTTCGACAATGACGGTTGGCCCGACATCTACGTCTCCTGCGACACCTCGCCCAATCTCCTCTTCCACAACAACCACGACGGCTCATTCAAAGAGATCGCCGTCGAATCTGGCGTCGCCTTCAACGACTCCGGCCGCGAGCAGGCTGGCATGGGCGTCGACGCCGCCGACTACGACGGCGACGGCTGGCTCGATATCGTCAAAACAAATTTCTCCGACGACACCCCCACGCTCTACCACAACAACCACGACGGCACCTTCACCGACACAACCGCGCCCGCCGGCCTCGCCCGCAACGCGCAATACCTCGGCTGGGGCACGCTCTTCATCGACATCGACAACGACGGCTGGCCGGACATCTTCATGGCCAACGGACACGTCTATCCCGAACTCGACGGCAAAGGACTCACCAGTACCTTCCGCGAACCCAAGCTCCTCTATTGGAATCAGCACAACGGCAAATTCGCGGACATCTCAAAAGAAGCCGGCCCTGGCATTGCCACTCCCTTCAACGCCCACGGAGCCGCCGCCGCCGACTTCAATAACGACGGCGCGCAAGGGATCATTGTGAACAACAGTCACGACCGCCCCAGCTTACTGAAAAACGAAGGCGATCACGGGAACTGGCTCCTCCTGAAGCTCGAAGGCACAAAATCCAACCGCGACGCCATCGGTGCCAGAGTGACAGTACACGTAACGTGTGGCGCGGGCATTCCTGCCCGCGAACGTTTATGTGCCGCGGACACTCCTCCCCGCGCAACCGATTCCAAAAACAATCCCTGCGATCATCGCCAAACACAGGAAGTCCGCAGCGGCGGCAGCTACATCTCCCAGAGCGACTTCCGCCTCCACTTCGGCCTCGGCCAAGCCACCAAAGCCGATGCCATCGAAATCCGCTGGCCCAGCGGCCAAACTCAGCGCTTCGAAGATGTCAAAGCCAACCAAATCCTAAAAATTCGCGAAGCAGCCAAGCCGTAGCGCTAGAACCGCCGTCCACCGGAAGCACGGCCCTCGCCGGTCGCGCTTGCGTCTACCCAGCGGTTGGGGCGGCCGCTCCTTGCCTTCAATCAGCCCAACAAAACAAATAGCGGCGCACTTACCCGCTACCAAACTCCAACCCACACAAAACTCTTGACTTTGCACAGCTAATCCATTTATATGACGCAATTCGGAAAAAATGTTGATCCGTGCTCGAGTCTCGGCCTGCCCGCAATCTTGCCTGCTGCGCCAGATTCGTCTTGCTTAACCCAGTTCGCCACAGATGTGGGTGGCATGAGGAATCAAATGTCGAATCGAAAAGTGCTGGTGGTAGCGCTTCTCTGCTTTGTCCTGTCTTTTTCCAATTTCATTTTTGCCCAAGCCAACGGCAGTCTTTCCGGAACAGTCGCCGACAAAACCGGCGGCGTTCTGACCGGAGCCACGGTGAAGATCACCTCGCAGGAAACAGGTCTCGCCCGCGAAGCCAAAACCGACGACTCCGGCCACTATCTGGTCCCATTGCTCCCGGTCTCCGTCTACACAATTCACGTCGAAGCCCAGGGCTTCCAGACCACCGAGCAGCGTGATATTCGCCTTCAGGTCAACGAGCAGCGCGAGGTCAACTTCAACCTCAATCCGGCTACGGTCAGTCAGCAGGTCGAAGTCAGTGCCACCGAAGTCGCCGTCGAAACCACCAACCCGACTCTCGGCCAAGTCATCAACTCCGAGCAGGTCGCCGACCTCCCTTTGAACGGCCGCGACTTCGTACAACTCGCCACCCTGACCCCAGGCACGACGCAGTCAACCAATCCCAACAGCTTCTTCACGCAAGCCGCCAGCAGCGAAGTCGCAACCCGCGGCACATTCTCACTTTCCGTCGGCGGCTCACGCGAACAGAGCACAAGCTGGCTCATCGACAACAACGACAACTCCGAACTCACCTCCGGCGGCATCGCCATCCTGCCGACCATCGACTCGATTCAGGAATTCAAAGTTCTCACCTACAATTACTCCGCCGAGTACGGCACGCGCGCGGGTCCGACGGTCCTCATCACCACCAAGTCCGGCACGAACAAATGGCACGGCAATCTGTACGAATATCTCCGCAACACAAAGTTCGACGCCAAAAGCTATTTCGCCGCCTTTAAAGAACAGTTCAACCTAAACCAATTCGGCGGCTCGTTCGGCGGACCCGTTCAAAAGGACAAGACCTTCTTCTTCGTCAACTATGAAGGCAAGCGCCAGCGCCACGGCATTCCCTACATCGGACTGGTGCCGAATGCCGGCGAGATGGGTACGACCAGCGGGGGTCAATACGCCGACTTCAGCGCGGACCCTCTTGCTCAGACCATGGTCAATCCTTATGCGCCTATCAATCCCGATACGCTGCTTCCCTATGCCTTTCAGTGCGATGCCTCAGGAAATCCAACTACTGTGAACTCAGACGGCAGCCAGGTGTTGGGAGTCAATCCCGATGTTGGATGCCCCAAGATCCCCATCCTAGGAGGTCCGACAGGTTATGGATTGGCCGATCCAATCGGCTTGGCGATGATCCAACTCTACCCTGTGGGCAGTTCGACCTATGATCCGAACACCGGCACGAACTACGCCAACGTTCCCGTGCGCCGTCTGAACGAGGGCAACGCCACAATCCGCATGGATCACAACTTCTCCAGCAAGGATTCCGCTTTCGCCCGCTTTAGCTATGATCAGGCGAATTCCTACGTCCCCGGCGGTTCTCCGACATGGGCCGAACAGAATCCTTTCGGCAGCAACCAGCTCATCAGCAATCACGGACGCAATGCGGTGATTTCTGAAACCCACATCGTCAATTCGAACAACATTAACCAGGCATATTTCGGCTTCAACCGAATCTTTAACCACATTACGTCCTTTGGTGGATTCGGTGCCGCGCCGTGCGAGGCAGCCACCCTCGGTATCGTCGGCGCCGACATAAATGGCCAGTGTCCGGGTGCCCCTCCGGGCCTAACACAAGACACCAAGGACTGCCTCAGCTGCGGTCTGAGCTCCACCCAAATGAACACCTATTGGTCGCTCGGAGATCGTGGCTTTGCGCCTTTCCAAGGCGGAACGAACGTGTTTTCCTTCTCCGACACCTTCGACATGATTCGAGGCCGGCACAACATCCGCTTCGGCCTTGGCGTCCGCTTCAACCAAATGAACGTTATGACCAATGGTTTCCAGGACGGATTCTTTATCGTCAACAATGGGTTTACCGGCAACAACCTTGCCGATCTGCTTCTTGGTCAGCCGTTCGGCGCCATTCACGACCAGACTTTCTACGGTGCAACGACAGGTCGCCGTTGGAAGATGTATCGCCCCTTCGTTCAGGATGACTGGCGCGTCACTAGTGATCTGACCCTGAACATCGGTTTGGCTTGGGCGTTGGTAACCCCGATTACGGAAGCTCAGAACCGTCAGGCTAACTTCAACTTTGCCACCTTGCAGTATTTCGTCTCGGGCAATGCGCCTTTCAACGGTTGCACCAACTGCGTTCGTAGTGGCTCAGCCTCCGGTATCCAGTTCGACAAGACAGCCCTTGAGCCACGTATCGGCATCGCTTGGAAGCCGTTCGGCAGTTCGAACACCGTAGTTCGTGCGGGCTACTCGATCTATCACGATTCCGGATGGAGCCAGGGCGCACAGGGCCTCTGGCAGAATCCGCCATACTTTGCCGAAATCGATACTTTCCCGTTCGCAACCTGTCCCTTCGGCAATTGGGCGAATCCCGCATCCGCAACGAACGTGTGCGGACTCAAATACGGCTTCACCCTTGGACCGTTCCCCGGGAGTGCTCCCGGACCCGTCAGCCCGTTCACCGGTCCCCCCAACCCCGACTCGTTCACCGGCGGAATCCTCTCGCAGAATCCAAACTTCAAGCAGGGCATGGTGCAGCAGTTCAACCTGAACATCGAGCGCCAGATTCCCGGCAACATCGTCCTCACAGCCGGTTATGCGGGCACTCGCAGCACTCACATCCTGTTCTATGGGCTTAACCTCAACATCAATTCACCATCCGCCTGCATCGGCGGTGGTAATGGATACTTCCTGGGCTGCGGTCCCGGCGGAGCGCCATTCATTGCTCCCTACCAAGGCAATCAGTTCCAGAACGTCCAGAACATTACCGACGGCGCAAGAGCCCAATACGATGGCCTGTTGATCAAAGCTGAGACCAAAAGTGTTCGCCATGGACTCTACGCTCTCCTTAGTTACACTTGGTCGCGCACCTTCGATAGCGGCATGGCCGACGGCGACGGCACCACGCCCGGCGCTATCTATTGGCCTCTGCCTGGCACAAAGAAGCTCGATTGGAGCCTCTCGCAACTCAACCTCAACGACCAGTTCACCGCCAGCGTTCTTTATGATCTGCCTTTCGGCAGGGGTAAGCGCTTCGGCAGCGACTGGAGCGCGATTCCCAATGCCATCTTTGGTGGCTGGCAGGCCAACGTCATCGAAAAAGCGACTTCAGGTTTCCCCTTATTCGTCGTAGATAGCTCCAACGGAAATGAAGGGGGCCCCGGAGTCTCCGGCGTCAACTTCCAATGGAACGGCAGCAGTCTGAACCGTCCGAATGAGGTTGGCGATCCGAACAGAGGCGGCTCCGTCGCGGCCAATCCAGGTTGCGCCGCGCCGGATCGAGTCCACACTCTGCAAAACTGGTTTAATCCTTGCGCGTTCATGTCAGCCGACGAAGGTACACTCGGCACCGCCGCCCGTGCTCCCCTCTACGGTCCACGCTTCGTGAATACGGATTTCTCGCTCTTCAAGAACTTCCCAATTCATGAAGGCTACACCCTCCAGTTCCGTTCGGAGTTCTTCAACCTCTTCAACCACTCGCAGTTCGGGTTGACGGGTAGCGGCATTGGCATGCAGGACATTAACAGCGGCTCAACCTTCGGCGTTGTCGATGAGACCGTCAACAACCCGCGCGTGATCCAATTCGCTCTACGACTCGATTTTTAAAATTGGCCGCGCCATAAAGCATCCAGGACGAGCTTCGGCTCGTCCTGTTTTTCTTGCGCTCTTCTTTCTTTCTCTCGCCTAGTCCCTTAAGTGTCTTGGTTCCTCCGTGGAACCCCGTGTACCCTGTGGTTTAAGCTTTTTGTGGACACCGTA
>Ga0335076_10006670_pt1 | contig 11649 bp, 8 predicted proteins | sample Lox_Sample_25_FD_206717 | JGI IMG/M metagenome (GOLD analysis project Ga0335076, IMG submission 206717) | Soil microbial communities from Loxahatchee National Wildlife Refuge, Florida, United States - Lox_Sample_2.5 | ecosystem: Environmental > Terrestrial > Soil > Wetlands | place: USA: Florida... | reverse complement strand
GCTTATCCGGCGAATAGGTGTATTGTCACAGAAACATAGTTGCCCTGAGGTGGATTCGTCTTGGGAGTTACCCCCATCGAAGGTCTTACAGCTGCGCGTGATTTTCCGCACGACGGGGCGGAGTCTGCCTCAACGGCCCGGAAGCATTCCAGCAGCTGGATCACGTTCCTGGAAACCCTGAAACTAGCCCTCGATTCGCTACGCGCGCACAAATTACGGAGCTTTCTCACTTTGTTAGGGGTAATCCTGGCGGTAGCGACGCTGGTGTCTGTGATGAGCGTAATCGCGGGATTGAATAAATATATAGCGGACAAAGTGGCGGACCTCGGTGCCAATGTGTTCGTGATTGACCGGTTCGGGATTATCACGAGCGAACAAGCGTTTGTGTTGGCACAGCGGCGACCGCTGATTACGGTGGAGGAATTCGAACGCTATCGGAACAGCGCGCAACTTGCCAAACAAGTCGCTGGCTACGACCGGCAGAACTCGCAGACACGCAGTGGCGACGCGATTCTGGAAAACAGCCAAGTGATTGGGGTGACTTCCAACTACGCGGAAATTGAGAATCTCGGGATTGCCGAGGGACGATTCATAACTCCGGCCGACGAGGAGCATCGTTCCGAAGTCGCGTTTATTGGCGCGGACCTGGCCGAAAAGTTCTTCCCGAACGTCGATCCCATCGGGAAGACCGTGCGCGCGGATACGCACACGTACGAAGTGGTTGGCGTCGGAACCAGGATCGGCAGCGCACTTGGGCGCTCCAAAGACAATTACCTGCTGTTGCCGCTGGGCACTTATCTGAAGGGTTGGCACAGGCCCAATGATTCACTGGCCGTGTTTGTGCAGGCGAAGAACGCGGAGTCGATGGAATCCGCCGAAGAAGAAGCGCGGATGCTGTTCCGCGCGTGGCGTCATATTCCCTACAAGGACGCCGATAACTTTGGGATCCTCGGTTCGGATTCGATCATGGCGCTGTGGAATCAATTGACCGGCAACTTGGCGTTTGTGGCGATGGCGCTGGTGAGCGTTTTCCTGGTGGTGGGCGGCATCGTAATCATGAACATCATGCTGGCCAGTGTCACCGAACGTACGCGGGAAATTGGGTTGCGGCGATCTTTAGGAGCGCGGAAACAACACATCCTACTGCAGTTTTTAACCGAGTCCGCGCTGCTGGCCGCCACCGGAGGGCTGATCGGGATTATCACGGCGTTTGTGATCGTGGTATTTGTGAAGAACGCTTTTTCGTTCCCCATGGACATGCCGATCAGCGCGGTGATTCTGTCCCTGCTGTTGGCCGCGGCCGTGGGTTTGTTTTTTGGAATTTTTCCGGCCATGCGCGCGGCAAAACTCGATCCCATCGAAGCGTTGCGATCGGACGGCTAAAGACATGGCCCAGGCCTACGGAGAAAATCTGAAGCAGGCGATGGATACGCTGCGGAACCATAAAACGCGCAGCGCCCTCACCGTTTTTGGAGTGGTGCTGGGCGTGGGCGTGATCATGTTGGTTTCCGCGCTCATCACCGGTTTCAACCGCAAAGTGGAAGAGCAAATCAACCAGGTCGGCGCGGACACGGCCTTCGTGAGCAAATGGGATCAGAGCCGTAACGGGCCGCCAGCTCTTGAGGAACGTTTGCGCAAACCGTTGACGCCAGAAGACGCGCAAGCGATCGTGGCGCGCTGCCCGGCGGTGAAAAGCGCCACGGCCTGGGTCGAGCCGCGTTGGGATACCACCCATTCGATTCGCACCAGCGCGGGACAAGTGACGGCCATCGATTTCCGCGGGGTGCAAGCAGCATTTGGACTGGTTTATGCCAACGCCACCTTGAAGGAAGGTCGGTTCATCAGCGACGGTGATGACCTGCACAGAGAAAAGGTCGCCGTTATCGGGGAGAGCATTGCGCCGGTGCTTTTCCCCGATGGTAACCCGATTGGAAGAGACGCGTTCATTGATGGCGCAGCGTTTCAAGTCATTGGCGTGTTGGAGAAACCAAAAGGTGGATTCGGAGCGGACGAGGAAGACCGGCGCGTGCTGGTACCGTACAAAACGATGATGAAAATCTATCCTGCGGCAGACGACGTGAACATTCGCGCGGAGGCGTATCCGGGCATGCTGTCGCAGGCAGTGGATCAAATCAAAGAAGTAATGGAACGCAGAAGGAATGTGCCGTTCGGAGGGAAAGAGAATTTTTCAGTCTCCACGGCGGAAGAGCAGGTGCAGGAGTTTCACCAGATCGTAGACAAGGTGGCGCTAGCCATGGTGGTGCTCAGTTCCGTGGGCTTGCTGGTGGGTGGCATCGGGGTGATGAACATCATGCTGGTGAGCGTGACCGAGCGCACCCGTGAAATTGGTGTGCGCAAGGCCATTGGTGCCAAGCAAAGTGACATCACCTGGCAGTTTCTGCTGGAGGCCATGACCTTGACCGGGGCGGGCGGCTTACTGGCGTTGGTGCTTGTGAATGGGTTGGTGATGTTCATCCGGCTGACCCTGAAGTGGCCGGGGGTGGTGCCGATTTGGGCAGCGGTCACGGGAGTGGCGGTGAGTGTGACGGTCGGATTAATTTTTGGGGTGTGGCCGGCAATGAAAGCCGCAAAGCTGGATCCAGTGGAAGCGCTGCGCTACGAGTGAAGTCGTGAGCCAGAACCCACGAACGAATCGTTAACCTGCTCAATGTAAGATAGTTATTGCGCTTCTCTGGATTGAGAATCGTCACAGACATCCTGCTCTGAAGAAAGTAGCTTCTAAGCTGGGGTGTGACCCCAGGCGGCGAGATGGTCCTTCCTGCCGCGCGTCTAACAGACGAGAAACAGGGTAGATTCAGAAACAAACAGGGGTGTACGAGCGTATTTGTAAGTAGCGGAGAACGTTATGGGTGTAGTGCCCCTTGAGGGATTTCGGACATCGCCGTTAGTGAGTGAAATGAAACTGTCTCGCGCGGAACGGTATAAGCGCGGGTGGCGTACATTTGTCGAAACTTTGAAATTGGCTCTGGATGCGTTGCGCGCGCACAAGTTGCGCAGCTTCCTGACCCTGCTCGGCGTAATCCTGGCGGTGCTAACGCTGGTGGTGGTCATGAGCATGATTGCCGGGCTGAATCTCTATGTGGCGACGCGCGTAGCCAACCTGGGCGCGAACGTCTTTATCGTGGACCGCTTTGGAATCATCACCAGCCAGGACGCCTTCATCAAAGCGCAGAAACGTCCCTTCATTGACATGGAAGATTACGAACGGCTGCGCGGCGCCATGAAGCTCGCGAAGGCCGTGGCGGCGGAAGAGGACCGAAACGTTCAGACCAAGAGCGGCAACGCCGTTATGGAAAACACGCAGATGATGGGGGCGACTCCGAACTTCGCGGATATTCGCAACCTGGACGTCGCACAGGGGCGATTCATCACGCCGGCGGATGACGAACACCGCCAGGACGTAGTATTCATCGGTCCCGACCTGGTGCAAAAGTTTTTTCCCAACGAAGATCCCATTGGCAAAACGATCCAGGTGCAAACGCATACGTATGAAGTGATCGGCGTGGCGGAACCGTTGGGGAGCGCCTTCGGCCAGTCGCAAGACAATTACATGATCATGCCGATGAATACGTACCGGAAGGGCTGGCATACCAACAACGACTGGATCAGCATTTTCGTCGAGGCGCCCAACGCCGAACTCATGCAGGCGAGTGAGGACGAGGCGCGGATGTATATGCGCGCTTGGCGGCATTTACCGTATGACGCTCCGGACAATTTCGCCATCCTGGCTTCCGACTCGATTATGCAGCTCTGGCACGACCTGACCGGCAACCTTGCTTTTGTGGCAATGGCGCTGGTCAGCATTTTTCTGGTGGTGGGTGGCATCGTCATCATGAATATCATGCTGGCCAGCGTCACAGAACGCACCCGGGAAATTGGGTTGCGTCGGGCGGTGGGCGCACGAAAGCGGCACATCCTGCTGCAATTTTTGATCGAATCTTCAGTGCTTGCGGCCATGGGCGGACTGATGGGAGTCATTGGCGCGTATCTGATCATCTTTGTGGTTAAGGGTTTGTTCTCGTTCCCGCTGGAAACCCCGCTGGTGGCGGTGATTCTGTCACTCACACTTGCCACCGCTGTAGGACTGTTCTTTGGCATCTTCCCAGCCATGCGCGCGGCGAAGCTTGACCCGATTGAAGCCTTGCGAGCGGATGGGTAAGGAGAAACCGTGGCACAAGCATATGGCGAAAATCTGAAGCAGGCGATGGATACGCTGCGGACGCACAAGCTGCGCAGCGCGTTAACGGTCTTCGGCGTGGTGCTGGGCGTCAGCGTCATCATGTTGGTTGCCGCACTGCTCACCGGGTTCGATCATAAGATTCAGGAAAACGTGAACCAGTTCGGCGCCGACACCGCTTTCATTACCAAGTGGGACCAAGGCCGGCACGGCGGCCCGCCACCGCTGGAAGAAATTCAGCGCAAACCGCTCACGCTCGACGATGCTAAGGCTCTCATGGCCATGTGCCCGGCAGTAAAAGATGTGACTGCGTTCATACAGACGGATTGGGACAAAGTGCACACGGTGCGCACCAAGGCCGGTTCCGTATCGGCGATTGATTTCCGCGGTGTGCAGTCAAACTTTGGGACGGTGTACGCCAATGCCTCTGCGCTGGCCGGACGCTTTATCAGTGAGGGAGACGACCTGCACAAGGAAAAAGTCGTGATGCTTGGCGAAAATGTCGCGCCGGTGTTGTTTCCCGAGGGTAACCCCATCGGAAAAGACGTGGCGATCGATGGTTCAGATTTTCAGGTGATTGGCGTAGTGGAAAAGCCCAAGGGTGGATTCGGCATGGGCGACGAAGATCGACGCGTGCTCATCCCGTTTAATACCTTCAAGAAGGTCTATCCCGACGCAGAGGATATCAACATGCGGGCTCAGGCCTACCCCGGCAGACTGAGCGAGGCCGTGGATCAAATCAAAGACGTGCTGGAGCGCCGGCGCAATGTTCCGCAAGGCGGGAAAGACAACTTTTCCGTGGCCACGGCGGAACAAGAAGTAGAAGAGTTTCACAAGATCATGCTGATGACCTACATCGTTATGGTGGGATTGAGTTCGATGGGATTGCTGATCGGTGGTGTGGGCGTAATGAACATCATGCTGGTGAGCGTGACAGAACGCACCCGAGAAATCGGAGTGCGCAAAGCGATTGGAGCGAAAAGTAAGGACATCACGTGGCAATTTTTGCTGGAAGCAATGACCCTGACTGGCGCGGGTGGTCTGCTCGCCTTAATCCTGGTGTTTTTGCTGGTGCTGCTGATTCGCGTGGTACTGAACTGGCCAGGAGTGGTGCCGCTATGGGCAGCGGTGGCGGGAATTACCATCAGCGTGAGTATCGGACTGATTTTTGGCGTGTGGCCGGCCATGAAGGCAGCAAAGCTCGACCCAGTGGAAGCGCTGCGCTACGAATAAGGCGAAACCCGTTCGAGGTTCGTCTGAGGATCCGTTTCTAGCGGCTGCGATCCCGTTCCCTGCTCCAGTTCATTTTCTGTCAGTCTCGAATCGTTCGTGCGTGTTGTTTAGCGCGACTAGGAGTAAACTTCGCGCGGAGCCTGCATGTCACCTCTGGATAAACCAACCCGCAGAGAATTTCTAGTCACCACTTCTTCTGCGGCTCTGGGCGCAGCAGTGCCCGTAACCACTGGTAAGCAGGAATCCTCCATATCCAAACCGCCGTATTCAACGGAAGAGCTGTTGCAGAGCGGGACACAAAGAGCCTTTAGCGGCGACAAGGCCATGCAGGTGGCTATGCCGATCGGCGGAATTGGAAGCGGCTGCATCTGTATGAATGGATACGGCGGCTTGCAGGATTTTTCCATTCGGAATCGGCCAGCAACGACGGCGCTACCCGAGGGTTATTCTCCTTCGCACGCGGCATTCGCGATTCTGCATGTGAAAGGAGCTACGCCCGTAACCAAACTGGTCGAGGGACCATTCCCAGCGCTGAAGATTTACGATCAAGGACTCCAGGGAGAAGGGTACCGGCGAGGTGGATTCGAAGGTTTCCCGCGATTTGGAAAATGCGTGTTCACGGGAGAGTATCCATTTGGCCAGGCGGTAATCAGCGATGCTGCGATACCGTTACAGGTCACGGTGACCGGATGGAACCCGTTTATTCCACTGGACGACAAGAACTCCGGGATCCCCTGCGTGATTCTGGAATACGCACTGCTGAATACTTCGTCGAACCACGTCGAGTTTGACCTGTCGTACCACCTTTCGCATTTAGCGCCAGGATGCGCTGAAGACGCAGCGGCAAGCCGCAACACAGTGATCGCGAATCGCGGGGTGTTTCTGGACAACGTAGAGCAGAGCAACGCCGAAGAGTTCGGGAGCGCGTGTCTCCTGTCCATCGGGAATTCCGCACTCATCAAAGGAATGTGGTTGCGGAGTCCGGGATGGGAATTTGATTCGCTCTCAGCATTGTGGCGGGAAGTATCGACCGGGAGCTTCACTCAGAATGAAGGTTCCAACAAGATCGACGTGAAAGGCCGGAATGGGTGTTCGATATTGTTCGCGGGAGCGCTGGCGCCGGGCGAATCGCGAACCTATCCCATCGTAATTACGTGGTATTTCCCGAACTGTTATCTGGAAGCGGGAAGTCTTCTGCCGGTTGTCGAAGGTCGTGAGGGATGCCGAGCTTTTCCCGACGGGAAGGCACCGCTGTGGCGGCCTTACTATGCGGGGCAATGGAAGGACGCGCGCGAAGTCGCATTGTATGTGGAGAAAAATTACAGTTCGCTGCGATCGCGGACGTTGGCGTTCAAGGAAGGGCTGTTTGCGTCGGGCTTGCCGCCGTATGTGTTGGATGCGGTGTCGGCAAATTTGGCCATCCTGAAGTCTCCCACGGTGCTGCGAATGGAGAATGGAGACATTTGGGGTTGGGAAGGCTGTTTTCCCGGCGCGGGTTGTTGTCACGGATCCTGCACGCATGTGTGGAACTACGCGCAAGCGTTTCCCAACCTTTATCCGCAACTCGAGCGGACATTGCGCGAGGTAGAGCTGGGCCGCTCAATGGACGAGAACGGGCACGTGACCTTTCGCGCGGCGCTACCAGAAGGACCGGTAAAACACGATTTCCATGCGGCTGCGGATGGACAGCTGGGCGGAATCATGAAAGTGTTTCGCGACTGGCAGATCTCCGGAGATCAAGCCTGGCTGAAGAAAATGTATCCGTTGGTGAAACGCAGCCTGGATTACTGCATACGCGAATGGGACCCGCAGCATCAGGGCGGCTTGTTTGAACCGCACCACAATACGTACGACATTGAGTTTTGGGGACCTGACGGAATGTGCACCAGCATCTATTTGGGAGCGCTGTCCGCGATGGGAGAGATGGCCAGGGCGGTTGGTCAAACAGAGGATGCCGGATTTTATTCTGCGCTGGCCGATCGCTCCGCGCGATTTATGGAAGAGCAGCTCTTCAACGGTGAGTATTTCCAGCAGAAAATCCAGTATTTGGGGTTGAAGAACACCTCGTTTGCCTCGATGGTGGCCGAGGTCAACGAACACAGCAGCGAAATGCAACAGCTGCTGAAACGCGAAGGTCCGAAATACCAGTACGGAAGCGGATGCTTGTCCGACGGAGTGATTGGCGCATGGATGGCAAGCATCTATGGAATTGAAACGCCAATTGCGCAGGAAAAGGTGAGAAGCACGCTGCGTTCTATATTCGCAAACAATTTCAAACCTGACCTGAGTCAGCATGCAAATGCACAGCGGCCGGGCTACGCCATGGGGCATGAGCCGGGCTTGCTGCTGTGTACTTGGCCGCGCGGCAACAAGCCCACCTTGCCGTTTGTGTACTCCGACGAGGTCTGGACTGGGATTGAGTATCAGGTGGCCTCACACTTGATCGCGGAAGGATTCGTCAACGAGGGCTTAACCATCGTCAAAGCCATGCGCAGCCGGTATGACGGGAGAATCCGAAATCCTTGGAATGAATATGAGTGCGGCAATTATTACGCACGGGCGATGGCCAGTTATGCACTGCTCAGCGCATTGTCAGGCTTCCGTTATTCCGCTGTGCAACGGACACTTTGGTTTGGTCCAAAGTTAGCGGCTCGTCCATTCGAGACGTTCTTCTGCACAGCCTCGGGATTCGGAACGATTTTGCTGGATGATCGCCACATGCGAGTACAAATCCTCGAGGGTGAGTTGGTCTTGGAGCGAGTGGTGTTGACGAACGCGAAAGTGACCAGGACCTTGACGTGGAAAGCTACGATTCGTTCCGGTGTGCCCGGAATCCAGACCTTATGAAGCAGGAGGCGGTTTGGTCGTTTCACGCAAGCGAGAACCGCCCGATGGCCTAGGTAGACGAACCAGCTGATCGAGCTCCCGATTCTGTGTTCGTCCTGCCAAACGATCCAGAAAAAACTCCAAAGACAACATCAACAATAGAACAAACAGACCCAGCATCCGCGTCTCTGCCAGACGGCTGGCCACAATGCCGTAGAACACGCCCAAAATCATGACCGCCGGGCGAATCGCCGTCAGGGGACCGAGAGCGAATACGCTGGTTGCGCTGCGAATATCTGTGGACGGGAGGATGCGGGCGGCCAGGCTGGCCAGAACCAGCAGAGCATAGGGCACAAAAACCCAAAGCATGCGATTCGCGGCTTCTTCGAGATCCCCGCGCAGTTCCGGCCGCTGTGAGGAGACGAGCATTACGGAGAGCAGCGCCACCAGCGCAATTGTGCTGATCAATTGTGCGCCGAGCAAACCACGTACTAACGCCCGCGCATAATAGCTGCGTTTGTGGATCAAGGCACAGCGTCCCATCGACACGCGCACGCCACAGAGCATGCCGTCCAGCAAAGCCAACAAATAGAGGGCCGGGAGTTTCATTGCAAATCTGCCAAACGCGACGCTCTACGTCCGAGCTGCGAGCGCAAGGCGGACACGAGTGGCCTGCGAATGCCGACTAGAGCATGAAATACGCGTGGCGCGGGTGTGTTCCAGATTTTCTGTCCGTACATGCCGGAAGCAAAATTGGGTGCGGCGTTTCTGGCAGCTCGTACGAGGGTAGAAGCGGAATGAGCCCGCGCTGCGGACAACACACCATCGTGCCGGGCTACTCGCGTACGCATACGTAGGAAATGGAAGAACCAGGAACCGAAGGGCGCAAGAAACCACGGCTGAAAATCAAAATGCAGGAAGGCGTGCGCTTCCGGCCGGTCGTGCCTGAGCAGGAAATCCCCAAGGGCCTCATCCCGAAAATGATGAATGACCCCAGTGGAAAGATAGATTTGTCCGGAGTGATCGGAGGAGAAGGCGTCGCCATGGACGAAGCGACAGGGAAGCTGTTCAGCGGAAGCCAGACGATTGGCCTCCGCGATCAGTGTGCCGTTGAGATCGACACCCGTCAGTTCAACCCGTTGCGAGGCCAGCGGTGTGCACGCCGCGAGCCAACGAATGGTGTATCCGATTCCGCAGCCGACATCCACGATGCGCAACGGACCGGAGTGTCCGCCAGCACGAAGCGTGGCGATCAATGCGCGCAACACCTCGTACACTCGCGGTCCGTGATAAAACTCTTCGGCCAGCCGCTGCATTTCCCAATGCACTTTTAAGAACAGGCGATCGATTTGAGAGCCGTCAAGAATTCCGTTTCGTGCTGGAAGTTGATCAATGGCGCGTAGCGCTTGGCGATTCTGGAATTTTTCAAAAATCGCGGTGACATCCTTCTTGCGCACCGGCAAACGCTGCAGCGTGACGGGATCGTAGCCAATAATCAGATCGGTGATCTCGGGCTGGGCGGTATTCCAGGAGCGAAACATATGGGCCAGAGTAGCGCGAGGTAACGCGACGCCCGTTGCCATTGACCTGGTTCGCGTTGAATGCGGCAATAGTGCTGTGGGCACAGGCGGAAGGGCGCCCCCACGCGGCTTACACAGTAACTGTTAGAAGGTGGATTCGAGCTGGAGGTTGTCGATCAGGTTCTCCAGTTCCTCGTTGGCCTTGTCGCGCTTCGCCTCGGTGTCCTGAATGTTCTTGCGTAGCGAGTCGAGTTGCGTTTCCTGCTGATCCAGTTCGCTGGTGTAGCGCTGCAACAACGCTTTCTCTTCGGAGCTGCCCTTTAAGGCTTTCATGTTTTCGCGCAGGCGCGCCTGGTCCGCGACGATGCGGTCGATATCCTTCTGGCGATCTTCCATATCCTGCTCGAGCTTGCTGACTATGGCTTTTTGGGCGGCGATTTTCTGAAGAGCGGCGGTCATCTCCGGCGTGATGCTTCCATTCTTCGAAAAGACGGCGATTTGGGTGTCGTCCAGATCTGCAAGCTGAAAAGTATTTTGCAATATGCGCACTTCTTCGACAGGAAGTGACGCAGTGGTTTTAGGAGCGATGTCCATCTTAAAACGGTAGACTTCGGGTGCGCGCTCCTCTGGTTCTTTGGTGCCTTTGGCCAAGGTGGCATCCGGGCGCGCCGGTTGCTCAATCACCAGAACGCGCGGCGAGTCGTCCTGGTTGCGGACGGTATAGACGGTGCGCTCGCGAAGTTCGCTGCTCTGAGTCATCACCCCTTTGGCAATCTTGACGTGCGTGACGTGTTGCGGCTCGCCGGACCGTTTCGTTTCTACCAACAGACCGAGGTCCGTGGCATAAGAAAGCAGCCGGCGCTCGCCGGGCTTGATGGGATCGGTCAGCCCTTCCCCCGCGAAAACTTCATTTTCCAGCACGCTGAAGCTGCCGCCATCGAGTGTGAGCGGGCTGGTATTGTTGAGCCAAAGCGCGCGCAGAGGACGGCCTGCGTTGGAGTTGCTACTCCACAGTGACACTTTGTCGGCGGAAATTTCCGTTTGCGCGATGGGCACGAGGGCTGACTGATTTTTCTTCAACGTGACGCGGTCTTTGAGCTTGTATTCGAACAGGTCGCCGAGTCCTTGTCCGTTCGCCGCGGCGCTGGCAAATTGTCGTGCACTTTCTATTGCAGATGAGTTGACGAACGTACCTCCACCCATTCCACCACCTTCGCCAGGTCCGAGCCCCGCTCCTGAGCCGCTTCCTACTCCTCCTCCCGCGCCCCTGCCGTTGTGCGGACGGTTGGCGTAGCCGGGCGAGGAAAGGGCGGCGTAGAGGTCGACGGACTCGGTCATAACCGCACTGGGTGCGGCAGTCACCATTACCATTTGCGCTGAATTTCCGATTTCCAGGCGGCTGTCGATCCGGTTTTCGCCCGGTCCCACATTCAATTACGGGCGGCGTCCTGTGGTCGCGCTTCCCGAAAATGTGCAACTCGCGCCGCAAACGCATGCCGCCACGCTCGCCGGCGGCAATGGAAGCCTGACCGGTACCATCACCGATTCCAGCGGCGCGGTGGTCGCTGGCACCGCGGTACGGCTGCTGGACCAAAATGGCTTACAAGTGGCCAGCACATTCACCGACAGCACCGGCAATTATTCGTTCTCCTCGCTTCCCCCCGGCACTTACCGCCTGGAATCGGAACATCCCGGATTCAAAAAGACAGTCATGTCTCAATACGGTTCGGAGAGTCGCTGGATGAAGGAATGCGGCGCGCCTGCCACCAGCGACAATTCCACGTTGTTCCAATCTTCGCCCACTGTGTTGTCCACGATGGCCCAGCCCTGCAGCAGCGGCTTCTTCTCCGCCTTGCTGGACAAGACAATGCG
>Ga0335076_10006669_pt1 | contig 11649 bp, 10 predicted proteins | sample Lox_Sample_25_FD_206717 | JGI IMG/M metagenome (GOLD analysis project Ga0335076, IMG submission 206717) | Soil microbial communities from Loxahatchee National Wildlife Refuge, Florida, United States - Lox_Sample_2.5 | ecosystem: Environmental > Terrestrial > Soil > Wetlands | place: USA... | reverse complement strand
CCCCTCGGGCACGCCCGGCAGCGGAACCTGGCCGTCGGGCCCGGGCCAGCCCGCCGCAGGTACGTCATCCATCGTCGTGACCGTCTCCCTCGTCGGATCTCGGCTCGCGGTCCTGCGCCGGCGCGGCAGGCCGGTCGGCCCACGACACGTACAGGTCGCCCAGCGGCGCCACCTGGTCTACGCCCACCCGACCGTCGCGGTATAGCTCCAGCACCGCCAGGAACCGGGCCACCACCTCGTAGGTGCCCGCACAGTCGGCGATGAGCTGGCGGAAAGTCGCCCGGCGAACCGAGCGCAGCCGCGCCATCAGTATCTCAGCCTGCTCGCGTACCGAGGTGCGCGGCACGTGCAGGTGCGACGTCGAGACCGTGGGTGGCCGGCGCGGCGCCAGGACCCTGGCCGCGATCGCCGCGAACTCGGCCGGCCCGAGCCCGATCAGCACCTCGGGCAGCAGCTCGGCGAACCGCGGCTCCATCGGCACCCGGCGCGGGTAACGCCTCGCCTCCGCCGTCATCCGCGCGGCGAGAACGCCCGATACCTCGCGGTACGCGCGATACTGCAGCAGCCGCGCGAAGAGCAGGTCCCTGGCCTCGAGCAGCGCGAGGTCCTCCTCGTCCTCGACCTCTCCCGACGGCAGCAGGCGCGCCGCCTTCAGGTCCAGCAGGGTCGCGGCGACGACCAGGAAGTAGCTGGCCTGATCCAGGTCCCAGCCATCGGCGAGGGCACGGATGTAGCCGATGAACTCGTCGGTGACGCTGGACAGCGCGATCTCGGTGATGTCGAGCTTGTGCTTGGAGATCAGCCCGAGCAGCAGGTCGAACGGTCCCTCGAAGACGTCGAGGTGAACCTGGAAGCCCCCGCCGGGCAGGCCGGACTCGCCGGCCACCACCGGCTCTCCCGGCTCACTTGTCGTCATGCTGGTCAACTGCGGATCCGCCACCTGTGCCGCGGCCCGCGGCCGCCGCCCCCCGAGGCTGCCGCGCCTGCCCTCCCGCATCCGAGATTACCCGAATCGGTCACGACCCTTCCCGCAGCCGCCTGGCCACGACGCTGTCCTCGCCGGCCGCCTCGAGGTCGGCGAGCAGCACGGCCAGTGCCTCCCTGACGATCCGGCCGCGGTCCACGGAGACTCCGTACGAGCGCAGCGCCAGCCTCGCACGCTCCAGCTCGATGAGCTCAGGACCTGACATGTAGACGGTGATCTTCTGCGGATGGCTTTCCCTGCCGCTGGCCTGGCGTTCGGTCTCCGGCGCCGGGCTGCGTGCGGGCGAGCGCAGCAGCTCCGCTACGCCCGGCAGGCTTACCCGGCGCGGACGGGACCCGCGGGAACGCCCTGCCGCCACCGCTGAAGTACCTCCTTGGCCAGCTCACGGTACGAGCTGGCGCCATTGCACGCCGGGTCGAACAAGGTGATGGGCTCACCGGCAACCGTAGCGTCAGGGAAGCGCACTGTCCGGCTAATGACGGTGTGGAAGACCCGGTCACCGAAGCCCTCGACGACTCCGGCCAGGACCTCCCTGGTGTGCAGGGTACGCGAGTCGTACATGGTGGCGAGCAGCCCGTCGATCGTCAGCTTCGGGCTCAGCCGCGTGGACACCTTGTCGATGGTCTCCATCAGCAGCGCGACCCCGCGCAGCGCGAAATACTCGCACTCCAGCGGGACGAGGACGCCATCGGCGCAGGCGAGCGCGTTCACCGTGAGCAGTCCCAGCGAGGGCTGGCAGTCGATGAGGATCACGTCGTAGTCGGGGATCACGGGCTGCAGCACGCGGCCGAGCACGAACTCACGGCCGACCTCGTGCACGAGCTGCACCTCGGCACCGGACAGGTCGATATTGCTGGGCAGCAGGTCCATGCCCTGGACCCGGGTCCGCATCACGACGTCATGCGCGGTGACGCCACGCTCCATCAGCAGGTTGTAGACGGTCGCGTCGAGCTCGTGCGGCTGGATGCCGAGGCCCACGGACAGCGCGCCCTGCGGGTCGAAGTCCACCAGCAGCACCCTGCGGCCCTGCTCGGCGAGCGCAGCGCCCAGGTTGATGGTCGTGGTGGTCTTGCCGACGCCGCCCTTCTGGTTGCAGACCGCAGCGATCCGCGCGGGACCGTGCACGATCAGCGGCTCGGGGTCGGGGAACACGGGCAGAGGACGCCCGGTGGGGCCTATCAGGCCGGGCCTTGCCTCCAACATCTGGGATGCCACAGCTACCGCACCTCCCGGCGGCTGGCGCCGAATGCGCTCACTGGAACCTGGACTCTAGGCCCTGCGATGGCGCCCGGCAAGCCGGCGCACCGTTGGCCTCGAAATGAGCTGCATGCCGATCCTGACCGGCCTGGCCCCGGCTCGGGCGCTTTTACGGGAACGGCGAGTCGCCGCTACGCCAGCGCCCGCGGGTGCGCGGCCGCGTACACCTCGCGCAGCTTGTCGACCGTGACCAGCGTGTACACCTGAGTCGTGGTCACCGAGGCGTGTCCGAGCAGTTCCTGCACGACGCGCACGTCGGCGCCGCCGTCGAGCAGGTGAGTGGCGAACGAGTGGCGCAGCACGTGCGGAGACACCTCTTCCAGGCCGGCCCGCGCGGCGGCGTTCCGCAGCACGCCCCAGGCGCCCTGGCGAGTCAGCCGGCCGCCGCGTGCGTTCAGGAACAGGGCCGTGGCCGCCCTGGCGCGACCGGACGCGGCCGCCAGGGCGGGCCGCGCCCTGATCAGGTAGGCCTCGACCGCTTCCCTGGCGTAGCTGCCCACCGGCACCAGGCGCTGCCTGCCGCCCTTGCCGGACAGCCGGACGGCGGCCGGCATCTGGGCCGAGCGCGAGTCGCCAGACAGCTGCAGGTCGTCCACGTCCAGGCCGACGGCCTCGGAGATGCGCGCGCCGGTCCCGTACAGCAACTCGAGCAGCGCACGGTCCCGCAGCGCCGCGGGCCCGGCCGCGGACGCGGCGATCAGCCGCTCGACGTCGGGTACGGAGATCGCCTTGGGCAGCCGCTTCGGCGCCGCCGGCGGCCGCACGAAGCGCGCGGGGTCGTCACCGGCCATGCCCGCCGCGGCGGCGAACGCGTGCAGGCCGCGCACGGCGACGACCGCACGGCCTGCCGAGCTCGCCGCCAGCGGCGGATGTTCGCTGTCACCCTCGCGCAGGCCGGCCAGGAACTCGGCCACGTCCTGCGTGGTCACCTGGCCGATGTCGGTCCGCCCGCGCGCCTGCAGCGCGCCAGCGTACCGGCCGAGATCGCGCCGGTACGCCTCCAGCGTGTGCGCCGCACGGCCTCGCTCCACGGTCAGGTGGTCGAGATACCGCGTGATCGCGCGGGCGGGTGTCGTCAGCTGAGCACCTCGGCGAGGGTCGCGGTCGGCAGTCCGTGCGCCTCGGCGACCGGGCCGCAGGTCACCTGACCCTCGTGGGTGTTGAGACCGAGCGCGAACGAGGCGTCGCGGCGCAGCGCGTCGCGCCAGCCCCGGTTCGCGATCTCGGTCGCGTACGGCAGCGTCACGTTGGTCAGCGCGTAGGTGGAGGTGTGCGGTACCGCGCCCGGCATGTTGGCCACGCAGTAGAAGATCGTGTCGTGCACCGGGTACGTGGGATCGGCGTGCGTCGTCGGGTGCGAGTCCTCGAAGCACCCGCCCTGGTCGATCGAGATGTCGACCAGCACGGCACCCGGCTTCATCCTGGCTACCAGGTCGTTGGAGACCAGCTTCGGCGCCTTGGCGCCCGGCACGAGGACTGCGCCGATCACGAGGTCGGCGTCGATCACGGCCCGCTCGATCTCGTACAGGTTGGACGCGACGGTCTGGCAGTGCCCCTGGTAGATCGCGTCCGCCTGGCGGAGCCTGGCGATGTTCTTGTCCACCAGCAGCACCTCGGCCTGCATGCCGAGCGCAATCGCGGCCGCGCTCATACCGGAAACGCCCGCGCCGAGGACCACCACCTTGGCGGCGTAGACGCCGGAGACGCCGCCCATCAGCACGCCGCGGCCGCCGCCGTCACGCTGCAGGTGGTGGGCGCCGACCTGCGGCGCCATCCGGCCTGCCACCTCGGACATGGGCGCGAGCAGCGGGAGCGACCCGTCGGGAAGCTGGACGGTCTCGTATGCGATCGCCGTGATCCCGGACTCAAGCAGCGCGTCCGTGCACGGGCGGCTCGCGGCGAGGTGCAGGTAGGTGAAAAGCACCTGATCCTTGCGCATCCGGTGATACTCCTCGGCCACCGGCTCCTTGACCTTCAGGACCAGGTCGCCGGTCTGCCATACGTCGTCCGCGGTCGGCAGTATCTGCGCTCCCGCGGCGACGAAGTCCTCGTCGGGAATCGAGGAGCCGACGCCCGCATCCTTCTCGATGAAGACCTGATGGCCGCCCCTGGCCAGCTCGTTGACCCCCGCAGGCGTGATGGCCACGCGGAACTCGTTGTTCTTGACTTCCCTCGGAACGCCGACCCTCATTGGTCTGTTGTCCTTCCTCGCCTGCGAAGCAGCCCGGCCCGGTGCCGGGACCGTTCCGGTCCAGCTCGCCGTTCGTGCGGTTACAGCGTCTCCGGGTCCGCCGCGTGCCGCAGAGCCGCAAATCCCTCCCCCTTAGCCGCATACGCGGACAAGATACCCAAAATCGCGACACCATTGTGCAGATGCCCGCGGAGGGCGAGCCGGACGGCCTCATCCAGCGGGACCCAGTCGACCGTCAGGTACGCCTCTTCGTGCTCTGGAACATACCCGCGGTCTGCTTCCGGGACTACCGTGAGATCTCGGGCGAGAAAGATACGCAGCCGTTCGGTGCTGATACCGGGCGAGGTGAAGAAATCGGCCAGCACGTGCCACTCCCGCGCCTTGCAGCCCGCCTCCTCCAGCAGCTCGCGCTGGGCCGTGTGCGCCAGCGGCTCGCCCTCGACGTCCCGCAGGCCGGCGGGCAGCTCCCACAGCAGCGCGGCCGCGGGGTGCCGGTACTGCCGGATCATCAGCACGCGATCGCGGGTGTCCAGCGCCACGATCGCGACCGCGCCAGGGTGCTCGACGACCTCCCGGTCCGCTAGCTCGCCACCCGGCATCCGCACCGTGTCACTGCGCAGCGTCACTATCCGGCCGCGAGCAATGACCTCGGACTCGGTTACCGGCCACCGCCCGGCCGTGTCGCGGATCTCGGTCACCGAGCGCGGCTTCAGGCGGTCGCTGCCGGGCGCCCGGCAGCCGCGGTCACGCTCTCGCCGCCAGCGCGGCTGTACGCCACGGCCGCCTCGATCAGCCCGCTGAACAGCGGATGCGGCCGGGTCGGGCGGGACAGGAGCTCCGGGTGCGCCTGCGTGGCCACGAAGTAGGGATGCATGTCCCTGGGCAGCTCGATGAACTCCACCAGGCGGCCGTCGGGCGACAGCCCGGAGAACCGCAGCCCGGCCTTCTCCAGGTCGGCCCGGTATGAATTGTTGACCTCGTACCGGTGACGGTGCCGTTCCTGCACCACGGGCTCGCCGTAGAGGTCCCGCACCAGGCTGCCCTCGGCCAGCGCCGCCGGGTACAGGCCGAGCCGCATGGTGCCGCCCATGTCCCGCTCGCCGGCCACGACGTCCTCCTGGTCGGCCATGGTGGCGATGACGGCGTGGCTGGTCTCCGGGTCGAACTCGGCGCTGTTGGCCCCCTCCAGGCCGGCCAGGTGCCGGGCCACCTCGATGGTCATGCACTGCAGGCCGAGGCACAGGCCGAGGATCGGGATCGCGTTCTCCCGCGCGTACCGGACCGCGCCGATCTTGCCCTCGATGCCGCGTACCCCGAACCCGCCGGGGATCAGCACGCCGTCGACGTCGGCGAGCTGCCTGGCGGCTCCCTCGGGTGTCTGGCAGTCGTCGCTGGCGACCCAGCGGATGTTCACCCGGACATCGTGCCCGAACCCGCCCGCCCGCAGCGCCTCGGCCGGCGAGAGGTAGGCGTCCGGCAGGTCGACGTACTTGCCGACCAGCGCGATCGTGACGCTGCGCGATGGCTTGTGGACCCGGCGCAGCAGCTCGTCCCAGTCGCTCCAGTCGACGTCGCGGAACGGCAGCCCGAGCCTGCGCACCACGTAGGCGTCCAGGCCCTCGGCGTGCAGGACCTTGGGGATGTCGTAGATCGACGGCGCGTCCGGGGCGGAGACGACCGCTTCCTCGTCAACGTCGCACATGAGGCTGACCTTGCGCTTGAGCCCCTCGCTGATCGGCCGGTCCGAGCGGCAGACGATGGCGTCCGGCTGGATGCCGATGCTGCGCAGCGCGGCCACCGAGTGCTGTGTCGGCTTGGTCTTCAGCTCGCCCGACGGCCCGATGTACGGCAGCAGCGAGACGTGCAGGAAGAAGCAGCGATCCCGGCCTATCTCGTGCCGGATCTGCCGGATCGCCTCCAGGAACGGCTGCGACTCGATGTCACCGACGGTGCCCCCGACCTCGGTGATCACCACGTCGATATCCGGGGCGGCCATCTCCCGGATCCGCGCCTTGATCTCATTGGTGATGTGCGGGATCACCTGGACGGTGTCGCCGAGATAGTCACCGCGGCGTTCCTTGGCGATCACCCGGGAGTAGATCTGGCCGGTGGTGACGTTGGCCGAGCCGGGCAGCCTGGTGTCCAGGAACCGCTCGTAATGGCCCACGTCCAGGTCGGTTTCCGTGCCGTCATCAGTGACGAACACCTCACCGTGCTGGAACGGGTTCATGGTGCCCGGGTCGACGTTCAGGTACGGATCCAGCTTCTGCATGCTCACCCGGAGGCCGCGCAGCTTGAGCAGCCTGCCGATGCTGGACGCCGTGAGCCCCTTGCCGAGGCTGGACGCTACACCCCCCGTCACGAACAGATGCCGGGTCGCGACAGGCCTGGATGTGTGCAGTGGAATCGCCAAATGAGGCTCCCGTGGTCAGACTCGGCGGACTTTCCCGCTCGCCCACGGGGTATCAGGATATCAGGCCACTGCCCTGCTAGCCCCGCAACACGGCGAGGCTGCCAGCGCTGAATCCTTCGCTACCGCTGGTCAGGCCATGGGCGGCTCGGGCAGTTCGGAGCTGTGTAATGCCGCGCGCCGCAGCGCAGCGTCCTGCTTCCCCGGCTGGCGTGCAGACTCCTCCTGGTGGCCGTGCTCACCGGCCTCGCCGAACCTCGCCAGGGCCACCGCGCAGATTACCGCGAGCACGAACCCGAGCCCGGCAACCACGGCGAGGCCGTGCCGGGTGGAGTCGCCCAGGAACAAGACCCCGATGAGCGCGGGCGGCAGGGTCTCCGCCAGGATCACCGCCGCGGTAGCGGTGGTGACGCTGCCGCCGTCAAGCGCGGCCGCATACAGCATAAACGAGACAATCCCGGCAGCGGCCAGCGTGTAGGTGGCGGGATTGCGCACGAGCTGTGCGGGCGTGAAACCGGGCAGGATCCGGGCTGACACCGCCAGCACGCCGTAGCCGAGCCCGGCGATGGCGCCCAGAATCGGCGTCCGCGCCGGATTGGGCAGCCTGGCTGCCGCGATGCCGACGAGAGCCACCCCGGCCACCGCGATGATCAGGCCGAGCTGGAAGGCCCAGCCCACGCTAGCCGCGCCCTCGGCCCCAGCCGACGAGCCGAGCAGGCCCACGCCGAGCACGACGCCCGCAACGGCCAGCCACTCCCTGGCCGACAGCCTGGCCTTCATCAGCCATGCGGCGAAGACCGCGGTCACCGCCAGGTTGGAAGCGATGATGGCCTGCACGGCGAACAGCGGCAGCCGCCGCAGGGCCACGAGCTGGGCGACGAAGCCGATCAGGTCGATCAGGATGCTCGCGAGGAACGGACCCTGCCGCAGCATCCGGACCACCAGCCCGGGGTCCACGCGGCCGCCCGCGTCCGCTTCCGCGGCCGGGCGGCGGCTGGCGGCACGCACGGACATCGCCTGCATGACGGCCGCGATCCCGTAGCAGAAGGCCGACACCAGGGCGGCCAGCAGGCTCACGAGCATGATTCGACCCTACGCCGCCGCGAACCTGAACGTTTGCTCGACACTAGCTACGCGACTGGTCGCGAAACGGGCCGGTATGTGAGCTTTGATGGCTATACGCTCGCGCATCGGGCTGGCGGCTGAGCGCCGTGCTGGCCCGCACTCAGCGCTCACCCGCGCCCGAGCCCGCCCCAGCCCTGGCGCCGCCATAGACCGCGCCCGCGCCCGAGCCCGCCCCAGCCCTGGCGCCGCCATAGACCGCGCCCGCGCCCGCGCCGGGCGCCACGTCGCGCTCATACGCCGGCCGCCTGCATCCCGCGCAGCTCGTGCTTGAGCTCCCTGATCTCGTCCCGGATCCGCGCCGCGATCTCGAACTGCAGCTCAGCGGCGGCCGTGTGCATCTGCTCGGTCAGCTCGCTGATCAGCGCGGCGAGGTCGGCACGAGCCGGGCCGCCTTCCGCACCTGCCTTGCCGGCGGCCGCCTTCGCGCGGGAGGAGACGCCGGGCACCGGCGCCTTGCCCCGGCTCTGCTGACGGCCAGAGCCGCCAAGCAGCTGCTCGGTATCGGCGTCCTCGCGGGCGAGCTGGTCCAGGATGTCCGCGATCCGCTTCCGCAGCGGCTGCGGGTCCACGCCGTGCTCGGTGTTGTATGCGATCTGCCGGTCCCTGCGCCGGTTCGTCTCGTCGATCGCGCGCTGCATGGACGGGGTGACCTTGTCGGCGTACATGTGCACCTGGCCAGACACGTTCCTGGCCGCACGGCCGATCGTCTGGATCAGCGACGTGCCGGACCGCAGGAAGCCCTCCTTGTCCGCGTCCAGGATCGAGACCAGCGACACCTCCGGCAGGTCGAGGCCCTCCCGCAGCAGGTTGATGCCGACCAGGACGTCGTAATCGCCGAGCCGAAGCTCGCGCAGCAGCTCGACCCGGCGCAGCGTGTCCACCTCGCTGTGCAGATAGCGCGCCCGGATGCCGAGCTCGAGCAGGTAGTCGGTGAGATCCTCGGCCATCTTTTTCGTCAGCGTCGTGACCAGCACCCGCTCGTTCTTCTCCGCGCGGTCCCTGATCTCGCCGACAAGGTCATCGATCTGGCCCTTCGTCGGCTTGATGATCACCTCGGGATCCACCAGTCCGGTCGGCCTGATCACCTGCTCGGTGACCTCACCGCCGGTGCGCTGCAGCTCGTACGGGCCCGGAGTGGCCGACAGGTACAACGTCTGGCCGATCCGGCCGCAGAACTCGTCCCACGTAAGCGGCCGGTTGTCGATCGCGCTCGGCAGCCGGAACCCGTGCTCGACCAGCACCCGCTTGCGGGACACGTCGCCCTCGTACATGGCGCCGATCTGCGGCACGGTGTTGTGCGACTCGTCGATGACGAGCAGGAAATCCTCGGGGAAGAAGTCGAGCAGGGTATTGGGCGGGCTGCCCGCCTCGCGCCCGTCGATGTGCCGCGAGTAGTTCTCGATGCCCGAGCAGCTGCCGACCTGCCGCATCATCTCGATGTCGTAGGTGGTCCGCATCCGCAGCCGCTGCGCCTCGAGCAGCTTGCCGAGCCGTTCCAGCTCGGCCAGCCGCTCCTCCAGCTCGGCCTCGATCCCGGTGATCGCCCGCTCCATCCGCTCCGGCCCGGCGACATAGTGCGTGGCAGGGAAGACATAGATCTCGTCGTCCTCGCTCATGACCTCGCCGGTCAGCGGGTGGAGCGTCATCAGCCGCTCCACCTCGTCGCCGAACATCTCGATCCGGACGGCGAGCTCCTCGTACTGCGGGATCACCTCGATCGTGTCACCGCGAACCCGGAACGTGCCGCGAGTGAACGACATGTCGTTGCGCGCATACTGCATGCCGACGAGCTTGCGCAGCAGTCCGTCGCGGTCGATGTGGTCGCCGACCCGCAGCTTGAGCATGCGGTCGACGTATTCCTGCGGCGTACCGAGTCCGTAGATGCACGAGACCGAGGCCACCACGATCGTGTCACGCCGCGTCAGGAGCGAGTTGGTCGCCGAGTGCCGCAGCCGGTCCACCTCGTCGTTGATGGACGAGTCCTTCTCGATGTAGGTGTCGGTCTGCGGGACGTATGCCTCAGGCTGGTAGTAGTCATAGTAAGAGACGAAATACTCGACTGCATTGTGCGGCAGCATCTCCCGCAGTTCGTTGGCGAACTGGGCGGCGAGCGTCTTATTCGGGAGCATGACCAGCGCCGGGCGCTGGAGCCGTTCCGCCAGCCAGGCGACCGTGGCCGTCTTGCCCGTGCCTGTCGCGCCCAGCAGCACCGTGTCCTTGGCCCCGGCACGGATCCGCCCCTCCATCTCGGCGATCGCGGCGGGCTGGTCGCCCGCGGGCACCATGTCGGTGACCACCTCGAAAGGCGCGACCCGCCGCTGCAGGTCAGTGACTGGCCGCATCACACCTCCCCGGTGGTACTGAGTTATGTCTGTGCGCCACGTTCCAACAGTAGGAGGCCGCTCTGACATTCCGGCCCGGCCAGCGGCTAGCCAATCGCGACAGTGACCGGGCAGTACAGCCGCGAGCGGTCGCCGGGCAGGTTTCCGCCGCGCACCATGAGCGCAGTCTGGTTGCCGGCCGTCAGGCCGCTGCTTGCCGCCCAGGCGGCAAGCTCGCGGTGCCGGCCGAGGATGTCCAGCCGGACGGGCCCGGCCCAGCCAGCGGCGAGCGCGGCGATCAGCCTCGCGGCAGCACCCGTGTCCGGCGCGACGATCGGGCCGATGACGCGGGAGCCGTCCTTTGCCCACGCCGCGCCGTAGCCACCCCCGGCACAGCCGTCCCCGGCACAGCCGTCCCCGGCACAGCCGTCCCCGGCACAGCCGTCCCCGGCACAGCCGTCCCCGGCACAGCCGTCCCCGGCACAGCCGTCCCCGGCACAGCCGTCCCCGGCACAGCCGCCGCCCACGCAGCCACCGAGCATGAACTCGTCCGCGAAGTCCAGCAACTCGCGTAGCACGCGGCCCCGGTCCGCGCCGAAGACCAGGGCGTCAACTGCCTGCACGGCGACCAGGTCCGCGGCCTCTATCCGGCGCGGCAGCCCTCGCACCGGCCCGCCCGACCCGACCGGCGCGGCCTGCCCGGGCTGACCCGGCGCGGGCTGACCCGGCGCGGCCTGGCCCGGCGCGGCGCCGGCCGGCTCACCCGACGGCAGCCGCGGGCTCGCCGGCAGCCTGCCCCGGAAGGTAACCGAGGTGTCGATGGCGGCAAAGCCGAGCCGCTCGTACAGCGGGCGGCCGTAGCTGGTCGCGGTCAGGTAGACCACGGCGTCGCCCGCCAGGTCCAGGGCATGCCGCAGCAGCTGCCCGCCGAGGCCCTTGCGGCCGTGCCTGGTCGCCACCAGCATCATGCCGATCGCGGCCAGCCCGGCACCGTAACGCGTGAGCACGACGACGCCGGCCAGACCGCCTGCCGGGTCGTCGACCCCGAACGCCTCACTTACCGCGAGCATCAGCCGCCACTTGCTGAGCTCGGGCGGCCAGCCCCGGTCCGCGGCGAGCTCGGTGATGGCGGGCAGGTCGGCCTCGGTCAGCCGGCGTACTCGCAGCAAGGTTCCTCCACAGGGTTACTGACCGGATCAGGGGATTGGCGGGCCTCGGAAGCAGGCCTCGGGCGCCGCGCGCCGTCAGCTCGCTGCCAGGGCCTCGCGCCGCCGCAGCTCGCCCCACAGCTCGCCGACCTGGCGGTCCAGCTCGGCGAGCGAGCCCGAGTTGTCCACGACGATGTCTGCGATCGACAGGC
>Ga0335076_10006668_pt1 | contig 11650 bp, 9 predicted proteins | sample Lox_Sample_25_FD_206717 | JGI IMG/M metagenome (GOLD analysis project Ga0335076, IMG submission 206717) | Soil microbial communities from Loxahatchee National Wildlife Refuge, Florida, United States - Lox_Sample_2.5 | ecosystem: Environmental > Terrestrial > Soil > Wetlands | place: USA: Florida... | reverse complement strand
AAAACCGGCATTTTAATTTTAACGATGCACTTCTCCGACCAACTAGTCCGCGATGTGGTCGAAGCCGGAGCACGGGGGTATATCCTAAAATCCGATGCGGATCGTGATCTGGTCACGGCGGTGGATTCAATTTCGAAGCGACGAACTTTTTTTACCTCGCGAGCTTCGGAGATGCTACTGGGGGATTTTTCCTGGCAGTCGTCGACCGCCGAGCCGAAGTTGCCGCAACGGAATCGCCTGACGGCGCGGGAACGCGAAATCGTCCAATTGTTAGCGGAGGGCAAGAGCAGTAAAGAGGTGGCTGTAGCGTTGGGGATTAGTGTCAAAACCGCAGAAACACATCGAGCCAATATCATGCGCAAGCTGGAGATCCATTCTGTAAGTGAACTGGTTCGCTACGCAATTAAGAACCAAATTATCGAAGCATAAGCTCAAGTCGGTGTTCAGGAGAGAAGCCGGGGCGATGGATTGTCGGGAAGGATATTTGCAGGCTGTCTGTCTTCGCACGAAGAAGAGCGTATTGCCACATCAGGAGACCTCCGTCCATGCCCCGAGTTCTCATTGTTGACGACCACGCGTTTATCCGGCGGGGAGTGCAGACGATTTTGCAACCCTACCCCGAATGGGAGTTTTGTGGCGAAGCCACCAATGGCAGCGATGCCGTGCGGCTCACCAACGAACTTCAACCCGACATCGTATTGATGGACGTTACCATGCCCGGTCTCAACGGAATTGAAGCCACTCGCATGATCCGCAAGGCACATCCTAGAATTAAGGTCATCCTGTTGACCCTGCACGAATCATCCGAGGTACTGCGCACCGGATTTCGAGCTGGAGCAAATGGCTATCTGCTAAAAGCAGACGCCGAAGAAGAACTGATGAAGGCGCTTCGGGTGGTTACCGGTGAGGGGTCGTACATCAGTCCCAAGATTGACCGGCAAGTCGTGACCCAGGTCATTACCGAGCTTCGCACAGACAACCCCAGCGTCTCCTGAGCATTGCAGCCGGTGATTATACGCTCCGTTCCTGGTGAGAAACCACCGCAGGGGAAGAGACTTTGCCAGTGCCAACATTGAAGATGAAATATTCTCCGGGACGATCGGCGGAAATTTGCGCAATCTCGCGCTCCGCTTCCTCGTGACTGTCCACAGCCTTAATCCACACGGGTTGGCCGTCTGGGAGTCGCATGAATAAATCGAACATCGCTATCATTGATCGCACCTCCTGCCGGAGTCCACTCGAACAAGGCGCAAGGCGATTGCCAATGCGACAAAAAGGTCGTAAGCGACGCGAAGACAGCAAGATACGGTGGGTCGATAACCGCGTACTGCGAAACAAAATCGGGTAGAATTTGCAAATCGGACCGCAGATTATGCGTTTCCCAGTACTTCCATTTCAATTTTTTGGGTGAGGAAGGGGACGTCGTGTGGCGTCCCCCACTTGGTCAGGATGAGAAAGTTGAATTGAGCCAAGTCTCGCAGAGGTTACCCGGCGCCACTATACGGCGTTTCCTGTAATAGCGAAGAACACATGCCTGACGCGTTCGAAAGAAAGCCGACCAATCACCTACTAGAGCACGTCGGGGGCGGCAAGCTTTTTGAGTGCGTCCGTGTACGGCGCGGTCGCAACTCCACGCTCCGTGAAAATTGCTCGAATGTAGCGCGATGGTGTCACATCGAAGGCAGGATGCGCTGCGGGAACGTCGGGTGCGATTCGCACGCCCTGAATTACCGTGACTTCTTCAGCGCTTCGTTCTTCGATGGGAATGTGCTCGCCATCCGGGATCGATAGGTCGAACGTAGAAACAGGCGCAGCTATGTAAAAGGGGACGTTGTTTTCCTTCGCGAGCACTGCAATTTGATACGTGCCGATCTTATTGGCGGTGTCGCCATTCGCCGCGATGCGATCGGCACCGGTAACAATCGCTCCTACTTTGCCGGTCTTCAGAAAATGGCCGACCATATTATCCGTAATCAGAGTAAGAGGAATGCCGCCCCTGTGCAGTTCCCAAGCGGTCAGTCGAGCGCCTTGCAGATAAGGGCGAGTCTCGGGAACCAAAACGTGTAGTTTCCGACCCTGTTCGAACGCCACACGAATTACTCCGAGTGCGGTGCCAATTCCTGCAGTCGCCAGCGCACCGGCGTTGCACTGTGTCATAACCTGGCCCTCTTTCGGCATGAACGGAGCGCCGAATCGGCCGATGGCCTGATCGGTAGTGAGTTTCTCAGCATGGACTTGCTGCGCTTCCGTGACCATCGCTGCGCGAATGAGTTCCAAATCAACGCCAGAACCGACGAGTTGCTCAAAACGGCGTTTCATTCTTTCGAGCGCCCAGAAAAGGTCTACTGCCGTTGGTCGAGTTTTCGCTAAAGTTTCACAGATCCCCGGAAACTCCCTCTTAAGTTCGTCGATCGTTTTGGCCCGAGATTTCTGAACCCCGAGGGCGACGCCCATCGCGGCGGCGACACCGATCGCCGGAGCTCCGCGGATAACCATATCTCGAATCGCTTTGGCCACCTCGCGGTAGTCCGTGTAAGTGTAGCTGGTCTCCTCAGCCGGAAGACGGCGCTGATCCAGCATGACTACACCATGTTCAGTCCACTCGATTGGTTGGGCGACATACATCCGGGGAAGCCTCCACTTTTATTGTACAAATGGTGAATCGCATCTGGTCTGCGGTCAATGCAATTGGGGAATATGTGTGAATCCGTGTGTAGCTAAAAGCAGGCTCAAGCCAATTAAGGAGTTATAGCCAAGGTGCATCAGGTAACTGGCAAACACACTACCGGTGCGGGCCCGTACCGCAGTGAAGATCATGCCCACAAGGGCCATGACGGCGACTAAGCTCTTGGCGCCACCCAGTTGCGGGCCATGCATAAGACCGAATAAGAAGCCTGTTACGACGATACTGGGAATGACGCCAAACCAACGCGCAAACATTGGGTAGAGATAGCCGCGAAAAATCGTCTCCTCCACAAGCGGAGCCACCAGAACCGCCGTGATCACGAAGAGTATCGCCGTAAATTTGTATTTGAATACTTGCTCGATTGGCGTGTTTTCTGGGGTTTTTATGAGCGCCGTAATCGCAAAGACCAGAAGCGAGACGGCACATCCGGAAAAAAAGAAAACCAGGGGATTTCTGGGCTCGCCATTACTTTTCGGCAGAATCTTACGCCAGCCAACCGATCTCCAGAATGGCTGTCCGCGCAATACTCCCAGCGTGATATAGAGAAAGAATAGCAATAGAGCGTAGATCACCACCGTGCTCCCGATCGCGACCTGAGGCTTAGACAAGAGGTATTCCTCGAGATCCTGGGAACTCATTTTTTGATGAGGCGCGTAGAGAGCCAGGAAAATACCCTGAACGGTGAACAGACTGATGAAGATGAATGCCAAGAAGATGAAGAAGTGTAGCCAAGACCAGGAAATCTGTAAGTCTGGCGGATACACTTTTCGAACGACCACGGGTTCCAGAAGAACGGTCTCTTGGAGGTGGTCTGCAGTCGATGGGGCGGTAGTTCCCAGGTCGGAGGTGGGCTGCCCTGCTTGGCCTTCAGAAGCATTGCCGCTCAGTGGCTCGGGGCGTCCAGCTTCCTCGTCAAACGGATTCATCGATTTGGTTGCTTTCTTCGAGTTGTCGCGGGTGCGAGGAGAGCGGCAGCAAATAAAGGAAAGAGCAACTCATGATGACCGGTTATAGCGAATCCTCGTGAAGTCTCGCGCCTCGTTTGGTTCGATGCGCTGATTGGTCTTTTTAACACATTCGTTGTCGGCCTGTAGTGTTGAATGAAGTCGAAGTTGGCGGTGGTGATTGCTTGCAGCGGATTGCCAAGATTACGGGCAACGGAGACAGCCTTCAGAAAAATCTCTGGTAGAAGGACGGCCGATCCCCAATTGAGATAGGCGCCGCCACCATCCATTTGCTGAACAAGAGCACAAAACAGGCGAAAATCGTGGTACGACGCTGCTCCCAAGGCTGCGCCATCAGCAGCAGGGTGTATATGAGGGATATCAGTTCCAATGGCGATGTGAACCGTCACAGGAATACGGCGCTTGTACGCAGCAATTAAAATGCTGAGGTCGGGATTCTTGGGCTCAACAATGCCGCTGGTCAGATATTGACCAGCAGCCTCACCGTAACCAATGCGAATTCGGTGCGCCAATTTGGCGATTTCGTTGATACCCCAACCAGTCTCTTTTGCCATGCCGAACTGCCCTTTGCCGAGCGACACGTCGACGTCTTCGGAGGTGCTTCCCGCCATGGCAATTTCGAAGTCATGAATTAGCGCAGCTCCGTTCATAGCAACGGCGGATACAAAGCCTTTTTCCATCAGTTCGACCAAGATTGGCGCAAGCCCGACCTTTATGAAATGGCCGCCCATACCCCAGAGAATCGCGCTCTTGCGTTTGCGCGCGAGACGGATACGGTGCACCAGCTCTTGGAGATCCCGTGCGGCCAAAATGTTCGGCAAGGTTCTGAGGAATGTCGCTATAGAGGTGTTACCAGTAAATCTACGCCCAAGGTCCTTAGCTGTGACTTTGCTCTTACGGGAAGCCAGTGGATACGTACGGAGACTGCCAAAGGTCGCAGGCTGGATCGAGTAAATGCTCATGCGTGTCTATCTACTGTAAGGAATAAGGATTGGAGGTGCAAGCCGTCTCGGCCCCGTGGTCTAGGCAATCTTGTGCTCGCCATTCGAGGGCACAGAATTGGTTCCGTTCATATGCAGAACGCGAGCTAACACTTGTCCCGTGTAGGACTTTTTGGTGCGCGCAACATGCTCTGGCGTACCTTGCGCCACAATGCGGCCGCCCGCTTGGCCACCCTCAGGGCCCAGATCGATGATCCAGTCAGCTTGCTTTATGACGTCCAGATTGTGCTCGATGATGAGGACCGTGTTGCCCAAATCCACGAGGCGCTGAAGAACATCAACGAGTTTTCGAACGTCATCGAAGTGGAGGCCCGTTGTGGGCTCGTCGAGAATGTAGATGGTCCTTCCGGTCTGTCGCTTAGAAAGCTCGCGCGCAAGCTTGATACGCTGTGCCTCACCTCCTGAAAGGGTGGTGGCAGACTGCCCCAACTGGACATAGCCAAGACCGACTTCCACCATCGTTGCTAGTTTCTGCTGAACATGCGGAATATTCTCTAAGAGCTTAAGAGCATCGGAAGCGGGGAGGTTCAGGACATCGTTAATACTGTGGCCCTTGTAGCGTACTGCCAGCGTCTCCGCGTTGTAGCGCCGGCCACGACAGACTTCACAGGTGACGTAAACGTCTGGAAGGAAATTCATCTCGATCCGGCGTAGCCCTTCCCCTTGGCAGGCTTCACACCGTCCACCCTTCACGTTGAAACTAAATCGACCGGGCTTGTATCCTCGTTCCCGAGATTCCGGCAACATGGCGAACAGTTCACGGATGGGGGCAAAGACGCCCGTATACGTCGCGGGATTGGAACGAGGGGTACGCCCGATTGGAGCCTGGTCGATCTCAATCACTTTGTCGATGTGCTCGATGCCAAGGATCATTTTGTGAGCACCTGGCGGTTCCTGTGAACGATAGAGCTTCTGCGCAAGCGCCCGGTAAAGAATGTCGTTGACCAGTGTCGATTTGCCGGAGCCGGACACGCCTGTGACTACCGTGAGCAGGCCGAGAGGGAGATTCACATCGATGTCTTTGAGATTGTTCGCGTGAGCACCAAGAATTTGAATCGCCTTTCCATTGGGGATCCTCCGCTTGGCTGGAACTGAAATTTCTGTGGTGCCCGAAAGATATTTGCCGGTCAGGGACTCGGGAGCGTCGGCAATTTCTTCCGGTTTTCCGGTGGCAACGAGGAAGCCGCCAGCATTTCCGGCGCCCGGGCCAAGATCGACAACATAGTCGGCGCGCCGAATAGTGTCCTCGTCGTGCTCGACCACCAGGACAGTATTCCCGAGGTTTCGAAGTTGCTCCAGCGATTGCAGTAGCCGATCGTTGTCTCTGGCATGCAAGCCGATCGAGGGTTCATCCAGCACATACAGCACGCCTCGCAAGCGCGATCCAATTTGCGTCGCCAGACGAATCCGCTGGGCTTCGCCGCCGGACAGGGTCGCGGCAGAGCGTTCCAGGCTCAAATAGCCAAGACCGACCGCGAGCAGAAAATCCAGACGTTCCGCGATTTCGCCGAGCGGACGGGCCGCCACTTCTTTCTGCCGGGGAGTCAATAAAGACAACACCTTGTCGACGGCAGGCCGGGCATCGCTAAGAGCTAATGACGTGAAATCGGCTATCGACCAACCACCGAGTTTTACTGCTAACGATTCCGGACGGAGACGCCTGCCGAGGCAAGCGCTGCAGGTGGTCGCCGACATATATTGCGTCATCCATTCCCGGTAGGAGTCGGAATTGGACTCTTCGAAGTTGCGCTCGAGGAATTTCAGGATTCCCTGGAATCGAAATCCCTTTTCTTTAGCGACGGGTTTGTCCCCGGATTCCGGCGAAGCTCGCTTTCCGCCAGAGGGAGGGCAACCGTAAAGCAGCAAATTCTGGACGCGGGCGGGATATTTTTCGAAGGGCGTGTCGAGGTGGAATCCGTGAGCGTAGGCGCCGAGTTCGAGGGTACGCTTCAGAATCGCCGATCCCGAACCTGGACCCAGGCCCCCGTCAAACAACGGACGCGTCCAGTCCACAATCACCTTGGCGGGATCGAAGTCATACTTGGAACCCAACCCATGACATTCGGGGCATGCGCCGTACGGCGAATTGAAACTGAACGAGCGCGGTTCGAGTTGCGGAACGGACAGACCGCAATCCGGACACGCCAGTTTCTCCGAAAATGTGTGCTCGCTGCCACCAACGACCGCTACGGTGACGAGACCCTGCGCCAACTTCAGCGCGGTGGCGATGGATTGCTCCAGCCGCGATGCCACTCCCTGCTTGACTAAAAGACGATCGACAACCACATCGATTGTGTGGTTCTTTCGTTTGTCGAGTACCGGAATCGTATCCAGCGGCAGAAGTTCCCCGTTAATACGAACACGTACAAAGCCATCGGTGGCTAATTTTTCCAGTTCCTTGCGATACGCGCCTTTCCGCCCGCGAACGATGGGAGCCAGAATCATGACTCGATCGTCGGGCTTGCAGAGCTCGCCTTGCAAGATCGCCTGAACGATTTGTTCAGCGGACTGGCGAGCAATAGGTTTACCGCAATTCGGGCAGTGCGGCACTCCCACCGACGCGTAGACTACGCGCAAGTAATCGTAGATCTCCGTGATTGTTCCGACCGTAGATCGTGGAGAGCGCGTTGTGGTCTTCTGTTCAATGGCAATCGAGGGGGAAAGGCCTTCAATGACGTCAACCTCAGGGCGTTCCATCTGGTCCAGGAATTGACGCGCGTAGGCGGACAACGACTCCACGTAGCGGCGCTGGCCTTCCGCGTAAATAGTGTCAAAGGCCAGCGATGATTTGCCCGAACCGGACAAACCGGTTATCACCGTGAGTGAATTTCGCGGAATCTCCAGGCTGATGTTTTTTAGATTGTGCTGGCGAGCACCGCGCACAACCAGTTTGCTGAGAGCCATAAGAGCGAGCGCTCCCTCCACAGGAGCTCTGGCCACCCAGTGAGTAGAATGGGCCCAGTTTAGCTTTTCAACATAGCAACTCGCGAGCTAAGCGGTCAAGTTGACAGGCCAATGGTCTGCACGGAACGGCAAAAAATTTCCATCGAAAGTACTACTACAAAAGTACCACATGCATTTTTTGCCAAGGACTAGGGCATTTTTACGTTCGAGCGATGGGATAACAGTCTGAAACTAAGCCAGTTAACTTGGCGAGCTGCTTGCACCTCATAGAGCGTGGGGGAGGCGAGCCGAGGATCCCTTTAGGGGATTGAGGGCTGGGCCGGTTCGTTCTCCCTCATTTTTAATCTGCCGAGTAGTTTCTTCCGGAAAAGAAGTTCCCTCCGGCGTCGTACTAAATCCAAGATCACACCGCTAGAAAACCGCGTCGCCCAAATGTTCATTTTGACGTACCGTGTTAGCCGCGCGGCGTATCAACAAGGCCTGTGTTTTGCGACATCGGGAAACGGACCCCGCGGTAGTCGACCCGCGAAGCGTAGTCGCTCAAGGTCATGAAAAGCAAAATGATGAGCCAGAAAATGCCCGCAATGATCACAAGCTTGGTCCGCTTGGGGCTATATTTTGCGTGCATGAAGAAGAGGACGACGAACGTGGCCTTCAACACCGCGATCGCCAGCGCCACAACAATATTGAATCGGCCAAGGTTGACAAACGCAGCGCCGACCGTAAGCCCGGTCAAAAAAAGAAGCGTCAGAATAATCGCCAGGTACGTGCTTGGCGGAACAATGTGATCGTGATATTCGTCGCCGGTGGCGCTCTGTTCGTGGTTGGTCACTCTTGCGCTCCTACTTGTGCCGGTCAATCAGGTATAACAACGGGAATAGAAAAATCCAGACAATGTCGACGAAGTGCCAATACAGCCCAACGATGTCTACCGGGGTATTCCAAACCGGACCGTATATGCCCGCGAATGAATTGCGTAATAGCCAAAACAATAATCCCGCTCCGATGATCATATGCAGGGCGTGCAGACCGGTCATTCCGAAATACGCCGAATAATACAGTTGAGCATGCGCATTCAGATCCGGATCCGCTTCCATCGCTTCGTCGATTTCTTTTCGCTCGATCGCGAGGTCTTCAGCGTCGATATCCGGGCACGCACTCGGATTGCTCACGCAGTAGGTAATGTCGAAATTCCGCCCGGGCACAAGATGATGGTGAAATTTTTGCGCATACTCAACATACTTCACGCCGAAGAAAACAAAACCCAAAATGATTGTCAGCGACAAAAACATGGTCAGCAACTGCTTCTTTCCCGTCTGAGCTGACCAAACTCCCATAGCCATTGTGAAGCTGCTCGCCAGAAGAACGACAGTATTGAACGTTCCCAGTTTGAGGCTCAGCGTATTGCTACCCATGGCGAAGGCGTGGAAGTACGTGTGACGGTTGATTGTATAAGCCAACATGATGCCGCCAAAAAACATGACTTCCGTCACCAGGAAAATCCACATTCCCAGCGAGGCAGTATCTTTTTGCTGTTCCAGCGTCTTAAATTGTCCGTACAGCGCTCCGGTGCGATGCACTCGGCACTCCCCTATCCTTCAAGTTCAGACGCCCTGTGAGCGTCTGGCCGACCCTCAGACCCTCAATCATCCCCGTGAGCCGGCGCAACCGCGGGGTTGCCCGCAGGTCCGCGCGATCCGGGAACATCCAGTCCGAGCTCGGGTCGATTATGAAAGTCGTATGGTTCCCACGTCACTACAGGCGTGACCTCGAAATTCTCCGTTGGCGGAGGTGAAGCTGTCGTCCACTCCAGACCAGTTGCCGGCCAGGGATTGTTGCCAGCTACCTTCCCGTAGAAGGCCGCCCAGGTTAGATACACCATCGGCAACAGATAGCCAATCGCGAGGATTGATGCGCCGGCGGTAGACATGACGTTGTACACCTGAAATTCCGGCGGGTACACGTGATAGCGCCGGGGCATCCCGAGGTACCCGAGTACGAATTGCGGGAAGAACGTCAAATTGAAACCGACAAAGAGTACTAACGCAGCAATGCGGGCCAACCATTCCGGATACATGCGGCCGGTAATCTTCGGCCACCAGAAATGCAAACCACCCAGATAGCCCATCACTGCCCCACCCACCATGATGTAGTGGAAGTGCGCGACAACGAAGTACGTGTCATGCACATGCATATCTACACCCAAACATCCCAGGAATAAGCCGGTCAGACCGCCGATCAAAAACAAGCCCAGGAAACCGAAGGCATAGAGCATCGGTGTGTCAAAAGAGATGGAGCCCCCAAAGAGGGTTGCCGTCCAATTAAACGTCTTTATCGCTGAGGGAATCGCGACAAGAAATGTGAGGAACGAAAACGCGATGGCCGCGTAGGTGGACTGCCCGGTCAGAAACATGTGGTGCGTCCAGACCAGGAATCCGATGACGGCGATTGCCAAGCTGGCAGCGGCAACAAAGTGGTAGCCAAATAATTTCTTGCGAGCAAACGTAGGAATCAGTTCGCTGATCACGCCCATTGCCGGAAGAATCATGATGTAGACAGCAGGATGGGAATAGAACCAGAAAAGGTGCTGAAACAGAATCGGATCGCCGCCCATTGCTGGATTAAAGAAGCCCAGCCCGAAAACGCGTTCCATGGCTGCGAGACCGAGTGTAATTGCCACCACAGGAGTTCCAAGGATCATCACAACAGAAGTCGCATAGTGTGCCCAGACAAAAAGCGGCAACCGGAACCATGTCATCCCGGGAGCCCGCATCGTATGCACCGTCACCAAGAAATTGAGCCCGGTCAAAATCGAAGAGAAGCCAGTGATGAAGATACCTACTACGGCAGGAGCTACCGCCGAATTCGAATAGACCGTGCTGAGAGGAGTATAGAAAGTCCAGCCCGTGTCGAGCCCGCCCGTTACCATCGAGTAGAGCGTGAACGTGCCCCCGATGATATAGATATACCAACTGAGAAGATTGATTCTGGGAAACGCCAAATCCTTTGCACCGATCATCAGCGGTATCAAGAAATTGCCCAGGATCGCTGGGATCGAGGGGATCAGGAAAAAGAAAATCATCGCCACGCCGTGCATGGTGAACATGCGGTTGTAGGTATCGGCGGAAAGCAGATAACCGCTCGGCGTGAGCAGATGCAGCCGAATCATCATGGCGAAAAAGCCGCCTACAAAGAAGAAGAACGTCACGGTGACCAGATAAAGTAGTGCGATGCGCTTATGATCGGTTGTGAGCAACCACGAACGGATCCCATACGTGGAATTCAGATAATTTTTTTCCGGCAGCTTCAGGGCCGGCCCCGTTGAAGTAGCACTCGCAGTACTCATGTTATTTCTTCCCCGTTGTTGCTGGCGCAACGCCGGCACCCTTGACGGGCACAGGTTGCGACTGCAGGGACTTGATATAAGCAGTCAAATTCAAGATCTGTTCTTCTGACACGAGTCCCTGGAACGTTGGCATCACCGGTTGATACCCGGCCACAATCTTCGCTTTGGGCTGCAGGATCGATTCACGGATATAAGCATCGTCAGCCACGGCGGTGGTGCCATCCGCAAATAACACTTTGCCGCCATACACCCCGTTGAGCGAAGGAGCCCGGCCAGTGCCATTGCTGAGGTGGCAAGTATTGCAAGCTAACTGCTCGAACAATTTTTCGCCAGCGGAAGCCGGGTTTATGGAACCGGATTCGTTCGAAAGCCAAGCGGCGTACTCGGCGGGATCCATCACCGTAACCCAGCCGGTCATAACAGCATGATTGGTGCCGCAATACTGGGAACAGTAAAAGCGATACTTTCCGATTCTTGTCGGACGAAACCACATGGTGTTATACCGGCCCGGCACGACGTCCATCTTTACGCGAAACGCGGGCACATAAAAATTGTGGATGACATCTTCACTGCCGAGGATCAGCTTGATATTGCGGTTCAACGGCACGTGCAGCTCGTTGATCTCGCGCTTGCCGTTTGGCTGTTCCAGTTTCCACATCCACTGTTTGCCGACGACGTAAATATTTAGTGTGTCTTCGGGAGCGGTGCGGAAATTTACGTAGACAACCGCACCCCAAGCAAACATGCC
>Ga0335076_10006667_pt1 | contig 11652 bp, 14 predicted proteins | sample Lox_Sample_25_FD_206717 | JGI IMG/M metagenome (GOLD analysis project Ga0335076, IMG submission 206717) | Soil microbial communities from Loxahatchee National Wildlife Refuge, Florida, United States - Lox_Sample_2.5 | ecosystem: Environmental > Terrestrial > Soil > Wetlands | place: USA... | reverse complement strand
CTGGTTCGCGTGGTAGAGAACGGCCGCTTCGGCGGTGCGTGCCGCGCGCACGTCGTGATGGCAGGCGACGGCGTGCAGCAGCTCGGCGGGCGCGCCGAGCTCCTCGAGCGTCCGCAGCCCGAGGTGTACGTGGCCGAGCAGCCGCCCTTCCTCCGTGGGCGCGAAGACCGGCGGCCGCCCCAGCTCGCGCGTGCGGCCGACGTCGTGGACGAGCGCGGCGGCGAGGAGCAGGTCGGCGCGGAGGCGCTGATGGATCTGCGCGAGCTCGCGGCAGAGCGTCGCGACTCCGACGGTGTGCTCCAGCAGGCCGCCGGCGTAGGAGTGGTGACCGACCGGCGTCGCCGGATACGCGCGCAGCGGCGCGTCCGCGAGCGCCCGTGAGACGAGACCGCGGAGTGCTTCGTCGTGCACCTCGCCGACGAGGAACTCGAGGAAGCCCTCGAGCTCGTCCGCGTCCCGCCGCAGGCCCGGCGTCAGGCCGGCGGGATCGACGCCGTCGGCGGGCTCCAGTGTCCGCACCTCCACCTGCAGCGCGTCGCGGAACCGCTCGACCCGGCCCAGCACGTGGACCGCGTCACCCGCCTCGAACCGGCCGTCGAGCAGGTCGACGTCGTTCCACACACGCGCGCCGATCCGGCCGCTCCTGTCCACGAGCTCGAGCGCGAGGTAGCTCGAGCCGTTCCGCGTCCGCAGCCGCTCCTTGCGCGCGACCGCGTAGACCCCTTCCACGGTCCGGTTTTCCTCGAGCTCTGCGATGGCGGTCACCGGAGGGAGTTTCGCATGGAGGTTGGTACGGTCAGTTCCGTGGCAGTCGTACGGCCGTTCCGCGCGCTTCGCTACGACCCGGCGGTCGCGGGGCGGCTCGAGTCGCTCGTCGCACCTCCGTACGACGTCATCGGAGCGGAGCAGCGAGAAGCGCTCCTCGGACGAAGCCCGTACAACGTCGTCCACCTGACCCTGCCCGACTCCGAGGACGAGGCCGCTGCCAGTCTCGCGGAGTGGCGCGAACGCGGGGTTCTCGTCCGCGATCCCGACCCGGCGTGCTGGTGGCTCACACAGGAGTACGTCGGCCCCGACGGCGTCGGCAGGCGCCGCGAGGGCTTCGTTGCGGGCCTCCGGCTCGAACCGTACGAGAATCGCGTCGTCCTGCCGCACGAGCGCACGCACGCAGGGCCGAAGGAGGGCCGCCTGCGCCTTCTGCGCGCCACCCGCACGCAACTCGAGCCGCTGTTCTTCCTCTGGGACGGGACGATCGGGCTCGACGGTCTCGGCGAGCCCGAGCTCATGGCGGATGAAGGCGGCGTCGTGTCTCGGCTCTGGCGGCTCGACGCCGGGTTCTCCGACGCGCTGGTCGAGGAGCTCGCCGCTGCGCAGCTCCTGATCGCGGACGGCCATCACCGTTATGAGACCGCACTCGCGTTTCACGACGAGGACGGGAGCGAGGCGTCGGACTGGCTGCTCGCGGTGATCGTCCCGACGGGCCAGGAAGGCCTGACGATCTTTCCGACCCATCGGCTCGCGCAGAGCGCCGGCGGCGCCTCCGGCACTCCGATCGACCCGCCCCGAGAGCATCTGCCCGGACCGGTGCTCTATCGCGCCGGCCGCTACGAGCTCCTCCCCGGCGACGGCTTTCTCGACCCGGAGGTCGTCGACCGGTTCGCGCCGGGCGGCGTCACCTACACGCCGGACCGCCGGGCGGCGGTTGCCACGGTCGACCGGGGCGACGCGGAGGCTGCGTTCCTCCTCCGCCCGACGCGCATCGAGGATGTCTGGGCGGTCGCCCGACGCGGTGACGTGATGCCGCAGAAGAGCACGTTCTTCTATCCGAAGCTCACCTCCGGCCTGCTTCTGTTCCAGCTTGACTGACTGGCTGGAGCTCTGCCGCGCCGCGGTGGCGGACGTCGATGCCGTGCTCGCGCGCATGCCGACGCGGGCCGAGCGCGAGCCTGTGGTCGGGTCCGGCCGCGGCGGCGACGAGACGACGGCGATCGACCAGGCGGCGGAAGAAACGATCCTCGAGCGCATCGAGGCGGCGGCGGGAACCGTCGTCTCGGAAGAGGTCGGCCGCGTCGGCACCGGGACGCTGCCCCTCGTGGTCGTCGACCCGATCGACGGTTCGCTCAACGCCAAGCGTGGCATCCCGTTCTTCTCCCTCTCGATCGCCGTTGCGGAGGGGGAGACGATGGACGACGTCGTCTTCGGCTTCGTGCACGACTTCGGCTCGCGCGAGGAGTGGACGGCACGGCGGGGCGAAGGGGCCCGGCTGAACGGCCGGCCCCTCGGCGCCGTAAGGCCGAAGGACGAGGTCGAGATCCTCTCCTTCGAGGCGACGCGCACCTCTCTCGTCGCGCGAGACTCGCCGAAGGTCGCCGACCTCGCTCACCGGCTGCGGATCATGGGCTCCCTGGCGTTGTCGCTCTGCCATCTCGCCGCGGGACGAGTCGACGCCGTCTGCTCGCTCAAGCCGGCTCGCTCGGTCGACATTGCGGCGGCGCAGCTCCTCTGCCGCGAGCTCGGCCTCGCGGTCGACCTGTTCGACGTCGAGGAGCCGTTCGGTGCCGCGCCGCTCGACCTGGAGCAGCGCTCGCGGGTCGTGGCCGCGGGCTCGGACGCGGTCTGTGCACGGATCGCCGACGCGCTGCGAGCCGACGCATAGGACTGCCCTGCCCGGGCAACTAGGGCTTCGCGGACACCGGCACGGTCGCGGGTGACATCGCCGTCTTGCTGCCCGCGGCATTCCGCGCCGTGACGCGCACCCGCAGCCGGTGCCGGGCGTCGGGCTTGGTCGGCCGGTACCTCGGGTGCGTTGCGTGCTCGATCTCGACGCAGGAGCCGCCGCTCGTGTCGCAGCGGAGCCACTGGAAGCGATAGGTCTTCGGAGGGCCGCTCCACGAGCCCTTGCCGGCCGCGAGCCGCCCTCCGACCTGCGCGGGTCCCGAGATCTGCGGCCTCTTCCGGCTCGCAGGAACCCCGACGACGACGGCACTGCCCTTGGTGGCCGCGTTCGTCGTCCCCCCGGAGTTCTTGGCCGTCACGCGTGCTTCGAGCCTGTGCCCGGTGTCGGCGCTGACGATGCGGTACGTCGCCGACCTCGCGTCTCGGATGGCCGCGCAGCGGCCGCCGGTCGCCCGGCACCGCAGCCAGTGATACGCGTAGTGGGTCGGAAGCTGCCTCCACGAGCCCCGGCTCGCCGAGAGGACATGTCCCTGCCTCGCGACTCCGGCAAGGGTCGGCCGAGCCGTGAGCGCAGGACGGCCGACGTAACGCTGCCGGCAGCGGCTGCCGTCGTTGCTGTAGACCTCCTGCAGCGCGTACGGATGGCCGTTGATCAGCTGGTTGTACGCCTGCCCGTTGCTCGCGGTGCCGAGCGGCGTGCCGAACTGCCACGCGCAGATATCGGCGATCTCGTCCCCGTCGGTGTTGCGCCAGGCATCTCCCACGGGATCCGTGATCGCCTCGTTCTGCTCGTGGCTCATCGTGTTGATCGTCGCGTCGGCATCGTCTCCGTTCGGGGAAGGGCCGCGTGCGCAGCCGTCGATGTCCTTCGCGTACGGGATGTTCGCGTAGAGGATGGGTTCGCCGCTCGCGCCGGAGAAGTCGCTGTGATAGGCGCAAAACGAGTTCGTCGTGCACTCACCGCTGATGCAGGAGCCGACGCTCTTCGGGGTCAGGATGAAGAACAGCGCGTTTCGCCCGTCCTTCCAGCCCCTCGCCGCGATCACCCTCTGGATCTCGGTCTGGAGCTGGCGATCGGTCAGGCAGACGGGATCCTGGACACCCTGGAAGGTGTCGTCGCAGCCGCTCGTCGGGAACGGATCGGTATCCACGAACGAGCCGCCGAACGTCGACCGATAGTCGACGAAGCCCGTCGCGTCGTAGTACTGGGTGGCGACGGAGAAGACGTTCGTCTGGCTGCCGCTCGCCGCCGCGACGTCGCTCAGGTATCGATCGATGTCGGCCTCGTATCCCGTCTCGACGGAGTAGCCGCTCGGCACCCAGTAGACGGCGTAGGTCGTGTTCGTCCGCATGACCCAGCAGGGAAACAAGCTGCCGAGCGAGCAGGGCGGATGCTGGAGGAAGACGTTCGCGCCGGCCGCCTTGGCTGCCGAATGCCCCGCATGTGGTCCGAGGCCGCCGATCGGCGCCCGTGCCGGGCTCGCCGCTCCGGCGCTCGAGGCCGCCGCGGCGAGCATGAGCGCCGCGAGTGCGGCGAACGCGGTCACGCGCGCGGGAATCCTTCTCATACCTGCTGCACAGTGCCGGAAACGGCCGGCATCCGCGAGCAGGTCAGTGGGTCTTCAGTGCCCTCGCGTCGCGGCTGAGCTTGCGCAAGCCGGCCCCGAACGACGTGACGGAGCTGCCGAGGTCAGCGGAGTCTCCGCGGAGACGAGTGAGCTGCTGGGACAGGTACGCCGCCTGGTTCGAGATGTAGCCGGGATCGAGCTCGTCCGTCGGCGTTGTCGTGAGATACGTGTCGAGCGTCTTGAGCTCGCTTGCGACCCGCGTCGTGGCAGCGGTGAGCGTTTCGGCTCCGGAGGAGATCGAGGTGGCGTCGCCGCTTGATGCCGTGGCCTGGCTGTCGATGCTCGCCGCGGCGTGCACGACGGAGCGCTCCGCCGCCGCTGCCGTCGCTGCAGCCGTCCGCGAGGCGGCCAACGAGTCCTGGAGGGAACTGATTCTCTGCGTGAGCCTGTGCGTCCGCGCGCTCGCCGCGGCGAGCGCGCTCTGGGCCGCGGTGTTTCGCTGCGCCTGGTGGCGCCAGCCGATCGAGAAGGCAGCCGCACTGACGAGACCGCCGCACACGAAGGCGAGCCCGGTGAGCAGCCAGATCGAGCGAGGCGGCCTGCGGCGGCGGCTGCGTCGGCTCGCGGTGGCGAACGGCGCGCGCTCGTCGAGCAAGGGCCAGCGGGTGGTGGAGTCCGACGCCATCGGCGAGCGCTTCGCCGCGCGAAAGCGGCCTCCTGCCCAGTCCCGCTTGTTCCGCGACGTCCACCACAGCCGCAGCGGGAAACATGGCGAGCAGCGGCGCGCGACGTCCGAGCTCGGTCCCGGTCCTCGCGGCCGGTTCGAAGCCCCTGAGCCCGGCGCGTAAGCGCTACATTCGCCTGCATGGTTCCTTCGCGGGACGAGGTGCTGAAGGCACTCGAGCAAGTCATCGACCCAGAGCTCCGGCGTCCGGTGACCGAGCTCGACATGGTGCGCGACCTCGAGCTCCATGACGGAGTCGTCGCGCTCACGATCGTGCTCACGGTCGCCGGCTGTCCGTTGCGCGGCTCCTTCGAGCAGCAGGTGGAGAAGGAGCTGGCCGGCGTCGCCGGGGTGACGGGCGTCGAGCTCTCCTTCGACGTCATGACGCCCGAAGAGCGGCAGGCGCTGACCCAGAAGCTCCGCGGCGGCGCGCCCGAGCGCGACGGCGTGATCCGGCTGCCGGCCGACTGCCGCGTGCTCGCGATCGCGAGCGGCAAGGGCGGGGTCGGGAAGTCGTCGCTGGCCGCGAACCTCGCGGTCGCGCTCTCGCAGGGCGGCCACGCGGTCGGCGTGCTCGACGCGGACATCTACGGCCATTCCATCCCGCACGTGCTCGGTATCCGGCAGCGGCCGATCGCCGTGGACGAGATGATCGTGCCGCCGGTGAAGGACGACCTCAAGCTGATGTCGATCGGCTTCTTCCTCGAGACCAGCAACGAGCCCGTCATGTGGAGGGGCCCGATGCTCCATCGCGCGCTCGAGCAGTTCCTCACCGACGTCCACTGGGGCGAGATCGACACGCTCGTCGTGGACATGCCTCCAGGCACCGGCGACATCTCGATCTCGCTCGGCCAGCTCCTGCCGCGGGCCGAGGTCGTCGTCGTGACGACGCCGCAGAAGCTCGCGCAAGACGTCGCTGCGCGCGCGGCCGCGATGGCGCAGAAGACGAACATGCGCTTGCTCGGCGTCGTCGAGAACATGTCCGGGGACATCTTCGGGAGCGGCGGGGGGGAAGAGCTGGCCGGCGATCTCGGCGTGCCGCTGCTCGGCACGGTGCCGCTCGATCCGGCGCTGCGTGAGCAGGGAGACGCGGGCGCACCGGTTGTCTCCGTGCAGCCCGACGCGGCGTCCGCACGCGCGATCGTCGCGATCGCGGAGGAGATCGAAGCGCTGCGACGTGAGCGCAGCGGCATCGTGAAGTCGCTGCCGCTCGTCGGATGAGCAAGACGCTGGAGGTCGTCGAGCAGGCCTACGATCTCGCACGGCGCGGCGAGCACCGCCGGTTGCGCGAGCTGATCGCGGACGACGCCACGTGGCACCCGGCGAGCGAGGGCAAGTGGAATCCGTGCCGCGACGGCGACATGGTCGTGAAGACGCTGATGTGGCGGTCGGGGGGTGCGAACAAGCTGCGGCCGGGCGAGACGATCGAGCTCGGCCCCCTCGTGCTCATCCAGCTCCGCGGCAAGCGCCTGGAGCGGCTCGGCGCCAAGGGCTTCAAGCCGAGGCTGTTCCAGATCGTCGAGGTGCGCGACGGGAAGATCGTGCGGATGCAGGACTATCCGCGGCGCGAGGCGGCGCTCGCCGCGGCGGGCCTTCGGGTCTGAACCGGGTGGCGGCGGCCGCCTTCTTCGACCTCGACCGGACGCTGCTGCGCCGGTCTTCCGCTCTCGCGCTCGCCGGTTCCTTCCGTGAGCGCGGCATCATCTCGCGCCGCCAGCTGCTCCAGGCGGCTGCCTGGCAGCTCCTCTTCGTCGCTCGCGGTGCGAGCCACGAAGCGGTCCGGCGTGGAGCTGAGGACGGACTGCGCGTGCTCGCCGGCTATCGACCCGAGGAGCTGCGTGAGCTCGTTGCCGGTGCAATGGAGCCGGTTCTGCGGCCGCTCGTCTACGCCGAGCCGCTCCGTCTCGTCGAGCACCACCGTGAACGGGGCGAGCGGGTCTTCATCGTCTCGGCGACGCTGCAGGAGATCGTGGAGGCGATCGCCGACGACCTCGGCTTCGACGGTGCGCTCGGCACCGTTTGCGAAGTGCGCGACGGCCGCTACACCGGTCGTGCCGTGTGGGCGTTGCATGCCGAGGCGAAGGCTGCGTGTGTGCGGGAGTTCTCGACACGCGAAGGGCTCGACCTTGCTGCCTGCACGGCCTATTCCGACAGTCACACCGATCTCCCGTTCCTCGAGGCCGTGGGGCATCCCGTCGCCGTCAATCCCGATCGCAGGCTTCGGACGGTCGCGGCGGAGCGCGGCTGGCCCGTGCTCGAGTTCAGCGCTCGTGCCTACGCCCATGCGCGCCGGATCTCTCCCGCGCTGGTTGGGGTTGGAATCGCCGGCGTGGCGGCCGTACTCGCAGCGAGGACTCGTGGACGCTGAGGAGGGTCTCGGCCGCCTGCGCGCGCTGGGCTTCTCGGAGGAAGACGCGCGCGAGCTCTGGGGGCACTTCGACGCCGCCGAACGCAGGGGGAAGCAGGGGCACGGTCACGCGAGAATCCCGTGGCTCGAAGGGCTCGAGGGTTACGACCCGCGCGCCGAGCCGTCGCTGGTCGAGGAGGAGGCCGGATTCCAGCGCTGGCACGGCGGCGGCGCGATCGGCTATCTCGTGCTGGGCCGCGTCGTACGCACCCAGCTCGAGAGCCGTCCGGCGCACGCCCGTGTCGTGGTCTGCGAGCGCACGTTTCCGACCGGGATGCTCGGCCACCACGTTCGGCGGCTCGCCGACGGCGGGCTCGTCGCGGTGCTCACCGCCACCTCGCCGCGGCGGCTGGGCCATCCGGCGGGAGGCCCGAAGCTCGCCGGCACGAACCCGCTCGCGATCGGGATCCCCAGCAGCGGCGGCGACCCGGTCGTCGCCGACGTCTCGATGGGCGCGATCACGTGGGGCGACGTCGTCGCCGGGCTTGCCTCCGAGGACGAGCTCGTGCCGTTCGGCGGCGAGCAGGCGCACAAGGCGTTCGCGCTGGCGCTCGGCCTGCAGCTGCTCGTCGACTCGCTCGTGCGGGACGAGGGGCACGGTGCCGTCCTTCTCGTCGCCCGGCCCGAGGCGGATCCCGTTCCGGCGCTGCGTGAGCTCGCCACCGGCGTCCGGCTCCCGGGCGGCTAGCGCGGGAAGCGCGGATCGTCGCGGATCGAGCTGAAGTCCTCGTCGTCCTGAGCCGGCCCAAGGAGGTCCGGATCGGCAGCGATCGCCTCGCCGAGATGCTCCAACGCCGCGTCCGTCTCGCCGGCGAGTGCCTCGGCACAGGCGAGGTTGTAGATGGTGGACGCGTTGCCCGGAACCGCCTCGAGCGCCTCGTGCAGAAGCCGCTTCGCCTCGTCGTACCGTCCCTCCCGCAAGCGTGGGATCGCGAGGAACTCGTACTCCCAGGCAGAGATCTCGTGCGGCTCTCCGGGCTTGCCGCCGATTGCGAGGACGGCGGTGTCGTCACCGAGCGCGACGGCGCCTCGGCGCAGCGAGGGATCGCTAACGAAGACGAGCTCCCCGGGCCCGAGCTCGTGGTCGTCTCCGTCGACGGTGAAACGAACCCGGCCGCGCAGCACGAGATAGATCTCCTGATGCTCGAAGCGCCGCTCGGTGTGCTCCTCCACGATCTGCCCGGTGGCTCCGGGTGTGTAGGCGTTGGTGCCGAAGGCCCGGATGCCGAAGTGGCGTCGGACCGGCCGCCAGACGAAGCCGTCGGGCAGCTCGATCCGGTCGAGATCGTCGATGTGCGTCAGGTTCATCCGAGCAGTTCCTCGAACCGCGGGTCGTCACGAAGGGAGTCGAGGTCGCTGTCCTCGCGGAAGTACTGCGTGGACTCGCCTGCGGCATCGAGCTCCTTGGCGCGACGGAGATGCTGGAGCGCCGCGTCGGGGTTGCCCGCCAGCGCCTCCCAGCAGCCCACGTTGTAATGCGAAGCCCAGTAGTCGGGCCGATCCATGACGAGCTGCTCCATGATCGCCCGTCCGTCGTCCGGTCGACCCGCCCGCCGGTACTTCTCGGCCAGGGCGATCTCCTCCCAGCCTGCGGCATTGAAGGCCTCGCCGACCGTTGCGCCGACGACGAAGACGATCGTGTCGTCCTCTTCCGCGGTTGCCGTGCGGAAGACCGTGGGCGGCACGAAGACGAGCGTCCCGGCGGGAGCGTCGGCCTGCTCCTCGCCCACGGTGAACCTCGCGCGGCCTCGCACGACGGCGTACAGCTCCTCGTTGCCGCTGTCCTCCTCGTGCGGCGGGATCAGCCGGCCGCCCGCGTCGGCGCGCCACGCGTTGACGCCGGCAGGCCGGAACCCGAGGGTGTGGCGGACCGGGATGAGCTCGCAGTCGCGATGCGGCGTGGTCTCGACCTCGTCGAGGGAGAGGATGGCGTATCCGCTGCTCATCCGCTTGCTTCCCGGAGTGCCTCGAGGGCGACCGGGTCGATCGAGTCGTCTCCATCCACCCGCTCCTCGAGGTTCTCGACTCCGGCCCACGCGTCGAGTGTCTCGTACCCGAGACGGGCGAGCCGTTCGGAGACCTCCGCGCGGAGGTTGCCCTCGAGCGGCAGCCAGTCCTCGCGCGGGCTGGCGTCGAAGAGGCGCTGGTGGAGCGCGTAGATGCGGCGAAGCTCCTGGATCGGCCGCTCGTGGTCGTCGACGCGGAGGTCGACGAGGACGTCCGACAGGCCCGCATAGCCTCCGTCGCGTTGCACGACGAGGAGGGAGGCCGACTGCTGGCCGCGCCGGTCGCCGCCCGCGGCTTGCGCAGCCGCAAGGCACTCGAGCAGGCGCTGCACGAGCGGCAGGCTCGCGCTCTCCTCGAAGGTCGTTGCGAGAGCCGCCACCGTCTCCTCGTCGACGAGGATGTTGCCCTGCGCGGCGTAACCGGGACCTGTCCGGCCGCCGGCCCAGTCGAGGCACCGGTCGCCGGTGTACGTGGCCGCACGTCCCTGGCCGTCCACGATGCCGAGCTGGCGCTCGGCGCGCCCCTCGTCGGCGGCAGTCAGCCGCCCGACAGCTTCCTCGGGCGAGAGCCCCTCGCGGAGAAACGCCAGGCCGTCCGGGCCGTAGCGCGGGTTGGCGAAGGACTGCGTCGCCACGGCTCCGACCTCTGCCTCGGCATACGGACAGACCGAGCCGACGGCGAGGAATTTCGACTGGACGGCGACTCCCCACTGCCGCGCTTCGAGGTCGCAGGCGACGATCGAGTAGGTCGCGACGACCGGCTCAGCCATACGTCAGCTCGGTCAGGTCGAGCTCGAGCAGGTCGCGCCGCTCCTCCGGCACGAGGACGGCCGCCACCTCAGGCCGCGCGAGCGCGGAGCGCACCTGCTCGGGAGACGCTGCGCGCACGACGACGGGCCGGCCCGACTCGAACGCCTCGGCGATCGCGTCGATCGCGTCGACGCCGTCGAGGACGAGCGCCTCCTCCGTCGGCACGGCGGGGTCTCCCTCGACCGCGAGCTCCGGCACGCGCCGTCCGCTCCGCCCCCACCAGCGCTCCCTCATAGCGTGACCGAGTCGCCCGGCTCCATGTCTTCCACCTGAACGTCCGGAGCCAGCTCGCGCAGCTCGGCCGGCGTGCCGGCCAGCAGCGGGAAGGTGCCGTAGTGGCAGGGGACACAGCGCTTCGTGCCGAGCAGCTCGAGGGCGACAGCGGCTTCGTTCGGGCCCATCGTGTAGTGGCCGCCGATCGGCAGGATCGCCACGTCCGGCGAATAGAGGCGGCGGATGAGCTGCATGTCACCGAAGACGCACGTATCGCCGGCGAAATAGAGCTTCGTCCCGTTCTCCACCTCGACGACGATGCCGCACGGCTCGCCCATGTAGTCGCCGTCGTCGTTCGAGCTCGAGTGGTGTGCGTTCGTCATCGTGAACTTGATGCCGGCAGCCTCGACCGTGCCGCCCTTGTTCGGGTCGAGGACGTTCTCGAGCCCCTGCTTCCTCTGGAGCCACCAGCCGAGCTCGACGGGCGCGACGACTGTGCAGCCGTGCTTCTTCGCGAGGTCGACCGTGCCGCCGACGTGGTCGCCGTGGCCGTGCGTCAGCGCGATGACGTCGATGCGCTCCGGCTCCAGCTCAGACTCTGGGCACTTCGGATTCCCGTTGAGAAAGGGGTCGATGTAGACGCGCTTCCCGCCCGGCGTGTCGAACCGGAAGCTCGAATGGCCAAGCCAGGTCAGGGTCGTCTCGGGCATGCGTGGGCTCCTTGGAGTGGGACGCCGCGAGCCTACTGAGGAAGGACCGTCCGATGCGGCCCTGAACCTTTAGGGGTGGGTTCGCGGCTCCTGCCCCTGGTGCTCGCGACGGCTGCGCTGGCGGCCGGGGCACTGGGGCTCGGCGGTCTCGCGCTCTGGCTCGGCCTCGCGACGGTGCCTGCGGCGGCCGCGGCGGCCTTCGTCACGGCCGGCGACGCGCTCGAAGGCCGGCCGATGCGTCTACGCGCCGTGGCGAGCGGCGTCGCGCTTGCGCTCGTCGTGCTCTCGTCGGCCGCTCGGGAGAACGCTCCCACCGGATCCGCGGCTTCGCCCCTCGCGACCTGGGCGCTCCTGCTTGCGCTGCTCGCCTACGTCGCTCCGCTCGTGGTCTGGGTGCTCGAGGGGCTGGCCCTGCCGCGCAGAACGCGTCCCGTGCGTCGCCGCCTCCGCCCGGCCGAGGTCGACGAGCTTCTCTCCCGCGCAGCCTAGAACGTCCGGTGGCACCCGCCCCACACGAGGCGCCACCGTTGGCTGCCTA
>Ga0335076_10006662_pt1 | contig 11656 bp, 4 predicted proteins | sample Lox_Sample_25_FD_206717 | JGI IMG/M metagenome (GOLD analysis project Ga0335076, IMG submission 206717) | Soil microbial communities from Loxahatchee National Wildlife Refuge, Florida, United States - Lox_Sample_2.5 | ecosystem: Environmental > Terrestrial > Soil > Wetlands | place: USA: Florida... | reverse complement strand
CTGTTCGACGGTCGCGACGCCGAGTACTTGAGCTGGTGTCAGCACCGGGTTGGCGGTACCCAGCCCGAGCTGCCCTGCTTCGTTAGCTCCCCACGCCCAGACACTCCCGTCCGCACGCAAGGCGAGTGAGTGTGCATTGCCTGCGGCGACAGCCCCGGTGATCTGGTAGTCTCCAGTCGTCACCGCACTCGACGTCGTTCCAGCTTTGAAGGCTTGGACGCGTACGCGGGTCGTGCGGTCGACGGAGATTTCGCTCTCAGGCAGCAGCGTTGGCGATGCTTCGGTGGGCTCGCTGCCGTCGAGCGTGTAGCGTAGCGTCGTTTCTGGTGTTGCGCAGCTGGCCTTGACGCTGCGGGCGGTCGCGTAGATCCCAGACGGCGGGGAGAGAATTGGACTCGCGATGCGATCGCCGAGCTGATACAGCGCGCTCAGAGTCTGACTCGGCACCCAGCCGCCCCTGAACGCCTTGGCCTTCAACGTCGTCGTCTGGGCCAAGTGCACCGGCTCCGAGTAGACCGCGGAAGCGGGACCCGGTTCGGTTCCATCGAGCGTGTAGCGCACGACCGCGCCAGCCGTGGTGGTCGCAAGCGACACGTCTACCGCGGTGGAGTAGTCACCGCCCGCGGGGGTGGCAACGACCGCGCCGACGGTGTCTTCGTAAATGGAGTAGTTAGCCGCCACGACGTCGCTGGGCAGCCATCCCGTGTTGAAGGCCCGCACCTTGAGTGTCAAGCTCGCGTTGACCGGGATTGTTCCTCCGCTCGAGATGCTGGCGTCCACGAGCGTCGGATCGACGCCGTTCGTGGTGAAGTGAATCGATCCCGTCCATCCTTCGAGCGTGACTCCGACGACTTGCGGACCCTGATAGGTCCCCGTGCCCAGCGTGAGCGCCGGACGTTGGGCCTTGAGGCGATAGGTCGCAAACGCGGCCGGCCCAGGTTCGTAGTCCGGGTGGACCACGAAGGCACGGATGGTTGTCGTCGTGTCCACAGCGACCGGACCTGCATAGACGGGCGACGCCGCTGTCGGTGTTGATCCGTCGAGGGTGTAGTGGACCGTGCCGCCCGCGAGCGTCGAGATGGCGACCGCCTGCACAGAGCTGTAGGTGCCCGGCAGAGGACTGAAAGTAGGCGTCGGAGCAAGGCCGAAGTGCAGGCGGTATGAGGCCACCGCCGCTTCGCTCGGCAACCAGCTCGTGTGCTCGGAGATGGCAATCGCCGTCAGGATCGTCGACGTCGAGACGGCAATCACACCGCCCGCGGTGGGTGAGGTCGCATTGGGTACGCTGCCATCACTGGTGAAGCGGACGACCGCAGACGGAGTCGGAGAGGCGATGACAACCTGTTGTTGTGCGTCGTAGTCGCCGGCGGGCGGCAGGAATACGGGCGATGCAGCTCGCAAGACGTATGTCGCGCTCGCTACGTCCCCAGCCGCCCCAAAGGACGCCCACGCCCTAGCCTTGAGAGTGAGGCTCTCATCGAAGAAAACCTCCGCTCCTGTCGCAATCGGAATCGAGTTTTCGTCCGGATCGGAGCCGTCCAGAGTGTACCGGATCACACTCCCATCGACCGGAGACGAGATCGCGACGGCCAACCTCTCGTTGACCGAGTAGGTTCCACCCGCGAGGCTGAGCGTCGGCGGTGGAGGTGGCTGGCATCCGACGAAGGCAAATCCGGTAGCACTCACTTTCCACGGAAACGTGCGATTGGTGGTGGTGCAGTCTCCAACCTGCCCGCGTGCGTTTCCGCCCCATCCCCAAATCTCACCCGTTGCTGTCAGGGCCAGGCTATGGTCACCGCCTGCGGCGAAGGCTACGACATCCTCGAGGGGCGTGAGCGCCAATGGATTTCTGAGCTCTCTCTCGTAGCGCCCAAGCTGGCCGGTGTCATCTCCGCCGCCCGACCAAAGGTGAGCGTCTTCCGTGATCGCAAGGGTGTGGACGCCACCTCCAGCAAATCGGCGGATGCTTGAGAGCGTAGACGTGTAGCAGGCGTGGTCCTCGGGGTCGCACCAACCCTGTTCCACCCGCGCGGGCAGGAGAGGGTCCGAGCCCTCGGCTGTGCTCAGCTGCCAGCGGTCGTTGCGTCCCCACGCCCAGCCAGAACCGTCGCTCTTCACAGCGAGCGAGTGGTGCGTCCCAGCCGCAATCCCGATAGCGTCCGAAAGCACTACGACCGGTACAAGTTGGACGGCGGTCGACCCGTTGCCGATCTGGCCCCACGCATTGTCGCCCCAGGCCCAGACGCGGCCGTCAGCTCCGAGAGCGAGCGAGTGACTTCCGCCAGCCGCAATCGCCACGACGTTCACGAGGTCGGGGACGGGCTGCGCAAGGGCGCGGTCTGCCGTCGTACCGTCACCCAGCTGACCGAAGGTGTTCGCACCCCAGGCATAGACGCGCCCATCGCTCCGAAGCGCCAGCGAGTGGCCGCCGCCCGCGGCAATCGCTATGACTGCGTCGAGGCCGGAGATCACGACTGGCGTGAGTACGCCGTCGCCCCACGACAACAGCGTCCCGTCACCACGGAGCGCGAGCGCGTGTCCACCACCTGCGGCGATCGCTACAACATCTGTGACACCTTCGACGGCAATAGGCTCGAGGCTGTCGAGCGTCAGGCCGTTGCCGAGCTGGCCCGCTGAGCCCGCCCCCCAAACCCGAACAGAGCCGGAGGGATCGAGTGAGAGAGAGAACGACTGGCCAGCTGCGACGGCACCTGTGGGCGGCAGGATCGTGTAGCTGTAAGTCGAAGTCGGAGAGGGATTCCAGGTGCCACGGAACGCGCGGGCGTTCAGAGTCGTGGTCGACGTGAGCGTGAGCAAGCCACCATAGAGCGGCGAGCTGGTCGTGGGTTCGGTGCCGTCCGTCGTATAGCGAATTTCGGCGTCCGTGGTCTCGGAGGCCAAGCCAACGTGCACGCGCCCCGAGTAGGTGCCGCCGGGCGGGTTCGCCCGAGGTGCGGCCGCTTCGAGCACGAACGTCGCGGTGACCGTCGCACTCGGCTGGAAGCCGTCCTTCCAAGCGCGCACGCGAATGGTCTTGGATGCATCGATGCCGATCGTTTCACCCGAGATGACCACTGGAGACGCTTCGGTAGGTTCGCGTCCATCGTCGGTGTAATGCAGGGTGGCTCCCGCCGTCAGGGACTCGATCATCGCGTTCAGGGAGTTCGCGAACTGGCCACCGGGTGGAGTAATCACCGGCCTCTGCGTCAGCCACTGAAATGCTGAACCGCTCAGCTCGATGGGTACGAAGGTCGACGGCACGGAGTGCGCTGTGCCGAGTTGGACGAAGGTGTTGTCCCCCCATGAGAGCACACGGCCATCGCTCGTGAGCGCCACGGAGTGGGCCGAGCCCGCTCCGATGGCGACGATCCCCGTGGGGCTGATGAGCATCCCTGGTGTCGCCACCACGCCAGCAGCGTCCGTCCCAAGCTGGCCTGCAAAGTTATCGCCCCAGGACCAGAGCGAGCCGTCGGCGAGCACGGCGAGCGAATGGACGGCACCGGCGGCGACGTGCGTTACGCCAGTGAGTCCCACAACGAGGACGGGACTCAAATGCTCTTCAGCCGTACCGTCGCCGAGCTGGCCGTTGTAGTTGGCGCCCCATGCGTAAAGCGAACCGTCGGCAGCTACCGCGAAGGAGTGGTCGGCGGTCGGTCCAGTCGCGATGCGGCGGATCGACGCCAGTCCGGCGATCGCTGCGGGGGTCGCCCTCGAGTCGTTGGTGCCATCTCCCAATTGGCCGCTGGCATTGGCCCCCCAAGCGACGACCGTGCCGTCGGACCGCAGGGCGATCGAGTGGCTGGCCCCGGCAGCGACCGCAACCACCGAGCTGAGACCGTCTATGGGCACAGGTGAAGAGCTCGGCTCAAGGCTTCCGTTGCCGAGCTGCCCATAGTAGTTGGCGCCCCAGGCGTAGACCGTGCCATCTGCCCTGAGCGCCAGGACGTGAGAGCCGCCGGAGGCAATTTGCACGACGCCCGTGAGCCCGGGCACCTGTTCGAAGTTGGAACTATCGGCGCCGGGCCGGCCGAGCTGACCATCGTAGTTTGAACCTGAGGTCCAGACGGTTCCGTCGCTTCGAAGCAAGACGGCGTGGCTTTCACCTCCGGCCACGGCTACGGTGTCTGCAATACCGCTGACGAGCGTTGGAGCCGGCGCTTCATCGGTCGAGCCCAGTCCCAACTGCCCCGACGAGTTGGCCCCCCAAGCCCAGAGCGACCGCTCGGGGGTGAGTGCAAAGGAACTGTAGGATCCTGCTCCAACCGATCCGGCCGCGACGACACTGAAGCTCATGCCCGCGCTCCACGGACCGTCGCCAGAGTCGTTCCGTGCTTGAACCCACCAGGTGTGTCCGCCGGAGCCTAGGGGCGTTGCCGGTTTCACCGAACAGGCGGATGCGTCACACGACCCGGCTGCCGAGTAGTGGTTTTGGACGACGGGCGTGCCGCTAGGTCCGTTCACCCACAAGTAGTACTCATCCGTGTCCGGAACTGGGTCCCAGCTGTAGGTCGGGCTCGCGGTCGCGGTCGGGCCGGAAGGCGAGCGAGGAACCGGAGCACCAGGAACGTCGCCAACGGTGAATGACATCGCGGCGCTCCAGGCTCCGTCCCCTGATTGGTTCCGCGCGCGGATCCACCACTGGTGCGCGCCGCGAATCAGAGTCTGGCTCGGAGCCACAGAGCAGGAGTTGGCGACGCAAACGTTGCCTGCGGCGTACCAGCTATCTACGACCGTACCGCCGCCAGGACCGTTCACCCACAGCTCGTAGTCCGTCGCCGTCGCGACGGTATTCCAGCGGAACACCGGGCTGGCGCCTATGCCAGCGCCTGTCGGATCCACGAGTGTCGCGACGCCGGGCAATTCGCCGACGATGAAACTCATCGCGGTGCTCCAGGCCCCATCACCGGAGGCGTTGCGAGTCTGGATCCACCAGGTCTTCGATCCGGGTGTCAGCACGGTGGCCGGAGTCGCAGAGCATGTGCTCCCCAGGCAGACCGCAGTCCCACTGAGCCAGGCCTGGACGACTGGCGTCCCAGCCGCGTTGTTGACCCAGAGGTAGTAGTCTGTCGCTCCCGTGACGGCGTTCCACGTGTAAGTGGGCAGCATAGAGACACCGGACGTGGACGGGCTGACAAGCGTCGCTGGGCTTGGCAGGCTCCCGACGGTGAAGCTCATGCCAGCACTCCATGGGCCGTCTCCGGATGCGTTTCGGGCCTGAACCCACCAGGTTGCGTAGCCGGGAGGCAGAGGCACACTGGGTGTCACGCTGCAATCGGTAGCGCAGATCAGGCTAGCGTCGTGCCACTCCTGGACAACAGGCACACCAGCTGCATTGTTGACCCACAGGTAGTAAGCGTCGGCGTCAGCGACGGCGTGCCATGCGTAGGTCGGTGTCGTTTGAATGCCCGTGCCGGAAGGGCCCAGGAGCGTGGGTGCCGCGGGAACGCTACCTACGGTGAACCCCAGTCCCGCGCTCCAAGGCCCGGTTCCAAACGCGTTCCGGGCCTGGATCCACCAAGTGAAGTAGCCACGTGACAGGCTCGTCGCGGGAGTCACGCTGCAGGTCGTCCCGTTGCAAACGGAGGATGCCGAGTACCAGCCCTGAAGGACGGGAGCGCCGGCTGAATTGTTGACCCACAGGTAGTAGTCGTCGGCTTCAAGTAGCGCGTTCCATGTGTAGGTTGGCGTCGCGCTGACTCCCATTCCGGTGGGCGCAATGAGCGCGACCGCAGTGGGCGGCCCGTCAGCCCGAAGCGCTGGGACCAGCAGGACGAGTAAGGCCATCAAAGACATACCGAGGCGTCGAATCATTTGAGCGAGTCTCGCAGCCTTAAGGCCGCCGAGGCGGCACGTTCCCGTCGTTGGAGCCGGCGTGGCATGACTCCACCAAGCGTCGTAGATCGATCGTTCAGGACAAGCGTCTCAGAAGTAGTCGGTATTTGTCCCTCTCGCGGGCTCTCCACGGCCGAACCGAGCCGAATCGGAATACGCAAATTCCGATTTTGGATTGATGCATAGGTACTTACGGCTCCTCTGATGAGAAGACGAACTCTGGAAGACCGATCGCTCAGTGAGTAAGGCAAAGCATCACCATTTGTTAGTTCAAACGGCGTCGATGACTTATCACGTCACAGACGGTCAACGCAAGTGCTACGTCTCCTTGGAGGCCACAACCGACGTTCCTAAGATCTGGCCCGAGCGGGGAGCTTCAGCTCACGGCGACCGGTGCGAGCGCGTCCGCCAGGTCGAGCAGCAGTCGTCCTCCGTCCCCGGACCAGGCGCTGCCGTGCATGCAGGCGAGCGTCTTCGGCTTGGTCGCGGCGAGCTTCTCGAGGAGCGCGTTCGTGCTGTTGGAATGCGCGTAGTAGTCCATCGCCGCGCGCATCGCCTCGCTCGGCCCCAGGATGTCGCCGGTGGTGAGGGGCGCGTGCTCGGCGCCGGGCTGGGTGAAGAGGTCGCCGCAAAAGAGCGTTCCCGCCGTCTCCTCGAACAGGTAGCCGCACTCCCAGCCGTGCGGCAGGTGGGGCGTATCGAACCAGCGGACGCGCCTCTGGCCGAGCGACAGGCTCTCGCCGTCCGCGAGCGCGCGGGCCGGCCGGTCCGCCAGGTCGTCGACCGAGACCATCTTCGCGACAGCACTGCAGACTGGCTGCGCCCGGGGCGCCGCGGCCAAAAGCTCGTTGAGCGAGCCGCACTCGTCGGCCTCGACGTGAGAGAAGGCGACGTGGCGCAGGCGCTCGATGGGCATCACCGCGGCGATCGCCTCCCGCACCATCGGGAACATCCCGCGTGGCCCGGTGTGGAACAGCAGCGGCTCGTCGTCCAGCAGCAGGTACTGGTTGAAGCTGAACCCGCCGGGCAGGATGCTGACCGGCGTGGCGATCCGATACACGCCGGCCGCCACCTCGTCGACCCGCGTGCCGCTCTCCGAATTGGTGATCATGGCTTCCTCCTGATCTTTACGTGGGAAGTGTCACGCGGAGGCCCACCGTGACACATCCGAGGCAGGAAAAAACGTGGGTGCTAAGCTCGGGCCGTGGCAGAGACTGGAGTCGAGAGCGCCGCGTCCGACCAGGAGCTCGCGTTCCGCGTGGCGGGAGGAAACGACTCGGCCGCCGAGGCGGAGCTCGTGCGCCGGCTGCTGCCCCGCGTGCGGCTCTACGGCCTGCGCCAGCTGCGGGACGCCTCGGCCGCGGACGACGTCGCCCAGGAGGTGCTGCTCTTGACGCTCGAGCGGCTGCGGGCGGGACGGGTTCGCCAGCCGGAACGACTCACGTCGTTCGTGTTCGGCGCCTGCCGGCTGCTGGTGCGGAACCTGCGCCGTGGGACGCGGCGGCGGGACGGGCTGCTCGTGCAGTTCGCGGGAGATCTCCGGCGTGAAGCCCAACCCGATCCGCTGCGGCTCGACCACGGCCGGCTGCGCGACTGCCTGGAGCGCCTCGCGGCGCGCGAGCGCAGCGTGCTCGTCCTGACCTTCTACGCCGAGCAGCCCTCGGGCGAGATCGCCGGGCGGCTCGGCCTCAGCCCCGAGAACGTGCGCACCGTCCGCCACCGCGCTTTCGTCCGCCTGAGGGACTGCGTGACGGGAGGCGCGGCATGAGCGACTGCCTGCGGCCCGTCTCGGACGAGACGCTCCTCGAATGGTGGACCGGCGAGCTCGCGGCCCCGGAGCGGCGCCGCATCGACCAGCACCTGCTCGCGTGCGCCCATTGCTCGGCTCGAGCGGCCCAGCTCGCGGGCCTGGCTCACGGCGTCCGGAGCCTGGTCAACGCCGAGCCGCCGATGGTGCTGCCGCCTTTGGCTGTCGAGAAGCTGAGGCACGAGGGCCGGCGCGTTCGCGAGTACCGGATCGCCCCAGGTGGGGGGGTCCAATGCACCGTGGGACCCGACGACGACGTGGTGGTCGCGCGGCTCGCGGTCGACCTCGAAGGCGTGTCGCGGCTCGACGTCGCGATGCGGATTGGCGACGGCCCGGAGCACCGCCTCTCCGAGATCCCGTTCGATCGCGCCGCGAGCGAGGTCGTGCTGTCGCCGCCCCCCGACGTCCGGGCGCTGCCGGCTCACGTCGCGACGGTGCGCCTGCTGGCGATCGACCCGGCCGGCGAGCGCCTCCTCGGCGAATACCGGCTCAACCACTCGCCCTGGGGACCGGACCGCAGGGCTAGCTGACTGATGGGAACAAGGGAACTGGTCGGCAAAAAAAAGGGGGTTGGTTTCCCAACCCCCTCTACGACTCTCACCTGACTTTCGCGAGTCTTTCGCCTCACGTCGCCCAGGATAGAGTGTTGCCTAGCACTGTGAATACTAGGACCCTATTGCCAGGGTGGCAAGGGGTGCTGACATGAAAGTTTTGTTGGGCCCCGGCGAGACTTGAACTCGCGACCTGTTGTTCGCTAGGCAACTGCTCTATCCATCTGAGCTACGGGGCCACAAAAACTCAACTACACCCGCTCGTGGACCCGCAATTGGCGCAGCGGTAGCAGGAGCCGTTCCGGGTCATGATGCTGCCGCAGTAGTGGCAGGGCGGCGCGTCCGTCTGCGCGCGCATCGAGGCTCCGTGCGAAGCCGGCTCGGCCGCGCGGTCGGTCTGTTCGGCCTTCCCCACCACCGCGCCCACCGGACCGGCGTGCGGCTTGAGCGAGGCCTCGGTCGTCTGGACGCCCACCGCCTGCTGGTGCTCCGCCGACAGGAACTTCGAGGCCAGCCAGCGGAAGATGTAGTCGGTGATGCTCTTGGCGTAGGGGATCTCGGAGTTCTTGGTGAAGCCCGAGGGCTCGAAGCGCACGTGCGAGAACTTCTCGACGAGCGCCTCGAGCGGCACCCCGTACTGCAGCGCCATCGAGATCGACGTGGCGAAGGCGTCCATCAGGCCCGAGATCGTCGAGCCCTCCTTGGCCATCACCAGGAAGATCTCGCCGGGCTTGCCGTCCTCGTACATCCCGACCGTGATGTAGCCCTCGTGGCCCGCGATCGAGAACTTGTGCGTGATCGCGTGGCGCTCGTCGGGCAGCTTGCGCCGCGCCGGCCGCGGCACCGAAGCGGTCTCGGCGGGAGCGGCCGCCTGGCTCGCTTGCGTGGTTCCCTTCGCCTCCTCCTTCGAGGTCGAGAGCGGCTGGCTGCGCTTGCAGCCGTCGCGGTAGACCGCGATCGCCTTGAGCCCCAGCCGCCAGCCCTCGGTGTAGGCCTGCTGGATGTCCTCGGGCGACGCGTCGGTCGGCATGTTGACGGTCTTCGAGATCGCGCCCGAAAGGAACGGCTGCACCGCCGCCATCATCTTGATGTGGCCCATCCAATGGATCGAGCGCTTGCCGTCGCGCGCCGGGAAGGCGCAGTCGAAGATCGGCAGGTGCGCGTCCTTGAGGTGCGGCGCGCCCTCGATCATCTCCTTCTGGTCGATGTAGCGGACGATCTCCTCGACCTGCAGCGGGCTGTAGCCGAGCTTCTTCAGCACCTGCGGCACCGACTGGTTGACGATCTTCATCATCCCGCCGCCGACGAGCTTCTTGTACTTGACGAGCGCGATGTCGGGCTCGATGCCGGTGGTGTCGCAGTCCATCATGAAGCCGATCGTGCCGGTCGGCGCGAGCACCGTCACCTGGCTGTTGCGATAGCCGTGCTGCGCGCCGAGCGCGTAGGCCTCGTCCCACACGTCGAGCGACGCCTGCAGCAGCGGCTTCGGCACGAGCTCGCCGTCGATCATGTGCGCGTGCTTCCTGTGCTTGTCGATCACGCGCAGCATCGGCTCGGCGTTCTTCGCGTAGCCGGCGAACGGCCCCATCGCCGAGGCGACGCGCGCCGACTGCGCGTAGGCCTCGCCGTGCATGAGCGCCGTCACCGCCGCCGCGTAGGCGCGGCCCGCGTCCGAGTCGTAGGGCAGCCCGCGGTCCATCAGCAGCACGCCGAGGTTCGCGTAGCCGAGGCCGAGCGGCCGGTAGTCGTGGCTGTTGCGGTCGATCGCCGGCGTCGGGTAGCTCGAGTTGTCGACCAGGATCTCCTGCGCCGTGATCGTGGTGCGGCAGGCCGCGCGGAAGTCCTCGACGTCGAACTCGCCGTCCGCCCCGACGAACTTCATCAGGTTGAGGCTCGCGAGGTTGCAGGCCGTGTCGTCGAGGAACATGTACTCGCTGCACGGGTTCGAGCCGTTGATGCGCGCCGTGTTCGGGCAGGTGTGCCAGTCGTTGACGGTCGTGTCGTACTGGATGCCCGGGTCGCCGCACTGCCAGGCCGCCTGCGCCATCTGCGCCATCAGGTCGCGGGCGCGGAAGCTCTCGCACGGCTCGCCGGTCAGCACGTAGCGCGTCGTCCAGTCCTTGTCCTCGACCACCGCGCGCATGAACTCGTCGGTGACGCGCACCGAATGGTTGGCGTTCTGGAAGAAGACCGAGTCGTAGGCGCCGCCGCGCACGTTGAAGGCGCCGTCGTAGCCGGCCTCGATCAGCGCCCAGGCCTTCTTCTCTTCGTCGGCCTTGCTGTGGATGAACTCGACCACGTCCGGGTGGTCGGTGTTGAGGATCACCATCTTCGCCGCGCGCCGCGTCTTGCCGCCGCTCTTGATCACGCCGGCGAAGGCGTCGTAGCCGCGCATGAACGAGACCGGACCCGAGGCCGTGCCGCCGCCCGCGAGGCGCTCCTTCGAGGAGCGGATCGAGCTCAGGTTCGAACCCGTGCCCGAGCCGAACTTGAACAGCATGCCCTCGGTGCGCGCGAGGCCGAGGATCGAGTCCATCGTGTCCTGCACCGAGTTGATGAAGCAGGCCGAGGACTGCGGGTGCTTCTCGATCCCGACGTTGAACCAGACCGGGCTGTTGAAGGCCGCCTTCTGCTGCACCAGCAGGTGCGTGAGCTCGTCCGCGAACGCGTCGAGGTCCTCGGGCGTCGCGAAGTAGCCCTGCGCCTCGGCCCACGCGCGGATCGTGTCGACCACGCGCGCGATCAGGCCGCGCACGCTCGTCTCGCGGTCGGGCGAGCCGAGCTGCCCGCGGAAGTACTTCGACGCGACGATGTTGGTCGCCGTCTGGCTCCAGCTCGTCGGGACCTCGATGCCGTGCTGCTCGAAGACCGGCTGCCCCTTCTCGTCGTTGATCACCGCGGAGCGGCGCTCCCAGACCACCTCGTCGAAGGGGTGTCGGCCCGCTGTCGTGAAGTGGCGCCGGAAAGTCAGGCCCGTGCGTTTTTCAGACGGCTGGGGCGCGCGGGACTCGGCTCTCTGCTTCTCCACGGGATGGGTCGACATCAGTGCTACCTCACTTCCAGACAGGAGGAACGGATTCAGGGATGACACTCTCCAGGGAGCCGGTGTTTCGTCCCACCCGCCGCCCGGCGCGCTCGTTTGTCAGGCCGCTACAGCGCCGGCGATTTTGCGGGACCGCAAACACAGTGTCAAGGAAAAAGCACAACCTGTTGGGCCCTCGACAATGATAGCACCATTATATTGGCATTCAGCGAGTTACGAGCGAACGCCTCGAGCGTTCCCGCAGAGATCAGGGCCTTTCAGCGCCTGTATCCGGAGAATCACAGATGGAATATTAGTGTTTCTTCTAGGGTGGTTAGGCTACGCCTTCTAACAACGACCTTCACCGCCATTAGCTCAACTAATGACGGAATTTACAAAAACGACGCCTCTCTCGGAGGTCCGCAAACGCTGGTTTGAGCACCA
>Ga0335076_10006660_pt1 | contig 11658 bp, 10 predicted proteins | sample Lox_Sample_25_FD_206717 | JGI IMG/M metagenome (GOLD analysis project Ga0335076, IMG submission 206717) | Soil microbial communities from Loxahatchee National Wildlife Refuge, Florida, United States - Lox_Sample_2.5 | ecosystem: Environmental > Terrestrial > Soil > Wetlands | place: USA... | reverse complement strand
CCACGACGTCTGCTTCATCGCCGACGGCGACACCAAGGGCTTCCTGGCCAGGCACCTGGGCCAGGCCCCGGGCCAGATCGTCGACGCCGCCGGCGCCGTCCTCGGCGAGCACGACGGCGCCTACGCCTTCACCGTGGGCCAGCGCCGCGGCCTGCGGGTCGGCACGCCGGCCGGTGACGGCAAGCCCCGCTACGTGCTCGACATCGAGCCGGTGACCAGGACGGTGACGGTGGGACCCGCCGAGGGCCTCGACGTCACCGAGATCACCGCAACCCGCCCCGTCTGGACCGGCTGTGCCCCGCCGGCCGAGGCCCGCGACTGCCTCGCCCAGCTACGCGCCCACGGCGAGGTGCACTCCGGCACGGCCTGGCTGGACGGCGACGCGGTACGCATCCGCCTGGACCGCCCGGCGCGCGGCGTGGCCAAGGGCCAGGCCGCCGTCCTCTACGACGGCGACACCGTCCTCGGCAGCGCCACCATCAGCGGTACCTTGACGATAGCAACCGCCGGCTTGCGCTGACTCCCGGCTTCAGCCCCCGTCGCCAGATCCCGGTCCCGGGACGCTGCCCGGGACAGCTCCGACACTGATGGTGAACTGGTTACGGTCGGCCGGGAACACTGTGATGGTCAGCCGCATCGGTGAACAGTTCTCGTCGTAGGCGGTCCGGAATACCTCGAACACCGGGACCCTGGCGTCAGCGGGCAGCTTGAAGAAGTCGGCTTCCGCGGCGTTCGGCGTGCGGACAGTGATCCAGTCGCGGTAGCCGACCTGGCGGATGCGCAGCGTGTCGGCCAGGTACCGCACCGTCCCCTCCCCGATGTCCCGGGGGCTCCAGAGCCGCTCCGCTCCGCGGTCGGCGAGATGCATCGGGTAATAGGACGTCTGCATGGACCAGGGAGTGCCGTCGATGAAGCGCCGCTGGTGCCGGCCGATGACCTCGCTGTGCGCGGCGATCCGCAGGATAGCGGCGATCTTCTCGGAGGCTTGCTGGATCTCGACCTGAACCGGGCTACAGGTCGGAGTCCTGTTCCTGTCGGCAATTTCCGACAGGTAGCTGGCCCCCTCATCCCCGCCCCGCCCAGAGGTCGGGTCTCCGGATAGTTCGGTGACGAAAGGGTCGATCTTCCTGACCACGAAGGTGCCCTGTCCAGGCCGCGTCTCCACGAGGCGCAGCGTGGTAAGCCATTTGATCGCGTCCCGGATCGTGTTGCGTGACGCGTTGTACCTCTCCCGCAGGACCAGTTCTGTCGGCAGTTGCTGGTCGGGGGCGTACTCCCCCGACTCGATCCGGTGGCGCAGATCCTCGGCGATCTGCCGGTACATCGGATTAGCCACAAGTCCTCCGTTAGCTATCCGGGAATCGTTCCGTGAAAAACTTCTCGCGGCCCGTCCCTGGCCATGTCACGGTGCGCTCGAAGAGCGCCTGCGAGGGATAATCGGCGAGCTCTCGCGGATCCCGGGCCGGCTGGCGGGCAAATCCTTGCCGCTCGTAGTAAGCGTGGAGCCCGGTATTGGTGGTCCAGACGTCGATCCGGATCACTGCGGCATGGTGGTCTCTTCTCGCCACGTCGGCGGCCCAGTCGAGGAGCGCAGTGCCGAGCCCGAGACCCGCGTAACGTCTCCTGACGACGACGCGCCTGAGGTAAAGCGCCGGTTCCGCGCGCTTGTGCGCCGGCCAGACGGGCTGCTCGTTCAGGTCCAGCGGCTCTGCGGTGTCCACGGTGATGGTCGCCGCCGCGACGGCGCCGTCCCAGACGAGCCAGGTCTTGCCTTTTAGCAGGTCATTCAGTATGCGCTCGATATGCCCGGCCTGGTCGGGCCACGGCTTCGCCCACTGGTCGGTGTCCTTGGTCTCGCGCAGCCACTGGGCGGCTTCCTGGACAAGCTCGCGTACCTTGTCCAGATCGCCCGGCCTGGCCCGGCGGAGGACCAACGGGACTTCGGTCATCGTGACCTGCCGGTGCTCGGGTAACCAGGTCTGCGCGTCGGTGAAGGTCGGCAGGCCGGGCCTGGCGCCGGCCAGCGCTGCCAGGCACGGTCTGCCGCCCTCACTACCGGCCCGGCACCGCGCAGCGCCAGGGGTCGTAGTGCTCGTAACGATACTCATTGGAAGGACGTGCGTGCAGCTTCGCCATCGCGCTCTCCTCCCTTCCTCGTCGCAGTGGATGAATTGTTCGTTTCCTGCGTGAGGGCCCGTCAGGTGCCCTCTTCCGCGATGCGTCGGCCGCATCGCGGAGCTAGTGGTGATCACGGGTCACCGGCCGCCCGCAACGCCGGCTGGCCGGGGGACTCCGTGAACTGAGGTGCGGCCGGACTGACGATCCCGGCGATGGGCTTCTGGAAGAGCGCGCCCGATGGGTAGTCAGGATCTGGGCAGAAGCCGCACGGCTCGAACCCGGTCTCCAGGTAGTACTCGTGCAACGCCGTGTTGGTCGTCCATACGTCGATCCTGATCCACCGGGCGCCGTAGTCGCGGCTGGCGCGCAGTCCTGCCCAGTTGATCAGCTCGGCTCCGAGCCCGCGTTTCTTGTAGTCCTTCGCGGTGATCAGCCGGTGCACGTAGACCGCGGGCTCGCTCAGGCGGCACGTGCAGGCCGGCTCCGACCAGACCGCGGGGTCGTGGCTGGTCGTGATAGAGACGGTGGCCGCCGGGATGTCACCGTCCCAGACGATCCACGTTTCCCCTCTTCCCAGGCCCTGGCGGACTCTCGTGTCGCGTGCCGTCTCATCGGGCCAGGCCGACTGCCACTGATCGGTGCCCTTGGTGGCCAGCCATGCGGTGGCTTCGTCGGCCAGCTTGCCGACGTCCGGGAGGTTGTCGACGGTGGCCAGGGCGATCCGCATCGGGGGCGTGCGCTCCGTCCCGGGCGAGCCCGGAGCAGATGAGTTCACTGTGGGTCCTCTTCTAACCCGGAGTTGTTCGGTGGTCATCAGCCGGCCGCTAAGGCGCCCTGCTCGTCGGAGGCGGGGACGCTGTCGGTCTCCGGCACCTCTCCCACGTTCACGATGAACTGGTTCCGGTCGGTGGGATACAACGTCACGGTGAGCCGCATCGGTATGCCGTTCTGATCGAACGCCGTCCGGCGGATCTCATACAGGCCGACCCGGCCGTCCTGGGGCACGTTGAAGAACGTCGCCTCCGCCCCGTCCGGCGCGCGGACGGTGATCCAGTCCCGGTATCCGACCTGCTGTAGGTCGAGGCAGGTCGCGAGGTACCGTACGGTGCCCTCCTCGATGTTCTCTGCCAGGATGAGCCGCCGAGCGCCCCTGTTCACGAGCTCCATCGGGTAAGAGGATGTCTCGAGTGACCAGGGGGTCCCGTCGATGTAGCGCTTCTGGTGCCGGCTGACCACCGGGGTTCCTTCGGCCACCTGCAGCTGGCTGGCGATCAGGCCCGAAGCCTTCAGGATCTCCACCTGAGGCTCGGTCTTGTCGGATGTCCTGAGCCTCCTGGCGACCTCGGCTCGGTACGTCTCGCCTTCTCCCGGTCCGAGCAGGAGCCTGGAGTCTTCTTCCGGCTCCCGCTTGGGATCAGGGGTCAGCGTGCTGACGAACGGGTCGATCTTCCGCACGACGAAGGTGCCCTGACCCGGCCGGGTCTCGACCAGGCCCAGCGTGGTGAGCCACTTGATCGCGTCCCGGACCGTGTTGCGCGAGGCGCCGTAGTGATCCCGTAGTTCAAGCTCGGTCCGTAGCTGCTGACCGGGGTGCAGTGCCCCGCTCTCGATCTGCTCGCGCAGATTTTCGGCGATCTGCCGGTACATAGGGCTCGCCATGACTCTCCTCAGCGCCTGCGCATCCCGGATGATGAGTGTCATCCCGGCCATCCATGCCGTGCAGTAGCTGGCATATCCCATCTCGGCTGGTTTGTACCCCGCCCTGTGACGGTCACACGGCCTGTCATCCCGCATGTTGGGATGACAGGGACGATACTAGCAATCAGGCTGTCTGGTTGTGCCAGGCTCTGCCGATCATCCCAGATCGTGGGACTGATTAGACCTACCCGGATGTATCCGGGGGCTTGGTCATGGCGCGATCCGGGGCACATGCGCGGGTTGACCTCGCATCGCTCAATCGTACCAGCCATCCCAACCAGTCTGACTATCAGAATATATGGAACAACTTGGGTTTGACCGGGCATCGCCGGGGTAGCAGTAGGACAGGTACCAAACGTTGGTATGACTGGGATAGCAGGGTAGAGCCTAGCAGGTCAGATGTTTGGTATCAGACAAATATGCCATACCGTGTCAGCCTGCGATTCATACACCAGGCGAACGGGATGGCCCACCCGGCGGCCCGGCTGCGGGCCCGCCAGTCCCGCCCGGGAGCCGCATCCGGGCCAGAAAGGTAAGACCCGGGGTGCCCAGGCACTGCCGGCAGGTTGTGTGGGGAGGCTCTCATGAATGGCAGCGCAGCATCGGTCGCGTACTTGATCCTGGCGGTCTTTCTCGGCGGTGTCGCGATTGGCGTGGTCGCGATGGTGGCGGTGGCGGTGCGACGGGAGGACAGGCTGTACTCCCTGTCCGGCGCGGCGCCCGGGGCGGCGGCGCGGGGGGCGAGATGGCTGACCGGCTTCGGCGGGACGGGGGTCCACACCCGGCCGCGCGACTGGACGTAGCCATGAACGACTCCGTCGTCGCCATCGTGAGCGCCTTTTTCGTCATCGGCATCGCGGTCGGGATCATCACCGTCGTCGCCATCTCGGTTCTCCGGGCCGACCGGCTGGGGGCCCAGCACGAGCAGGACGAGGCGCCAGATCCTGGCCGGGACGACGTCGGCGACCGCCCGTGCTGGCCGGGGGACGTCGATAGCCATTTCGGCGGCAGGTAATCCGGACCAAAGGGGAAGGCTATCCCGCGCCCCGAGCTGGGGGGCCGGGGCGCGGGATAGCGCCGGGCGACGCTGATCGCGCCTTTGTCACCAGGCGGTCCTAAGCTCGACATGTGCGTGATGACCATGACGAGCCGGGCTTCCCGTGGCCGGCCGGGAGCGCCACCGGGATCGGCTCGATGCCCGGGACCAATCCGGCCGAGGCGATGCGCGTCATCGCCGGGGAACTTCCCGATTTCCCTTACCTGCCTGAGCTGCCGGACCGCGGTCCGGGCGCGGACCTGACCGGCCGGACCGCGGGGCTGCTGGTCGACATCCCCGTCGAGGTCACCCCGCGCGGCTGGCGCCTGGCCGAGCGGCCGGGCCGGGACCTGGCGCGGGCCAGGTCGATGCTCTCCTCCGACCTGGACGTCCTGGGGGAGGCGCTCGACGGCTACCGCGGGCCGGTCAAGACCCAGCTGTGCGGCCCGTGGACGCTGGCCGCCACCCTGGAGCTGCCGCGCACGCTGAACGTGGCCATCGCCGATCCCGGCGCGGTGGCCGACCTGACCGCCTCGCTGGCCGAGGGCGCGGCCGCCCACATAGCCGAGCTGGCCAAGCGGCTCCCCGGCGCCCGGTTCGTGGTCCAGTTCGACGAGCCCGCCCTGTCCGCCGTGGCGGGCGGCGAGGTGCCAACCGCGAGCGGCCTGTCCCGGCTCGCGCCGGTCGAGGCCGAGGTGCTCCGGGAGCGGCTGGCGCAGGTGATCGCGGCCACCGGCTGTTACACGGTGGTGCACAGCTGCTCGACGGCGGTTCCGTTCGGCCTTATCAGAACAGCCGGGGCGCACGCGCTGTCCTTCGACCTCAGCCAGCTACGGCGGGGGGAAGAGGACGAGGTGGCCGAGGCCGCGGAGGCGGGCCTGGGCCTGCTGGCCGGCGTGGTCCCGGCCGCGCCCGGCCCGGCTCCGGAGGCGGCCGCCCCCCCGGTCGCGGGCCCCGCCGGCCCGGGTGACGGCAGCGCCGAGGCCCGTCAGAGCGCCGAACGGGTCATCCGGCTGTGGCGGCGGCTGGGGCTCCCGCTGGCGACGGGCCCGGAGCAGGCAGTGATCACGCCGGCCTGCGGGCTGGCCGGCGCGTCCCCGGCCCAGGCGCGCGCCGCGTTGACCCGGTGCCGTGAGGCGGGCAGCATGCTGGCTGAGCTGATCGAAGAGACAGGGGGCGAGTCCTAGGTGAGCGAGCACGAGGCGGGCGCGGAGGTCCAGGAGGCCCCCGCGGAGGCCAGGCGGCGGCACGCCGGCCTCAGCCTGGAGATCACCGAGGCCGATCACCGCTACTACGTCCTCGATTCGCCGACCATCTCCGACATCGACTACGACACCAAGATGCGCGAGCTGCGCGCGCTCGAGGAGCAGTACCCGGACCTGCGCACGCCGGACTCGCCGACGCAGACGGTGCACGGGACGGTATCCACGCTGTTCACCCCGGTGGAGCACCTGGAGCGGCTGCTCAGCCTGGACAACGTGTTCTCCGACGAGGACCTGGGCGGCTGGGCGGACCGGGTGACGCGGCTCGGCGGCACCGGGCCGTTCCTGTGCGAGCTGAAGATCGACGGGCTGGCGATCGACCTCATCTACCGGGACGGCGCGCTGGTCAAGGCGGCCACCCGGGGGGACGGGCGCACCGGCGAGGACGTCACGCCGAACATCCGGACCATCTCCTCGATCCCGGGCCGGCTGACCGGCTCCGGCTATCCCGCGGTGCTCGAGGTGCGCGGCGAGGTGTTCATGCCGGTCGAGGCGTTCGGGAAGCTGAACGAGTCGCTGCTCGACGCGGGCAAGGCGGCGTTCGCCAACCCGCGGAACTCGGCCGCCGGGTCGCTGCGGCAGAAGGACCCGCGGGTGACCGCCTCCCGGGCGCTCGACGCGATCATCCACGGCATCGGCCGGGTCGAGGGCTCGGCGGAAGATAACGGCATCAGTGGCCCCGCCGGCGAAGCCGGCATCAGTGGCACTGCCGCCGGTCCTGGCGAGGAAGGCGACCTGGAGGGTGCCCCCGACACCCAGTCCGGCTGGTACGAGCGGCTGCGCGGCTGGGGACTGCCGGTCAGCGACCGGTACCGGGTCGTGCCCGACATGACCGGGGTCCGCGCGTACATCGAGCACTACGCCGAGCACCGGCACGATCCCGAGAGCCCGCGGTACGAGATCGACGGCGTGGTGGTGAAGCTGGACCAGATCGCGCTGCAGCGCCAGCTCGGCTCGACCAGCCGGGCACCGCGGTGGGCCATCGCCTACAAGTACCCGCCGGAGGAGGTCACCACCCGGCTGCTCGACATCCAGGTGAACGTCGGGCGCACCGGCCGGGTCACCCCGTTCGCCGTGATGGAGCCGGTCAAGGTCAGCGGGTCGACGGTGGACCGGGCCACCTTGCACAACGCGGACGAGATCAAGCGCAAGGGTGTGCTCATCGGCGACATGGTGATCCTGCGCAAGGCCGGCGACGTGATCCCCGAAGTCCTCGGGCCGGTCGCCGACCTGCGAAAAGGCGACGAGCGCGAGTTCGGGTTCCCCGTCGTGTGCCCGTCTTGCGGCACCGCCCTGGCCAAGGAAGACGACGAGGTCGACTGGCGCTGCCCGAATGCGCGGTCCTGCCCGGCCCAGCTGCGCGAGCGGCTGTTCCACCTGGCCGGGCGCGGCGCCTTCGACATCGAGGTGCTCGGCTGGGAGGCGGTCGCCGCGCTGCTCGACTGCGGGCTGGTCGCCGATGAGGGCGACGTGTTCGCGCTCACCGCCGAGCGGCTCGAGACCTGCCCGTTCTTCATGGTCAAGCAGGGCACGCTGAGCGCCAACGCCACCCGGCTGCTGGCCAACCTGGAGCAGGCGCGGACCCGGCCGCTGTGGCGGATCCTGGTGGCGCTGTCCATCCGGCACGTCGGGCCGACGGCGGCGCGGGCGCTGGCGGCCGAATTCGGCTCGGTACAGGCCATCGAGGAAGCCAGCGTGGACGCGCTGGCCGCGGTGGACGGGGTCGGGCCGACGATCGCGGAGTCGCTGCGCGAATGGTTCGCCGTCGACTGGCATCAGGCGATCATTGCCAAGTGGCGGGACGCCGGGGTGCGGCTGGCGGACCCGGACTGGGACCCGAACCGCGCCGCGGCCCGCCTGCTGGCCGGCGTGTCCGTGGTCGTCACCGGCACGCTGGCCGGGATGAGCCGGGACGAGGCCGGCGAGGCGGTCCGGCAGGCCGGCGGCAAGGTGACCTCCTCGGTGTCCAAGAAGACCAATTTCGTGGTGGCGGGGGAGAACGCCGGCTCCAAGTACGACAAGGCGGTCGAACTCGGCGTGCCCGTCCTGGACGAGGCCGCCTTCGGGATCCTGCTCACCCAGGGCCCCGACGCGGTCCGCCCGGCACCGGAGGCCAGCACCTAAGCGTGGTTCACAGCTGGATGACCGGCACCGGCCGGAGGCCGCGTTGAGGTCGCTCGCCGACCTGATCGCGCCGGCCCGGCTCGGTCACAGCTTCCGCTGGCTGCTGGCCTCGTCGTGGGTGACCAACCTCGGCGACGGGATCACCCTGGCCGCCGGGCCCCTGCTGGTGACCTCCCAGACCCGCAACCCGCTGGTCGTGGCGATGGCGACGCTGTTGCAGCGGCTGCCCTGGCTGATGTTCGGCCTGTACGCCGGCGTGGTGGCGGACCGGGTCAGCCGGCGGCTCATCGTCATCACCACGGGGCTGGCCCGGGCGGCGATCCTGCTGCTGCTGATCGCCTCGATTCTCACCCGCCGTGTCGACACCGCGGTGGTCCTGGTGGCCCTGTTCCTGTTCGGCGTGTGCGAGACCTTCGGCGAGACCACGACGACCACGCTGCTGCCGATGCTGGTGGATAAGCGCGACCTGGGCATCGCGAACTCGCGCGCGTACACCGGGCTGATCGTGTGGAATCAGCTGGCTGGCCCGCCCATCGGCGCCGTGCTGTTCGCGGCCGGGATGGCGCTGCCGTTCGTCAGCGAGACCGTGTGCGTGCTGGCGGGCGTGCTGCTGATCACGCGGGTGCGGCTGCCGCCCCGGACCCGGCAGGCGCGGCCCGGGCGGGTGCGCGAGGACATCCGTGAGGGCTGGCGCTGGCTGTGGGCGCACCCGGCGGTCCGCACGCTGGCCATCACGATCTTCACCTTCAACGTCACGTTCGGCGCCGCATGGTCGGTACTCGTCCTGTACGCGCGGCTGCGGCTGGGCATGAACGAACTCGGTTTCGGGCTGATCACCACCGCGATGGCGGTGGGGGGCCTGATAGGCACCGCGTCTTACGGCTGGCTGGAACGGCACGTCCCGCTGGGCGTCATCATGCGCGGCGGGCTGATCATCGAGACGCTGACCCACCTGGCGCTCGCGCTGACCCGCACGGCCTGGTTCGCGCTGATCGTATTCGTGATCTTCGGCGCGCACGCTTCGGTCTGGGGCACGACCTCCACCAGCGTGCGGCAGCGCGCCGTGCCGGCCGAGTTCCAGGGCCGCGTGGCCAGCGTCTACCTCACCGGCGTCATCGGCGGCATCGTGATCGGCTCCGCGCTCGGCGGCCTGGTCGCGTCGGTGTGGGGCGTCACCGCCCCGTTCTGGTTCGCCTTCGTCGGCTCGGCGATCATCCTCGCGTTCATCTGGCGCTCGCTGCTGCAGATCGCGCACGACGACGAAACCATCCGCGCCGACGTCCCCGCCGCCCAGGCGTGATCCCGGCGGGCCCGCCTTGGTGTTCCCCGGGGTCCCCGGCGGGTTCACCCCGCCCGGGAACAGGCGGGACCGGGTCATGCTGCCGTCGGCCCTCATCCCGGATCCCGGTCGGCACGGCGAGGTCGAAGGGCCGGGCCGTGAGGCCCCGGTCGCCCCGGCTGCCTCTGGCGTTACAGGGCCGGTACCGCTGGCACGGCTAGGCGCTCCACGGGAATTTGTATGGTTGTGGCAGCCTGCACCATAGAGTGTGCAGGTTGTAACAACCATACGTAAGCGATGGCGCCTCTCCGCTCCCGCTGAGGGGCTTGTGAGGTGGGAGTGACCAGCGGTGCGCTGGATCCTCGTCCAGCCAGGCCTGGATGTCTCCATGTCCGGAAGAACCGTGACGATGTCATCGTCGCGGTTACCTGGGCGCCTGGCTGGTGACCGGGTGACGGGTGAGGCTGACGGCGGAGGACGGGCGCCGCGGGCCCGGCTGTCGGCCGTCGCTGCTCACGCATCCACGGACCGGGACACCAGGGGGCCGGGCTCAGGTCTCGCGGCTGGTTTCGGCCAGGCGGCGGCTCAGGTAGCGGCGTTCCGCGTCGGTGCCGGCCAGTTCCAGCGCCTCAGCGTAGGCGAGAGACGCCTCCGGCAGGCGGCCGAGGCGGCGCAGGAAGTCGGCCCGGGTCGCCGGGAGCAGGTGGTAGCCGGCCAGCCGACCCGACGCCTCGAGCGCCGAGACCAGTTCCAGGCCGGCGGCCGGCCCGCGGGCCATGCCCACCGCGACCGCATGGTTCAGTGCCACCACCGGCGTCGGCGCAAACTCGTAGAGCCGCTCGTACAGCAAGGCGATCTGCGCCCAGTCGGTCAGCTCGGCCCGGGAAGCGGTCGCGTGGCAGGCCGCGATGGCCGCCTGCACCTGGTACGGACCCGGCTGCCCGAGGGCCAGCGCCGCGTCCAGGACCGACACGCCCTCGCCGATCGAGGCCGCGTCCCACAAAGACCGGTCCTGGTCCTCCAGCGTCACCAGATCCCCGGCCGGATCCAGCCGCGCGGAACGCCGCGCGTCGTGCAGCAGCATCAGCGCCAGCAGCCCTCCCGTCTCGGGCTCGGACGGCAGCAGCCGGGCCAGCACCCGGCCCAGCCGGATCGCCTCCGCCGACAACCCCTGCCGGACCAGGTCCGCCCCGGCCGAGGCCGAATACCCCTCGTTGAACAGCAGGTACAGCACGCCAAGCACGCCGGGCACCCGCTCCGGCAGCAGGTGCGCGGGCGGCACCCGGTACGGAATCCCGGCCGCAGCGATCTTCTGCTTGGCCCGCACGAGCCGCTTGGCCATCGTCGGCTCGCTCGCCAGGAACGCCCGGGCGATCTCCGCCGTGGTCAGCCCGGCCAGCGTGCGCAGCGTCAGCGCCACCCGGGCCTCCAGCGCCAGCGCCGGGTGGCAGCAGGTGAACATCAGCCGCAGCCGGTCGTCGGGCACCCCGCTGTGGTCGGTCTCCACCGTGACCGGGCCCTCAGGCTCGGGCGGCGTCATGGCCGCGACCTCCCGCAGCTTGGCCGCCCCCACCGCCCGCCGCCGCAGCACGTCGATGGCCCGGTTGCGGGCGGCCGTGGTCAGCCACGCCCCCGGCCGCCCAGGCACCCCGTCCGACGGCCACCGCTGCAGCGCCATCGCGAACGCGTCCTGCGCGCACTCCTCCGCCAGGTCCCAGTCGCCCGTGGTCCGGATCAGCGTCGCGACGACCCGGCCCCACTCCTCCCGGAACGCCGCGTCCACCGCATTTTTTACTGTTCGCTCGCCGCCGGCCGCCCTTGAGGCACTGTCTTCCCTCGTCACTCGTCGCAAGCTCCTCGTTCCTGGGGTGGGTCCGTGGGGGCAAACGGAGTCCAGACAGCGCCGGCGGCCTTTGGCTCGCTCACCGGCCACAGCATCATTGACGACCGGCGCCGCCGGGAATCACCGCACCCGCCCTTAATGCTTACAGCCTGCCGCCGAAACGCCCCTAGGATGACGTGCATGCCCATTACCCGTGACGAGGTCGCGCACCTGGCGCGGCTGTCCAGGATCGCGCTCAGCGACGCCGAACTCGACCATCTGGCGCCCCAGCTGGATCAGATCATCACGGCCGTCGCGC
>Ga0335076_10006659_pt1 | contig 11658 bp, 15 predicted proteins | sample Lox_Sample_25_FD_206717 | JGI IMG/M metagenome (GOLD analysis project Ga0335076, IMG submission 206717) | Soil microbial communities from Loxahatchee National Wildlife Refuge, Florida, United States - Lox_Sample_2.5 | ecosystem: Environmental > Terrestrial > Soil > Wetlands | place: USA... | reverse complement strand
AGATGGCGCTGGCGCGCTCGCGCTTCAAGGCGATGAAGCTCGGGGAGATCACGCTGCGCACGGGGCCCCAGGATAACGAGATCGACATGCTCGAGCGGGAGTACTACCGGTGGGCGCAGCGGCTCGCGGACGTGCTCGCGGTGCCGCTGAACATCTACTCGGAACGATTCAGGTATGGCGCGGCGATGGGCGGGCCGCGGCCGCTCAACGTTCCCGTCCGCCATTGACCTGTGGCATAATCCGGCCATGAAAACCCTCATGGCCGTCATCGCCCTCCTGGGCGCATGCTCCCCAGCGTCCGAGAACGACGGGCCCGTCAACCAGATCCAGCAGGCCCTCTCGTCGTACACGACCCCGTACCGATACGTTGGGATCGACTTCTACGTCACGCTGGTCACCGGGTGCTCTGCCGTCGGTGGCGGTACCTGCGCCACGGTCGGCGACGCCTACGTGATCTGGCGGAACCGCTCCACGAACGATTGCACGCTCAATCACATCGGCCCGAGCCCGCTCGGCACGGACGTCCAGATCACCACCTGGCCATCGGGCTACTCCTACGGCATGGTCCTCGCCGCCAGCGAGAGTGGCAGCATCAGCTGCAACGGGATCAACCCTGGCAGCCTGACGATCGCCGCGCTCGACCAGGGGGGCTCGCTGGACGGCAGCGGGCGCCTCATCCCGGGCACGGGCCATGTCATCAACGTGCAGGGAACCGGCGGCCCCGACCTCATCGACTGCTCCGGGTGGCGTGGGACGGTGAACTGCGACGGCGGCTCGGGCGGGCCCGACAGCGTCTGGAACTGGGGGGCTCCTGACCACGAGGTGAACTACACCGGCTACCACGCCAGCAACTCCTTCTGGAAGTACAACAACAGCGACTCCGGCGCCCGGGACACGGTCCAACTCGGCTACGGGAACGACTGCGTGTCCGTGCCCTACGGCGACGGCACCACGATCGACTGCAGCGGCGGCACCGACCTCTACACTGGCAAGGGCGGCAACGCCTGCGAGACGCACACCATGGGCATGTGCCAGGTGCTCGCCCGCGGCATGCCATGAGTTCAGCGTGCAGGCGATCAGCGTCCTGACCTGCCCGCAGCGCCCGCAGTACCTCTCCGACACCATGGACGCGCTGGAGTTCGCCGGCGCCCGGGCCTGCGACATGCGGCTCCTCATGCACGATGGCCCTATGGCGCCCGTCCGGAAGGGGTGGTGCTCGTTCGAGCACACGCGTCCGCAAGGTGCGCTGGCCGCGATGTGGTGGGTGCTCGGAGTGGCTGAGCTCCTGGGCGTCGACCGCCTGATCTATTGCGAGGACGATATCATGCCTTCCGTCGGCGCCGTCGCGCGCATCATGGCCACGCCCATCCTTCCCGACCAGGCGCTGGTCAGCTTCTTCGACGCGAAGGAGTTCCCGGGCGCGAAACGGTTCATGGAAGGCGCGGCGGGCGTGCTCGAGGTGCCTCTCATGGGCCAGGACGGCAAGGGCCTCTTCGGGGCGTGCTGTCTGCTCCTTCCGCGGCAGACGATCAAGTGGGCGCTGCGGGTCCGGCCGGGGGCGCCCGGGATGCCCGAGCACGCCGACCAGGCGCTGTCGTGGGCGCTCCGGGACAGCCCGTGGCCCGTGCGAGGGGTGAGCATTCCGTCGCTGGTCGAGCACGTGGGGGATGTGTCGTCGATGGGTCACAAGGCCGGGCAGCGCGCGGCGTACTTCGCAGGTTGACCGCCATGGTTTTGTGTGGCCTGATCTGGCCATGACCCCTCTCCAGCTTCAGCGCGCGGTCCAGCACGAGCCCTACCTCGCGCGGATGTTCGAGATCCTGCGCGCGAGCCCGCGCCCCGTGATGGTCGAGGCGGGCGCCTGCGACGGCTACCACACGAAGATCTTCAACGCCGCGGTTGCAGGCATTGAACAGCACTGCTTCGAGCCGGACCCCAGGAATTCGGTCGTTATTTCCATGGACAAGGAGCTTTCCTCGCTCATCAACGTCGACGGCCCTGTGCACCTCCTGACGGCTGCCTTGGGCAACGTCACGGGGAGGGTGCCGTTCCATCTGGCAACGCGCGAGCCGAATGGGGCTTGCGGGGCTTCATCGCTATCTGCGTTGACCCCCGCTCTCACCGAGGCCCATCCGTGGCTGCGGGAGGAGCGGGTGATCGAGGTGCAGTCGTATCGCTTCGACGACTTCATCGAACTTCGCGGCTTGCCTCACGTTGACCTCATGTGGCTCGACGTCCAGGGAAGCGAGCGGCTGGTCTTCGAGGGGATCGGGTGGCGCGCGCGCCGCGTGCGGTGGATCTTCACCGAGTACGACGCTGGCTACGCCGACTCGCGCTCGCTCCCGGAGTTGCTCGCTCAGTTGAACGCCCTGCCCGGCCAGTCCTCGCCCGAGCCGTGGCGAGTGGCGATGGAGGTGCCGGGCAACGCGCTGCTGGCGAACACGGGGGCGCTGTGATGGGGATGGACGCCTCGCTGGGCTTGCCCGCGCGATTCTGGTCGAAGGTCAACAGGAACGGACCAGAGGTGCGGCCCGGCCTTGGCCGATGTTGGGTTTGGACTGGGGCGTTGCAGTCGGCTGGATATGGTCAGATCCTCACCGGCTCTAGGCGCGACGGCACGCGCGCGATCTCATACGCGCACAGGGTCATCTTCGAAGCGCTGAACGGTCCTGCGGGTCCGCTGGAGGTGATGCACTCGTGCGACAATCCGCCGTGCGTGAACCCGAAGCATCTGAGCCTCGGGACTCACGCCGAGAACTTCGCCGATGCGGCCAGGAAGGGGCGGATGAACCAGGGCATCAATCACGGCATGGCGAAGCTCACCGAGGACGACGTTCGCAAAATCAGGGCGAGCAAGGGAACGCTTCGATCGATCGCGCCGAGATTCGGCGTCACGATCAACACGATCAGCGTCATCCGACGGCGGCTGTCATGGCGACATGTTCCATGAGGCCGGTTCTGTCAATTCTGATTCCAACCATCGTCGACCGGCGCCGCTCGTTCGAGCGTCTGGTTCGCCTGCTGTCTGAACAGGCCGCCGGCCTTCCCGTCGAAATCCTCCACGACGCCGGGCCCGAGCCCACGGGCGTGAAGCGTAACCGCCTGCTCGCGCGCGCCGTGGGTGAGTATGTCGCCCACTTTGACGACGACGATTTGCCGTCTGATGACTATGTCGTCAAGGTCCTAGCCGGATGCGCCGAGGGAAAGGACTGCTGCTCGCTCGAGGGAGTGGTGATCTTCGACCGCCGGCCGCCGAAGCGGTTCCACCACTCGATGGTCTACCCGAAGTGGCGGGAGATCCCGGAGCGGTTCGAGCGGTCGCCCAATCACCTCAACGCCGTCCGCCGCGAACTGGCGCTGCAGGCGAGTTTTCCAAATGAGACCGTAGGGGAAGATCGGGAATTCAGTCGCCGTCTCCTCCCGTGCCTGAGGAGCGAGGCCGAAGTGCGCGGATGCCTCTACTTCTACGCGTGCGAGCCCAAGGTGCGGGCCCGTGCCGCGGGTCTGCGCTTCGTGCTCAAGTGGCCGACTCGCGGGCGGCAGGCGCTGTTCCGCGAGACGCTGACCGCCCATCGCGAGGCGCTCTCCGGGCGCAACCCGGTGCGCTTCGTGGTGTCGGTCGACAAGGATGATCCTGCCGACGCTGACATCGCGGCAGCTTTGTCATCTATCCTGGGCCTCGGGGTCGGCTGCAACCCGGACTGGTGCATCACCGCTGGCCCCGCCGGCCGGGGCAAGATCGCTGCCATCAACGCCGACATTCCCACCGACGAGTGGGACGTGCTGGTCCTCCTCGCCGACGACATGGTCCCAGTCGAGAAGGACTGGGACGAGCGCATCGTGATCGACATGGCCCGCACGTTCCCGGACCTCGACGGGATCCTGGCCTACGACGACGGCTACCGGCCGCCGCCGGTGAACCCCGAGGAGGTCTCGTGCATCACGATGCCGGTGATGGGGCGCCGGTACTACGACCGCGCCGGGTTCATCTACCACCCCGAATACACCTCGCTCTGGTGCGACGTCGAGTTGGCTGAAGCGGCTGTGAGGGCAGGGAAGGCGAAGCGCATCCCGCGGGTGATCATCCGCCACGACTGGATCGGCCAACGTCCCGATGAGCTGCTGAAGCGGAACGAGTCCTACTACGCGGCCGATCAGAAGATCTACAAGCGCCGGCAGGCCGCCGGTTTCCCACGAGGGAGGTCCGACGTGTACAGCCAGAACGACGAAGAGGCGATCATCCTGGCCGAGTTCGAGGGCCAGCCCGCGCAGCGCCTGCTCGACATCGGCGCCTACGACGGCAAGACGCTGTCCAACAGCCTGCGCCTCATCGAGATGGGGTGGGGCGGCGTGCTGGTGGAGCCGGCGCCGGGTCCGTTCCAGGCGCTCATCAAGCGGCACGGCGGCAACTCGAACCTAACGCTGGTCAACTGCGCTCTGGCGGCCAAGCCTGGCTTCGCCACGTTCCGTGACAGCCGCGGCGACGCCGTCAGCACGCTTTCGGCCGAGCACGCCGGGGTGTGGTCGGCGGCCGGGGTCCAGTGGGACTCGTTTCTCGTCCGCACGGTCACGCCGAAGGAACTGTTCGCCCAGATCGGCTACGACTTCGCTTTCATAACGCTCGACGTCGAGGGCGTGAACGCGGAGGTCTTCCACGGCATCCCGTGGGTGCATCTTGTACGCGCAGGGTTGCGGCTGGTGTGTGTCGAGCACGAGGGACACGACCGGGAGATGGAGGCAGTACTCGCGCCGTTCGGTTTCGAGCGAGCAGGATTCAACGGAGAAAACGCCATCTGGCGACGACGAGCTTGACGACGTGGCCTGAACCGGCCATCATCGGTTCCTCAGCTTCGGTACGGCTCGGCACGGCTGGGAACGGCATCGTTTGGTTCGGTACTCCAGGGTCCTGTGTCGTCTAGTAAGGTGTGGTTTTGTTCGGACGATGCAGTCGTGATACGCTCCGACGCATGGCCAACGTTCTGGTGGAATCCCTGACGGGTTCGAGTGGCGACGTCGCTCGCGAGACGCAAGGCTGGACCGGAGCGGCCACCGAGACCGTCAATGCCCGGCTCGAGCACGTGGGTTGCTTCCGTGACGATTCCGTCGGCGCGAACCAGTCGGCCACCGCCATGACACTGCAGAGCGTCGAGGCCACGGCTCCGACGGCGTTTTCGCCGGGCGTGCCCGGCACGCTCATTGGCATCACCGCCTTCGCCGAGTCGGCCACCACCCACGGCGCGATCAGCGCCGGGACGATGACCTTCCAGCCGACCATTGGCGGCGTGGCGGTGGGGACCGCGGCCGTGCTGACCGCGAGCGAAGAGGCGATCACCGTCATCTTCGCGACGCCGGTCTCCTACAACGCGCTCGACCTGCTCGGCATCACCCTCGCCTCCGCCAGCCTCTCGCCGACCTCGAGCCTCGCCCGGGCGCAGTTACTCATCCGGCACTCCGGGTTGGCCCCCGCCGCGGCCGCGGGCGGCGCCGGCGCTCCGTAGACGGTGGTAGACTCGGCGGGTGCCCGCCGACCGCACCCGGCCCGGTGATCCTCTGGCGGAGCTTCCCGCGCTCCGCGGCGAGCTCGACCCGACCCGCCCCGAGGAGATGCCGCGGACGCTCGCGGGCGAACTCATTCCTGTTGCCGACTCAATTCGTGAGCTTTATTCAGCGTTTGGCATACGTGCGTATCGCTGCTACCTCGTGCACGGCCAGTGGTCGGGCCAGCGGCGCGGCGAGGGCGTCCTGCAGATCATCTCCCGCCGCGAGCTGACGCCCACGCCCCGCGTGCGCGACCTCGGCCAGGTCTCCGAGGTGTTGCGGTCGACGGGACTCACCGAGGAGGGGGGCGTGGTGATCGACCAGATCAGCGGCCGCTACACCGAGGACGACCTGATGGGCCTCACGCCGGACCTGCAGGAGCCGGCGCTGCAGCGGACCTCGCGCGCGATGGTGGAGTTTTTCTGGGAAATCGTCGAGAGCAGGCCCAGCACTCCTACGCCGATCGTTAGGCGGTTTAGGCCGGTATCGGTTCCCATGCTAAGTCGCGATGGCTTCGCCTGGACCGTCGGTCTGACCAAGCAAGATTTCGACTCAGGCAGAACCGGTACAACCGTGCCAAGGGACGCGTTTTAAACAACGTGCTTCCACTTGTATCCATAGAGGATCCCGTCGATCCCTCGTGGCTTCATTCCGAATTCGCGGGCCAGCGCAGACCGACGTTCACCATTCGCGTGCCGCGCGCGGATTTCTTTGACCTGGACCTCGGTGACCTTCGCGCACCAATGGCGCCCCTTCTTGGCCATGTCGCAGATGTTGTCCTTTTGCGTCCCGACGAACAGGTGCTTTGGATTGACGCACTCTCTCACATCACACCTGTGACAGACGTAAAGCCCATCGGGAATCGGGGCGACCAGAAGCGTGTAGGCCAAACGATGCGCGGACCATGGCGTGGTACCACGCTCTTTCCCAAAACCTACGGCTACGCCGTAGCCGGTACGGCGATGCAATGGACCACGCCACTTCCAGCATCCCGTCACGTGGTCCTTGTCGACGCTGTCCAGGAACGCAGCGACGTTCTTCATGTCCCAGGCTCTTATACCTCCGCCCATGGCTGACACTCCACTTTCAGGCGCCGCCGCGTTCATCCTGGAATCGCACAGGCAACGCGTCAAGCGCACGGTCGAGGCGATCCAGCGGACGGTGCTCACGCGCGGCCCGGCGCTGCTGCAGGAAAGCGTGGACAGCACGCGGCCCCTGCCCGTCGACCGGGGCACCTACCGCCGGGGGTGGAAGTACGTGCGCCTGCCCGACGGGGCTCAGATCTTCTCGACCACGCCCTACGCCGCGATCATCGAGCAGGGCCGCCGACCGGGCCAACGCCGGCCGCCGACGGCCGAGCTCATGGGGTGGGTGCGTCGCAAGGGCCTCGTGAAGGGCCGGGGGAAGAACGCCGATGCGGACGCCCGGTCGATGGCCTATGTCGTCGCGCGCGCCATCGGCCGCCGCGGGACGCCACCGAAGCGGGTGTTCGGCCGGGCGATGGACCGGCTGCGCGCCGAGGTGGCGGCGGCCATCAGGCGGGCGCTCGAGGGGGGCGAGTAGGCTTCCGTCGCAACTGATGTGGTTGCGTGAGGACGCGCTCCACTGACCAGCCTTGCTTCACCCGGGTCTTCAGCACATTCATCGAGAGCCCCGTTCTTTCCGACCATTCGACGAGCGTGAGCGTCTCTCCCCTGAAGCTCAAAATGCGGTTCGACCTGCGATTCCGTGCCTGTTCGCTTACGGTGGCCCATCGGCAGTTCCCGGGCTCGTAGTTGCCCGCGTTGTCGATGCGGTCGATGGAGTGTTTCCGCGACGGCCGCGGACCCATATCCGCCAGGAACGCCTCGAAGGAATCGCGCCACCGTTCGCACACCGTGATTCCGCGGCCACCGTAGGCGGCGTAGTTCGCGTGGGCAGGATTCTCGCAGCGCTGCTTGAGCGCATTCCACACTTGGTACTCTGCTGTCCGCGACCCTCCGTGCTTGTAGAGCAGCTTGAGTCTCTTCGCCCGCTCCGCCGACTCCTCACGTTTGAGACAGCCGCACGAGCGAGATGCTCCGGTGGTCAACGGATAACCGCCGACGATCCGGGTCTCGCCGCAATCGCAAACGCAGTTCCACATCGCTCTCCCGCCGGAGTCGCGGCCAGCGAATGACCGGACGGTGTATCGCGCGAACTTCCTTCCTGTCAGATCAGCGTGCATACTGGAATCTTACCAGCTCGATTCTCACATTGATGTGAGGAACGACCATGCCTGTGACCATCGACGATTTCCCGCGAAAGAAAACTCTCGATCTGCGGCTGTCGATGGCCGAGGCGCTGGCGGGCTTCCTGCGCACCCAGCGTTTCCCGGACGAGTTCGGAGCCACCCAGTTCGCGGCTGTCTTCTCAGAATGGCCTGACGCCGATGCTCGTTTTGTCACGCCTGCCGCGTGCGTGCTGCCGCGGGGTCCGCTTGTATACGCCGATGCTCGCCTAGTCCCAACGCTCCTGGAAGATACTTGCTTCCCGGCCGCGGGCACCGGTCAGAAGGGCTTCGGGCTCTACGCGCTGGCGGACGCCGAGTGCGACTTTGACGTACAGGTCCGGGCCCCGACGGGCAAGGAGCGCTCCGACGTGGTCGCGGGCTTCGAGCAGCTCTTCGTCTCCGACGGGATCTTGATGGACCACCAGCAGGGCCGGCGCTACGGCCGGTTGATCACGCTCGACGCCTACTACGGGCTGCCGGCGCGCTACTCCCTGCAGTCAGTCACGGTGGACGACGACGGCGAGGCCGCGCTGAAGAACCGCCGGGAGGCCACGTTCCTGGTGCGGGCGCAGGCGAAGCTGGTGAAGGTGGGCGTGGTGTACCCGTTCGTGCTGACCATCCGCGAGCTCGTGGACGGGGAGCCGGTGTGACAGGGCCAGCGGATCGTGCGATGATTCCAGCCAGAGAGCCCGAGGAGGACCGATGCCCTTCGTAGATCGCACAGTATCACCGCCTCCGCTGTCGCAGATCACGGCCATCCCTCAGATCGTGATCATCGACCAGACGGGTCCCGCGGTCACCGTTGGCACGGGGACGCTGGCGGTGGCGATGGTGGGCGAGTTCCTGAAGGGCCCCTTCGTGCCGACCGAGGTCACGAGCGGCGGGCAGTTCCTTTCGCTCTTCGGCGGCGTCTCCGCGCTGCAGTCGCAGGACGGCTCGGCGACGCCGGTCCAGGACGGCAGCGGGGTGGGCTTCAACGGGAACGGGGCGCTCGCGCTGATGGGGCGTCGGTTCCAGCGGCTCGTGCTCCAGCGGGTCGACGAGGACATGACCACGACCGACGGCGGGACCACAAAGGCCCTGGTCGAGTTCGTGGTCACGATCGCGTCTTCTGACCAGGACCCGAACTCGCCCACGCTCACGGGGCGGGACATCGTCATCCCGGCGGGCACGCGCTTCGCCGACGACTCGCTCAACCTCGCCACGGCCATCGTCGCGCTCTCGCAGGACATCACCATCCCGAAGGGGACCACGATCGTCAGCGGCAAGGTGACCGTTGACCAGACCTTCACCAACGGGAACGGCACGCTGGGCGCAACCGCCTTCTTCGTGAAGGGCACCACGCTCACCATCGGATCGCTCGACACCGTGATCGACGCGGCCTTGCCGAACGTGAACAGCACCATCTCGGCGAGCGGCATCAGCTCGATCACGAGCACCGGCAGCGCGACGGCCATCTTCGCCGCCGGCACCGCCTCGGCCACGCTGGCGGTGAAGCTCGCTTCGCTCTACCCGGCGGCCATCGACAAGCTCCTGCCGAATGACTCCCCGCAGAATCAGGTCAAGGCCGTGTGGAGCGCGCGCCGGACCTCGGCCATCCGGCAGAAGCTCGTGGCCCACGCCGAAGACGCCTCCGAGTCCTCGCCCATCGCGCGGGTCGCGATCGTCGCCGCCGATCCCGCCGCGGGCACCAGCTCCACCCAGGCGCTCGCCGCGCTCAACGCCGCCGAGGCCCTGGCCTTCACCGAGTCGATCCAGGTCGACCGCTGCATCATCACGTTCCTGATGCACACGCGGTTCTCGAACGACCTCCAGAAGAGCGTTCTCCTGAACAGCGACAGCCTGATGGCCAACATCCTGTCGCAGTTCCCGTCGGAGAAGAACCCGGGCGCGGACCCCTCGCCGTTCCTGGACGACGTCACCGGCATCGAGCCGGCATTCGCCCTGAACCCGCTCTCGAAGCAGGACTACATCAACCTGCAGGCGGGCGGCGTCTCGGCGCTGCAGAAGGATCCGACGGTGAACTGGTGGTTCGTGAACGGGGTCACCGCGGTCAACCCCGTCTCGCAGCCGACGCGCGTGCCGATCAAGCGGCGCATGATGGCCGACGAGATCCAGGGGGCGCTCGCCCAGCGCGCGGCGCCCTACCTGAAGCAGCCGGCCACCACCGAGCGCGTGGACTCGTTCACGGGCGAGATGGACGCCTACCTCGGGTCGCTGCTGTCGGCGAACAACCCGGCCCTGCAGCGGATCCAGGGCTACTTCATCGACTCGAAGAGCGGCAACACCGCCGAGCTCGAGGCGATCGGCATCTTCACCTTCATCATCGCGGTCCGGCTGCTGGCGAGTATGGATGACATCATCCTGCAGACCCAGATCGGAGAGACCGTCGTGCTGCCGCAGGCGGCTTGAGGAGGACCCTGACCCATGGCTGACACGCTTCGGCTCCGCGGTGACGAGGTCCAAGTCCGCATCACTCAGAACGGCGTCCTTCTCCGGACGCTCACGGCGATCAAGTCCGTCGACATCATTCTCAAGATCGAGAAGAAGAACGAGGGCTTCATCGGCGAAGGCACCCAGAGGCACGACGAACAATACATGGGCTGCGCCGGAACTATTCAGTTCCAGCCCGAATCCCAGGAACCGCTCCAGCTTGCCTTCGCCGTCCGCGACCGCGCTAGCCGCCGCGTGGCTCAGGGAGCGGTCCGGGTGAACATGGTCCTCGTCGCCAACTTCCCGAATGGCGACCGCCCCAAGATGACCGTGCAGGACATGCAGTTCGGGGACATCCCGTTCAACGTGGCTGGCCGCGAGCAATACGTATCCCAGACGTTCGACTTCGAGGCCGACGACGTCAGCCTCCTGACCTGAGAGGAGCCCGCGCATGGCCGAGAGCATCGCCACGAAGCTGAAGTCGCTGGACACCCCGGCCGCCGACACGCGCCCGCGCCACACCTTCAAGGTCCCGGAGAAATCGCGGCAGTTCCCGACGGATCCGAAGTCGATCACCTTCGTGCCAATCCGCGTGCAGGACGAGCAGGACGCGATGAAGGTGGCCGAGGCGAAGGGGAGCCCGGCGGCGTTCCAGCCGGAGCTCGTGCGGCGCTCGGTGGTGGCGGTGGACGGCCGGGCAATCGACTGGGGCGCGGGCGACGACGCGTGGTTCGACAACTGCTCGGCCAAGGTCCGCGAGCTCGTCTACAAGGCCTACCGCAAGGTGAACGAGAACGAGGCCGAGGAGACCGCCGCTTTTTTAGCAAGCCTCGTCATCGAGGCCTAGAGCGCATGCGCGCCCGGCGCAAAGAGCGCTGGCACGATGTCGTGTTTGTGGCCCGCTACGCGCACCAGCCGTTTCCCGTGGTGCTCGCCCTGACGGTGCAGGAGTTCGCTGATGTGATGGAGGCGATCTCGCGCATCATCGAGATGGAAGACAAGGCGGGCCGTGGCTGACGAGACGCACACGATACGCGAGCGGTTCGTCGTCGAGGACCATGGCTCGGCCGCGGTCGAGAAGATCGGCCACGCTTTCGAGCACGCCGCCGAGCACGGGCGCGAGCTCAAGGAGCGGGTCGGCGAGTTCCGGCGGGAGATCGGCCTTTCCGCGCCGGCCCTCCTGGGCATCGGCGCGGGCCTGGGGGCGTGGGTCGAGAAGACGAAAGAGGTCGCCCGCGAGACGGACATCGCCAAGAGGCAACTGACCGGCTTCTTCTCGACCTCGCTGAACTGGGACAAGCACACCTCGTTCGTCGACCGCTACAACGCCTCGGCCAAGATCGCGAGCGAGCAATTCGAGAAGCTCGACGAGGTCGCTGGCCGCTTCGGCGGGTCGGGAGCGCAGGTCGTAGATAACTACAAGCAGATCGGCCAGG
>Ga0335076_10006658_pt1 | contig 11658 bp, 11 predicted proteins | sample Lox_Sample_25_FD_206717 | JGI IMG/M metagenome (GOLD analysis project Ga0335076, IMG submission 206717) | Soil microbial communities from Loxahatchee National Wildlife Refuge, Florida, United States - Lox_Sample_2.5 | ecosystem: Environmental > Terrestrial > Soil > Wetlands | place: USA... | reverse complement strand
CCATCTCGCCGGCGCGGTGCTCGACGCCTTCGAGGTCGAGCCGCTGCCGCCCGAGCATCCCTATTGGCGCCATCCGAAGGTGCAGATCACGCCGCACATCGCCGCGATCAGCGACCCGCGCTCGGTCGTCTCCGTGATCGCCGCCAACATCCGCCGCTTCCGCGCCGGCCAACCGGTCGAGAACCTGGTCGATCTCGCGGCGGGCTACTGACCCTCAGTGCAGGCGAGCAGCTCGTTGTTCCTACGCGTCGTGGGTCGCGTAGTGAATGAGCTCCTCGCATTTGCGCACGTCGGCTTCCAGGTCATGGACATTCTCGTCGGATTCCATCCCTGACACCTTGGCCAAATCCTCCAGGAACTCGCGAGCGATGAAGACCTCGATGAAATATGCGAACGGTTCGCCGTCGACTTCGATCGGCGCCGTGGTCTCATCCGTCGGGTGGAGCACCGCTGCGAGCGACGACGGCGTCCAAGGTTCCCGCGCATAGATGGTGGCGGGAGGCCCATCCTCATCATCCGGGGGGATCGTTGGGATCTCTCGAACGATCGCGAGGAGCGGCTTCACTTCGCTCATTTTTCTTTCCCCATTTTGAATATCCTCCTGACCCATCACGGTTGTGCAAGACGTACCACCAAGGACTCCCGTCTCCGTGCTCGCCGCCGACATCCGCCGCTTCCGCCCCGGCCGATCGATCGAGAACCTGATCGATCTCACGGCGGGATATTAGGCGATAGGCCGGCAGCGTGCTTTGACGTTGTTCCTTTCGCCCGACGTTCTGGAGCACCAGCGGCGCCCAAAGCGGGCTATTTGATGATCGATCGAACCCTCGCAAGACATTCGCGAACCTTCGTTGCCGCGCTCTGCACGCCCGGGTGCCCCGGTTCACGCCGAGCACGTTCTTCCCAGTGGCATTCGAGCTGTCTGATCAGGATCTCTGATAGTGCTCGATCGCCGTACACGAACGCGGCGAATATTCCCCCAACATCGTTGAGGTGCAGTCCCACCTTTTCCTTATGCTCCATCATCCACAGAGCCAGTGAACCGAAATTCTTGACATCATATCCTCCGAAAGTCGTCCAGATCAGATCGATCTCTCGACTACCTTCTCGGAGGAGCTGCATGAGCTCGTAGTCGGTGGTTCCAAGATCGTAGGTCGGAAGCGGAGATATAGGGGTGCCACTGAAGTGCTGAAGTGCAAGATACGGAACGAAGGTCATGAAACGATCGGGCGCTCCCCAACCATTGGCGAATGAACTGAGGTCGAAAACGCGGTAGTCGACAAGCGCGACGTCAACCCGAAGGCACCATGTATCGTCATCGACCTTTAAAGCCTGAATATCTGAATGAGATTCGATTCCGGTAGAGAGCGCCTTTATAGAGCTAAATGAAAACTCTTCGGAGTTGGATTGACCGTGGGTGATCGTTTCATCAGCTCGGAGAGATCGCCAAAGCTTCTGAGCGACTTGCATTCGCTCCAACCAATACGATGCTTCGGATGCGCCTTTCCGAACGTTCAATTTGGTTCGACTCCTATTCTCATTCTGCCCACACGCCCGCTTCCTTCCGGGAGAACCTCTAAGCCGTTATTTCTTAGCTGTCTATTGATCTCAGGCTGGTTTCCACCGATCACAGAAAAGAGGGGAACCAAATGCTGCTCAGCAAAGGTTATTCTTGGCTTTATGTCCAGTTTTTTTGCAGCATCATCATTCACAATGTAAACTCTTCCAGTCTTTATACCTTCTGCTATTGCCTCTATCTGCCTGGGGGAGAGCTTTGCGTCACCCGATTTAATTTCCTTTATATGAATATGCGTAACGCCGCCGCCGGTTGTCAAAATATCAGCCACCATGTAATGTCCCGTTGACTCAACATAGAGGCAGACTTGCCGTTTGAATTTCACGTTACGATCAATTTTTCGCATCTCTTTTAGCTCTTCCTCTTCTGCCTTCAGGCCTTGGTCTCGGTTTTCTTTGACGCCAATCTCTGTGTAGAGATTGCTCCCTAGCCGCGGTGCCACGGCTGGCAGATTGAAGATGCCGTGACTGGAGTTCGCGTTCCGATCGCTCGCCGCCCCAGCGGGCGAGGTGGTCAGCGTATGCGGACGCGCCGTATCGATCGGTGTGTTGGCGATAGGGGCGTCGGCCAGGGTGGATTCCGACAATGCCATCCTGGGAAGGCGGCCGTCCGATGCGATCTGGCTGCTCGCGGCCCACTGGTCAGGCTGAATCCCGCCGCTGTCGGCTGCGACGCTTTGAACTGCTGGGATTGGCATCAAGGCCTGGGCTAGCCCCCGCAGATTCTCAGCGTCGGGACCATCAATCGGTTGCTGCCCTGAGACCGGCTCCCTTGGCGACGCCTGGACCGGCGCGTCGTTTGCTGTGCGGGCGGACGTATCGTCTGCCACGCTGCCAGAATCTGGCACAGACGTTTGGAGTGCTATGCGAAGTGCGTCCGGGCCGGTCGAGGCGCCCGGTGATGGGAAGGGGCGTGGCGACTCCGACGTCGCGTTGGTCCACGAGGCGTCATTGGGGAGGCCCTGTATTCCGGCCCGGAGGGCGTCGGGTGGCGCGGCCGCGGTTCCCGTCAGCGCTGTGAGGGTCCGAATGGCGGTGTGGATTTGATCCGGACTGAGCAAGCCTGCTGCGAGACCGCTCATCGGGACGAACGATGCGGCGAGGCTTTCTGGCCTGACGTACGGCAGGGGCTGGTAGGCATCACGAAGGAAGATCATTGACGCGGCCTCGGCAGGAACCAGTCGTCTATATATACGATATACGCGTAACTTGCAACCGACACTTGCCGATATCGAGGCGCCCGACGCGGCGGAGTATTCGGCGATGGGCCGGGGCGGCGGTGCGCCGCGCACCAGCCAGTCTTAGAGGGCGTCTCGAGCGTGCGCCCGGAAAACGCGCCACGCGTCCTTGACTCGCGCTGAGGCTGCACCACGTCACGCCTGTGTGATCCGCAGTCGCCGGAGGCGTTCGATGAGCCTGGCCCAGAAGCTCGACGCACTGCGCAACAGCTTCGAGAAGCGGATTCCCGCCGACAAAGGCGCGATCATGCACCGCGCCACCGAGGATCTGCGCGCCTCCGGCATCCTGAAGCGCGTCATCAAGCCTGGCACGCCGCTGCCCGCCTTCATGTTGCGCAACGGCCATGGCCAGGAGATCCGCTCGCCCGATCTGCTAGGCAAGGGCGCCGTGGTCCTGACCGTCTTTCGCGGCAGCTGGTGACCGTACTGCGTCGCAGAGCTGGATGCTTTGCAGCAGGTTCTCGAGACGTTGAAGGCCCAGGGCGCGAGCCTGGTCGCGATCACGCCGCAGCTCCCCGAGCATAGCCGGGCGCTTGCCGAGCGGCATCATTACGGCTTCGACCTCGTGACCGATACCGGCAACGCCTACGCCGATCAGCTCGGCCTGCGCTTCACGCTGCCGGCGGATCTGCGCGCGGTCTACGAGGGGTTCGGCATCGATCTGGCGAAGCACAATGGCGAGCCGAGTTGGACCCTGCCGATGCCCGGTCGCTTCGTGATCGACCGCGGCGGCATCGTGCGGGCGGTCGACGTCGACCCGGACTACACCTACCGGCCCGAGCCCCAGAAGACGCTCGACGACCTCGTGGCGCTGACCTAGCCCGCGCGCGCCGCCACCAGGCCGTAGAGCGCGCGCAGCGCCTGGGGCTCGCCGCCCTCGGGGCGGCCCGGCCGCGCGCGCGGGTTCCACGCCATCATGTCGAGATGCAGCCAGTTCGTGTCGCTCGACACGAATTCGGCGAGGAACAGCGCCGCCGTGATGGCGCCGGCATGCGGGCTGTCGCCGGTCGACGACAGGTCGGCCGGCTTGGTGTCGAGCAGCCGGCGATAGCCGGGCCACAGCGGCAGGCGCCATACCGGATCGGCGGCGCTCGCGGCGTGGCGCGCGAGCTCGTCGTAGAGCGCGTCCTGGCGCGTGAACACGACCGGCAGCTCGGGGCCGAGCGCGACCCGCGCCGCGCCCGTCAGGGTCGCGCAGTCGATCAGCAGCGCGGGCTTTTCGGTATCGGCCTCGGTGAGCGCATCGCACAGGATCAGCCGGCCCTCGGCGTCCGTGTTGCCGACCTCGACCGTCAGGCCCTTGCGGGTGGACAGGATGTCGAGCGGCCGCATGGCGTTGCCTGCGATCATGTTCTCGACCGCGGGCACCAACAGGCGCAGCCGCACCTTGAGGCCAGCCGCCATCACCATGGCGGCGAGCGCGATCAGGGTGGCGGCGCCGCCCATGTCCTTCTTCATCAGCTTCATGCCGGTCGACGGCTTGATGTCGAGCCCGCCCGAATCGAAGCACACGCCCTTGCCGACCAGGGTCACTTTGGGATCGCTCTCGGCGCCCCAGCGCAGGTCGATCAGGCAGGGCGGCTTGGCGCTGGCGCGCCCGACCGCATGGATCGCCGGGTAGTTGGCGGCCAGCAGCGCATCGCCCTCGGTCACCGACAGCGTCGCGCCGTGGCGCTCGGCGAGCGCGCGCGCGGCGGCCGCCAGCTCGGCAGGCCCGAGATCGGCGGCCGGGGTGTTGATCAGGTCGCGCGCGAGCGATGTGGCCTCGGCGCAGCGCTCGACGTGGCCGCGATCGGCCTCCTCGGGCCATACCAGGCTCGCCAGCTCGCCCTTGCGCGCCTTGTAGCGCGTGAAGCCGTAGGTGCCGAGCGCCCAGCCGAGCGCGGCGTGGGTCGCCGCCGTGCGGTCGAGCGGCGCCGCGATGCGGTAGCTGCCCGGCGGCAGCGCCTCGGGCAGGCCGGCATACGTCCACAGTCCGCGATCCGGGTGGTCGGGCGGCTCGACCCCCAGCGCAACGCCGGCGAGCGCCCCGGTGGCGTCGGGCATCAACGCCGTGCTGCCCGGCTCGGCCTTGAAGCCGGCGCGCTCGAGCCAGGCGCGCTGCTGCGCCGGGCGCTCGGCCAGCCAGGCGGCCAGCCCGTCCTGGGGCACCGGGAGAAGCGGGACCGCGTCGGAGGCGGCGTCGATCAGCTGGAATGGCACGAGGCATACCCTTGCGTTGGCGATGCGGCTTCGTCCTAGAATGACGGCAAGGCGCGCCGGCTGCCAAGCCGGCCCCGGCAACCTGGTGGCCCGCGTGGCGGAATTCACGCTCTATATCGGCAACAAGAACTACTCGTCCTGGTCGCTGCGCGCCTGGCTGACCCTGAAGCAGGCCGGGCTGGCGTTCGACGAGGTCGTGATCCCGCTCTACACGCCCGAGAGCAAGGCCGCGATCCTGCGCCACTCGCCGTCCGGGCGCGTGCCCTGCCTGAAGCACGGCGACGTCACGGTGTGGGACAGCCTGGCGATCGCCGAGTACGTCGCCGAGCTGGTGCCGGAGGCGCAGCTCTGGCCGGCCGACCCCGAGGCACGCGCGGTGGCGCGCGGCATCTCGGCCGAGATGCATGCCGGCTTCGCGGCCTTGCGCCAGAACATGCCGATGAACCTGCGCGCGGCGTTTCCCGGCCAGGGCATGTCGCCCGCGGTGCAGGCCGACATCAACCGCATCACGGCGCTGTGGCGCGGCTGCCGCCAGCGCTTCGCCGGCGGCCAGCCGATGCTGTTCGGCCGCTTCTCGATCGCGGACGCCATGTACGCCCCGGTGGTCGCGCGGTTCGCGACCTACGGGGTGGCGCTCGACGAGGCGGCGCGCGGCTATGTGCGCCCGATCCTCGAGCTGCCCGCGATGCGCGAATGGGTCGAGGCCGCCAAGCAGGAGCCGTGGACCATCGCGCAGTTCGAGCGCTGAGCGGCCGCGGGACCGGCTACTGGCCGACCGGCGTGTGGTTCAGGATGCCGATCTCGCGATAGAAGCGCGCGGCGCCCGGATGCAGCGGCACCACCACCCCGTCGAGCGCGTGCTCGAGCTTGACGGTGCGGGCGACCGGCGGCCCGGCGGCCAGCAGCTTCTGGGTCGCCTCGTTCCACAATGCCCGGGTGACCGCCTCGATGCGGTCGGGGTCGGCGCCGGCCGCGACGAACAGCTGGGCCGGTTGGCCGGGCAGGTCGAGCGCCTCGTTGGCGCCATAGACGTTGGGCGGCAGCTTGACCTGGACGACATAGGGCGGCGGCGCCTTGGCGGGCGGCACCGCGAGCAGCCGGACCGGCTGGCTGTGGGCCAGCTCGACCAGCGCCGGGGCGGGCGGCGTCGCGACGATCACGAGCGCCTCGACGCGGCTCTCGGCCAGCTTCTGCAGCCCGGCCTGGACCGACAGCGCGCCGAGCTTGCGCGCGCTCTCGAAGCCGAGCTGGCCGGCGACCAGCAAGGCGAACGGCACCGCGGTCGGATCGTCGGTCGCCGCCGCGACCGCGCGCTTCTTGAGGTCGTCGACCGTCTCGTAGCGCGAGCCCTCGCGCACCACGACATGCGCCGCCTCGACGAACAAGGTCGCGACCGTGCGCAGGCTGTCGCGCGGCTTGGCGGCCTCGCCCTTGGCGGGCTCGGGCCGCTTGGCCGTGGCGGCTCGCACGGCGTCGCCGGCGGGCACCACGATGGCGTCGATCTGGTGCGTCTCCAGCAGGTCGATGGCCTCGGCCGAGCTGCCGATCGCCTGGGCCAGCGCGATCATGCCGGGCACGCCGCAGGCGCCGCCGCGGGCGCACGGCCGGGTGCCCGGCGGATTGCTGAGCCCGGCGGCGACCAGTCCGGTGATCGCCAAGGACGGGCTGTCGACCCCGCCGGTGCCGATGCGGAAGAACTGGGGATCGCCGTCGGCGCGCGCCGACCCCGCGAGCAGCGCCAGGACCAGCCCGGCGCCGCACAGCAGCCGGCCGACGCGCGACGCGCCGGGCGTGTAAGGCTCGGATCCTGCCCGCGACATCCGCGCCATGGATGTCGGCTCCCTGCTACGCGAACAGCGACGGCACGCCGCGCGCGCCGTCGCTCCCCAGCCACCTGATCGAAAACTATGCCCCGATCTCGACGAATACAAGGCAAGCGCCGGGCAAATTCGCGCGCCCGCGCTCGCTTGCGACGTCGTGATGCAGTCCGGCCACAGCCGGCGGTCAATTGACCAGCTGGCTGAGCGGCCGGATGGTCACGCCGGCGCGCTCGAGCCGCGCGCGCACCGTGCGCGCCATCTCGACCGCGGCCGGGTTGTCGCCATGCACGCAGATCGTGTCGATCGCCACCGGGATCTTGACCCCGTTGACGCTCCGGATGGCGCGCTCCTCGACCATCCGGAGCACGCGCTCGGCCGCCATGTCGGCCTCGTGCAGCACCGCGCCGGGCTGCTTGCGCGGCGTCAGCTGGCCGTCGTCCTGGTAGGTCCGGTCGGCGAACACCTCGCGCGCGACCCGCAGGTCGAGCGCGGCGCCGGCGCGCTCGAGCGCGCTGCCCGCGATCGCGACGAAGATGAGGTCGCGGTCGACCTTGCGGACCGCGCGCGCGATCGCGGTGGCGAGCTCGGGCTCGACCGCGGCCATGTTGCCGAGCGCACCGTGGGGCTTGACGTGGGTGACCCGATGGCCGCCGTGGGTGGCGATCGCCTGGAGCGCGCCGATCTGGTAGACCACGGCCTTCTCGATGTCCTCGGGCGGCTCGCCCCGGATGGCGCGCCGGCCGAAGCCCCACAGGTCGAGCAGGCTGGGATGCGCGCCGACGTCGACCCGGTGCGCCTTGGCGCGCGCCACCGTCTCGGCCATCACGAGCGGATCGCCGGCATGGAAGCCGCAGGCGACGTTGGCCGAGCTCACGATGGCGAGCATCTCGGCGTCGTGGCCGAGCTTGTAGACCCCGAAGCTTTCGCCCATGTCGCTGTTGAGGTCGACGGCACCCGTCATCGCCGGTCTCCGGAGCTGTGGCCCTCCCGACATAGTCGGGCGGCCGGACCACGGCAAGCCGGATCGCCGCCGGCCCGGCTGTCCGGCTTGACCGCCGCCCGGGCGCTGGTCACGATTCGAGTCGTGATGCGTCGTGCGGACCGGGGCGCGGGGTCGAGATCGCTTGGAAGGGGTGGCGCCGCCTCGATCCGGACGCTGGCTGGCTGGCTGATCGCCGGTCTCGCGCTGGCCGCCGCGCCGGCCGCCGCCCAGATCCGCTGGGACATGCCGACCCCCTATGTCGACGGCAATTTCCGCACCCAGAACGTGCGCTGGTTCGTCGACGAGCTCCGCAAGGCGAGCAACGGCCGGCTCGACATCACGGTCTATGACAATGCCTCGCTCTTCCCGATGCCCGAGATCAAGGGCGCGGTGCAGAGCGGCCAGGTCAATGTCGGCGAGTTCCTGCTGGCCGCCTACGGCCCGGAGGATCCGATCTTCGAGGCCGACGCGATCCCGTTCCTGGCGTCGGGCCTGGCCGAGGCGCGCCGGCTCTACGAGGTCCAGAAGCCCTATCTCGAGAAGCGCCTGCAGGCGCAGCGGCTGCGCCTGCTCTATTCGGTGCCGGGGCCGGGCCAGGGTTTCTATTGCCGGACCCCGATCGCGCGGCTGGGCGACTTCCGCGGCGTCAAGTTCCGCGCACTCAGCCCGATCAACCAGCGGCTGGCAACCTTGATCGGCGCCGAGCCGGTCGCCGTCCCGCGGCTCGGCGTGCGCCAGGCGTTCGCCTCGGGCGAGGTCACCGCGATGCTGGCCTCGTCGAGCTTCGGGGTCGACACCAGCGCCTGGGACTATGTCCGCTACTACTATCCGACCGAGGCGATGCATCCGCGCGACGCCGTGATCGTCAACGAGCGGGCGTTCAAGCGACTGCCGGCCGACATCCAGACCGCGATGCTCGAGCTGGCGACGAGCGCCGAGACGCGCGGCTGGGAGATGGCGCGCCAGAACGCGCTCGACACCCAGCGCCTGTTCGCCGAGCACGGCCTCAAGGTCGTCGAGCCGTCGCCCGAGATGATGACCGAGTTCCGCGCCGTCGGCCGGATCATGATGGACGAGTGGGTCAAGCGCGCCGGGCCCGACGGCGAGGCGATCGCCAAGGCGCTGGAGCGCTGACCTCAAGGCCGGGAAGGTCAGACCGCCGACGATCACGACGGGTGCCGGTCAGGACGCCGATGAACGGGAGCCGGTGGGTCGGCAAGGTGTCGATCCCGCCGCCGTGAAAGCGAGGTGAAAGCCGGGTTCCCGCGGCGGGGCGGCGCACGATGCCCGCCGGCAGCCGGTCAATCGGCTGGAATTTTCACGGCATCCCGTGGAACGAACGGCGGCGGCGCGCGGGCGCGCGCGGGTTGATCCAAGTCAAGGTGCTGGCGTCGCGCGCGTCGCGATAGTACGCGTGCTGTCAGCCGGGTCCAGGAGGCAAGGCCGTGCAGGCTTTGGTGATGTTGTTGGTGCTGGTCGGCTGCTATGTGCTGCTCGCGGCGCTGGTCGATTTCTGCCACGGAGTGATCGGCAGACGCTGAACGCGACCGGGCATCCGGTCGCGCAGGGGAAGGGAGAATGGCAATCACCGGTCTGATCGTCGTGGTGGTCGCGCTGGCGCTCTATCTCGGCTACGCGGTCATCCATCCCGAGAAGTTCTGAGGGACCCGGGGCCGCGATGACGCCGCAAGCCTGGCTCCAGATCGCGCTCGTCCTCGCCGGCGCGTTCGCGATCAGCGTGCCGGCCGGGCGCTATCTTGCCCGTGTGTTCACCGACAAGCCGACCGCGCTCGACCGGCTGTTCGACCCGCTCGACGACCTGATCTATCGCCTGATCGGCCGCCAGGTCACGCGCCGCGCGATGGACTGGAAGCTCTACACCCTGCACATGCTGGCGACCAATCTCGGCATGGCGGTGATCATCTACCTGATCCTGGTACTGCAGGACCGACTGCCGCTCAATCCACAGCATCTCCCCGGCGTCGAGCCGATGCTGGCGTTCCACACCGCGATCAGCTTCATCACCAACACGGACTGGCAGAACTACGGCGGCGAGACGACGCTGTCCAACTTCAGCCAGATGGTGGCGATCACGTTTCCGATGTTCACCTCGGCCGCCACCGGATTCGTGATCGCGATGGCGTTCATCCGCTCCTTCGTGGTGACCGACGGCGGCGCCAACCTGGGAAACTTCTACCGCGACCTGATCCGGTTGCTGACCCGCGTGCTGCTGCCGCCCTGCTTCCTGATCGCACTGTTTCTGCTCTGGCAGGGCATGCCGCAGACGCTGGATGCCGGCGTGCTCGCCCACCCGATCCAGGGCGGCGAGCAGGCGATCATCCTTGGTCCTGTGGCGTCATTCGAAACGATCAAGCACCTGGGCACCAACGGCGGCGGCTTCTTCAGCGCCAACTCGGCGCATCCCTTCGAGAACCCGACCGCGCTGGCCAGCGTGGTGCTGACCCTGATGATGATGAGCCTGCCGAGCGCCGTCGTGATCTGCTTCGGCGAGATGATCGGCCGCCGCCGCCAGGCCGCGATCCTCTACGGCGTGATGGCGGCGATGCTCCTCGTCCTGCTGCCGTTGACCGTGATGCCGGAGCAGGCGGCGACGCCCGTGCTGAAGCAGGCCGGGATCGAGACGATCGCCACGCCGGACCAGCCGGGCGGCAACATGGAGGGCAAAGAGGTACGCTTCGGCATCGCCCAGAGCGGCCTGTTCAACAGCATCACGACCACCTTCACGACCGGCAGCGTCAACGCGGGGCTGGACAGCTTCACGCCGCTCGGCGGCGCTGCCGCCCTCGCCGGCATGATGCTGCAGTGCGTGTTCGGCGGTAAAGGCGTCGGTTTCTTGACCGCGCTGTTGTTCGGCCTGATCGCCGTGTTCGTCGCTGGGCTGATGGTCGGGCACACACCCGAGTTCCTGGGCAAGAAGATCGACAAGCCCGAGATCATCATGCTGTCGCTGGCGATCCTGACCCACCCTCTGATCGTGCTGGTGCCGTCGTCGTGGTCGATGGTCGCCTCATACGGACTGTCGGCGCTCGGTAATCCGGCGATGCACGGCTTCAGCGAGGTCGTTTACGCCTTCACGTCGATGGCCGCCAACAACGGCTCGGCCTTCGCCGGGCTGAGCGGCAACACGCCCTGGTACAACATCGGCGGCGGCATCGTGATCCTGCTCGGCCGCTATCCCCCGATCATCTTCATGATGGCGGTCGCCGGCTCGATGGCGGCGCGGCCGACCCGGCCCGAGACGGTCGGCAGCCTGCGCACCGACACGCTGAAGTTCGCCGGCTTCTGGTTGGGCATGATCCTGATCGTCGGCGCACTGTCGTTCTTCCCGGCGCTCGTGCTCGGCCCGATCGCCGAGTATTTCGCGATGAAGAGCGGCTTCACCTTCTGACCAAGGATCACGCCATGCCCCTCGGACCAGAGGGTGAGGTCGTCTCGGAAGTCGTGCTGCGCCGCAAGTGGAGCCAGCCGTCGGAGCGCGCGCGCGCGCGTTTGGCCCGCGCGCCGGCGGTCTACACGTCCGAGCTGTTCCTGCAGGCGGCAGTGGATTCGCTCAAGAAGCTCGATCCGCGGGTGCAGGTCCGCAACCCGGTCATGTTCGTGGTCTGGCTCGGTGCCTGGGTGACCGCGCTGCTGGCGATCGATCCGGCGCTGTTCGGCCCCACCGGCGCCTCGCGCCTCTATAACGGCGTGCTCGCCGTGATCCTGCTCGTCACCGTATGGTTCGCCAATCTCGCCGAGGCGCTCGCCGAGGGCCGTGGCAAGGCGCAGGCCGCCTCGCTGCGGCGCACCAAGACCGAGCTGACGGCGCGCCGGCTGCTCG
>Ga0335076_10006657_pt1 | contig 11659 bp, 11 predicted proteins | sample Lox_Sample_25_FD_206717 | JGI IMG/M metagenome (GOLD analysis project Ga0335076, IMG submission 206717) | Soil microbial communities from Loxahatchee National Wildlife Refuge, Florida, United States - Lox_Sample_2.5 | ecosystem: Environmental > Terrestrial > Soil > Wetlands | place: USA... | reverse complement strand
CCAAAGGGGGCGCCGTCCGGCTTGGGGCGGCCCGGCGCCGGACCGAGCGCGCCTAAGCCTTCTTCTTCTTGATCGGCCGCGCCCAGCTGGCGATGCTGGTCTGCCGCGCGCGTGCGACCGTCAGCTGTCCGGCCGGGGCCGGCTTGCTGATGACGCTGCCAGCGCCGATGGTGGCGCCGTCGCCGATGGTGATCGGCGCCACCAGGACGCAGTTGGAGCCGACGTGCACGTCGTTGCCGAGCACGGTGCGGTGCTTGTTGGCGCCGTCGTAGTTGGCGGTGATGCTGCCGGCGCCGTAGTTGACGCGTTCGCCGACCGTGCTGTCGCCCAGGTAGGCGAGGTGGTTGGCCTTGGCGCCGCGGGCCAGGGTCGAATTCTTGACCTCGACGAAGTTGCCGATGTGCACCTCGGGGCCGAGCTGCGCGCCCGGGCGCAGGCGCGCGAACGGTCCGACCTGTGCGGCCTCGCCGATCGCCGAATCGGTGAAGTGGCAGAACGGCATCACCTCGGCGCGTGCACCGATCGTGGTGTTGCGGATCACGCAGTGCGCGCCGATGCGGGCACCGTCGCCGATCACCACGCGCCCCTCGAACACGCAGTTGACGTCGATCTCGACGTCGCTGCCGCACTGCAGTTCGCCGCGCACGTCGAGCCGGGCCGGGTCGGCCAGACGCACGCCGGCGGCCATCAGCGCGTCGGCGGTGCGCCGCTGCACGCGGCGCTCCAGGTCGGCCAGCTGGGCGGCGCTGTTGACGCCGAGCACCTCGGTCTCGTCGCGCGCCGCATGCGTGACCACCGGCACGCCATCGGCGACCGCCATCGCCACCACGTCGGTCAGGTAGTACTCGCGCTGCGCGTTGTCGTTGCTCAGGCGCGCCAGCCAGCGCGTCAACGCCGTGGTCGGCGCCGCCATGATCCCGGTGTAGACCTCGCGGATCGCGCGCTGGCCGGCGCTGGCGTCGCGGTGCTCGACGATGCCGCGCACCGCGCCGCCCTCGCGCACGATGCGGCCGTAGCCGCTGGGCTCCGGCAGCTCGAGCGTGAGCAGCGCCAGCGCGCGGTCGCCGCAGGCCCGCACCAGCTCGCGCGCGGTGTCGCTGCCGATCAGCGGCACGTCGCCGTTGAGGATCAGGGTCGTGCCGTCGGCCTCGAGCAGCGGCGCCGCCTGCTGCATGGCGTGGCCGGTGCCCAGTTGCGGCTCCTGCCGCACGCAGCGCACGTCGCGCGACGCCACGGCGTGCTCGACGTCGTCGGCCGAGTAGCCGGTGACGACCACGGTGCGGCGGGCCCGCAGCGCGGCGCAGGCATCCAGCACGTGCAGCAACAGCGGGCGACCCGCCAGCCGGTGCAGGACCTTCGGCAAAGCGGACTTCATGCGTGTACCCTTGCCCGCTGCCAAGACCACGATGTCGAGTGCCATGGTGTGTGCCCGGTCCGTGATGGACCGCCTTCGAGGCTGGATTATCGGCGCCGGCCTGTTGCTGCTGGTCGGTTGCAGCGCGGTGCGCCTCGCTTACGGCCAGGCGCCGCACCTGATGTACTGGTGGCTCGACGGCTATGTCGAGTTCGACGCCCAGCAGGGCGAACGCGCGCGGGATGCGCTGGCCGACTGGTTTGCCTGGCATCGTGCCACGCAGCTGACCGACTACGCGGGGCTGCTGGCCACCGCGCAGCGCCAGATCCTGCAGGACGTCACGCCGGCCGAGGTGTGCCAGTGGGCCGACGAATTGCGCAAGCGCCTCGAGACCGGCTACGACCAGGGCGTTCCAGCCATGGCCGACATGGTGTCGACGTTGAGTGCGCCGCAGCTGCAGCGCGTCGAGCGGCGTTACCGCAAGGCCGACGACGAGTTCCGCGACGAGTACCTGCAGGCGACGCGCAGCGAGCAACTCGCCGAGTCGAACAAGCGCGCGATCTCGCGCGCCGAGATGATCTACGGCGACCTCAACGATGCGCAGCGCGCGCTGCTCGCCCAGGGCATCGCCGACTCGCCGTTCGATCCTGAACGTTGGCTGACCGAGCGCCAGTTGCGCCAACGCGAGATCGTCGACACGCTGCGCGCGCTGCGCGCCGAGCGGGCCGACAACGCGCGCACCCAGGCCGCGCTGCGCCTGTTCGCCGCCCACGCGGCGCAGTCACCGCGGCCAGCCTACCGCGAGTACCAGCGGCGCCTGTTCGACCACAACTGCAAGCTGATCGCCCGCTTGCACAACAGCACCACGGCCGAGCAGCGGCTGCGCGGCGCCGCAAGGCTCAAGGGCTGGGAGGAAGACCTGCGCGCACTGGCCGGCGAACCTGCCGGCTCGGCACGCGCCGCGATCACGGGGTCAGTGGCACGCTGACGCCGTGCGGCACGCTGCCGCTCTTCGGAAAGTCGGCCAGCGCGGCGCGGAACATCGCGGTCAGCGTGTTGCTGTCGCTGCTGTAGGCGTCGCTGCGCGCGCGCGCCTCGTACAGCGGCGCACCGCTGGCGCCGTCGCGCAGCATCAAGGCGACCTGGCGGTCGTAGTAGGTCCAGCTGCTGTAGTAGCCCGACCAATACGGGTAGGGGTAGCCGTAAGGCCCGAACCACGCGCGGCGCCCCCAGCCGACATGGCCATAGCCGTACCAGCCGCCGGGGCCCCACCAGGGGTCGCCCCAGGGTCCGGCGTCGTAGCGCGTGGTGCGCGCGCCGACCTGCACCAGCACGTCGGGCTTGACGCCGGGCGCGGCCGCCGTGAAGCCCGCCGCCGTGAGCGCACGGTGCGCCGCATCCTCGAGCATCTGTTGCGCCTGCGGCTGCGTCTCCTGCGACGGCAGCCGGTCGAACGCGTAGGTGCCCGGAGCGCGGCCCGACGGCCACTCGCCGTAGCTGGCGATCTGCGCCTGCAGCGCCGTGACACTCGCGCACCCCGACAGGCAGGCCATGAACGCCAACATCAACCATGCCCGGGGCGAAAACTTCATCGCAACCTCCGTTGGCGCCGACGCTAACCGACTACGGCATCCACTGCACGGCCGTGTCGGTGCCTGGCGCGCACTCTGCATCGTCGTCGAACGCCCTGTCACCGTCGCGGTCGGCCGCGCCAGTGGCTTGGAGCGTGGCGAACGGATACAGGTTCCGGTCCATCAGGTGCGACGGCGTGATGCGGCCCATCGCCGCGGCCATGTTGTCGATGCGGCCCGGGTGGCGCCGCTCCCACTCGCGCAGCATCTGCTTGATCTGGGCGCGCTGCAAGTTGACCTGGCTGCCGCACAGGTTGCACGGGATGATCGGGAAGCGCCGCGCCTCAGCCCACCGCTCGAGGTCGCTCTCGGCCACATAGGCGAGCGGGCGGATCACGACGTGGCGGCCATCGTCGCTCACCAGCTTGGGCGGCATGCCCTTCATGCGCGCGCCGAAGAACATGTTCATCAGCAGCGTGGCGACCATGTCGTCGCGGTGGTGGCCGAGCGCGATCTTGGTCGCCTCGAGCTCCGAAGCCACGCGATACAGGATGCCACGGCGCAGGCGCGAACACAGCGAGCACATCGTCCGGCCCTCCGGGATCAGCCGCTTGACGATCGAATAGGTGTCCTGCTCCTCGATGCGGAACGGCACACCCCGCGCGCCCAGGTAGTCCGGCAGCACGTGCGCGGGAAAGTCGGGTTGCTTCTGGTCGAGGTTGACGGCCACCAGGTCGAACGGCACCGGCGCGCGTGCGCGCAGGTCGAGCAGGACGTCGAGCAGGGCATAGCTGTCCTTGCCGCCCGACACGCACACCATCACCTTGTCGCCCGGCTCGATCATGTTGAAGTCGGCGATCGCCTGGCCAACCTGGCGGTGCAGGCGCTTGGACAGCTTGTTGGCCTCGAACCGCTGACGGCGCTCGGCCGGCGGTTGCTGCAGCGGCACTTGCGCGATCGCATTCATGCGGCACCTCGGGGGTTGTGTTGCACGCGCACCTCGACGCTGACCATGTCGCAGTCGGCAAACACCTGCGGCTTGGCAACGCGCACGCGCGCTGCGGTCACGCCAGGCAGCTGCAGCGAGCGCTCGGCGATGCGCCCGGCCAGCGTCTCCAGCAAGTGGGTGTGTTCGCGCTCGGCCTCGGCCTTGGCCAGCTCGCGCAGCCGCCGGTAGTCGAGCACCTGCGACATCTCGTCGCGCGCGGGAATCGTCGGCGCGGCGGGCATGTCGACCGACACGCTGATCAGCACCGGCTGCGGCGCGCCGAATTCGTGGGCGAGCACGCCGACCTGGGCCAGCACACGCAGTCCTTCGATGGTGATGGTTCTCATGGGCGTCGCGTGTGGGGGTCGGTGAACGCGAAGTCGCGCGCGCGCGGCTGCAGGTGGCTGCCGGCATCGACCAGCAGCGTGCTGCCGGTGAGCGCCGGGTTCTCGAGCACGAAGCGCACCGCGTGCGCGACATCGCGCGCCTCGACGCCGTGCCCCAGCGGCCCCTGGGCCTGCAGCGTGGCCAGGCGCCGCGCGTCGATCGAAGGCCCCTCCAGCGTCAGGCTCGGTGCCACGCCGCACACGCGCAGTGCCGGTGCCAGCGCCTGCGCCAGCAGGGGCGTGGCGGCGTGCAGCGCGGCCTTCGACAGCGTGTACGACAGGTGGTCGGGGTTCGGATTGAACAGCTTCTCGTCGAGCAGGTTGACCACGCAAGCGTCACTGCCGTCCCACCCGTGCTGGGTGCGGTGCGTGTGCAGCGCGCGCGCCAGCACGATCGCCGGCGCGGCGTTGCTGCGCCAATGGCGCGCCAGCGTGTCGTAGCGCAGGCTGGCGACGTCGTCGTGCTCGAACAGCGACGCGTTGTTCACCAGTGCCGCCAGCGGGCCCATGCGCTGCACCACCTGCGGCAGCAGCGCCTCGCACTGCGCTTCGTCGGCGAGGTCGGCGCCGAATGCCTCGGCCTGCGCGCCGGCCGCGCGCAAAGCGGCGACGGTGTCGTGGGCCTCGGCGCGCGAGTGGCGGTAGTGCACCGCGACGTTCCAGCCATGCGCGGCCAACTCGAGCGCGATGGCGCGCCCGATGCGCTTGGCCGCACCGGTGACCAGAACGAGCCTGCGTGAGGTCATGGTTCCTACAATGCCGCGATGGGGCTGACCGCGGAGCCGGACAGTGTATCGAGCCGGCTGCACGCGGCGATCGCGCGGGCCATCGGGGCCAATGGTGGCTGGCTGCCGTTCGATCGTTACATGGCGCTGGCGCTCTATGCGCCGGGGCTGGGCTACTACGCGCGCGCCGAGCAGCCGTTCGGGCGCTGGCCGGGCGCGAGCGATTTCGTCACCGCGCCGGAGCTGACGCCATTGTTCGGCCAGGCGCTGGCCCGTCAGCTCGCCCAAGCGCTCGCCGCGTGCGACACCGACATGGTGGTCGAGTTCGGCGCTGGTTCGGGGGCGTTGGCCGAGACCGTGCTCGAGGCGATCGCGCCGGCCGCGCTGCGGCACTACGCGATCGTGGAACTGTCCGCGGCGCTGCGAGCGCGGCAGACCGCGCGCCTCGCGCGCTTCGGCGACCGTGTGCGCTGGCTGGATCGCCTGCCCGACGCGTTGACCGCGGTGGTGATCGGCAACGAAGTGCTCGATGCGATGCCGGTGCAGCTGCTCGTGTTCGATGGCGGCACCTGGCGCGAGCGCGGCGTGGTCGTCGCGGGCGACGGCCGCTTCGGCTGGCACGACCGTCCCACAGCGCTGCGGCCACCCCACGACGCCGAATTCCCGCCGGGCAGCGTCACCGAATTGCACGCGCAGGCCGAGGCCTTCGTCGCCACGGTGGCTCGCACCCTACGGCGCGGCGCGGCGTTCTTCATCGACTACGGCTTCCCGGCCGCCGAGTACTACCACCCGCAACGCGTCGGCGGCACGTTGATGTGCCACCGCGGGCATCAGGCCGACAGCGACCCGTTGAGCGACGTGGGGCGCAAGGACATCACCGCCCATGTCGACTTCAGCGGCATCGCGTTGGCGGCGCAGGACGCCGGTGCCGACGTCGTCGGCTACACGTCGCAGGCGCGCTTCCTGATCAACTGCGGCCTGCTGGAGGCGATGCAGCGGGCCGAGCCGGCAGGGCGGGCGGCAGCGCACCCACTGATTGCCGAACACGAGATGGGCGAGCTGTTCAAGGTGATCGGCTTGGCCAAGGAGTGCCGATTCGAGCCGCTCGGCTTTGCCGCGGGCGACCGCACGCATCGGCTGTAGCAAGCCACGGCCGCGGGTGCGACTCACCCGCGGGCGAAGGCTTCGCCAACGGCCTGCAGCCGCGCATCGCGCAGCGCCTGTCCGAGCAGCGGCCCCGCCAGGTGCCGCTGCGCGGGTGGCAGCGACGCGACCTGCACCGCGAGCGCCGCCTGCAGGGCAGAGCGAACCTGCGCACAGCGCCCTCGCACCACGGCACCGAGCGCTGCATCCGACGCTGCACCGAGCGCCTCGACGGCCGTGAGTGCCGTCTGCAGGCGCTCGGGCCTGCGCCAGGCGTCGGCGTGCTCCAGCAGTGCCAGGCATCGTTGCGGCGTCAACGGCTCCCGCCCGCGGTGCAACGGCGGCCACGCACGGGCCACCAGCGCCGCGAGGTCGCGGCTGTCGCCGTCGACACGCCAGCGCTCGCACAACGCGTGCAGCCGCGGCAGGCCCTCGTCGGCATCGCCCGGCCCGAGGTCCAGCGCGTGGCACAGGCAGGCAAAGCGCAGCGGCAGCGAGGCCGGCGCGCGGTCGATCGCGCGCAGCGGCAATACGCCATGCGCCGGATCCGCCAGGCACGATTCGAGCATCGGTGCCAAGCGCGCCAATGCCCCGCACGCGCGCAGCACGTCGAACATCCGGCTCGGCCGCACCTCCAGCAGGCCGCGCGAAACCTCCTGCCAGACGCGTTCGGGCACCAGGGCGTCGACCTCACCGCTGGTCACCAGGCGCTTAAGCAGCGACATCGTCTCGTCGGCGATCGTGAACAGCGGCCAGCGCGCCGCGAACCGCGCCACGCGCAGCAAGCGCACCGGGTCTTCGGCGAACGCCGGCGACACGTGGCGCAACACGCGGCGTTCGAGGTCGCGCCGGCCGTCGAACGGATCGATCAACGCCCCGCTGTCGGGATCCTCGGCGATGGCGTTGATCGTGAGGTCGCGGCGCGCGAGATCCTGCTGCAGCGTGACGTCGGGCGCCGCGTGGAACACGAAGCCGTGGTAGCCGCGCGCGGCCTTGCGCTCGGTGCGCGCCAGGGCGTACTGCTCACGGCTCACCGGGTGCAGGAAGACCGGGAAGTCGCGGCCCACCGGCGTGTAGCCGGCCGCCAGCATCTCGTCGGGCGTGGCGCCGACGACGACCCAGTCGCGGTCGTTGACCGGCACCCCGAGCAGACGATCGCGCACCGCGCCGCCGACGACGTAGGTCTTCATGGGGCGCTGCGACTGCCGCGCGGGCGGTCGCTCAAGGCAGATCGACGTCGACCGCCGGTGCGGCGGCCTCGCGCGGGCCGATCGCAGAGGCACCGAGCCACGTCTTCAACGACAGCATTTGACCGCCGTTGAGCAGCGACGCGTAGACGGCGGCGTTGGACAGCACCTTCTTCACGTAGTCGCGCGTCTCGTTGAACGGGATGTTCTCGGCCCAGATCGCCGGTTCCACCGGGGGCCCTTCGCGCCACCGGCGCGACCGGTTCGGCCCTGCGTTGTACGCGGCGGCGGCCATCGTCTGCGAGCCGTCGAAGTCGTCGAGCACCCGCTTCAGGTAGTTGGTGCCCAGCTTCAGGTTGACCGCCGGGTCGGTGATCTGGTCGGGCCTGAAGTCCAACGCGAGCTTGCGGGCGATCCAGCGCGCGGTGTTGGGCATCAGCTGCATCAGGCCGGCAGCGCCGACGCTGGAGCGCACGTCGGCCATGAAGCGCGACTCCTGGCGGATCACGCCATACACGTACGCCGGGTCGAGGCCGGTCTCCTGGCTGCGCGCCAGCACGATGTCGCGGTACGGCGTCGGATAGCGCTGCTGCATGTCGATGTCCTGCCGCGTGCGGTCGCTGGTGTTGATGCAGCGATCCCACACCTCGCGCTGACAGGCCAGCTCGGCGGCCGCGAAGAGGTCGCGCTCGCTCATGCCGCGCAGCGTGTAGTTCCATTCGCGCACGCCCTCGCTGCGCAGACCGAGACCGATCAGCAGCAACGCACGCGTCAGGCCCGGATTGGCGCGTGCCTTCGCCAGGTCGGCCTCGTCGGCGGCGGGTGCCAGCGACGGCAGCTCGGGCGTGAAGCTCAGCTCCTCGGCGGCCAGCTTGCCGTAGAAAGTGAGCGGACCGGCGATCCCGGCCAGCAGCGCGCGTGCCTGCTCGCGCCGCGCCAGCCCGTCGCTGGTCTCGTCGGCGGTGGCTGTCAGCGCGCGGGCCTTCCAGTACACCCAGGTCGGCTCGGCCTGCTCGGGCTCGCTCATCGCGTTGATCGCGCGCAGCACCAGCGGCCAGCGATCGCCGTCGTTGCCCGCGCGCAGCGCGCTGCGTGCGGCCCAGCCCAGCATGTCGTCGGTCCACTGCGCGGCGCGCGGCGTGTCGGGCAGGGTGGCGAACGCGCGCTTGTAGTACGCCGGCGCATCGGCCGACAAGCGGATCGCGGCCTGCTTGCCGATCACCGCCCAGGCCCAGGCGGCGCGCTCGGCGCCGAGCGACGCGTGCCAGCGCTCGTCCATCAAGGCGGCAGCGGCGTCGGGGTCGCTGGTGGCGGTGCGGATGATCGCCAGCAGCGCCAGCTCGGTCTGCTGCGCGGTGATCGACGCGCCGCGGCGCCGCAGTTGGCGTGCCGGGTTGTCGAGCAGTTCGGCCATGTCGGTGGCGGCCTGCGCGTCGATCAACGGCGCCACCGCGCGCGCCAGCCGCGGGCGGTTCGCCTCGACGGCCAGGCGCAGCCGCAGCCAGATGTCGTCGTTGCGGAACACCTTCGACTCGGCGAGGCGGCTGGCCATCAGCATGCAGCCGTCGTCGAGGTCGCGTTGCGCCAGCCACAACGCGCGGGCCGGCTCGTAGACGCGCTTGCCGGCGATGTGCTCGGTCAACTGCCAGTAGCAATTGACCTCGCGATCGTCGTTCATGCGAAAGCGCGGGTAGTCGCGCACGAACGCCACCCAGTCGCGCCGACGGCCCAGCTCGAGCAGCCAATCGTTGCGCATGCGGTCCTCGACGTAGCTGCCGCTCCAGCGCTGGTAGAAGGCCTCCACCTCGTCGACGCTGGCGTCGCTGATGCGGTTGCCGAGCTCCCAGTAGTCCACCCACTGCGCCAGCGGATGCTTGTCGGCCAGCGTGGCGTTGCGCAACGAGGCCAAGCGCTTGCCGTCGCGCTTGCGCAGCGCCTCGCGGGCTTCGAGGATGGGGTCGGTCGGCGGGCTCGGCGCCGCGACGGCGGCCGCACTGGCCAGCCACAGCGCGAGGCACGCGACACGCAGGCAGCCGGCAAGCAGGAAGCGCATGGACATCGGAAGACAACAACGGGGCAACGCGCGCGCAGGCCGACCGCGGTGCCGCAATCGACGGCGGCGGCGCAGCGAGCGGATCGCGCGACGGCACTGTAGCGCAGCGTGTCGCGCGTGGCACGCCCAGGGTCCGCGAACGCAGGGCGATTCAGCGCTCGCGCGAAGTGCGATACGGCTCCTCGAACTGCAGGAAGTCGCATTCGGCCAGTGCGTCGCGCACCCAGGCCGCGACGCCCGGGCTTTCGAGCACCCGCTCGACATAGCCTTGCGTCGTCGCATCGACCGCCAGGCCGTAGGTGCGAAAGCGCGCGGCCACCGGCGCGAAGTAGGCATCGGCGATGCCGAACGCGCCGAACAGGAAGGGCCCGCCGCTGGCGCGCAGCGCCTCGCCCCACATGGCTTGCAGGCGCTGCAGATCGGTCCGCAGGGCCGGCTGCTCGCGCAGCAGTCGCTCGCCCACCTGCGGCAGCGCGGCCTCGATGTTCTGCGGACACACGGTGCGCAGGGTCGAGAAGCCCGCGTGCATCTCGGCACACAGGCTGCGGGCACGCGCACGTTCGCGCACGCCGCGCGGCCACAGTGCGTGCTGGCCGAAACGTTCGGCCAGGTACTCGACGATCGCCAGCGTGTCCCACACCGCCAGGCCGTCGTCGACGAGCACCGGCACCCGGCCGGTGGGGGCGATCTGCGCGATGCGCTGCTTGAACGTGGACTCGGCGTGCTCGAAATCGTCGAAGCGGACCATCACCTCGTCGAACGGGATCGCGAAGTGCCGCATCAGCACCCACGGCCGCATCGACCACGACGAGTAGTTCTTGTTGCCGATGTACAGCTGCATGGCTCCTCCGGACACGAAGGCGCGATCGTAGAGCGGGCACCGCAGCCGCGTGATGATGGATCGGCATCGCTGCGATGCATGGCCGGCATGCGCATGGCGCGCCGAGCGTCAGCCGTCGTCGGGCAGCGGGTCGGCCTCGCCGAGCGCGCGCCGAGTTGCCGCCGCCTCGGCGCGCGCCCATTGCATGAAGCGCTCCAGCTCCGGCCTCGGCTGCGCCAGCGGCAGCTGGATCAGGTAGTAGCCATAGGTTCCCGCGATGCGGCAGCGGCCGTCGAACAGCTCGACCAGCTCGCCGCCGGCGAGCAGGTCGTGCACCAGTGCCAGCCGGGCCAGCGCGATGCCCTGGCCGGCGAGGGCACCCTGCACCTGCTGGTAGGTGAAGTTCAGGTACAGCCAGCGCTGCGGCTGCAGGCCGCTCATGCCATGCTCGTCGAGCCAGCGCCGCCAGCTGAGCTGGTACGAGGTGCTGGGCCGCGGGTCGTCCTCTTCGAGCAGCGTGTGGCGAGCCACGTCCGCGGGCTTCTCGAGCGGCGGCGCTGCACCGGCGCGCGACTGCGCCAGCAGGTGCGGGCTCGCCACCGGCGTGATCAGTTCGCCGAACATGCGCTCGGCGATCGGCGTCGCCAGCTCGGGCTCGCAGTAGCGCAGCACGACGTCCTGTTCGGGGTCGTCGAGCGAGGTCATGTGGTCGGTGGCCGAAAGGCGGATGTCGAAGTCCGGGTTGGCCTTCTGGAACGCGGCCAGCCGCGGCATCAGCCACAGCGAGGCAAACGACGCGAAGGTCGACACGCTGACCCGCGGCCGACCACCGCGGATGCGGATGTCGCGCACCACCCGGTCGAGCTGCTCGAGCATCGGTGTCAGCGTGTGTCGCAGGGACAGGCCGGCGGCGCTCAGCTCGACGCGCCGTGTACCGCGGTTGAACAGTGGCGCGCCGAGCTCTTCCTCGAGGGCCTTGATCTGCCGACTGATCGCGCTCTGCGTCAGGTGCAGCTCATCGGCCGCCGCGCTGAAGGACAGGCGCCGCGCGACGGCATCGAAGGTGCGCAGCTGGTCGAGTGCAAGCGGCCGCTGCCGCACGGTCTTTTTCATGAGTGAATAGCATCAATGCGCGACCGACAAGTCATTGGACTCCGGCCTCGCGGGTGTGCACCATTGCCTCTGTAAAGACGGTCAATCCAGCGGACGCCGCGGCGCCCGCTTTCCCGAAGGAGATTGATGATGATTCTGCAACACCACGCGACCCTGTCCTGGCTCGGCGACGGCCCGTTCGCGGCAGACCGGGTGGCCCGACTCACGGTGCGCCGGGCGGGCCGGCTCGCGGTCTGCACCGGCCGCGTCTGGGTGACGCGCGAGGGTGACCTCGATGACCATGTGCTCGAACCAGGTCAGGCGCTGACCGTTGCCGCGC
>Ga0335076_10006655_pt1 | contig 11661 bp, 13 predicted proteins | sample Lox_Sample_25_FD_206717 | JGI IMG/M metagenome (GOLD analysis project Ga0335076, IMG submission 206717) | Soil microbial communities from Loxahatchee National Wildlife Refuge, Florida, United States - Lox_Sample_2.5 | ecosystem: Environmental > Terrestrial > Soil > Wetlands | place: USA... | reverse complement strand
GCCTGAGCGCGCGGTCCAATGGAAAGGAAAAACCATGAGCATCGCATCACTGGGCGCAGCGGGTTCGCCCGCGTGGCTGCAGGCGGCATCGTCCGTGGCACGCGCGCCCGAAGCGGCGGAGGGACCTGGTCCGGACCACGACGGCGATTCGGACGACTCTTCGTCGGTTTCGTCGCAGGGGTCCGTCCTGTCCGCCACCGCTCCGGGCGTTGGCGCCAAGGTCAACCTGCTCGCCTGAACCGGCCCGAAGCGCGCGCGTCCGGCTGGCAGTCGGGCGCGCGCGTGGCCATCTTCGTTGACCCAGATCATAGCCGCATCGCCGCGTTTCTGAGCTTCATGCGCGCTACAGGCTGGCGCGCATTCGGTGTCGCTGCCGGCCGTGGCGGACTGCGTCAATGAAGCTGCTGCTCATCGAGGACGATGCCCAAACGGCCGCCTATATCGTTCGCGGCTTCGAAGAACATGGGCATACGGTCGATCATGCCAAGACCGGCCGCGACGGGCTGTTCCTCGCCGGCAGCGAGAACTATGACGTTCTCATCGTCGACCGCATGCTGCCGGGAATGGACGGGCTCAGTATCGTCAAGATGCTGCGCAGCACCGAGATCAACACGCCGGTGATTTTCCTCACCACCATGGGCGGCATCGAAGATCGCGTGATCGGCCTGGAGAGCGGCGCGGACGACTACCTGGTCAAACCGTTCGCGTTTTCCGAGCTCATGGCGCGCGTCCACGCGCTCGCGCGCCGGCCGCCGCTGTCCCGGACACAGACGGTCCTGCGCGTCGGCGATCTGGAACTCGACCTTCTCAAGCGCAAGGTGCGGCGCGGGGCGGACATCATCGACCTGCAGGCCCGCGAGTTCGCGCTGCTCGAGTTCCTCATGCAGCGCGCGGGACAGGTGGTGACCCGCACCATGCTGCTCGAGGGCGTGTGGAATTTCCATTTCGATCCCAAGACGAATATCGTCGAGACTCACATGAGCCGGTTGCGCTCGAAGGTCGACAAGGGCCGGGGGCCGGCGCTCATCCACACGATCCGCGGATCGGGATACAGCATCCATGCTCCTACGGAATCTCACTAGAACGACGAGCTTCCGGCTCGTCCTGCTCTACGTTCTGGTGTTCAGCGCGTCGGTCCTCGCGCTGGCCTCGCTGACCTATTTCGTGGCGACCAGCGCGCTCGACCAGCAGATCCGCGCCCGCATCCAGGCGGAGTCGGATGGCTTGCGCGACGAATTTATGAGCGGCGGTCTCACGCGCCTGATGGGCGCGGTGGAAGAGCGGCGGCGCGGGCGCCTGCGCGACGGGCTCGTCTATTCCATCTTCGACGCCGGCGGACATCGTCTGTTCGGCACTCTGCCCGCCTCCTCGCTGATCGAAGGCTGGAGCGAAGTCCGCGGCCCGCCGGACGGCGACGAGCCGGAAGGCGAAACCGAAAGACTCGCCGTGCTCGGCCTCAAACTGCCCGGCAACGACTGGGTACTGGTCGCCGACGATATCGGGCGCGTCTCCGTCCTCGGACAGGTCGTGCTGCGCGCCTTCGGCGTCGTCGTGCTCCTGTCGGTGACGATCGCGATCATCGGCGGCGTCGTGATCAGCCTCGGCTTTCTGCGCCAGGTCGAGGCGATCTCGAACACCGCCGAAGCGATCATCGCCGGCGACCTGCGCCGCCGCATTCCCCTGCGCAGCGGCGGCGACGAACTCGATCGTCTCGCCGCGACGCTCAACCGCATGCTCGACCGCATCAGCGACCTCATGGAATCGCTGCGCCAGGTTTCGAACGACATCGCGCACGACCTGCGCACGCCGCTCGGCCGGTTGCGGCAGGACCTGGAAGAAGTGCGGCGCCTGCCGCGCGCATCCGGCGACTACGAACGCGCCATCGACCAGGCGATCGCGGAATCCGACGACATCCTCGAGACCTTCGGCGCGCTGCTGCGCATTGCCCAGATAGAATCCGGATCGCGCAAGAGCGGATTCCGCACGGTCGATCTCAGCGAACTGGTCGAGCAGATCGCGGAAACCTATCGCCCGGTCGCGGAGGACGAAGGTCGCACGCTCGTCGCCGCGGCGGCATCGGGCGTGCTTATCGAGGGCGACCGCGAGCTGCTCGCCCAGATGATCATCAACCTGGTCGAGAACGCGATCGCCCATACGCGCGCCGGGACGACGATCGAGCTTCTGCTCGAACGCGTCGGCAAAGAGGGCGTTCTGAGCGTTTCGGACAATGGGCCGGGCGTTCCGCCCGAAGAGCTGCAGAACATCTTCAAGCGCTTCTACCGGCTCGAACCCAGCCGCGGTGCGCCCGGCAACGGGCTCGGTCTCAGCCTCGTCGACGCGATCGCCGGCCTGCACGGACTGGCGATCGAGGCGTGCGGACGCGCGCCGGGCCTGCGCGTCGGCCTGCGTTTCAAGCTCGCGGATATGGCCGCTGCGGCAGGCTAGTGGGAGTCCGGCTTCGGCGGCGGCAGCTTGGTGAAGGCGCCGAGGAGACAAACCTCGCCGCTGCGCAGCACGCGTATCGACTGCGAGTTGTCGCAGATTTCGTCGGCGTGGACGCGATAGCTGAAGCCGTTGAACAGAAGGCCCGTGCAGGACGCCGGCATGTTGTTGCGGTAGACGCTGCCGTCGCGCATTTGGAAATCGATCGTCTTGGCATCGATCACCTTCGTGCTCTTGATGAAGTAGGTCTTCAGGCAGACCGGTGTCGCCGATGCCGGCGCGACGAGCGCGAGCGCGCAGCAGACTCCCAAAAACAGACGATGCATGTGACCCAAAAAAGCCTCCTGACTGGCGCGTTCCCCTTAGCCTAGCGCCGACGCGGCCGCGTCAACAGCCGCCGGTGCGAAGAGTTAATCCCAGGCGGAACCTCTTCGCGCGAACCCGATCATTGAATCCGGACCGCGACGCGTGCTCAACTCGCGCGCAGACCCCGTAGCTCAGCAGGATAGAGCAACGGTTTCCTAAACCGTAGGCCGCCCGTTCGAATCGGGCCGGGGTCGCCATTCCTCCGCGCATCGCTCTCCATCCAGCTTGCCCGCCCGCCGGCGCCGGGCTAACTGCCTGAAATTCCACACTTCACAGACTAGTTTGTGTTTTAAACCAGTTTGTGTATACTGACCTCGTGAAGACGCCGCGATGTCCGCGGCGCCAGCCTGCGAGGAAGTCCCATGAACCCGAACGGCACCGAACGATTGCATGCCCTGGATGCGACCCGCGGCTTCGCCCTGCTGCTGGGCATCGTTTTTCACGCGACGCTGTCCTTTCTGCCCGGACCTCCCGGCGCCGCGCTCTGGATCGTCATGGACAATCAGCGCAGCCTCACACTGGGCGTGCTGTTTCACGTGCTGCACATCTTCCGGATGACGACGTTCTTCGTCATTGCAGGTTTCTTCGCCCATATGAGCTTCCACAAGAAAGGCACGCGCGGATTTATCCGCGACCGACTGAAGCGGATCGGCATTCCCCTCCTCGTCGGCTGGCCGATCCTGTTCTCGCTGATCGTCGCAGCCTCGATCTGGGGCGCCGTGGTGATGGCGCACGGCAAGAAGTTGCCCCCGCCGCCGCCCTATCCGGGCTTCCCGGCGTTCCCGCTGACGCATCTCTGGTTCCTCTACATGCTGCTCCTGCTCTACGGCGCGACGCTGGCCGCGCGCGCCGCGCTGGTCCGGCTCGCGCCGTTCGAGCAGCTCCGCGACGCCGCCGATCGCATCGTCCGCGGCGTGATCGTCCATCCGCTCGGTCTCGTGGTTCTCGCGGCGCCGACGGCGGCGGCGCTCTACGCGCTGCCCTCCTGGCTCGCCTGGTTCGGCATTCCGACGCCCGACTCCTCGCTCGTGCCGAACATTGCCGCCGTGGTGGGCTTCGGCACGGCCTTCGTTTTCGGCTGGCTCGTGCAGCGTCAGACCGGACTGCTCGAAATCTGGAAGCGGCGCTGGCTGATGAATCTCGCAATGGCCGTAGGTCTGACCGGCTTCGGACTCTTTCTCACCGGGCCGGCGCCCGTGATCGTTCCCGCCCCGCACGACGGGCGCACGGCGCTCTATGCCGCCTCCTATGCGCTCGCCGCCTGGAGCTGGACGTTCGGGCTCATCGGACTGTCGCTGCGATTCCTGTCGAACCACAGTGCGGTGCGCCGCTACATTGCCGACGCGTCCTATTGGCTCTATCTCATCCACATCCCGCTGATCATGGCGCTGCAGATCCTGCTGTCCCAGCTTTCCTGGCCCTGGTGGGTGAAGTTCCCGCTCATTCTCGCCATCGCCTTTCCACTGATGTTCGCGAGCTACCAGCTTTTCGTGCGCCACAGCTTCATCGGGCGCACTCTCAACGGACCGCGCGAATCGCTGTCCAATAAGACGGCCGCATCCGCCGCCCTCCAGGAGGCCCTGCCATGACCGCCGATGCACAATCCGCCCGCGACGATCTCGCCTTCCTCAAGTCGCTTCTGGGCGAGGACGAGTATTCGGGAACCAGATCCTTCGGCGAAGCTTATTTCGCCGCCGGTCTCATCTATGGCGGGCAGATGATCCTGCATGCGCTGCAGGCGGCGGGGTTTCTTCCCGGCAGCGGCGTCTATGCGCTCCTGATCGGCATCGGCCCGACGATCCTCTTCATCCCGGTGATGGCATGGATCATCTGGCGCAACCGCAGCAAGAGACCGGCGGGCGTCGTCGGACGCTCGATCGGCGCGGTGTTCGGGACCATCGGCATCGCCAACCTGTTCCTTATCGTCGTCATCGGATCGGTCGCCTGGCGCGAACAGAGCGTCTCGACCTGGCTGATCTATCCGTGCTGCGTGTTCGTGCTGCAGGGCACGGCATGGCTGTTCAGCTTCATGATGCGCAAGCATGGCTGGCATCTCGCCGTGGCGCTGGGCTGGTTCGCGACTGCCGTCGCGATGGCCGTCTGCGTCGCGGCGAGCCCGCTCTTCATTCTCTTCGCGGGGATCGGACTGTGGTTCTGCATGGCGCTGCCGGGCTGGATCGTCCTGCGCAACGCCAAGGGAAGCGCCTGAGACCATGACCGAGTTCGACATCGGCAAGATCGACGATGTCATCCACGGCCGCCTGCGGCTGGGGATCATGGCGTATCTCGCCAATGCCGAAGTGTCCGATTTCAACGAACTCAAAACCGTGCTGCAGGCGACCCAGGGCAACCTGTCGATCCATCTGCGCAAGCTCGAGGAAGCCGGCTATATCAAGATCGAGAAGAGCTTTCTGGCGCGCAAGCCCCTGACGCGCGCGCGCCTCACGCCGAACGGCCGCAAGGCGTTCGCCCGATATCTCGAGGCCATCGCCAAGCTGATCGACGGCGGCGACAAGTGAGGGCCGCCGGGCGCTAGTGCTGGTCCTCGAGCGCGCCTTCGGCCTCGAGCCGCTTGCACAGGGCCTTGGCCACGTCGCGCGTCATCGGCTTTTCGTCGAAGGTACCGTGCATGTTGCGCGCGATGCAGTCGCGCACCCGCGGATCGAGCCGGTCCGAAAAGGCGGAGACGAGCCCGTAGCCGGCCAGAACGAACATCGCCGCGATGGCCGCGAGCCCGACATAGATTTCCACTCTCGCGAGCGTGCCTTTGCGCATGGACCGCCCGATTCCTTCCCCGTCCGACGCCTACCCTTACCACAGGCCGAAGATGCCGGAAGGTCATCCGGCGGCGATTATTTTGCGATATGACCGCGCAGCTCGGCCTCGGCGCTCCAGGGAAAGACGACCGATCGGTCCGGTCGCAGCAGCTTCCCGGTCTTGCGCGGATAGGAAAATCCCTCCAGCAGGTCTCGCATGAATTCCAGACGGGCAATTTTTTTGACATCCGTGTGGACGACCCGCCACGGCGCCATGGGGTGGCTGGTACGGCGGAACATGTCGTCCCGCGCCCTGGAATAGGCGTGCCACTTTTCCATCGCGCAGGCGTCGATCGGCGAGATCTTCCACTGCTTGAGCGGGCTCTTCGCGCGCGCCGCCAGCCGCTTCTTCTGCTCCTTGCGCGAGATATCGAGATAGTATTTGCGCAGTATGACGCCGTCGCGCACCAGCATCTGCTCAAACCGCACGACGTTCTCGACGAAGGCCTCGACCTGGTCGTCGGAGGCAAATCCCATTACGCGCTCCACGCCCGCCCGATTGTACCAGGAGCGGTTGAAGATCACGAACTCATCGGCGCTCGGCAGGTGCGGTACGAAGCGCTGGAAATACCATTGCGATTCTTCGCGGTCGGAGGGTTTGCCCGGCGCATGCACGCGCGTGTCGCGCGGGCTCATATGTTCGGTGAGGCGCTTGATCGCCCCGTCCTTGCCCGCCCCGTCGCGGCCTTCAAGGATGATCAGGACGCGCGCGTTCTTTTTCAAAAGATGACGCTGCAACTTCACCAGTTCGATTTGCAGCGCGCGCAGGTCGCGTTTGTAGTGCTTGACGTTCCCGTCGCCGTTTTCGTCGTTGTCGTCGTACATGACCTGCTCCGGATCCCGACGGGATTAGAGGGTCGGCGGCGGCGAAGCGCAAGCTAGAGGCGCTGCCAGGGTGTCAGCGCGCCGCGGCCGCCGGCCGGATCGCGCGTATGCATCGCCGAGATTCCGAACACGCGCGCCAGCGCGGCATCGGAAAGGGCCACTTCGGGCGCGCCCTGCCCGGCCACGCGGCCGCGGTCGAGGACGATGATCTCGTCGCAATGACGCGACGCGAGCGCGAGGTCGTGCAGCGTGACGGCGACGGCGGTCCCGCGCGAAGCTTCCTCGCGCAGCAGTTCCATGAGCCGGAGCTGATGGGCGGGATCGAGATAGGCGGCGGGCTCGTCCGCGAGAAGGATCGGGGCGGCGGTCGCCAGCGCGCGGGCGAAGAGCACCCGCGCCCGCTCGCCGGCCGAGAGCTCGTCCATCCGCCGCTCGCCGAACTGACGCGCGTCGCAGCGCACCAGTGCCTCGTCGATCGCGATGGCGTCGACGCCGGACAGCGATGCGAATGGACCGCGATGCGGCAGGCGCCCGAGCGACACGAGCTGACGCGCCCGGATGGGCCAATGCGCGTCGGAACCTTGCGGCAGATAGGCGATGGTGCGGGCGAGCCCCTCGCGTGACCAGTCGGACAGCGGCTTGTCGAGCACGGTGATCATGCCGCCGAACGACGGCAGGAGGCCGAGCGCCGCGCGGAACAGGGTCGTCTTGCCCGCACCGTTGGGCCCGACGATTCCCGTTACCGCGCCTTTGGCGAAGCGGGCCCGGACTTCGTTCAAGACCAGGCGCGTGCCGTAGCGCGCCGAGATGCGCTCGAAGGCGACGGCCGCGCTCATGATTCGCTCCGCAGGCTGACGATCAGCCAGAGGAAGAACGGCGCGCCGAGCATGGCGGTGACGACGCCGAGCAGCAGTTCCCCGTCCGGCGCGATCAGGCGCACTGCGATGTCCGCGGCCGCCACCAGCACGGCGCCGCCGAGAGCGGACGGCAGGATCAGGCGCGACGGCTCGTAGCCGTAGAAGCGGCGCAGGACGTGCGGCACCACGAGGCCGACGAAGCTGACCGCGCCCGCGGCGGCGGTCGCCGCGCCCGTGGCCAGCGCGACGCCGATGACGATGCGGCCGCGCACCGACGCGACGTCGACGCCGAGGCTCTGCGCCGCCTCCTCGCCGAGCGTCAGCGCATCGAGACCGCGCGCCGCCGACATCAGCAGCGCGAGGCCCGCAAGCGTCAGCGGTGCGGAGAAAGCCAGGTCCGAAAGCGTCCGGTCCTTGAGCGAACCCAGCATCCACAGCACCATCTCGCTCATCGCGTAGGGGTTCTTGGCCATCGAGAGCGCCAGGGCCGTCAGCGCCGTTGCGAAGCTCGCAATCGCCACGCCCGACAGGACCAGGGCGACCGCCCCAGCGCCGCCGCGCGAGAGAAGGTAGAGAATGCCCGCCGAGACCAGCGCGCCCGCAACGGCCAATCCCGGCAGGAGGAATGCGCTTGACGACGCCAGTCCGAAATAGAGCGCCAGCACCGCGCCAAGGCCCGCCGACGACGTCACGCCGGTGACGCCGGGCTCCGCGAGCGGATTGCGGAACAGACCCTGAAGCGCCGCGCCGCTCGCGCCGAGCGCGCCGCCCACGACGATCGCGAGCGCGGCTCGCGGCAAGCGGATCTCGCGCGCGATCACGCCCGCCGGTCCGCGGCCGGAAACGAGTCCCGAAAATAGCTCGGCCGGCGAAAGGTGGGACGGACCGAGCAGGAACGAGGCCCCGACAAAGAGCACGAGCAGGATCGCCAGAGTCAGCGTCGTCACGGCGGCGCGATCCGGTGCGGTGCGCAGTTCCTGGATGGAAATCGTTGCGTCCATGCGACCTCTCCCAGTCGCCGCGTGCGGAACACCGCAGACCACGCGCCAACCCCGGCGCACGGAAGGACGACACGCGCCGGCAGGTTTCCTGGCTCACGGCCGCCACATCCGCCTTCCCGGTCTCCCAGTGGCACTTGGATGCGCGTTGCGCCGTCTACAGTTGCGGGGGCAGCCGCGGATTGAACCGCGTTCCCTATTCCGTCGCGTCGCCGAGAGTTCTAGTTGCGCGGACGCGCCTTCGCAAGCGCGCGCGCCTTTTGTCCCAGTTTCACGAAGGTTTCGGCGGCCTCGGCCGACCAGGGTCCGGGACAGGACAGCGGCAGAAGCGTCGCCCAGGCCGAGAACGTCCGGCCCTCGAGCGAGGCGAATGCGGGATGGTGCTGGACGAGCGTCGCATGCGAATCCGCTTCGTCCTTGTCGCCGCTGTAGATGAGCAATTCGGGCGCGGCGGCGATAACGGTCTCGACGGCGATCGTGCCCGCCCGCGTCGGATGCAGTCCCAGCGCGGCGTCGACGAGCCCGGCGAGGTTCATCAGCTCCGCCGTGACGCCGCCCTCGGTCGCGTAACCGTTCGGTTCATAGAGGAGCGTCCGCACCGCAGGATGCGGCGCGGCGGCGCGAACGGCGGCAAGCCTCGCCTCCATCTGCGCGAGCATGGCCTGCGCCTTCGCGTGCGCGCCCAGCCTGTCGCCGAGCAGGAGCGTCGTGCGGCGGATGTCCGAGACGGAGTTGGCCCAAGGCACGTCGAGCACCGGCACGCCCAGTGCGACCAGGCTGGCATGAACGCGCGGCAACGTATTCTCGTACATCACGACCAGATCGGGATGCAGGTCGAGGATCGTCTCGATGTCGGGTCTGATCTGCGCGATGCCGCCGACCCTGTCTGCGATGGTGGAAACCACGGGATGGCGGTCGCCTGCCTCAAACGACAACGCCGCGATATGGTCGCGCGGCACGAGGCGAAAGACATATTCGTCGGTGCACAGGAAGGTCGAGACGACGCGTAACGGCGCGGCCGCCGAAGGGCCGGCGCCAACGGCGCCGAACAGGAAGAAGATCGCACACGCAGCGCGGGCAAGGCTTCCGGGCGAGCGTCTCACCATGTCCGGTCCGGCTTCGCGGGGTTCATCGCGCGACCAATCGTGCTGTTTGCGGCGCACCCCTGTACGGTGCGGGGCGGCGCTTTTCCAGACCCATCCGCGTCCGAAAAGGCGGCATCGGCCGCGAGAAGCCCTTTCGACATCTGACTTATCGACACCTGTCACGGTTCCGGCGTAGAAACGCTGCGAACCTTGACCGGGATTCGCCATGCCGATCTACCGCGCCCCTCTCGACGATTTCCGCTTTGTGCTGAACGAGTTGCTCGAGATCGACAAGCACCGCGACCTGCCGCAATTCGCCGATCTTTCGCCCGACCTGGTCGAGGACATCCTGACCAATGCCGCCAAATTCTGCGAGGAAGTGCTGCATCCGCTGAACCAGCCCGGCGACGAGGAAGGCGCGCATTACGAGAACGGCGCCGTATTCACGCCCAAGGGCTTCAAGGAAGCGTACAAGGCTTATGCCGAAGCGGGATGGGGCGGGCTCGGCGCGCCGGCGTCGCTCGGCGGCGCCGACATGCCGATGACGATCACCATGGCCGTCGCCGAGATGGCGATGAGCGCGAACCAGTCCTTCGCGATGTATCCCGGGCTTACCAGCGCCGCCTATTCGGCGCTCGCCGCGACGGGCGAGCCCTGGATGAAGGAGCATATCGCCACGAAAATGGTGTCCGGCGAGTGGGCCGGAACCATGTGCCTGACAGAGCCGGGCTGCGGCACCGATCTGCGGCTGATGAAGACGCGTGCGGTCGAACAGCCCGACGGCACCTATCGGATGACCGGCACGAAGATCTTCATCTCCGGCGGCGATCACGACCTCACCGACAACATCATTCACATGGTGATCGCCAAAATCCCGGACGAGAACGGGCACATATTCGACGATCTCTCCACCGTGAACTTCTTCATGGTGCCGAAATTCATCGTCGGTCAGGACGGCAAGATGGGCGCCCGCAACGGCGTATCCACCGGCGGCATCGAGAAGAAGATGGGCATCAAGGCGCAGGCGACCTGCGTGCTCAATTTCGACAACGCCGTCGCCTGGCGCCTCGGCCCCAAGCCGACGCCGCCGAAGCCGGGCGAGAAGCGCTCCGCCTCGGCCGGCATGGCCGGCATGTTCGGCATGATGAACGGGGCACGTCTCGGCGTCGGCATCCAGGGGATTTCCATCGGCGAGATCGCTTACCAGAACGGCTACCAATATGTGCACGAGCGCCGCGTCGGCCACGCGCTGACCGGTCCCGCGGAGCCGGACAAGCCGGCCGATCTCGAAATCGTGCATCCCGACGTCAAGCGCATGCTGCTGCACGCGCGGTCCTTCGTCGAAGGCGCCCGCGCACTGGCGATGTGGACGACGCTGAACATGTCGATCGCGCGCTCCAGCCGCCCGGAAGCGGAAGCGGCAGGACTGCTCTCGGATCTCATGACGCCGGTGCTGAAATCGTTCTGCACCGATATGGGTTTCGAGGCAGCGAATCTCGCCATGCAGTGCTATGGCGGCCACGGCTATATCCGCGACAACGGCGTGGAGCAGTTCGTGCGCGACGGACGCATCAACCTGATCTATGAGGGCGCCAACGGCGTTCAGGCGATGGACCTTGTCGGGCGCAAGCTCGGGCGCCGCGGCGGCGCCGCGCCGCTGGCGCTGTTCGGCCAGATCAACGGCTGGCTGACGGAAAACGAAAGCGACGCCGCGATGGCGCCGTATGTGAAGGGCGTGAAGCGTTCGCTCGAAAACCTGCAGGCAGCCACGGTCTGGCTCGCCTCGAACGGTCTGCAGAACCCCAACAATGCCGGCGCCGGCGCGACGGACTATCTGCGCATGATGGGCATCACGGTCGTTGGCTGGATGTGGGGGCGCATGGCCAAGATCGCCAATGCCAAGCTTGCCGCCAATCCGCCGAACGCGGCGTTCTACAAAGACAAGCTGATGTGCGCGCGCTACTGGATGGAACGCCTCGTGCCCGAAACGCCCATGCTGCTGGAGCGCATCCAGGCGGGCAGCGAGACCGTGATGCAGTTCAATTGAGCGGCGCCGGTCCGCTCGAGCTGACGCAACTGTAATCACGTGGCCATGTATAAAATCCAGGCGCCACTTGAACCGAGTCGGTCAAATCACCAATTGCGCTATATCCCCGCAATTGCGCGCCGTCGTAACGCAATACGCTAATCGCCGAGCGCGTTGAGCCTGATCGTGTCGAGTTCCTCGGCGGTAAAAACGCCGGCCTCGTAGAGGCCGAGAAATTCGTCGGAC
>Ga0335076_10006654_pt1 | contig 11661 bp, 10 predicted proteins | sample Lox_Sample_25_FD_206717 | JGI IMG/M metagenome (GOLD analysis project Ga0335076, IMG submission 206717) | Soil microbial communities from Loxahatchee National Wildlife Refuge, Florida, United States - Lox_Sample_2.5 | ecosystem: Environmental > Terrestrial > Soil > Wetlands | place: USA... | reverse complement strand
CTCCTCGCCGAGCCGGCGCATCAGGCCCAGGTCGTGGCGGAAGTAGGCCACCCCGGCCAAGACGAGCAGCGCCCGCGCCTCAATGCGCCGGTCGCCGAGGTCGCGGGCCATGGCCAGGGCGCGCTCGCCGCAGTGCTCGGAGACGGCATTCGAGTCGGCGTCCATCCGCATCAGGGTCGCGATCAACAGGCCGATCCCGACGAGGGCGCTGGCGAGCAGGGCGGAAGGCCCGGCCCCGGACGCGTCCACCGCGTCCCGCAGCCAGGTGAGCACGTCGGTATGCCCCCGGCTCAGCGCGAATCCGAGCAGCCAGACGCCGAACTGGAGCACGTCATCGGTGCGGCCCTCGGCGGCCAGGTGGGCGGCGGCGGCGCGCAGGTTCTCCCATTCGAGGTCCAGCCGTCGCAGCCAGATGTCCTGCCCGCGCCCGGCGAGCGCGGGCGCCGCTTCCTCGGCGAGCCGCAGGAAGTAGCCGGCGTGCCGGTCCCTGGCCGCCAGCACCTCCGCCTCGCCGCCCGCGCTCAGCAGCTCCTGCGCGGCATACTGCCTGATCGTCTCCAGCATCCGGTAGCGGACCGAACCGGGCGTCCGGTCGGCCACCACCAGGCTCTTGCTGACCAGAGAGCCGACCAGATCGAGCACGTCGAACTCGTCGACGTCGCCGACCGCGCAGATCGCCTCCGCGGCCTCCAGCTCGAAGCCTCCGGCGAACACCGACAGCCGGCGCAGCACCTCCCGCTCCGCCGGGCTGAGCAGGCTGAACGACCAGTCGACCGCGGCCTGCAGGGTCTGCTGGCGGGGCATGGCGCCCCGGCTGCCGCCGGTGAGCAGCCGGAACCGCTGATCCAGCCGCTCGCTGACCTGCTCGATCGACATGGACGAGAGCCTGCCCGCCGCGAGCTCCAGCGCCAGCGGGATACCGTCCAGGCGGTGGCAGACCGACGCCACCAGCCGCGCGGAGGATTCATCCAGGGCGAACCCGGAGTCCTGGGAGCGGGCGCGGTCGACGAACAGCCGGACGGCGTCGGCGGCGGCGATATCGTCGACGGCCTCGGCCTCGCCGGCCGGCAGCGACAGCGACGGCACGCGGTACACGTGCTCGCCATCGAGGCCGAGCGGCTCCCGTGACGTGGCCAGGATGCGGAGCCGGGGGCAGTCACGGACGAGCTGGCCGCAGAACTTGGCCGCCCCGTCGATCAGATGCTCGCAGTTGTCGAGCAGGATGAGCGTGTCCTGCTCGCGCAGCGCCTCGGTCACCGATGCGAGCGGCCGCTGCCCGCCCCGGTCCGCGAGCCCGAGGACGGGCGCGACCGCCCCGGGGATCTGCTCGGCCTCGGCCAGCGGGGCGAGTTCGATGAACCAGACACCGTCCCCGGTTCCGTCCAGCAGCTCGGCCGCGGCCTGGAGCGCGAGCCGCGTCTTGCCGCAGCCACCCGCGCCGGTCAGCGTGACCAGGCGCGCCGAGCCGACCAGGGATCGCACCTCGGCGACCTCTCGCTCGCGCCCGACGAACGCGCTCGGCACGCCGGGCAGGTTGTTCGGCAGCTCGGGGTTGTCCAGGGTGCCGAGCGGGGGGAAGGCCGAGGCCAGCCCGTCCGCTTCGAGCTGGAAGACCTGCTCGGGACGGCCGAGGTCCTTCAGGCGGTGCGAGCCGAGATCCCGCAGCGCCGCGCCACCGGGCAGCGCATCCGACAACAGCTCGGCCGTCGCGCCGGACACCAGCACCTGGCCGCCGTGGGCGACCGCCTCCAGGCGGGCGGCCCGGTTGACGACCGGGCCGAAGTAGTCGTCGTCGCGCTCCTCGCACACGCCGGTGTGCAGGCTCATCCGGACCCGGATCGGCCGGCCCGTCGGCCACGGCTCGGCGCCGAGCGCCCGCTGGGCGGCCAGCACGGCGGCCAGGGCCGCCTGCGGGGTGGCGAAGGCGGCGCAGAACGCATCGCCCACGGTCTTGAACACGTAGCCCCCGGCCGGCCCGATCGCGGCCCGGAGGATCTCGTCATGCCGCCGCAGGGCCCGGGCCATGGGCTCCGGCTCGGCCTCCCAGAGCCGGGTCGAGCTCTCGACGTCGGTGAACAGCAGCGTGACCGTGCCCGACGGGATCGACGGGGTCGCAGCCGCGCGGCTCACGTGCGAAAGGATACGCGGCGCCGGCGAACCGCGGCAGCCGTCAGGCCGCGGCAGCCGTCAGGCCGCGGCCAGGATCAGGCCGCTGGTCGGCACCCCGGTCCCGGCCGTGACCAGCACCGGGCCGTCGCCGCCGACCTGGTTGACCGAGGTGCCGCGGACCTGGCGCACGGCCTCGGCGATGCCGTTCATGCCGTGGATGTAGGCCTCCCCGAGCTGGCCGCCATGCGGGTTCACCGGCAGTCTCCCGCCCAGCTCGATCGCGCCCCCGGCGATGAAGTGCCGGGCCTCGCCGCGCGGGCAGAACCCCAGCTCCTCCAGCTGCAGCAGCACGTAGGGGGTGAAGTGGTCGTACAGCACGGCGGTCCGCACGTCGCCCGGCCCGATCCCGGCCTGGCGCCAGAGCTGCCGGGCCACCACCCCCATCTCGGGCAGCCCGAGCTCGCCCCGGTAGTAGCTGGTCATCACGTACTGGCCCGGGCTGCTGCCCTGCGCCGCGCCCCGGATCACCGCCGGCGGCTGCCGCAGGCCGGCGGCCCGCTCGGCGCTGGTCACCACGACCGCCACCGCGCCGTCGCTCTCCTGGCAGCAGTCGAGCAGCCGCAGCGGCTCGACGATCCACCGGGACGCCTGGTGCTCGGCCAGCGTGACCGGCCGCCGGTAGAACCAGGCCGCCGGGTTGGTCGCCGCGTGCCGCCGGTCGGCCACCGTGACCAGTCCGAAGTCCTCGCTGGTCGCGCCGTAGTCGTGCATGTACCGCCGGGCGATCATCGCCACGGTCGCGGCCGGGACGGCCAGGCCCATCGGGTAGTGCCAGCCGTTGTCCACCCCGGACGAGGTCGGCGCCAGGGCCGCGTCGCGCGACACCCGGCCGAACCGCCGCCCCGAGCGCTCGTTCAGCGCCCGGTAGCACACCACCACGCTCGCGGCCCCGGCCGCCACGGCCATCGCGGCCTGGTGCACGATCCCGCACGCGGCGCCGCCCCCGTAGCCGACCTGGCTGAAGAACGTCAGCTCGCCGGCGCCGATCTCCCGCGCGAGCGCGATCTCGGCCGTGCTGTCCATGGTGAACGTGACCAGGCCGTCCACCTCGGACGGGCGCAGTCCGGCATCGGCCAGCGCGGCCAGCGTCGCGTCGGCGGCCAGCCGCAGCTCGCTGCGCCCCGAGTCCTTCGAGAACTCGGTGGCCCCGATCCCGGCGATCGCCGCGGCGGTCACGGCGCGTTCCCGGTTCCGGGCAGCACCACGCGGACGGTCCCGGTCACGTGGTCGCCGAGGCTGCACCGCCCGGTGACCTCCACGGTGACCTCGCCGGGATCATCCGGCCCGCCGTCCGCGGTCACCCGGCCGCAGAACCTCAGCGTGTCGCCCGCGTAGCACGGCACGCCCAGCCGGATCGCGACCTTGCGCACCAGGGCGTCGGGCCCGGCCCAGCCGGTGACATACCGCTGCACCAGGCCGGTCGTGGTCAGGATGTTCAGGAAGATGTCCTTACCGCCGCGGGCCACGGCCTTATCCCGGTCGTGATGCACGTCCTGGAAGTCCCGGGTCGCGATCGCCGTGGCCACGACCAGCGTCGGCGTGACGTCCAGCACCAGCTCGGGCAGCACTGTGCTCATTGGCGCGCCTCCGGCACGACGGCCGGGTGTCATCGCGGATCCTCCCGCCAGGCCGGCAGGGTCAGCTCGTCGTCGACCCGGACGAACTCGACCCGGACCGGCATCCCGATCGCCGCCCGCTCCCGGCTCACGCCGAGCAGCTCGCCCACCATCCGGACGCCCTCGGGCAGCGCCACCAGCGCGACCACGATCGGCAGCTGCTTGCCCGGCACCGGCGGATGATGCTGCACCACGTAGCTGTACACCTCGCCGGTCCCGGCCGCGACCACGTACCCCGGCCGGGCCGCGCCGCAGGCCAGGCACATCGGCCCGGGCGGGTGCCGCAGCTCGCCGCACTCGCCGCACCGCTGGATCCGTAGTTCGCCGGCGACGGCACCCGCCCAGAAGAACGCCGTGTCCGGCGACACGGCCGGCCGCAGCACGTCGCCGGCGGTCTCGGGCACCGCCTCCCCCGCCCGCTCCGGCGGCCGGAACTTCAGGATCCGCAGCAGCATCGACGCGACCGGCTCGTCCCCCGCGTACCAGGTGCTCCGCGTGGTGACGAACCAGCCCTCGCCCAGCGCGGTCCGCTTCGGCCCGGTGACGCTCTCCAGGCTGGCCCGCACCGTGACCTGCTCGCCGTGCCGCAGGTAGCGGTGATACTCCTGCTCGCAGTTGGTGGCGACGACCGAGGTGAACCCGGCCCGGTCGAGCACCTCGGACATCCGGCCGAGCGGATCGTCATCGTGAGTGACCGGATGCAGCCCGCGCATGGTCCAGACCTGCGCCATGGCCGGCGGGGCGACCAGCCCGCCGTGCACCGACCGCGACGCGGCCCCGGCGTCGGTGTACACCGGGTTGGCGTCGCCCATGGCCTCGACCCAGTTGCGGATCATCGGCAGGTTGACCGGGTCCCGGGCCGCCCGCGCCGCGCATTCGCCGGCGGCGGCGATCTCGGCGGCGAACGCCCTGATCTCATCGGAGTTCATCTGGGCACCCGGGGCAGCCGGAGGCCCGCGCTCGCGATCAGCTCGCGCTGGATCTCGTTGACCCCGCCGCCGAAGGTCAGCACGGTGTTGCGCTTGACCTGGACGTCGAGCCAGCGGGCCAGCTCGGCGGTCGGCGGGTCGGCCGGATCGCCGTGGCGGCCGACGACGTCCTCCAGCAGCTGGCCGAGCCGCTGCAGCCGCTGCGAGCTGAACACCTTGGTCGCGGACGCGTCGGCCACGTCGACCGTCGGCGCGACCGCGACCTGCCAGTTGAGCAGCTCGTTGACCCGCTGACAGGCGCTCGCCTCGGCCAGGGCCCGGCGCACGTCCGGGAGCGTGAGCAGCGGGCGGCCGTCGGGCCCGGTCCGCCCGGCGGCCCAGTCGCGCACCCGGTCGTGCAGGGCCGATATCCGGCCCGCCGGGCCCAGCATCACCCGCTCGTGGTTGAGCTGCGTGGTGATCAGCCGCCAGCCGGCGTTCTCCGCCCCGACCCGCCTGGTGACCGGGACCCGCACGTCGGCGTAGTACGTGGCGTTGAGGTGGTGCGCGCCGTCGTGCGTGATGATCGGCGTCCAGGAGAAGCCGGGGTCGGCGGTCTCGACGATGAGAATCGATATGCCCTTGTGCCGCGGCGCGTCGGGGTCGGTGCGGCAGGCGAGCCAGATGTAGTCGGCGTCGTGCGCGCCGGTGGTGAAGATCTTCTGGCCGTTCACCACGTAGTGGTCCCCGTCGCGCACCGCCCGGGTCGCCAGCGCGGCCAGGTCGGTGCCGGCCTCGGGCTCGGTGTACCCGATCGCGAAATGCAGCTCGCCGGCCAGGATCCGGGGCAGGAAGAAGGCCTTCTGCTCGTCGCTGCCGTAGGCCTGCAGCGTGGGCCCGACCGTCTGCAGGGTGACGGCGGGCAGCGGGACATCGGCCCGGGCCGCCTCGTCCGCGAAGATCTGCTGCTCGATCTGGCCGAGTCCGCGCCCGCCGTACTCGGCGGGCCAGCCCAGCCCGAGCCACCGGTCGCGGCCCATCCGGCGCACCACCTCGCGGTACACGGCGCCGTGCCGCTCGGTGAGCATGGCGGCCCGCTCTTCGGCGGAGATCAGCGTGGCGAAGTAGGACCGCAGCTCATCGCGCAGCGCGGCCTGCTCGCCGGTGAGGTCGAGAAACATGGGCCTCAGTCGTCCCCGCCGTCCGCGACCAGGTCCAGGCGGTGGTCGGCCCCGCCGACGAACCGGGCCAGGTCCTTGACCAGGGACGAGTAGCGGTGCAGCGGGTAGCTGACGTCCATGCCGATCCCGCCGTGCAGGTGGTGGCAGGTCCGCAGCGCAGCGGTCGCCTGATCCGCCAGCCAGTAGGCCGCGACGTCGAGGTCGCGCCCGGCCGCGCGCCCGCTCGCCAGCCGCCAGCACGCGGAGAGCGTGGCCAGGTGCATGGTGCGCGAGGCGATGTAGACGTCCGCGATCTGCCCCGCCACCGCCTGAAACGTCGCGAGCGGCCGGCCGAACTGCTCCCGGGCTTCCACATGCGCGGTGGTCAGCGCGAGCGCCCCGGCCAGCGCCCCGTCGCCCAGGCAGCACGCCCCGGCGAGCGCCAGCCGGTACAGGTCGGCCACGACCTGGCCCCCGCGGTCGTCATCCTCCGCCGCGGCGCCGAGCAGGCCGGCGACCGGCGCCTCGTCCAGCCGGAGCGTGTACTCGGGATCCCCGCTCGCGCTGTGCGTTCGGTTCAGGCGGACGCCGTCGGCGGACCTCGCGACGACCACGACGACCGGCCCGGCCGGGCCCGCGCTGGCCGGCACGAGAATCCAGTCCGCGGCGGCGGCGTACGGCACGCCGACCTTGATCCCGGTGACCGTGCCGGAGCCGCCCGACAGCCGGGCCGTCGTGGCCGGGGCCGGCGGCATCACCGCGGTGGGCTCGCGGACCGCCGCCGTGAGCACGGTCCCGCCCGACCCGACGCCGTCCAGCAGCGCCCGCTGCTGGGCGTAACTACCCCATCGGGTCACCGGCAGCACACCGAGGACCATCGTGGCCAGCGCGGGCAGCGCGGCGGCCCGCCGGCCGACCTCGGTCAGCACCAGCGCGGTCTCGATCAGCCCGAGCCCGTCTCCGCCGAGCCGGCCGGGGAGAGCGAGCGACAGCAGGCCCGCCCGGCCCAGTTCCTTCCAGCGCGCCTGGTCCCATTGGGCCGGGGCCGGCCGCGGCGGTTCCCACGCCGCCCGGGCCCGGGGTTCCCCCAGCACCTCGGCGGCCAGGCCGGCAACCGCCTCCTGGGTTTCGTCGAGGGTGAAGTCCATGGCGGTCGGCGCCGGTGCCGCTGGCGGCCCCGGCTCATCCTCCTCACGGCTACGGCTCGCAAAATTAGAACACGTTTTACCGAGCGGCGGCCAGCGCGCGGCGCCCGGTCCGGCCCCGCCGCCGTTGGTAGGCTTGCTACCTGGAGCGGAGCGCTCGCGGATCTTACAAGGGACCTTGATGGCAACACCGAGAACACGTATCAGCGACGCGGGCACGGCCGGCGCGCCCGGCGCGCCCGCCGCCGAGTTCGGATCGGCCGCGCAGCGCGACCGCCGCAAGCGGATCCTCGACGCCACGCTGGCACTGGCATCCAAGGGCGGGTACGACGCGGTGCAGATGCGGACCGTGGCCGAACGGGCCGACGTGGCGCTCGGCACGCTGTACCGTTACTTCCCCTCGAAGATCCACCTGCTGGTCTCCGGGCTGGCCCGCGAGTTCGAGCAGACCCAGGAGAAGCTGGAGCGCCGGCCGATCCCCGGCGACACGCCGTACGAGCGGATGCTCTACGTTCTCGGCCGGATCACCCGCACCATGCAGCGCGAGCCGATGCTCACCGAGGCCATGACCCGGGCCTTCATGTTCGCCGACCCGAGCGCCGCCGCCGAGGTCAACGCCGTGGCCCGGCTGATGGAACAGATGCTCACCCGGGCCATGCACGACGGCGAGCCCTCGGCCGATGACAAGGCCATCGCCCGGGTCATCGGCGACGTGTGGCTATCCAACCTGGTCGCGTGGGTGACCAGGCGCGCGTCCGCCGACGACGTCAGCAACCACCTCGAACTCGCCGCCCGCCTGCTGCTGCGCTGACCGCATCGGGGTCCGAACCGGGCGTCCAGCCGCGCGGTCGGCCGCCGCGGCGGCGTTGTCCCGCTTACCAGGCGCCGCCGAGCGAGGCGCCGTACCAGGATTCGATGATCCGGTGCGCGATCGACACCGGCGGCGGCAGCCTGATCGCGCCGCTGGCGATGTCGGCCCGCAGCTCGTCCCGGCTGAACCAGCGGGCCTCGGCGATCTCATCGGCGTCGACCTTGATCTCCAGGCCGGAGATGGCCCGGGCCCGGAAGCCGAGCATCAGGCTGTGCGGCATCGGCCAGGGCTGGCTGCCCGCGTACCGGGCGTCGCCGACCTCGATCCCGGTCTCCTCGAGCACCTCGCGCGCGACCGCCTGCTCGGCGGACTCGCCGGGCTCGACGAACCCGGCCAGGATCGACACCCGCCGCTCCGGCCACATCGCGTTCCTGGCCAGCAGGCACCGGTCGTCAGGGTCGGTCACCAGCATGATCACCGCGGGATCGAGCCGGGGAAAATGCTCGCTGCCGTCGTTCACGCAGCGCCGGGAGTGTCCGGCCGCCGCCGGCTCGGTGACCGCTCCGCAGCGCGGGCAGTGCCCGTGCGTGCCGTGCCAGTTGGCCAGCGCCACGGCGTGCGTCATCAGCCCGACGTCGCGGTCGGACAGCAGCGGCCCGGCCTGCCGCAGGCTGATCGGCCGGACACCCGGCCGGAGGCCCGGCCAGGCCTGCGCCGGGAGCGATCCGGCCACGCCGAAATAGACGACGCCGCCGGCGTCGACGCCGAGCAGGAACCTGACCCCGTCCGGGGCCTGGTCCGGGGACACGAAAACCAGCTCCTGGGCCTCGCCCGCCGCGCTGACCGGCGCCTGCCCGTCCTCGACCACGACCACGCGGGTGCCCGGGTCGGCCCACGCCGCCGCGAGCCAGGCGGCGTCGGTGCGCCGCGCCGTCGCCCGGTCCACCTCGCCGCGCGAGAGAGCCAGGTCGCGCAGGCCGCCGCCGCCGCTCAGCTCGGCCGAGCTCAGCTCGCCATGCCGGTCCGCCTGGCCTGGCCCCGCGTCGCGAACGTCCATGGGTGGACTCTACCGAGGCGGCACGCCAGCATGGACGCCGTGGCGTCCCCCGTCTTAACTCACAGATGAGCACCGCGGCCCGGCCAGCAGCCGAGACCGGGGCTACGCCGCCGGTGCCGCTGGCGCGCAACCGGGGCTTCCGGCTGCTGTGGATCGGCCAGCTCCTCTCCGACACCGGGACCGAAGCCGCCCTCATCGCCTACCCGCTGCTGATCCTGGCGCTGACGCACTCGCCGGCCATCGCGGGCCTGGTCGGCACCGCGGAGATGGCCGTCCAGCTGCTCCTCGGCCTGCCGGGCGGGGCGATCTCCGACCGGCTGGACCGGCGGCTGACGATGATCGTCTGTGACACCGGCCGCGGTCTTGTGCTGGCCCTGCTCGCCGCTGCGGTACTGCTGCACCTGGTGACCTGGCCCGTGGTGCTCGCGGTCGCGGTCGTCGACGGCGGGGCGAACGTGCTGTTCAATCCGTCGGCCACCGCCGCGCTGCCGAGCGTCGTGGCCGACGAGCAGCTGGAGCGGGCGTGGGCGGCCACCGAGGCCCGGACCTACGCGGCCACGCTGGTGGGCCCGGCGCTGGGCGGCTTCCTGTTCGGGCTCGGGCGGGCGGTTCCGTTCGTCGCCGATGCCGTCTCCTATCTGGTCTCGGCCGGGTGCGTGAGCCGGATCCGGGGCGAGTTCCGGGCCGAGCCCTCCCGCGAGCGCAAGGCGCTGTGGCGCGAGGTCATGGACGGGCTGTACCTGGTGTGGCATCAGCCGCTGCTGCGGGCCGTGGTCATCCAGGCCCCGCTGATCAACTTCGCCTTCAACGGCGTGATCTTCACGGTCACCGTCGCGCTGCGGCAGCACGGAACGCCGCCGGCGGTCATCGGGCTCGCGCAGGCCGGAATCGGCCTCGGCGGACTGCTCGGCGCGGTGATCGCGCCCAGGATTCAAGGCCGCCTGTCGCTATGGCAGCTGGCCACCCTGGTGGCCGGGGCCGGCGCCGCGCTGTTCGGGGTGGCCGCCGTGCTGCTTCCGTCGACGCTGGTCGCGCTGCCGGTGGCCCTCACGCTCGTGCTGGCGCCGAGCGCGAACGCGGCCCTGTTCGCGGCCATGCTCCGGGCGGCGCCGGAGGATATGCGCGGCCGCGTCAATGCGGCCGTCATCCAGGCGGCCATGGGCCTCGCCGCGCTCGCGCCGCTGACCGCCGGCCTGCTCGTCGAGCACGTCTCCGGCCAGTGGTCCATGGCCGCGTTCGCGGCGTCCATGGCCATAGCGGCGATCATGTGCCTGACCCTGCCCGGCCTCCGCAACGCCGGCCGGGATGTCGGTGGCGCCCAGTAGCCTGCATCACGTGCCTTCAGACCTTGATTTCGTCGCGCATCTGACCCGGGAGTCGGCGTTGTTCGCGGACGCCATCCGCCAGGCCGCGCCGGATGCGCCCGTCCCCACCTGCCCGGACTGGAACGCCGACGACCTGCTCTGGCACCTCGCCGAGGTCCAGTGGTTCTGGGCCACGATCGTGCGCGAGAAGATGTCCAGGGACCAGGCCCAGGCGCTGAAACCGCCGCGCCCGGCGGACCGGGCCAGCCTGGAGGAGTTCTATCAGGATGCGAGCCGCGGCCTGAGCCAGGCCCTGGCGGAGAACCCGCCGGACACCGCCGTCTGGACCTGGTCCGACGATCACACGGTGGGTTTCATCCGCCGGCGCCAGGCGCACGAGGCGCTGATTCACCGGATCGACGCGGAGCTGACCGCGGGCCGCCGCACCCCGGCGGACCCGGCGCTCAGTGCGGACGGGGTCGACGAGGCGCTGCGCGTCATGTACGGATCCCTGCCCGGCTGGGCCACCTTCACCGCGGCCCCCGGGCAGACGCTGCGGCTGCGGGCCACCGACACCGGCGATTCCTGGTTGCTGACGCTGGGGCGGTTCACCGGCACCGACCCCGGCGACGGCACCGGCTACGACGAGCCCGACGCCCAGGCTGCCCACCAGGATCCGGGCACCGCGGCCGCGGCGGAGGTGGCCGGGACCGCCGCCGACCTGGACTGCTGGCTCTGGCACCGGCCGCCGATGGGCCCGGTCGGGCAATCGGGCGACCGCGAGGTGCTCGACCGCTACATGGCGGCCATCGCTCCGGGCATCAGCTAAGGGCCGCCCAGCCCAACCTGCCGCGACGACTCCGAGCAGAGGAGAGCCAGATGCTGGTCGCGTTCTCGGTCACGCCGATCGGGGTCGGCGAGGACGTCGCCGACTACGTCGCCGACGCGGTCCGGGTGGTCCGCGAGAGCGGCCTGCCCAACCGGACCGACGCCATGTTCACCACGGTCGAGGGCGACTGGGACGAGGTCATGGCCATCGTGAAGCGGGCGGTGGACGTGGTCGCGGCCAAAGCGCCCCGGGTCAGCGTGTCACTCAAGGCGGACATCCGCCCCGGCGTGACCGGGGCGCTGGACGCCAAGGTCGAGGCGGTGGAACGCCGTCTGCGCGGCTGAACCGCACCCTCAGATCGGGTTCTCCGGGTGGTGGAAGTCCCACTCCTCCAGCGCCGCGACCGACAGCCAGTCCAGGCCCCGGCCCGCCTCGGCCTCGATCCCGTGGGCCAGCGCGGCCATGGCCGCCGCAGCCGCGTAGCCGTCCGTCTCGTCGGCCTCGTCGGAGGAACCCTCGAGGGCGTGGACCAGCAGCTCCTTGGCCGCCGTGGCCCGGGCCGGAGCCGCGCCGTAGGAATTGGCCAGGGCTGCGATCGCGCGCCGCACCACCCGCTCGGCCAGCCCGTCGCTCATCGATACCCGTCGCTCCGGCACCGCGCC
>Ga0335076_10006653_pt1 | contig 11662 bp, 10 predicted proteins | sample Lox_Sample_25_FD_206717 | JGI IMG/M metagenome (GOLD analysis project Ga0335076, IMG submission 206717) | Soil microbial communities from Loxahatchee National Wildlife Refuge, Florida, United States - Lox_Sample_2.5 | ecosystem: Environmental > Terrestrial > Soil > Wetlands | place: USA... | reverse complement strand
CGCCGGCATGTCCCGTCCAGCGCGCAAGTACCTCAAGCCATTCGGTTCGGTTTGCCGAATCGCCGGCCCAGGCGATGTAGCCATCCGGCCGCACCAGCACTGCCGGCCCGGAATCGGATCGCTCCGCTTGGTGCAGGTCGATCACATCGAGCGCAGACCTGCCGCTTTCCCGAATCAACACGAAGCCGGGCTCGCGCTGCAGCTCCGTGAGACGCTCTTGCGTCAACGGAATCTGTGTCGCCCTGGTGCCCACCAAGGCGCACTCCCCCGCCCGATGCGCGTACCGCAGCGTCGTGCCCGCAAAGCTTCCCGCCACCTCGTCACGTATCCGTGGGACGCGAAGAAGCCTGGGCACCAGCAGATTTCGTAGCCTGCGCGCGACCCGCGGATGAAGCGTCACGCCGCGCGCCATCATTCCCGACTGCAACAGCACCCGTTGGCCGATCGGATGGCGCTCATCGTGATAGCTGTCCAGCACGGTGTCGTCCGCACCGTCGAGCACCGCGTCGATCTTCCACGCGAGGTTCGCCGCATCCTGGATGCCGGTGTTCATGCCCTGACCGCCCATCGGGGAATGGACGTGCGCCGCGTCTCCGGCCAGGAACACCCGGAAATGCCGATACTCCGTGACTTGCCTTTCGTCACAATGGAATCGGGAATTCCACCCCACTTCGAGCACCCCGAGGTCTGCGCCCATCGCCCGCGCCAGGACGTCGACGATTTCCTGCCGATCCACCGGCTGGCTGTCGGGAACCTGATTGTCGCGGTCCCACACCATCGCGCGGTACCAGTCGCGATCGTAGGGAGCCAAAAACGCGAACTCGTTGCGGGTACTGCCCAGCGTCAGGCCGCCATCAGCGGGCCCGGCGGCCAGCTTGACATCAGCGAGCACAATCGACGACAGAATCGTCTTGCCGGGGAAATCCACACCCAGCAATGTCCGAACCGTGCTGTGTGCCCCGTCGGCACCAATCAGATACTTTGCGCGCCAACGCTGCTCGGTGTCACCGCGCGCGGTCACGGTCACCCCCTCCGCATCCTGATCGAGTGCGACGAGCTCGACACCGCGCCGGATCTCGGCCCCTTGCGCCGCGGCATAAGCGCCCAGCGCCCGGTCGACGTTGGTCTGCGGAGTGACCATGGCGAACTGGTAGGGCGAGTCGAGGTGGGTGAGATCGATCCGGGCGCCGCCGAAAATCGTGACACCCGGCGCCTTGTGCGAGTGCGCGAGCAGGTCGTCGGCGATTCCGCGGGCGTCGAAAACCTCCAGCGTGCGCGCCATGGTGGCGAAGGCGCGGCTGGACGGGTTGATCGCGGGCCAGCGTTCGAGCACGGCAACCGACCGGCCCGCCCGCGCGAGGTCACCGGCCGCGGTCAGCCCCGTCGGGCCGGCACCGACGACCAAGACGTCAACGTGGTGAATGGTCATCACGCCACCGCCTCCGGGTTGGGGCACCACCGACGAATGTCGTCGGGGGTGGCCACCGCCGCGCGATTGAATACGAAGCGGCAGCCGGGTTGGGCGATGTGCGCGGCGTTGACGATCGACTCGAACAGCAGCGTGTTGCCGGCGACCAGTCGCACGCCGGCGCCGATCAGCACCGCGTCATAGCGCTTGGCCTGCAGCCACTGACGGGCAATGTCGGCGCCCGCATCGCCGAAGTCGATGAGGCAGTTGTCGACGTGATAGCCGGCCGCGCGCAGGGCGGCCACGTTCTCGTCGTTGGCGGCGCGCAACTTCTCCGTCGACAGGCCAGGAAATTGGGCGAAGTCCGGCGAGGAGCAGTCGATGACGTCCGGGTCGAGCCCGATCTGGATGGCGGTAACGGTCATGGTGGCGACCTCCGTGATTTCAACAACTGTTGACTTCGACGGTAGGCGCTTACCCCACCCGTGTCAACAGTTGTTGAATACACTGTTGGTATGCCATCGAAGGCGCGTGAGGGTCGCGACGGACAGGCGACCCGGGCAGCGATCCTGGAGATCGCCCGATCGCAGTTCGGGAGCCACGGCTTCGAGCGCACGACGATCCGGTCGGTCGCATCGGAGGCCGGGGTCGATCCGGCGCTCGTCATGCACTACTTCGGCAGCAAGGCAGAGCTTTTTGCCGCGGCCTCCCGGTTCGACATCACCTTTCCGGATCTCTCCGATGTCGCGCCCGACCGCGTCGCCGACGTGCTGGTGCCGATGTTCATCGGCGCGTGGGGACCGCAGGGGCCGTTTCTCCCGCTACTGCGCGCGGCCGCCACGAATCCTGTTGCCGCCGAGGCGCTGTTGCAGGTTTTCGTCGACCAAGTGGCCCCGGCGCTGGCCGCGGTCGTCCCCGACCATGCCGCCGACCGGGCCGCCCTGGTGGGATCACAACTCCTGGGACTCGCGGTCGCCCGCTACATCCTCGGTGTGCCGCCGCTGGCCGGCATGGGCGACGCCCAACTCATCGAATGGCTGCGACCGGTGCTCGCCCACTACTTGGCGGATCCCGCGCCCTGACGCTGTTCGAGGATCGCCAGCGTCCGCTCGGCCCATCGAATGTTCTCTTGTTCGAACGAGATTCCGCGCATCAGCGTCAGGTACGGGCCTACCCGCTTTGCCTTGGCAACGTACTCGGCTTCGTCGCGGCCGCCCAGCATACGAGCTCGCATCCGTTCGTAACGTTGCAGTTTGGCGGTGGCCCATTGCAGTCGTTCCGCCATGAAGTCGCGCACAGCCTGCGCGTTACCGGCATCAACGGCCAGCAGTTTGACCGCGAGCTCATCGCGGATCACACCCGGCTTCGGCGCCCGCGAGGTGAACTGGTGGATCGCCTGGTAGCCCGCCTCGGTCAGCGAATACATGCGCTTGTTGGGCCGTCGCTCTTGGTGAACGATCCTCGCTTGAATCAGACCTTGCTCGGCGAGCCGGTCGAGTTCGCGATACAGCTGCTGCGGTGTCGCCATCCAGAAGTTCGCGACCGAGGCGTCAAAGCTCTTGGCCAGGTCGTACCCGGAGGACTCGCCCTCGAGCAGGGCGGCCAGCACGGCGTCACGCAGCGACATCGGCCCATAGTACAACAGGTGATTAGTCAACAAAGTGATTAATCACACCTAGACTTATGTCGGCCGAGGCTCTAGCGTCAGTCACGCCTACTCAACAAATTGACTATGCGAGGTGTCCGGTGAGTTCTAAACATCCGTTCCGCACGGCGGTCGAGGAGCATGACGAGGCGGGCATCGCGGCGATGCTGGCCGACAACGTGGTGTTCACCAGCCCGGTGGCGTTCAAGCCCTATGCCGGCAAGCCGATCACCGCGGCCATCCTGCGCGGCGTGTTGCGGGTATTCGAGGACTTCCATTACGTCCGCGAGATTCATGACAGCAACGGCCGCGACCATGCGTTCGTCTTCGAAGCGACGGTCTCCGGCAAGAAAGTCAACGGGTGCGACTTCCTGCATTTCAACGACGAGGGCCTGATCGACGACTTCGTGGTGATGGTGCGGCCGCTGTCGGGTGCGACGGCGTTGTCCGAGGCGATGGGCGCCCAGTTCCCTCGCATCCAGCAAGAGGCCATAGAGTTGGCCGATCAGTTCGCCACCGCCTAGGAGTAGCCAACATGCGGATCGGATTGGGCATCAACTACGCGGGCGGGTTCAAAGAGGTGGCCGCCGAAGTTGCCGACCTCGAACGCGCCGGACTGGACATTGTCTTTGTCCCCGAAGCGTATTCGTTCGATGCGGTCAGCGGACTGGGCTACCTTGCGGCCAGCACGGAGCGGGTAGAGCTGGCGTCGGGCATCTTGCAGCTCTACACCCGCACGCCCACGTTGACGGCGATGACCGCGGCAGGTCTGGACTATGTGTCCGACGGCCGGTTCACCCTCGGTCTTGGCGCCTCCGGTCCGCAGGTCATCGAGGGCTTCCACGGCGTGCCCTACGACGCGCCGATAGCCCGCACCCGCGAAGTCGTCGACATCTGCCGCCAGGTGTGGCGTCGAGAAACACTGGAGCACCAGGGCAAGCACTACACCATCCCGTTGCCCGCCGATCAGGGGACCGGACTGGGCAAGGCGCTCAAGCTCATCAATAGGCCTGTGCGGGAACGTATTCCGATACTGATCGCCGCGCTCGGACCCAAGAATGTCGAGCTGGCCGCCGAGATCGCCGAGGGCTGGCAGCCGATCTTCTATCTGCCGGAAAAGGCGCACGACGTGTGGGGCGACGCGCTGGCCACCGGCCGGGCCAAGCGCGATCCCGCGCTGGGGAACCTTGATGTGTTCGCCGGACCGGCATTGGCCATCGGTGAAAACGTCGAGCCACTACTGGAATTCGTCAAGCCGCATCTGGCGCTCTATATCGGCGGCATGGGCGCCAAGGGCAAGAACTTCTACCACACGCTGGCCACCAGGTACGGCTACGGTCCGCAGGCCGACCGCATCCAAGAGCTTTACCTGGCCGGCAACAAGGACAGCGCCGCCAAGGCGGTACCCGATGAACTCGTGCGGGATGTCTCGCTGATCGGCACGCCCGGATTCGTCAAGGAGCGAGTCGCGGCGTTTCGTGAGGCGGGCGTGACCACCTTGAACGTGGCGCCGATCGCCGCCACGGCCGCCGAACGGGTCAAGCTCATCGAGACACTTCGCAGCCTGCTCGACTAAGACTGCTGCGCCTCCTCCAGGGCGGCGTTGAGGGTCTTGCTCGGGCGCATCACCGCGGTCGTCATCGCGGTGTCCGGCGCGTAGTAGCCGCCGATGTCCACCGCATCGCCCTGGACTTCGGCCAGTTCGGCAACGATGGTGTCTTTGTTCTTGGTCAACGTATCGGCCAGTGCGGCAAAGTGTTTCCGCAACTCCTCGTCATCGCTTTGCGCGGCCAGTTCCTTCGCCCAGTACATCGCCAGGTAGAACTGGCTGCCACGGTTGTCCAGCTCACCGGTCTTGCGCGACGGGCTCTTGTTGTTGTCGAGCAGTTTGCCGATCGCGTCGTCCAGCGTCTTGCCCAAAACCTTGGCCCGCTCGTTACCGGTCTTGAAGCCGATATCCTCGAAACACGCTCCCAGCGCAAGGAATTCACCAAGTGAATCCCATCGCAGGTGGTTCTCCTCAACGAGTTGGTGGACGTGCTTGGGCGCCGAGCCGCCCGCGCCCGTCTCATACATGCCACCGCCGGCCATCAGCGGCACGATGGACAGCATCTTGGCGCTGGTGCCCAGCTCCAGAATCGGGAACAGGTCGGTCAGGTAGTCGCGCAGTATGTTTCCGGTGGCGGCGATGGTGTCCTGCCCGCGCATCGCGCGCTCCAGCGTGTACCGCATGGCCCATACCTGGGGCATGATGTTGATATCCAGGCCCTCGGTGTCGTGCTCCTTCAGGTACGCCTTGACCTTCTTGCGCAGCTCGACCTCATGCGGCCGTTCGGTATCCAGCCAGAACACCACCGTCATGCCCGAGTTGCGCGCCCGGGTGACGGCCAACTTCACCCAGTCGCGGATGGCCGCGTCAGTGACGATCGGCATCCGCCAGATGTCGCCGACCTCCACGTTCTGGGTGAGCAGCACTTCCCCGCTGTCGAGGTCGACGATGTTGGCGACGCCGTCCTCGGGGATCTCGAACGTCTTGTCGTGCGACCCATACTCCTCGGCCTGCTGCGCCATCAAGCCGACGTTGGGCACGGTGCCCATCGTGGTCGGATCGAACTGCCCGTGGGTTTTACAGAAGTTGATGATCTCCTGGTAGATCCGGGAGAAGGTGGACTCCGGGTTGACGGCCTTGGTGTCTTTCTGCCGGCCGTCAGCGCCGTACATCTTGCCGCCCGCGCGGATCATCGCCGGCATCGACGCATCGACGATCACATCGCTTGGCGAGTGAAAGTTGGTGATGCCCTTGGCAGAGTCGACCATGGCCAGCTCGGGCCGGTGTTCGTGGCAGGCGTGCAGGTCGCGGATGACCTCGTCGTGCAGCGACGCCGGCAGCGACTCGATCTTGTTGTACAGATCGACCAAACCGTTGTTGACGTTGACGCCGAGTTCGTCGAACAGCGCCTGGTGTTTGGCGAAAGCATCTTTGTAGAAGATCTTGACGGCGTGGCCGAAGACGATGGGATGAGAGACCTTCATCATCGTCGCCTTGACGTGCAGTGAGAACATCACGCCGGTCTCGTACGCGTCCTCGATCTCTGCTTCGTAAAACTCGCAGAGCGCCTTTTTGCTCATGAACATGCTGTCGATCACGTCGCCGTCTTGCAACGAAACCTTCGGCTTGAGCACGATTGTCTTGCCGCTCTTGGTTTCCAACTCCATCTTCACGTTGCGCGCACGATCCAGCGTCATCGACTTCTCACCGTGGTAGAAGTCGCCATGCTTCATGGTCGCGACGTGCGTGCGCGACGCCTGCGACCACGCGCCCATGCTGTGCGGGTGCTTGCGCGCGTACTCTTTGACGGCGTGCGGCGCGCGGCGGTCCGAATTACCCTGCCGCAGCACGGGATTCACGGCGCTGCCAAGGCATCTGGCATACCGGTCACGGATTTCCTTGTCCTCGTCGGTTTTCGGACTTTGCGGAAAGTTCGGAACCTTGAACCCCTTGCCTTGCAGTTCCTTGACCGCGGCGACCAGTTGCGGTACCGAGGCGCTGATGTTCGGCAGCTTGATGATGTTGGTGTCGGCCAGGTTCGTCAGCCGGCCCAGCTCGCCAAGGTTGTCCGGCACCTTCTGATCGTCGCTCAGGTAGTCGGAGAACTCGGCCAGGATCCGCGCTGCCACCGAGATGTCACTGGTCTGGATCTGGATGCCCGCCGGCTCGGCGAAGGCACGCACGATCGGCAGAAACGAGTAGGTCGCCAGCAGCGGCGCCTCGTCGGTCAGCGTGTAGATGATGGTCGGCTGTTCGGCGCACACAGGCTCTCCCGGCGTCACTATGGGTCGGATTTCTTCACGTGCTTCGCGTTGTCGTAGTAACCGCCAGTATCCCGTACCCGGGAATCGGCCGCCATCAAGGGGTGCGCCGGCAAATCCCAGCTCAGCCGGGGACGGCGTCCCCAATCAGATACCTAGTGGCGATCGCAAGCGCGGCGAAGCCGGGCGCAGCGGGTCGCCAATTCAGATACCTAGTGGCACGAAGTAACCAACGTGCGATAGGCTTCCGGCAGGTCATGAGCGCCAGCATCAAGCCCCGGCTTGCTGGCCGGCAACCCTCCAACCGCGGTGGGGTGCCCCGGGTGATGACCAGGTTTCGTAGCCAACACCGGCTACGCGGCAAGCGCGGGTCCGCCGTTACGGGCCCCCCGAGTAGACAGGGAAACCTGATGCACACTCATCTGGGCTGGCCCATCGTGCGTCGCAGTTGCTGATCGCGTGGCTGCCGGTTGACGTCGTCTTTAGACGGCGTCCCGCGTACCTGCGAGCACTCGACCCACCCGACTTTTTCATAGAAGGCAACCACCGTGAGTTCCCAAACCAACGCTGAAAGCGACACCGATCCGACCGCGCACTGGTCGTTCGAGACCAAGCAGGTCCACGCCGGCCAGCAGCCGGATCCGACCACCAACGCCCGCGCGCTGCCGATCTACCAGACCACCTCCTATGTGTTCGACGACACTTCACACGCCGCGGCGCTGTTCGGGCTGGAAGTGCCGGGCAACATCTACACCCGCATCGGCAACCCGACCACCGACGCCGTCGAACAGCGGATTGCCGCGCTGGAAGGCGGCGTGGCGGCACTGTTCCTGGCCTCCGGGCAGGCCGCCGAGACGTTCGCGATTCTGAACCTGGCCGCCGCCGGTGATCACATCGTGTCCAGCCCGCGGCTCTACGGCGGCACCTACAACCTGTTCCACTACTCGCTGCCGAAGCTGGGCGTCGACGTCAGCTTCGTCGAGGACCCGGACGACCTGGACTCGTGGCGGGCCGCCGTGCGGCCGAACACCAAGGCGTTCTTCGCCGAGACCATCTCCAACCCGCAGATCGACGTGCTGGACACCCCCGGCGTCTCCGGGGTGGCCCACGAGCATGGGGTGCCGCTGATCGTCGACAACACCGTCGCCACCCCCTATCTGATTCAGCCGATCAGCCAGGGCGCCGACATCGTGGTGCACTCGGCCACCAAGTACCTCGGCGGGCACGGCGCCGCGATCGCCGGTGTGATCGTCGACGGCGGCACCTTCGACTGGACACAGGACCGCTTTCCCGGCTTCACCACCCCCGACCCCAGCTACCACGGAATGGTGTACGCGGAGTTGGGGCCGCCCGCGTTCGCGCTCAAAGCGCGGGTGCAGTTGCTGCGCGACTACGGGTCGGCGGCGTCGCCGTTCAACGCGTTCCTGGTCGCACAAGGGCTGGAAACCCTGAGCCTGCGTGTCGAGCGCCATGTCGCCAACGCCCAGCGCGTCGCCGAATTCCTCGAGGGCCACGACGACGTGCTGTCGGTCAACTACGCCGGGCTGCCCAGCTCGCCGTGGCACGAGCGGGCGAAGAAGTTGGCGCCCAAGGGAACCGGCGCCGTGTTGTCCTTCGAGTTGGCCGGCGGTGTCGAGGCGGGCAAGGCGTTCGTCAACGCGCTGAAGCTGCACAGCCACGTCGCCAATATCGGCGATGTGCGATCGCTGGTGATTCACCCGGCGTCGACAACGCATTCCCAGCTCAGCCCCGCCGAGCAACTGTCCACCGGGGTGAGCCCCGGGCTGGTGCGGTTGGCCGTGGGCATCGAAGGCATCGACGACATCTTGGCCGACCTCGAGCTTGGCTTCGCCGCCGCCCGAAAATACGCCGGCAGCGGTGACCCGCAGGCCGTGGCGGCGTTCTGAGGAGGCCAAGTGACGATCTCTGAGGTGCCGACCCAGACGCTCCCCGTCGAAGGCGAGGTCGGCGTAGTCCACATCGGTTCGCTCACGCTGGAAAGCGGTGCGGTCATCGACGACGTCGACATCGCCGTGCAGCGGTGGGGCGAACTGTCGCCAACCCGCGACAACGTCGTGGTGGTACTGCACGCGCTGACCGGGGATTCGCACATCACCGGACCCGCCGGGCCGGGACATCCGACGCCGGGCTGGTGGGACGGCATCGCGGGTCCGGGCGCGCCGATCGACACCGACCGCTGGTGCGCGGTGGCCACCAACGTGCTGGGCGGCTGCCGCGGATCGACCGGCCCGAGCTCACCTGGCCCCGATGGAAAGCCTTGGGGCTCAAGGTTTCCGCTGATATCAGTGCGAGATCAGGTCGAGGCCGACGTCGCCGCGCTGGCGGCGCTGGGCATCACCGAGGTCGCCGCCGTGGTCGGCGGTTCGATGGGCGGAGCCCGGGCGCTGGAATGGGTAGTCGGCCATCCCGACCGGGTGGGCGCGGGTCTGCTGCTGGCGGTGGGTGCGCGCGCGACGGCCGACCAGATCGGCACCCAGTGCACCCAGATCGCGGCCATCAAAGCCGACCCCGACTGGCAGGGCGGCGACTATTACCGCTCCGGCCGAACCCCCGATGCCGGCCTGCACATCGCCCGCCGCTTCGCGCATCTGACCTACCGCGGCGAGGTCGAGCTGGACGGCCGCTTCGCCAACGACGCTCAGGCCACGGAGAATCCGGTGGCCGGCGGTCGCTATGCGGTGCAGAGCTATCTGGAGCATCAGGGCAGCAAGCTGGTGTCCCGCTTCGACGCCGGCAGTTACGTGGTGCTCACCGAGGCACTGTCCCGTCACGACGTCGGCCGGGGGCGCGGCGGTGTCGCCGCGGCGCTGCGCGGCTGCCCGGTGCCGGTGGTGGTCGGCGGAATCACCTCCGACCGGCTTTACCCGCTGCGGCTGCAGGAGGAACTCGCCGAACTGTTGCCCGGTTGTCGCGAACTGCAGGTGGTCGACTCGATCTTCGGACACGACGGCTTTCTGGTGGAATCCGAAGCGGTCGCTGAGCTGGTGCAGCGAACCCTCGACTTGGCCGAAGGCGCGTGCTCGCGGTGACCCAGTTCCGACAGGCCCGCTCGTTGTCCTTTGGCTCTGAAGCGGCCGCATACGAACGCGGCCGCCCGTCCTACCCGCCGGAGGCGATCGACTGGCTGCTGCCGGCCGGGTCGCGAGACGTGCTGGACCTCGGCGCGGGAACCGGGAAGCTGACCACCCGGCTGGTGGAACGCGGGCTGGACGTCATCGCCGTCGATCCGATCGCCGAGATGCTGGAGATGCTGCGCACGTCGCTGCCCGACACGCTGGCGCTGCTGGGCACGGCGGAGGAAATTCCGTTGGCGGACAACAGCGTTGACGCGGTGCTCGTCGCGCAGGCGTGGCACTGGTTCAACCCGCAGCGAGCGATCCCGGAAGTGGCCCGGGTGCTGCGGCCGGGCGGACGACTGGGTTTGGTGTGGAACACCCGCGACGAGCGACTCGGCTGGGTACGCGAACTGGGTAACATCATCGGCCGCGACGGGGATCCGGTCCGCGACAGGGTGACACTGCCCGGCCCTTTCAGCGAAGTAGAGCGCCATCAGGTCGAGTGGACGAATTACCTTACGCCACAAGCGTTGATCGACTTGGTCGCTTCTCGCAGCTACTGCATCACCTCGCCGACCGAAGTGCGCACCAAGACGCTGGACCAGGTACGCGAGTTGCTGGCAACCCATCCGGCATTGGCGAACGCCGGCGGCCTCGCGCTGCCGTACGTCACGGTTTGCGTGCGAGCGACGCTGTCGACATAGCGGTTACCGCTCCCCCCGCCGTCATCGTCCTCACCGTCGCGAAGCAGCTTTTCCGGGTGGTGGTAGGTGTTTGCGCGGGGCCGGCCGTGGTATTTCGGCCGAAAACTGATGCTGTGGTAGTCCTCTCGTCTCAATGGTTCACAACCTGCTCGCCAGTCGACGCTGCCAGCTGCTCGGGCGTCGGCCCTGGCCGGTTGTAGGCACTGTCAATGAGCGGGCGCTGTTGGGCGTCAAGCTGGTCGGCCTCCGCACTGGGCCCAGACAATCGCCGCCAGTTGTTGAGCGGCAGGTGCTGGGTCGGGATCAAGACAGAAGTGATGTTGCCTCGATTTGTCACCACGTTGGCCGGATCATCGAGGTGGGCGTTGACGTAGTCGTGGATGGTGGCCGCGCCCGCCTCGGCGTTCCGCATGGCCAGCTGGTAGTTGGGGGAGGCTGTGTTGGTTGGAGCGTCACTCCACCCGTCGTATTGACGGGCCGCCAATATCACCTTGTTCGCGATGTCGGCAGGAATGCCCTGCCCGACGGCGACGAGCTGGTCGTTGCGCGCAAACGTGTCACCCAACAACACGAACCGCACTCCGGGCGGGGGTTCGTGCTGAGCCAGGTAGGCCGAGATCACTTGCGATCCGAGACTGAACCCGAGCACGGTGTCACCGGGGTGCAGCGGAGCATTGGCCAGCGCCGCCACTCCTGCGTCGTTGTGGAGGCCGTCGGCCGGGTAGGGCACCTTGACGCAAGGACATAATGTTCCGCCTAACTGGTTTTGGGTCACGGACATCGTGGTGCCAGCGCCGTCCAAGTCAAACGGTTCGACTGTGTAGGTGACGGAATCCGCATTAGCCACAGTCGGATTCATCATCAGTGCCACGATGATGCTCGCCATCATCGCCAACCCCTTGCCTAAGCCACTCATCGCCCACCGGCCTATCGCATCGGATGTTGATCACTGCGAGTGCAAACTACCTCATCAGTCAGGTAATGCGGCGCAACACTGTTGGGGCAGACGTTCCCGACG
>Ga0335076_10006652_pt1 | contig 11662 bp, 12 predicted proteins | sample Lox_Sample_25_FD_206717 | JGI IMG/M metagenome (GOLD analysis project Ga0335076, IMG submission 206717) | Soil microbial communities from Loxahatchee National Wildlife Refuge, Florida, United States - Lox_Sample_2.5 | ecosystem: Environmental > Terrestrial > Soil > Wetlands | place: USA... | reverse complement strand
CCTAAGCAACTGTGCGGCGACCGGGACGAGAGAGGACCTCGCCTATGTCTCGCCGCGGTCGGGGCGGGCGGTCAGCGCCCAAGCTGGGGCGCCATGGCGCGACCGGCTGCTGCCGCTCCCTCCCTTCCTGCGCGATGGCGCGCGCTCCGAGGCGCGGCCTAGCGCAAACGACCTCGCCGACGGGTTCCGGCTGACCGGTTTCTTTCTCGCCCGCGACCTGTTTGCGCCGAGCGGCGCGCCGCTGCCTGACTCGCGGGCCGCGTTTCTTTCGGCGGCGGCGAAGACCCATAGGCGCTAAAGAAAAGTTGAACTTTCGTGATCGGGATCGCGGAACAGCGCCGATTGCCGCGCGTTCTCCCGTCACATCCAATAAGGAGGTAAACCATGAAACGGTTCATCGCTTTGGCGGCGTGCGCGGGAGCGCTGGTCGTCGCAGCCCCCGCTTTCGCACAGGATACCGCTGTGGCGCCCGGCTACATTGCCGGCTCACCACAATACGCCGGCGGCCCGTTCGGCATTCTCGCCATGCCGTTCCAGATTGCCGCGGCGCCGTTCCAGATGCTTGTGCCGGCAAACGGCGCTCTCGGCCCGACCAGCTCCTCGCTCGTCCCGGCAAACCCGGATTGCGGGGTGTGGCACGACTGGAACGGCAGATACACCTCGGTCTGCGGCCTGTAGGTCGCGCAGAGGGCCGATGGCGCGCTTGCCCCGTCGGCCTTTTCCCGGTGACTCGTACAACTGGATTCGCGTTGCGGCGCAGGTTTCGTGCTCGAGCTAGCCAACCTCGAAGACGGCGAGGGCGACCCGGTCGGGGCGCCGCTCGCCCGAGGCTATGAAGAGCGGGCGCGTCAGCCATTGGTGCGCCGGAACGGCGGTCTCGAACCGCGGCATGCTGCGGAAATAGATTTCGGCTGGATCGACCGGCTCTCCGCGCGTGATCCGCGCCATCGCCTCCGGCGGACCGAAGCGGACGCCGACATTTTCGATATAGAGCATACTTCCATCATCGAGCCTGGCGACATAGCGCGCCTCGAGGCGGGTGAACCCGTCCGGGCCGATGATCTGATAGTCCGCGCCGGCGTTCAGTATCGCGCCGTTAAGCCTCTCGCCCCGAATCACGCCGCCAACGATCGGCACAATGCGTCTTAAGCCTTGCGGGGTGTCCCCGATCGCAATTGGCGCTCCGACCTCGACGAGAAAATCGGCGAGATGGGTGAGGGCGGGGGTCATGGACCGGGATCTAGGCGAATATGGATGGTTGCGCTACGCTCTCGGACCGGCAGAACGCAAGCTGTGTGCGTCCAATCAAATCCCGCCGTACCACTCGTAGCCGCGATCTTCCCAGAACCCGCCGCGGCCGCGCGCGATGCCGGAGAAGCCGTCGATCGCCTCGATGCGCATGATGTACTTGGCCATTTTGTAGCCGAGCTGCCGCTCGACCCTCAACCTCAGCGGCGCGCCATGTCCGACCGAAAGTGGGGCGAAATTCATCTCGTAGGCCAGGATGGTCTGGGGATGAAAGGCGTCGATGAAGTCGATCGTCTCGTAATAGCGGCCGGTGTTGTCCGTGGTCTGCTCGAGCGTATCGGCGCAGAAGAACGCGATGTAGCGCGCCTGCGGCTTCAATCCTGCGCTCGCGAGAATGGCGGAGAGCTGAACCCCTTTCCATTGTCCGATGCAGCTCCAGCCTTCGACGCAGTCGTGGCGGGTGATCTGCGAGCGCGACGGCAGGGCGCGGAGATTGGCGAGCGAGAGTTTCATTGGCCGTTCGACCAGGCCGCCGACCTCAAGCTTCCAGTCGGTGAAATTATTCTGCTTGAGGGCGACATATTCCGCGTCTTCCGGATCGATCGAGCCGTTGGGCTTAAAAGTGGGGGTGATCGCGGCCCGCGGATATTCGACCGCCAGCGCCGTGCGAGGGACGAGCGCGCGTTGAACGGCCTTGGTGAGAGCCTCGGCCTTCTCCAGAACCTTCAGCGCCGCCGGCGAGCCCGCATCGCAGCCCGCGAGCGGCGCGGTAGCGGCGCCGACCCCGAGGCCGATGAGAAGCTTGCGGCGGCTCAGTCGCGGGGCCGCCGGTCGGATGACGCCTTCGCCGGTCATCGCTCCACCTCGTTGATGCGATAGCGACCGGTGATCATCGAGCGCATGTTGTTGATCGGGCCTGAAAGCACCACCATCACCAAATGCACGACGACGAACAGGACAAGATAGGTCGCAAGGAGAAAATGGGCGGCGCGCGCCGCCTGGCGTCCGCCAAACAGCGTGAGAAGCCACGGGAAGGCCGAATCCATTGCCGGCGACATGGTGAGCCCAGCGAGGATCAGGATCGGAAAGGCGATAACGACGCTGAGATAGGCGAGCTTCTGCAGCACATTGTAGTGCAGCGCCTCATCGCCCTTGGGGAAACGGAGCCGCGCATGATCGACGATAGCGCGCGGAATCGCCTTTATGTCGGCGAGGCTCGGCCAAAGGTCGCGAATGTGTAGCCGTCCCCCGAGATAGGCGAAATAGACGAGCCCGTTGATGACGAGGATCCAGGCAAAGAAGAAATGCCAGCGCCGCCCCATCGCCAGATCCTGGTAGGAGGGCAGCGTCGCCCAGGACGGAAAGCCACGTTCGTCCAGTTCTCCATCGTCGCCCCGCGAGGCGCCAAGGAAGCCGGTCGTGTTGAACGCGTGGCCAAAGATCGTCGTCACGCCGCCGGTCGGATCGCCATTGTCGTTCTCGGTCGCCGATAGTGAAAAGAACGGATGGTCGAAGTTCGTCGCCGGGCCCCAGGTCAGCGCGGGATCGGCATTGAAAATCTCCAAGCCGCTCATCAAGAGGACGACAAAGCAGCCGGCATTGATCCAATGGCAGATTCGAACAACCAGGGAGTGCCGGAACACGACACGCCCGGTCGGCGCATCCCTCGCGGGCAGCGCGGTAGTCACCGACGTCAATTCCGAACCTCCAGAGCCCTCAGCCCTTCAGTACGCGGTCGTGGCTGCAAATTCCAATACGTCTGAGGGCGGCCGAGCGTTTCGCGCCGCAAGCGTATTTATTTTGGGGGCTCTTTTTGGCTGGTCCTGAAACTTCTTCAGGGCCGTTCCGTAACCAACCCGCGCCGATCAGCGGCAGCGCCGCGACGTTCGGCTCGATAGCAACGGAGAGGAACATGAACGCCAAGATATTTTGTTGCGCCGCGGCGCTAGCCGCCGGACTTGGGTGCACCACGCCGTACATCGCCGCGCCGGCATATGCCGAAATGACCAAGATGGTGGGCGGCGCCCCGATGTATCCGAGCAAGAACATTGTTGAAAACGCCGTCAACTCGAAAGATCACACCACTCTTGTCGCTGCGGTGAAGGCCGCGGGCCTTGTCGATACGCTTGAGGGCGCCGGACCGTTCACCGTCTTCGCGCCGACCAACGAGGCGTTCGCCCGCCTGCCCGCCGGTACGGTCGACACGTTGCTCAAGCCGGAAAACAAGGGCATGCTGACCTCGATCCTGACTTACCATGTCGTCCCCGGCCGGCTGACCGAGGCCGAGATCGACGCCAAAATCCGCGAAGGCGGCGGCAAGGCGATGATGAAAACAGTCCAGGGCGAGGACCTCACATTTGAGCGTTCCGGGGGGCGTCTCTGGGTGATCGACGGCAAGGGCGACAAGGCCGAAGTGACGATTCCGAACGTGATGCAGTCGAACGGCGTCATCCAGGTGATCAACAGGGTGCTGCTCCCGAGCTGAGCGCCCTCCTACGCTCACGCGGCAGCGGCGGGCGGGCGCTATATTGGTGTCCGCCCTTTCGCTTGGCCGGCGGTGGTTTGCGCCGGCGCCATGCGTCAATCTAGGATGCCGGAATGACGATCCGGGGAGCGGCGGCCGGAGGGCAAGCCCCGGCTGGGGCGGGGGACGATCTGACCCGTCTCTTGGGCCGCATCGCGTCGCGCGACGCGGCGGCGTTTGCGGCGCTCTATAATCAGACCAATCCGAAACTCTATGGAATAGTCGCGCGCATCCTCAGCCGGGGCGACGCGGCCGCCGACGTCGTCCAGGAGGCCTACGTGCGCATCTGGGAGAAGGCCGGCGAATTCGACCCCCGAAAAGGCTCGCCGCTCGCCTGGATGGCGACGATCGCCCGCAATCGGGCGCTTGACGAAGTGCGGCGGATTCGTCCGGCGTCGCTCGAGGACCAACCCGTGAGCTTCGAGCCTGCCGCCGACGAAGTTGATCCGCTCGCCGCGCGGGAACGTTCGGAGGGGCTCGCGTCGCTGATCAAATGCCTTCAGGGGCTGGACGAGGAGAAGCGCGCGATCGTCCTGCTCGCCTATTACCACGGCTTGAGCCGCGAGGCGCTCGCCAAGCGCTTCGGTCGTCCGGTCGCGACCATCAAGACTTGGCTGCATCGCAGCCTTGCGGAGCTCAGGGACTGCCTGGCGTCATGACGATTTCGCCCGATGACGACTTCGCCGCGGCCGAATATGCGCTCGGCACACTCCCTCCCGCCGAGCGGGCGGCGCTGGCTGCGCGGCGGTTGCGCGAGCCCGAACTCGACGAAGCGATCCGCGCCTGGGAGGCGCGGCTCGCGCCGCTCGCCGAGGCGGCGCCGGAAATCGAGCCGCCGCGCGATCTTCTGCCCGCGATCGAGGCCCGCATTCGCGGCGCGTCGCCCGGAGCGCCAGGGGACGCGGCCATGGTCGCCCTCAGACGGAGCCTGAGCCGATGGCGCGCTGGGGCGATCGCGGCCTCAGTTCTCGCCGCCCTGCTGGCGACCGGATTCGTCTTTCGCGAGACGAGCAGGCCGCCGCCGCTCCCGCGCGAATATGTCGCGATCCTGCAGAAAGACGCGGCTTCGCCGGCCATCGAGGTCACGGTCAATCTCGACAAGCAGGAGCTCACCGCTCGTCCGGTCGCGGCGAGCGCCCCGACCGGCAAGTCCTACGAGCTCTGGATCATCGACGCCAAGCTCGGCGCGCCGCGCTCGTTAGGCGTGATCGGCGTGACGCCGCGGGCCGCGAACCTTTCGGCCTATGATCCCTCGGTGGTGCAGAATGCGACCTACGCGGTGACGGTCGAGCCGCCCGGCGGATCGCCCGACGGCAAGCCGTCCGGGCCGCCGGTCTTCGTGGGCAAGCTGATTCCCATCGAGCCGTGAGACAGCCGCCGGGGTTGGACGATTCGCCGCCCGCAGCGCTGATTCGCGGAACCAATCAAGTTCGCGAACGTTGGGTGCCTACGCGCGGCCCGGCGCGACGGTAATAGGCTCGATCAGATCGTCTTCGCCGCGGCGATCTTGCGATGCCGGCGCGCGGGCACAGGAGGACGTCATGAACACGGCTTTCATGGTCGGGACGGCCGCAGCACTGGCGGCCCTCAGCGGATACAGCATGCGCGCGCAGGATACAGTCACGCAGGAAAGCGGCCAGGACGCCGACGTTTTTTCCCAATGGCTGACTGCCGATGCGCCGGAGTGCGTCGCGGTCTCGCAGATCGGCTCGGTGTCTCACGTGACAAAGCTCACCCCTGAGCAATTCCAGTTCGTGCGGGCGCTCTACGTCGCCATCCCTCCGATTTCGCGCGAGCTGCCGCCGGGCGACAGCGCGGTCGTCGCGAGCGCCAACGGCAAATCGATGGTCGCGCTGGTGTCCGACGGCCGGGCGTGCGCGCGCTTCCTTGCGCCAGATTTCGTCTTGTCGATGCTGGCCCAGGTCGGAAAGGGCGAGGTCGGGATGATCGGCGAGCCGATCTGAGGCTATTGCCCGGAGTGGCGTTCCCTTCTATGGATTTTGAAGCTTTCGAGTCGGGGAGGTTGCGCGTCGCAAGCTTCACGGGCAACGGCCCCGAGCCTGGGCACGGCGATCGATTGCGCGAATCGAGGGCGGGGATGGGGAAATATTTGGGGGTGCTTCTTCTCGCTGCCGGACTCGGCGCGGTGCCCGCAGCCGCGGCGGACCTGCCAACGAAGAAGGAGGCGCCTGAGCCGTTGGTCGTTCCGCCGCTGCCTTCGACTTGGCATTTCGAGTTGACAGGGTACTTCTGGGGTTCGAGCGTCGCGGGGAATACGGGCTTCGGCACGCTCCCGACGTTGGCCTATCATGCGTCCTTCCCGACCCTGATCCAACACTTTCAGGGCGGCCTCATGAGCAGCTTCGTCGCCCGGAACGACACCTTCATCGGCGGAATCGATTTCGTCTGGTCCCGGATAGGTGGGTCAGGAACCCTCAGCAATCCCGACAATCTGCTCTACGGCGGAAAGACGAACCTGAAGCTCAACGAAGGGTTCATTACCGCCTTCGGAGGCCTGCGCGTGCCGCTCGGCGTGCCTAATCTCGAACTCTACGGAACCGTCGGCGCCCGCAACTTCTACGCCAAGACCGCGATTTCGGTCACCGGTCCGTTCGGATTGTTCAGCGGGACTGAATCCGTGACAAAGGACTGGATCATGCCGGTAGGGGGGTTCGCCGCGCACTATCGCTTCGACGATCGCTGGTTCATCAACATGCTCGGCGACCTCGGCGGCTGGTCGGACAGCGCGACCGGGCAGGCGCTCGCCTCAGTAGGCTACAACTGGACGCAGAATATCTCCACGACGATTGGCTATCGCGTGATGTACACCTATACGCATCAGGACACCGGCTTCAACGAACTCACCTTCCAGCCAAGAAGCTTCCGCTACCAGCAATGGATGTACGGACCGTTCGCCGGGTTCAAATATTCCTTCTGAGCGCGGGCTTGATCACCAAGCAGCGAACGTGCGCGCGATGCGCTCGATGAACGCCGCGCGCCGTGGCGTGGTAGTAAAATTCATGTCGTAGTGGGCGAGATATTCGAACTGGCCCTTGGGATCGATGAGCGCGCCGATGTTGTAATGCACGAAGCGATGCGCCGGATTGTTCTTCGCCGCCACGGCGCCTTCGTCCTCGCCATAGGTGCAGACCGCAGCCATGCGCTTGAGATGGTGCAGGTTCGGGTGAAAGAGCCCTTCCTTGTCGATCCTGAGCGCGACGCCGGGCAGGAACACCCGTTGGAAATACCCCTGCATCATTGCCGGCAGGCCGTCGAACCAAACCGGAAACACCAGGACAAGCGCCTCGGCGGCGCGCAGGCGCTTGACGTAGGCCTCGACCTCGCGCGCGTTTTGGCTGGTGTCGACGTAATGCGCGAACTGCTCGCGCGACATGACCGGGTCGAACCGCTCGGCGTAGAGATCGAGATCGTCGACCTCATGCCCGCCCGCGCGCAGGGTCTCCACAGCGCAGCGATGAAGGGCGGCGATGAAGCTCGTCTCCAGCGGATGGGCGTAGACGACGAGGACGCGCAAGCGTCAGGCTCCAGCCGGCTCTTCGCGCGGTTGCCGAACTTGGGATCCGCGTTCGGCGGCCACGAGGAATTCGATGCGCGGCGGGGCGATCAGCATCTCCCGGATTTCGTCCTCCAGCACCCGATCGGCGTTGGTGACCCGTTCGCGCAAATGCATGAGCTCGAGCCACGTCTCGATGAGATAGGTCTCCTCGTAGCGCCCGAATTCGCTGGCGTCCTCGAAGACTCCCCACGCGAAAGCGCCGTCGCGCCGGCGCTCGAACCCGAGCTCGTCGAGCGCTCGCAGGAACGCGGTGCGGTCCTTGGGGTCGATCCGGTATTCGATCTTGACCAGGACGGGTCCTCGGTCGTTACCGATGTCCGCGTGGGTCTGCGGCATGCTCCAATGATGGGAAGGCGAAAGATCGAGCGTGGCGCTCGGCTGCAGCTTCCAACGCCAGGCGAGGGGAATCGCCACGATTGCGCCGCCCGCCGCCAGAAGCAGGGCGGCCGGAAGGCCGGTCTTTGTGGCGATGTCCCCCCAGGCCGCGCTGCTCAGGGTCATTGTCCCGAAAATGACGGTCAGGAAGATTGCGAGGCCCCGTCCGCGCACCCAATCCGGCAGCACGTTCTGGGCAGATGTGTAAAGGCAAGTCAGGATGGTCACCCAAGCAACGCCGGCGAGCACGGAGGCGCAAAGCGCGAGGGCAAGATCGTTCGCAAATGCAAACATGGCGAGCGCAGCCGCGGTCAGGATCGTCCCAAGCGCGACCAGCCGATCGGGGCCCAGCCTCTCGCGCAGCTTGCCATGCTTGAGCGATCCGATGATGGCGCCGGCGCTGATGGCGCTCAACAGCAGGCCATAATGCTCGGCGCCCTCGCCGGTGCGCCGGGCGATCAGCGGCAACAGGCCCCAATAGGCGGCTGTGAACGGATAGACCGCCATTGTGCGCGCCAGCGTCGCCCAGAGAAGGCGGTTGTTCGCGGCGTGCCTGAGGCCGGTCCTGACCGCGCTGCTGAGCCTCTCGGCGGGAAGCGAAGCCCTCTGCCTCGTCGGCGCGCGCCACCAGGTTAGCGCGGCGATTACCGCCAGGTTCGCGGCGACGAAGATCCAGAGCGGGGCGACCCGGCCGAATTTCAAGATCAGGAGGCCGCCGAGCGCCGGCCCGACCGTCCGGCTGATATTGTACCCGACGCTGTGGGCGGCGATGGCGCCCGGAACCTCCGCTTTCGGCACCAGCATGGGCACGATCGACAGCCAGGCCGGGGAATTGAGCGACCAGGCGGCGCTCAGGGCGAAGGTCGTCACCAGCAGCACGAGCGGGGAGGCAAAATCGAACGAAACGACGGCGGCGAAAACCGCCATCAGCGCGGCGATCGCGTAAGAGACTACGATGATCATCCGTTTCGGATCGACGATGTCCGCGATCGCGCCAGCCGGGAGGGTGAACAAGAACATCGGCAGCGTGGTCGCCGCATGCACCAGGGACACGTCGATCGGGTTCAAGTCGAGCTGGGTCATCAGCCAGCCAGAGGCGGTATCGTACATTGCGATGCCGATGAGCGCGCAAGTGCTAGCCGTCCAGACGACCGCGAAGGCCGGATGGGCGAAGGCGCCCAGCCAGTGCGTCGGGCCCGGCGCCGGTTCTTGCGAAATGCGAAAATCCATCGTCGAATCGCTCCTCGCGCCAGACCCAAGGCCGCCTAGTGCGAAACCAAGACGCAACGCTCAGCCTTCAGGAGAAGATCCTGCGTAACTCCGCCGAAGACCCACTGTCGCAGACGGCTGCGCCCGAAGGCGCCCGCGACGATCAGATCGACTTCAAGGTCCCTCGCCATCGCGGCGAGGTGGGCGGCCTCGGTCCCGTTCAGCGGCAGGGCCACGCAATTGGTTTCGACACCGTGTCGGCGAAACCAGTCGCCGACATCCGCCAGGCGGCCTCGGGCCGCCTCTGATTCGCTTGCTTGGATGAGTTCGACGACATCGACCTGTTCGCACGCCTTCAGGACTGGCAGGGCGTCGACGACCGCCCGCCGCGCCTCGCGCGAATCCTTCCAGCACACGAGGGCCCGCGTCAATCTCAGGCCGGCCGCGCGGGCAGGGGCGATGAGAACCGGCCGGCCGGCGCGCATCAGGAGATCGCTGACATCGATCTCGGACGAAGGAGCAAACGTCATCTCGCCCGCTTCGACGGTAGCGACAATCAGATCGACTCCGCGCGCGTCGTTGGCGATATGATGGGATGGCGGCCCGGCGATCATTTGCGAGCGCCACTGGAGATTTTCCACCATCGTGAGGGCGGACCGGAACTCCGCCTCGAGCGCGGCTGCGCGCTCGCGGAATTTTTCGACGTCGCGATCGGGAGGCTCGCCGGGGCCGACCGCCATGACGGCAGAGTGCGTCGAGGGTTGCCGCGCGGCGACGCCGACGACTGCGGCGGAGAAGCGCCGCGCAACATCGGCGACGACCGAGAGCAGTTCGGCGTTCGACTGGTCCGTGCGCAGGCAGGCCATGAGAATGGAAATCGTCACCTAATCTCCGTGGCCGAAACGAAGTCGCCTATCCGCCGTACTTGAGCCGAATGCTCCCCTCAACATAGCGACTGGATCGTCAATTCAAAAGCTCGTCAGGAGTTCACAGGGTCAATCCTAGGGTGATCGGGCACGGCGACGCGCTCGCTTAAACCCTCGCGTTTTTCCCCTTGGGAGCTCGAAACTCGCGAGAATTGGTCATCGCCGGCATCGATGGGCGGCCTCGCCAGACGAGCCGGCGGTTCAAAAAAGATTTACCGCCGAGGAACTCTTTTTCGGACTGGCCCTGTCTCGTCGGAGGGGCCGCGGCGGCTTGAAATTACGCCCTCGTTCGCCATCTAGACTTTGATTTGTCGCGTCTTCGTCCCGCAAGACGCGTTTCTTTTGTGGGGTTTTTGTTGTCCAGTCAGTCCAGCGTCAATCCGGACGCGCCCGCAGGCCGGGACTGGCGGTGGGGCGTTTTCGCCAATCTTGCGTTCACGGTCGTCCTGATCGCCAGTTCGGCGTCGAACGTCGGATTTGCGATGTTCGACATGTCGACGAACTGGCTGATGACCAACCTCAATCCCGATCCGAGGATGGTGTCGGCGGTCCAGGTCGCAACCACGCTGCCGATGTTTCTCCTGACCCTGCCTGCCGGCGCGCTGACCGACATCATCGACGCGCGCCGGCTTCTAATCGGCTCGCAGCTCGCCGTGACCGCGATATCGATTGTTTTCGCGGCGATTGTAACCATGCATTTGGCGACTCCGGCCGTTTTGCTGGCGACTACATTCTGTCTGGGCGCAACCGGGGCGCTCTCGGCCCCGGCGTGGCTCGTGATCACGCCGATGTTGGTGCCGAAGCAGGATCTCGACAGCGCGATCGCCATCAATAACTCGAGCTACAACGTCAGTCGCGCCATTGGCCCTGCCATCGGCGGTCTGGCGATCGCGGCTGTCGGCATTGCCTTGCCGTTCTGGTGTTTTTGCGTCGGCAATCTGGCGGTCGTCGCGGCGCTCCTCTGGTGGCGCGCGCCGCGTCGGGCGAAGGAGTCTCTGCCGGCCGAGCGCCTTTTTAGCGCGGTCCGGACTGGCCTGCGCTACGCCAGGAACAATCGAGACCTCGATTCGACGCTTATCCGCGCTATCGCCTTCTTTCCGTTCGCCAGCGCTTACTGGGCGCTGTTGCCCCTGGTCGCCCGCGAGCAGATGCATAACGGGCCCGAGGTCTACGGCGTTCTGCTCGGCATGATCGGTGTTGGTTCGATTCTGGGATCGTTCGCGCTCAACGGCCTCAAGGCGCGCCTCGGTCCCGATCGGCTGGCGGCGCTGGGCACGATCGGTACGATCCTGGCGCTCGCGCTTTTCGGCTGGGCGCGCCATCCGGAGATCGCGATCGCGGCGAGCCTCGTCGCGGGCGCGTCATGGATCACGGTGATGACCACACTTTTCGTCTCCGCGCAGGTGGCGTTGCCGGAATGGGTGCGCGGACGCGGTCTTGCGATTTTTCTCACCGTTTTCTTCGGCGCGATGACCGTCGGCAGCGCCGTCTGGGGCAAGGTGGCGAGCGTCGAGGGCCTGTCCACGACCCTTTATATCGCCGCCGCCGGCGCCGCGGTCGGAATGATCCTGACGCTTCGCTGGCGGCTGCAGAGCGCCGCCGCGCTCGACCTTACCCCTTCGATGCACTGGCGCACGCCGGTGTTCGTCCATCGGGTCGCGGACGACCAGGGGCCGATCTTGCTGACCGTCGAATATCGGATTGACCCGACCGATAGCGGGCCGTTCCTGGCGCTGATCCATGAGATCGGCCTCGAGCGGAAGCGCGACGGCGCCTATGCCTGGGGCGTATTCGAGGATACTC
>Ga0335076_10006650_pt1 | contig 11662 bp, 10 predicted proteins | sample Lox_Sample_25_FD_206717 | JGI IMG/M metagenome (GOLD analysis project Ga0335076, IMG submission 206717) | Soil microbial communities from Loxahatchee National Wildlife Refuge, Florida, United States - Lox_Sample_2.5 | ecosystem: Environmental > Terrestrial > Soil > Wetlands | place: USA... | reverse complement strand
TTTACTTAATGTTCAGCGGCGGCGAAAATGAAGGTTTACCAATCTGGCCGTGCAATCTTCTGCCTTCATCCCGGCAGAGACGGCGAGTACTGCTGTCAACATCGTCTTCTGAGAGGGACTCATGACTGCTACCGGTGAATTGATTCGCATGATGAATTATGTCGACGACATTGCGGCGACCCTGCGCCGCATCAACGCCAGTCTTTACCTCATCACTCCCGAAGAGAAGCAGCGGCTGGCGGAATATATGCGCAAGTCGGACCCGAACTTCGTTACCGTTGTCGAACAACTGGAAAAGGGAGCGTAGTCGATGTCTGACGTCCGTACCATCGCGGTCATCGGCGCCGGCATCATGGGCCGCGGCATCGCGCACGCTGCGGCGCTCGGCGGCTATCGCACCATCCTCGAGGACATCCTGCCAACCGCCTTGCGCAAGGCCGAGTCCGAGATCCGCTCCAACCTCGACAAGGCCGTCGAGCTCGGCAAAGTCACCAAAGCCGATGCCGATAGCGCCTTCGGCCGCCTGGAATACGCCTCCTCCGTTGAGCAGGCCGCACGCGAAGCCGACTTGGTGATCGAAGCCGTACCCGAGGAGATGGAATCGAAGATCGAGATCTTTACCCTGCTCGACAAGATCTGCCGCCCCTCCACCATCCTTGCTTCCAACACCTCTTCGCTCAGCGTTACCGAGATTGCTTCCGTCACCTATCGCGCCCCCAAGTGCGTGGGCATGCACTTCTTCAATCCCGTGCACAAGATGAAGCTGCTGGAGATCGTGCGCGCTCTCGAGACCGACGACGATACCCTCGCCGCCGCCGTCGAAGTCGGCCGCCGCATGAAAAAGGAAGTGGTGGTCATCAAAGAGTCGCCCGGCTTCATCACCAGCCGCATCAACGCCATGATCGGCAACGAGGCCTTCTACATGCTGCAGGAAGGCATCGCCTCGGCCGCGGACATCGACAAGGCTCTCAAGCTTGGCCTCAACCACCCCATGGGCCCCTTCGAACTCGTCGATCTGGTCGGCCTCGACACACGCCTGCACATCCTCGAGTACCTGCACAAGATGCTGGGCGAGAAGTACCGCCCGGCGCCACTGCTGGTGCAGTACGTCAAAGCCGGACGCCTGGGCCGCAAGGCTGGCCGCGGTGTCTATGACTATCCGGACCAGCCGGCCGGCCGCGAGCAGCCCGCCGAGATGAAGGAACTGGCGAACGCCAAGGCCGAGCGTTGAGGCGGTTCGCTTAGCCCGAGGACGTGATCTGCTACCATGCCTCGCGTGAAGAGACATCTCTCAGCTGCGGTCCTTTTTCTCGTTCTATCCTCGACGCCGGCTTTCTGCGCCGATCCGGATTTCACCGTCAAGAAAATCGGAGAAGGCGTGTATGCCGCCATCAACCCCGACCGTGGTAAGGCCGGCAGCAACGCTGGCTTTATTGTTGGGACGACTGGCGTGGCGGTGGTGGACACTTTCATCGCCGCGGAGCCGGCGAAGGAACTGCTGGCCGAGATTCGCAAGGTCACGAGCTTGCCCATCCGCTTCGTCATCAACACGCACTACCACCTCGACCATACCGGTGGAAATGCGGTGTTTGCTGAAGCCGGCGCCACGATTGTGGCGCAGCGCAATGTGCGCGGGTGGTTGCGCACCGAGAACATGAAGTTCTTCGGCGCAACTCCGAAGCCCGAGGACAAGGCTCGCGTAGAGGCGCTGGCGCTTCCCGATGTGGTGTACTCCGATGCCATCGATCTTTATCTTGGCTCGCGACTGCTTGAGGTCCGATACATGCTGGGACACACCGGAGGCGATTCGGTAGTCCTGGTGCCCGACGCCAACGTCGTCTTTGGCGGCGACCTGATCTGGCAGAAGCACCTGCCCAACCTGATTGACGCCTCCACCCAGCCCTGGATTCAAACCCTTGACAGCTTGCTGCAAGAGCACCCGTCTGCCACCTTCGTTTCCGGCCATGGAGATGTGGCTACCGCCGCGGATGTGCGCGATTTTCGCAACTACCTCAATACCCTGCGAACCGACGTTGCCAAAGCCCAGAGCGACGGCAAGTCAGGCCAGGAACTGGTGGATGCCGTCACCGCGCAATTGAAGGAGACCTACGGACAATGGGGCTTCTTCAACAACTTCATCACCCGCAACATCCAGCAGACATCGGACGAACTGGCAGGAAAGAAGCGAATTCCCAAAATCGGGTGATCTCCTGAGGCCGTAACAAACCCACCCTCCAACCGTCTAATATTGAAGGAACTTCGCTAAACCCGCGTCCGTACTAACACTTAGCCGATGGCGATAAGCTAAAGGCTAAGAGCTATGAACCAATAGCTAAAAGCCCGAGCGGCCAAAAGACCGAGCGACTGAAAGACTGAGAGAGCCAAACTCTGTCCCGCCTCTTCGACATCATCGGCCAGACCCTCGCCACCCTGTGGGCGCACAAGCTGCGGTCATTCCTGACGATGTTCGGCATCGCCTGGGGCGTGGGATCGCTTCTGCTGCTGGTCGGACTGGGCGAGGGCTTCCGCACCGGCAACCAGAAGCAGCTAGCCGAGCTTGGCGAGGACGTGATGTTCATCTGGTCGGGGCGCGTGCCCGCCGTCGAGGGTAACTTCAACGGCCTGCGCCAGTACTACCTCAACTACAAGGACTACCTCGACATCAAGAACGAGTGCAATGAGGTGCGAGCCGCCGCGGCGGTCATCAGCCGTAGCGATATTCACGCGGTGAGCGATTTTCAGTCCTCCAGCGGCCAGGTCATGGGCGTCCCGCCCAATTACAACCAGATCCGCTATCTGCCCCTCTCCCAGGGCCGCTGGCTCAATGACGATGACCTTGCCCAGCGCCACAATGTGATCGTTCTCGGCGATGAGGCCCGCCGCCTGCTTTTCATGGGACAGCCTCCAGTGGGCGCTACCATCCTCCTGAACGGCAATTCCTTTCAGGTTATCGGCACCTTGCAGCGCATCGGACATGGCGACAACAACAGCATCAACATGCGCATGTTCGTCCCCTTCACCAGCATGCAGGCGCTGTTCCCGCTGCAGAACGTTGGCGAGCAGAAGGACGCGATCTCGTTCATCAACTACCAACCGCGCATCCGCGGGCAGCACGAGCTGGCGAAGCTGCAAGTGCACAAGATCATCGCCCGCAACCATCACTTCGACTGGCAGAACAAGGACGCCTTCGACGAGTGGGACACCATCAAGAATTCCGAGATGGTGGGCAAGATCTTCGACGCCATGGACATGTTCCTCGGCAGCGTCGGCCTGGTCACGCTGGCGCTGGGCGCGATCGGCATCATCAACATCATGCTGGTGGCGGTCTCCGAGCGCACCAAGGAGATCGGACTGCGCAAAGCCCTGGGCGCGACCAATCGCAGCGTGCTGCTGCAATTCTTTTTTGAGGGCGCATTCCTCACCCTGTTTAGCGGAGGCATGGGCGTAGCTGCTGCCGCTGCCCTTATGGCGGCTCTCGGCACTCTGCCTTCGCCGCCCGGCTTCGATACGCCCAAGCTCGTGCCCTCGTCCGCCGCGCTCGCGATTGGAGCGCTGGCAATCGCCGGAATTGTCGCCGGACTCTATCCCGCGCGGCGCGCTGCCCTTCTGCAGCCCGTCGAAGCCCTGAGGCAGGAGTAGCTATGACCGGCGACCTGCTCAAGATGGCCTACGACGCGATGCGCTTTCATCGGCGCCGCACCGCGCTCACCATGCTGGGCATGGCTTGGGGCATCGCCACCGTGGTGCTGCTGCTGGCCTACGGCTCGGGCTTCGGACGCGCGATCCACGCCATCTTCGAGAACTTCGGGGCGAAAGCCGTGGGCATCTTCCCCGGGCGCACTTCCATGCAAGCCGGCGGCAACAAGGCCGGGATGCAGATCCGCCTCACTCAAGAGGATGTGGAGCGGCTGAGCAACGTCGTCCCGCTCATTCGCCACATCTCGCGCCAGGCTGGCAAGGACTCGGTGGTGCAGAACGACGCCCGCGCGCTCACCTGCCCGGTAGATGGCATCGATCCGCCGGCGCAGAGCATCTGGTCGTTGAACATCGACGAGGGCCGCCTGCTGAACGACGAGGACAACCTTAGCCACGCCCGCGTCGCCGTGCTTGGCTGGGAGGCGAAGCAGAAGCTCTTTTCCGGCGCGCCCGCGCTCGGCCAGACGGTGCGCGTGGCCGGCGTGGCTTTTCAAGTAGTTGGCATTCTCGCGCCGCGCATGCAGGAGGGCGACAGCGACATCAACCGCGTGGTCTATATCCCTTTCAACACCGCAGAGGTCATCACCGATACCCATTACCTCAGCGGCATCTGGCTGGACTTCGAAGGCTTGGACCATGACAAGGTGACTCGCACCATCCGCGAGAGCCTGGCCGCCGCCCACAACTTCCGCCCCGACGACCAGCGCGCGGTCTTCATCTACGACGCGTTGAAGCAGCTCAGCCAGTTCGAGATCATCTCCACCGGCATCCAGATCCTGATGGCCTTCATTGGCACGCTTACCCTGGGTATTGGCGGCGTCGGGCTGATGAACATCATGCTGGTCTCGGTCACCCAGCGCACGCGCGAAATTGGCATGGAAAAGGCGCTGGGCGCGCAGAAGCGCGACATTCTTTTCCAGTTTCTTGCCGAAGCGCTGGTGATCTCCGCCATCGGCGGCGTGCTCGGCATTCTGCTCTCGTATGCCGTGTCGTTTTCCGTCGGCACGCTCACGCTCTACAGCGCCATGGCATCGTATGCCGAGGCCGGCGACATCCGGCTGATGATCAGCGCCAAGTCGCTCCTCATTGCCACCGCGATTCTGGCGGTGGTCGGCGTGTGCAGCGGCATGCTGCCCGCCATCCGCGCCGCCAACCTCGACCCAATCGAAGCTTTGCGCTACGAGTGATTTCATCGGGCGATTGTGTCATCTGGCCATCGAGCCATTCCAATTCCCGATGCCCGATGACTGAATGACTCAACGGCCCGATAACCCCATCACGATTGGGTACAATCGGTGGGTGACTTCCAGCGCTAACCCCCGCCTGCACCGCGTCCTCGAGCAACTCAAGCTCTACGAGCACCCGCTGCTCGACTTTTCTGCCGAAACGACCGGCGAAGGCGTGCAGGTGATCATCCAGTTCCGCAACCCGCCGGTGCCGGTGCACACCTATTACTTTGACCTGCATCCGCGCGACCTCGATCATCCGCAGTTCGAGTGGACCTTCCAGCGCCAGCTCTACGACTGCCTGCACGATTACCTGATCGAGATGTTCGTGCGCACCCCGCAGAGCCGCCGCCCCAACTGATGACGCTGCGCGAGTACATCGAGAACGAAGTCCGCCGCGGCGGGCCGATGCCGTTCTCGCGCTATATGGAGCTGTGCTTGTACGGCGTGCCCGGCGCTAGCGATCCATCGCTCCGCGGCTACTACACTCGCGAGCGCGAGCAGTTCGGCAAGAGCGGCGACTTCTATACCTCCAGCGACGTGCATGCTGTCTTCGGACGCCTGCTCGCCCGCCAGTTCGAGCAGATGTGGCAGTCGCTCGGCTCGCCCGACCGCATCGATCTGGTTGAGCTTGGCCCCGGCCGCGGCTTGTTCGCACAAGACGTACTCGACTGGTGCGACAAGAAGTTTCCCGACTTCGCCCGCCCGCTTCGCTACACGCTGGTCGAGACATCGGCGGCGCTGCGAGCACGTCTCGAAGAGCGCTTCGCGGAGCGCATGAAAGCCGGACAGATGAGCATTTTCAAAGATGTTGAGGAGTTCGCGACATCTGGGGCGAGGTTCAGGTCACCAGATCACCAGATCACTACATCACCAGATCGCCCGATCACCAGATCACCAGATTGTCTCATCCTCTTCGCCAACGAATTTTTCGACGCCCTGCCCGTTGAAGTGGTCGCGCATGAAGGCTCCCTCCGCATCACCCTCGACGGTTCCAACTTCGCGGAAACCTTCGCTCCCGCATCTGCCGACGAGCTTGCTTTTCTCGACCGCTATGCGGTGCACCCCGAGGCCGGGGAGCGCGTCGAGGCCACCCTGGTTGCACTCGACTACCTGCGACGCATCGCGGCGGCGCTGCCCGAAGACGCGCGCGGTTACCTGGTTTTCGTCGATTATGGATACCTCCGCGAGGAGCAGCTTGCCGGGCGGCATCGGGGTACGGTCATGGCGATGCGCCGGCACGCCATCAGCAATAGCCCGTACGAAGCGCCGGGCGAGCAGGACATCACCGCCCACGTAAACTTCACTGCGCTGTCGGAGGTGGCCCGCGAATGCGGATTGGACCGGCTCGGCTTGGTGACGCAGTCGCAGTTCCTGATGGGTATCGGAGAAGCGAACCAGTTTGCCGACGCCTTCGAAGATTGCCGTCTGCCGCAGGAGCACGCTAAAGTCGCGCTACAGCTTAAGCACCTCGCCACGCCGGTTGGCCTGGGCGACACGTTCCAGGTGCTCGTCCTCGGGAAGGGAATTGCAAAAGGAAAGGCCGCTGCTCTTAGCGGCCTGACGTTCGATCGAAGCTAGGTTATAGGGTCTCGGAGCTTCAGGTTTTCAAAGTCTCAAAGTCTCCTCAAAGTCTCTCAAGTCGGAGGTTTCGGAAGTTTCATAGAACGGTTTCGGATGTTTCGAACACCAAGACTCGCGTGAATCCAGCTTCTTGAAACCTCCGAAACGGTTTCTCGAAACCTCTGAAACCTGATCTGCTTTTAGATCGCCAGATCACCCGCTTGCCGGATCACCCGATGATCCTCACTCGCCCTCTTTCGGCTTCTCCCTCTGATACGGTGCGGTCAGATACTTGCGGGCTTCGTCCATGGCGCCCTGGGTATCGTCGTTGGTCTGTAGCGCCTGGCGATACTCGTTGGTGGCGCGCTCGCGCTGTCCGGTGATGTCGAAAATCTTGCCCAGTTGAATGTGGCTCCAGACCTCGGTCCAGCGCGGTTCGCCATCGCCGTTGAGCGACTCGCGATAGGCGTTGGCCGCCGCCTGATAGTTGCGCTGCAGAAAGAACACCTCGGCAATGCGATAGTGGGCCAGCGAGCTGCTGTGGTTGTAGTCCAGCGCCTTCTGGAATTGCTCCAGCGCGCCGGCCAGATCGCCCTGCTCGACGAGGCCCTGTCCGCGCATGATCGACGCTCGAATCTTCAGCTCCGGCGTATTGGTCAGCACATGATTCTCGGGATCGACCGTCACCTTGCGCGGCTTGCCGAATGTGTCGATGGTGAAGGCCGAGTTGGTTCCGACGACTTCGACCTTCCTGGTTTCGCTTTGTCCGTCGGTGTCGATCTTCAGATTCACCGGCATGCGGAACAGGTCGAGGTCTTGCGAGATTTCGCCCACCACGCGGAAGCCCTTGGCCACGCGATAGACCGTGTACTTGGTTTTGAACTCGGGCGCGCCAGTGGAATCGAGCCACTGCGAGAAGAACCAGGTGAGCTGGTCGCCGTAGAACTTCTCGGCGATGGCTTTGAAATTGTCGAGGTTGGCGGATTTCTGCGTGTACTGCCTCAAAAATGCCTGGGTAGTCTTGTCGAAGTTGGCGTCGCCCATCACCCAACGCAGCATGTTGAGAATGATCGCGCCTTTGTCGGTGGTGAGCGCCTGAAACTCGGGCGAGAACGTGTCCAGCCGCGAGGCGCTCGACAGCGGCACCGTGTCATAGGCCAGCGCCCCGACTTCCAGATCCTTGATTACTTCCTTGAACGCGGTTTGACCGGCCGCGTACTCGACGTAGCGAGCCTCGCTGTAGCGGGCGAAGCCGTCGCTGATCCACCAATCGTCTTTGCTGGCGGGACTCACATCCACGCCCCACCATTGGTGCGAGAGCGTGTTCGCCAGCAGCCGGTAGTTCGTCTTTTCGCTGATGTTGCGCGCCGCCAGCGCGCAAATCTCAGGCGCCCAGGCACTCGGCACGGTGTCGTCCGGCAGTTCGACGATGTTCAGGCGGTTCGAGAGCGGTGGTCCCCAACGCGCCGCGAAGTACTGAAATTCTTTGGCCGCGGTGTCGGCATAAGGTCCGAACTGGTCTTTCTTGTTCGGCTTGAAGTACATGTGCAGATCGAGGCCGACGGCGTTTTCCTTACTCTCCTGGAAGACGCCGGCGATGATCGTGCCCGGGAAGCTTGGCTTGTCCCATACAAAAGTGTAGGTCTTGCCGCCGGGCGTGCCGATCGACTTCTCTTCCGCCGCCGGCGGAGTCACTTCGCGCCGTCCTCGCGCCTGCGACGGCATTGTCTTGGGAGGCCGCCTCGGCTCTGGCGCAGCACCGGCGCCGCTCGTCGGCCCGCTGCCGATCACTACCCAGTTCGCCGGCACGGTGATCCTCATCGTCGCGGTGAAGCGATTGGTCCCATAGCCCACCATGGGGAACCAGCGGCCGGCATAGAGCAGGTAGCTGGTGTCGTCGCCGATGTAGGCCAGCTTCAATCCCTGGACGGGACTGTCATCCGCTGAGCTCAGCGTGCCCTCGTAATCGAAGGTCAGAGTGGTGCTGGCGCCCTTCTGTAGACCCGGCAGCGAGACCCGGATAGTCGAATCCGTCGAGACGCGCTCGGGCGGAGGCAGCGCCTGGCCCTGATCGTCGGTCACCTTGGTGACGCGCAGCCCGTTGTTCAGTTCGAAGCTGGCGATGGTGATGTCGTCGAGCGCCGTGATCTTGACCTTGGCGCGGCCCACCAGGCGGTGAAAACGCGGCTGGAGGTCGGCTTCGATCTGGTAATCGTCAACCCGCAGGCGGTTTTTCTCTGCCGCCACGGCGGGCAAAGCCGCCAGCAGCAGAAGCGCTGTAAGAGAGAGGAATCGCGCACGCGCCAGGGGTCGTCGTGCTTTGTACATGAACAAATCTCCGGGTAAGCACCCGCTTCGTTGGATGTGTAAGTTTCCGAAAAAGATGCGCTTAGCCCTGCCTGCGCGGGAGCCGTTCCCAAGCGCTCGCGGGCGCCGCCGAGTGAACAAAAGCCGCATCTTTGAAGGACTCCCTCTAGTATACCCGCTGTCGCTCCGTCAGTTTCGCCCCAGCGGCTAAAACCTTTTCACAACGGAACAGCCAATCAACCTTCACCACGGAGGACACGAAGGAACACGAAGCCAGTCCCAGGCCGAGCTTTGGATTTGCGTCTCGTGGTGTTCGAAACGTCCGCAACCTCCGAAACCTTCGAAACTTTGAAACCTTGAAACCTGGAATCTTGAATCACATCACCCGATGGCTTTCAGCACCGCCTCTGCCGCGCGGTCGGCGGCGCTCATCCCAGAGCCGCGCAGCTTCTCGCGCACTTCGGCCAGGCCAGCCAGCATGCGCTCGCGCTCCGGGCCGTCGGGGATGATCTTGCGCAACTCCGCCACCACTTTTTCGGCAGTGAAGTCGCTCTGCACCAGCTCGGGTACGACCTCGCGCCCGGCGATCAGGTTGGGCATGGCGAAGTGCGGCACCTTCACCAGCGGACGTCCCAGCGTCCACGTCAGCGGCGACACTCGATACACCATCACGAACGGTGTGCCCATCATCGCCGCCTCGACGGTCGCGGTGCCGGAGGCAACGACTGCGGCGCGAGAGAGCGCCAGGCTGGCGCGAGCGTCGGAGGTGAAGACAACCCGCGCCTGCGCTCCTGGCGACGCAGCGGTCATCTGAGCGTAGACCCCGCCTGTTCCGGGCCGCTGCTGCGTCCATGTCTCTATGTGCACAGACGGCGCGAGCGGTATTACGTAATCGAACTCATTGCCGAGCACATCTGCCGTCTCCTCCAGCTTTCGGAAGTGCATGGCAAATTCTTTCCTTCTGCTTCCCGGCAACAGCGCGATCCACTGCTTCTCGGGGCTCAGCCCGTATTGCCTCGCGAACTCCCCTCTGCCGACCTCCGGCCGCTCCACTTCGCCCAGCGGATGCCCGACGAACTCCGCCTCCACGCCGCGCTCGCGGTACCACTGCTCCTCGAAGGGAAAGATCACCAGCATCTTCTTCACGTACTGGCGGATCTGGCGGATGCGCCCCTCGCGCCACGCCCACAGTTGCGGGCTGATGTAATACACCACCGGCACGCCGCGGCGATGCAGCTCGCGCGCCAGCCGCAGGTTAAAGTCGGGAAAGTCGATGAGCACGGCGGCGTCGGGCCGTCGCGCGTCTACCTCGCGCAGCAGGCGGCGGAACTCGCCGTAGATGCGCGGCAGGTGTCGGGCGACTTCGGCGATGCCGACCACCGCGATCTGGTGCGCGTCGATGACGGTGTCGCAGCCGGCGGCGCGCATGCGCTCTCCGCCCACGCCGAAGCACTCGAGCCCGGGGTCCCCAGCGCACCCGGTTTTGGCGTGATGGGGTAGAAGGCGCCGCAGCGCGGCGATCAGCGCCGCGCCGTGCATCTCGCCCGAAGCCTCGCCGGCGGAGATCAGCAGTCGCATGTAGCTGACAAGCTACAGGCTGGAGCTTTCAGGTTTCAAGTCGGCAGAGAGGTTTCGGATGTTTCGGAAAATGAGTTTCGGATGTTTCGAAAACCGGCTCCCCGCCTTTTGAAACCTCGGAAACCTCCGAAACCGTTTTTGGAAACCTGCTTCTCGCAACCGCCGCAACCGCTTCTCGCAACCTCGTGAAACTTGAAACCTTCCTACACCGGCCTTCCCAGCGGCCGCACATCGTAGATCGCCTGCCGCGCCAGTTCCCGCTGTACGTCGCGCAGGTTGCGCCGCATTTCCGTGCAGATCAGCACGATCGACCGCGCCTTCTCCGCCGACATCCGCTCCATCAGCACATGGGCCAGCGCCAGCGCCAGCATCTCCTGGATCGCCACCGCGTCTTCCGGATACGGCATGCCATACAGCGGAGGCAGCCGCGTCTCCCAGTGCAGGTGGTTGCGGCACTGCTCGTACCCCTTCATCGCCATCCGCGGACACCGCTCGCCATCCGTCCTGATGGTCGCGCACTGCTGCTGCCCCTCCGCGTACGGCGGATACTCTTTCAAATCCTCCGGCTCCCACTTGCGAATCGGCTTATCTACGATGAGTGCCATATTCCTTCCTTCCGTTTGCTAAATGAGCCTCCGTCAGCGCCCACTGTCATTCCGAGCGAGCGCCGACTGGACAGTAGAGGCGCGAGTCGAGGAACCTGCATTGGAGGAGGCCGCCCAAATAGAAGAGCGCGGCGTTAGCCGCGCTGCTGTCTTTCGAAACCTCCGAAACTCCCGAAACCGCTTCTCGAAACCTGTCCTCTCGAAACCTCCGAAACCTCCGAAACCGCCGCTCGAAACCTCTGAAACCAGCTTCTTCTTTTAGTATGCCAAATTCCCCCCACCCAAAGTCCCAACTCCAGCAAATCTATATTTCCCGCCCCATCATCCACTTAGCTTCGATTTCGGACATTTGGGGGGCTTGACAAGCTTGGCGCCAAATTGAGATTTGGCAGACTTCAGGGCCGCAGCCGAGACGCCCGCATCCATCTCAATAGAATTTGTGGGCCCCGGCGCCCTCGCCGGGGCAGCCCGTTTCGGGACCTGAGTCTGTGCTCGCGCGGACGCCATCGTCCGCGCGCCTGTTCTCTCGCTATGATTTCGGCTGATGACATGCCAACTGCCGCACGTACAGCGCGATGACCGGCCGCACTTCATAACATTTGTGACCCACCAGCGTTGGACACTCGCTCCCGAGGCTCGCTCAATTGTTCTTGAGTCCTGCACCCATGACCACCTTCGCACCATGGA
>Ga0335076_10006648_pt1 | contig 11663 bp, 7 predicted proteins | sample Lox_Sample_25_FD_206717 | JGI IMG/M metagenome (GOLD analysis project Ga0335076, IMG submission 206717) | Soil microbial communities from Loxahatchee National Wildlife Refuge, Florida, United States - Lox_Sample_2.5 | ecosystem: Environmental > Terrestrial > Soil > Wetlands | place: USA: Florida... | reverse complement strand
CCACCGAAGCCGACGTAATCGAAGAGGGCCTGAAGCGCATCCCCGGCAAGGCGATCATCAATTCCATCAACCTGGAAGACGGAGAAAAGCGCACCTCCAAGGTTCTGCCGATGGCCAAGCGCTATGGCGCGGCCGTCATCGCCCTCACCATCGACGAAGATGGCATGGCGCTCACCGCCGACAAAAAAGTCGCCATCGCCAAACGCATCTACGATCTGGCGGTGAACAAGTACGGCATCCGTCCCGTCGATTTGATCTTCGACGCCCTCACCTTGCCGATCTCCACGGGCCAGGACGACTACCGCACCGCCGGCATCGAAACGCTGAATGCGGTCAAGCGCATCAAGCAGGAGCTGCCCGAGGTCAAGACCATCCTCGGCGTCAGCAACATCTCTTTCGGCCTCGCCGTCTATCCGCGTCGCGTGCTCAACAGCGTCTTCATGCACGAAGCCGTCAATCACGGCCTCGACATGGCCATCGTCAACTACAGCAAGATCTATCCGCTGTACAAGATTCCCGACGAGGAAGTCGCCCTCGCTCGCAAGCTCATCTTCTACGACACCTCCGCGGGCGATCCGCTCCAGATTTATATGGGGCACTTCTCCGGCAAGCAGGCCGTTGCCGCCGAGCCGGTGCAGGTCGAACAGCTCTCCGTCGAAGACAGGCTCAAGTTCTGCATCGTGCAGGGCGAAAAGGAAGTCGGCGAAGGAGCCAGCAAGCAAGCTCTCGAGCAGATTCTCGAAGACGCGCTCAAGACCTACTCGCCACTCGAGCTCATCAACACCGTTCTGCTCGACGGCATGAAAACCGTCGGCGAACTCTTCGGCGCTCGCAAAATGCAACTCCCCTCGGTCCTCGACTCCGCCTCCGTCATGAAGGCGGCGGTTGCCTATCTCGAGCCCAAGATGGAGAAGCTCGAAGGCTCGCAGAAGGGAACCATCGTCCTCGCCACAGTGAAGGGCGACGTCCACGACATTGGCAAGAATCTCGTGGACATCATCCTCAGCAACAACGGCTACAAAGTCGTGAACCTCGGCATCAAGCAGCCGGCGGAGAACATCATTCACGCTGCCCAGGAGCACAAAGCCGATGCCATCGGCCTCAGCGGCCTGCTGGTCAAATCCACCCTGGAGATGAAGTACGTCCTGCAGGACCTCGAGCTTCAGAAACTGGTGTATCCCGTTATCTGCGGCGGTGCTGCTCTCACCCGCAAGTATGTCGAGGACGACTTGCGTCGCGAGTACTCCTCCGCCGTTTTCTACGCCGACGACGCCTTCGGCGGCCTGCACATCATGGACGACCTCACCACCACCGCTGAGCGCCGCCAGAACCGCATCGAAGAAGGCAAGGTCGTCAAGCAATTCGCCAAGGCCGCAGTTGCCACGGCCGATGACGGCAGCTTCTCCACCGAGCGTAGCGCTGTTGTCGCTCCGGCGCCCAACATTCCCCAGCCGCCGTTCTACGGCGTCCGCGTCCAGCGCGATTTCGATCTGCGCGATGTCTTCAGCTACATCAACGAGACTGCGCTCTTCAAAAACCAGTGGCAGTTGAAAACCGCCTCGCAGTCCGACTACGGCAGGCTGGTCGACGAGAAGTACCGCCCGGTTCTCCAAAGTCTCGAGGAAGAAGTAATCCGGGAAGGCTGGTTCGAGCCTAAAGTTGTTTACGGGTATTTCCCGGCCCAAAGCGAAGGCAACGACCTGATCGTCTACGATCACGCCGACTTGAAGGGGCACGGCTTCAGCCGTGCCGGAACACCTGATAGCCAGAGTGGGGCTTTAGCCCCTGAGGCCCGCGAGCTTCTCCGCTTCACCTTCCCGCGCCAACGGGAAGGCCGCAAACTCTGCATCTCCGACTTCTTCGCTCCGCGCGGCTCCGGCCAGATGGACGTCCTCGGCCTCTCCCTGGTCACCATCGGCCAGCGCGCCTCCGAGGTCAGCCAGAAACTTTTCCAATCCGGGGACTACACGCGGTACCTTTATGTTCACGGCTTAAGCGTCGAAACCGCCGAGGCTCTCGCCGAATTCTTCCACAAACACATGCGCCAGGAACTGGGCATCGCCGGCGAGGACTCACCGCGTATCAGCGATCTCTTCCACCAGAAATATCGCGGCTCGCGCTATTCCTTCGGATATCCCGCGTGCCCGAACCTCGAAGACCAGACCAAGCTCTTCGCGCTGCTGCATCCCGAAGAGAACATCGGTGTCCGCCTGACCACCGGCTTCCTGCTTGAGCCCGAGCAGTCCACTTCCGCCCTCATCGTCCACCACCCCTCCGCGAAATACTTCGTAGCTTAAGCATTGACTCCGCGACCTGCGCCCGTGCGCGGCGGAAACTCCCGTCCGCCATTCTGATCATGTTATGAACTGAGGGCCTGTGGGCCCCAGCGCCCCCGCTGGGGCTGCGCGTGGACTGAAAACAATCTCCTCCGCGGCGGACGCCTCGTCCGCGGCCCAATGCACTACAGCCCAAAATGCACTACCTATGGGGTAGCGCACGACCCAGTGCGCCTAGCTATCGCCCCGATGAATTTGTCCTGAGTCTCACTGTCATCCCGACCGAGGCCCGACCTGACGGAAGAGGGCCGAGCGGAGGGACCTGCATTTACCCGAGCAAACTGAGAGCGAGGTTGCCCCACCGACGCACCATACGTCTGGTAGTCCACGGCGACCCGCTGGGGTGCCCCACATCTGCTCTCTTTTGGCAGATGTGGACAACAAGTGACACCTCGTCCTAGAACCCCTCAGGGACGAACCGCCCGCCTGCTATACTCCCCACCTTTCGAGGACGCCATGACCAAACTCGCCGCCGCTCTGCTTCTTGTTACCCTCTACCTCCCGGCCCTGGCGCAACGGCCTTCACCCCCTGCGAAGTCAGACGACACAAAGACCGCACCCGCCGCGAACCCCACCGACGTGGACTCCATCGACCACATCGTCGCCGCACTCTACGACGTCATTTCCGGCCCCGCCGGCCAGAAGCGCGATTGGAACCGCTTCCGGTCGTTGTTTATCGACGGTGCTCGGCTCATTCCCACTGGTTGTCGCGCGACCGGAACGTGTGGCACTCGCGTGCTCACCCCAGAGGACTATGTGACCAGCTCTGCGCCATTCTTGGAAAACAACGGCTTCTTCGAAAGCGAGATCGCTCGCCGCTCCGACCAGTTCGGCCGCATCGCGCAACTCTTCAGCACCTACGAATCGCGCCACAAGAAGGGCGAGGAGCCATTCGCCCGCGGTATCAACGGCATTCAGCTAGTCAACGACGGCACCCGCTGGTGGATCGCCACCGTTTTCTGGCAGAGCGAGACCAAGGACAGCCCCCTGCCCGACAAGTACCTGAAATCGGAATAGCGATCAAAGCTGTACCGTCCGCTGCGCGTGAGCTTCCGTTTGGTTTACCCTAGACCTAACGCCTCATGACTCCCGACACCATCGGCCGCTATCAGATCGTTCGCGAGCTTGGCCGCGGCGCTATGGGTGTCGTGTATGAGGCTCGCGATCCCAACATCGGCCGCGTCGTCGCCCTCAAGACCATTCGCCTCGACGCCACCAACGCCAATCAGGCGGAAGAGATCACCCAACGCTTCCGCAACGAAGCTCGCATGGCTGGCAGCCTCAACTTCCCCAACATCGTCACCGTCCACGACGCCGGCGAGCAGGACGGCCTGCTCTACATCGCCATGGAGTTCATCGAGGGCCAAACCCTTCAGGCCCTCCTGGCGCAGCGCCGAACTCTTCCGGTAAGAGAAGCCATCGGCATCGTGCGTCAGGTCTGCTCCGCACTCGACTTCGCCCACGCCAAGGGCGTGATCCATCGCGACGTCAAACCTGGAAACGTCATGCTGGCCTCGCACGGTTTGGTCAAGATCACCGACTTTGGCATCGCCCGCGCCGGCGAAGCCATGACCATGACCGGCCAGGTGCTCGGCACTCCCAACTACATGTCGCCCGAGCAGGTTCGCGGTAAGCCGCTCGACGGCCGCAGCGATCTGTTCAGCGTTGGCGTGATGCTCTACGAGATGCTCACCGGCGAACGCCCCTTCGAGGGACAGAACATCACCACGATCATGTACAAGATCGTGCACGAGCGCGCTATCCCGCCCAGCGAGATTGACTCTTCCATCCCGCGCGCTCTCAGTGCCATCGTTGAAAAGTCGCTCGCCAAATCGCCCGATGAGCGCTATCAGACCGGCGCCGACCTGGTGAATGCCCTCGAGAACTTCGGCACCGGTGCCACCTCCGCCTATACAGCGCCTACGACCGCAGTCACAGCGAACGTCCCGACGACCGCGCCGACTTCAACTCCAACTCTGCCGCCCCCTGCACCCCGCTCCTGGACCCCCTGGCGGATCGCCCTCTCCGGCATTCGCGTTCTGGCCTTCGTCGTATTGATCTCGCTGCTCGTGCACTACTACCGGCGAGAGCCGTCGCCATCTCAGGCGATAACTTCGCCGCCATCACAAACCCAAACGGCGACCGCTGCCCCGGCTCAGCCTCCTGTGCCGGCTGCCCCGGCCACGCCGACGGACAACAGCGCAGCCCACGCCTCTCATCCGGCTAAGGCGCCCGAAGTGGTCCAGCTTCAGCCCTCACCTTCGCGTCCAGCCGCCGACGTGGCTCAGATGCAGGTCAACAGCAGTCCGCCCGGTGCCGCCGTACTTCTCGACGGCAACCCCACCGGCAAAACCACTCCCGCTGAACTCAAGGTTCCCAAGGGCGAGCACACCGTGTCAGTCAAGATGGAGGGCTTTCAACCCTCGTCCGCCAAGTTCAAGGTCCACGGAGGAGAGGAACTCGAGTTCAGACCGACGCTGAACGTCTCCATGACCGGCGTCCCCGCCATACCGAACATCAGCATTCCCAAGGTGGACATGTCCGGCCTCAACAAGCAGATTCAGGACATGGTGGCGCAGCGTAGAGCCGAGGCCGAAAAGAATGGTGCGGACTGGCAGACCTGGGCGCAGATGGGGAACATGCACGGCCCGCACATCATGGTCGCCAGTAAGCCGCCAGGGGCACACATCTGGGTGGACGGCGCCGACACCGGCAAGAGTACTCCTGCGATGCTCGACAGCACGCCCGGTAAGCACCACGTCCGCGTGGAATTGGAAGACTTCCTGCCACAGGAGAAAGACGTCACCGTCGGCGACGATAAGCCCGGCGCCGCCAGCTTCCACCTGCAAGTCAAGAAAGATCCCGACCAGTAGTTCTCATTCTTTCGGATGTTTGCAGCGGCCCGGTTTCAGATGTGCCTCAGATCGATCCATTCGCAGACCCGCCAGCCCTGCCCGTAGCACCGCCGACTTGTGTAGTGCCGCCGTCTCGGCGGCTGGTCCGCGGGCGTCCCGCCCGCGCTTCCGAAGGGACCAGCCCTCAAGGCTCACGAGGTTGCCCCACCCTTGTCGAGCCCGGGTTTGGCGAGACAGGGTGGGGATGTTCCCACTCTCATCGTCGAACCTCAAAATCAAAGGCGCACCCTTAGGTGCGCCTTTTCACTTCGGCCCCTGAACTCACCGCAAATGGATCGTCTCATCGGTCTTGAAGGTCAGCACGGTCTCTGCCGGAACGTTCACCTTCTTGCCGCCCGTCAGCACCTGCACCGCTCCGCCGCCCGCTCCACCGACGATCGCGCCCACCGCCGCGCCTTTGCCTCCGCCGGCGATCGCGCCGACCAGCGTTCCTAGCAAGGCTCCGCCTCCGACGTGTTCCGCTGTGCTCTTATTGGCGCCCAGGCCGGAGCCGCCTTTGCTCGTGATATTGCTCTCCACGTTGTACGTGCGTCCGTTCACCGTCACCGACTGCAGCGACAGTCCCAGGTCTTCCTTTCCCAGCGATCCCTTCGAGCTCAGCACCGCCAGTTGCGCCGGCGAACCTTGCGGGATCAGCACATTGCCGTCTGGCCCCACCACATCCTGCGATACCCGCGCCGGGTAACTGCTGTTCGACGCCTCCGTCGCGGTAATGTCCTGATCGGTGCGAATCGAAATCCTGGTCCCCGCCGGAAGTTCCATCGCCCCGTTGTCGCGATAGTCACCGCGCCTACCCTCAGGATTGTTCGGGGGTTGATTGGGATATTGGTTCTGCGTTGGATAGTTCGGGTTCTGCTGCGAATACCCGCCCGGCGGCGGCTGCGTTTGCGCCAATGCTGGCGCTGCCAAGAGAAGCATTCCCGTCAACAGTTCTGCAAGAAAAGCGTAAACAATGCCGCTGAAGCGTCGCTCCATGTTTCCCCCGTTGCGGACCGATGCCGCGGTCCCTGGGGATTAAGATGCCGCATTGCGCAAAGGCGGAAGGTGAGTTCCTGCGGCCCGTAGCGCCGCCGACGGTCGCTCCCTGGGTTGAAGATCCGTAGCGCCGCCATCCCGGCGGCTAGTGTGCGGGCATTCGCCCGCGCAGAGCGGAGACCATCTCACGGCGCGCCCCGTGCGCTCCGCCCGCGCCCTTACTTCGTCTTTGCCTTCACATAGCTCACGCCCTTCGGTCGCGCATCTCCCGTCAGCGCCGCCAGCGGATCGGGATTCGTCCGCTCCTTCAAATAGCGATCGAAGAACGCCACGCTATACGTGTCGATGATTTCCTGGTACTTGGGATTGAGGTTCGTCCACGCAAAGTGCCCCGCTCCATCGAACTCCACGTAATACTTTGGCGCCGACGACTTGTCGTACGCGCCGTTCAGCCGCCGCACCGTCGGCGTGATCCCCAGATCGCGCGTCCCGCCCTGATACATCACCGGCGCCTGCAAGTGCCCGAGATCGCCGCTCTTGGCATAAACGCTGCAATACGGCGACAGCGCCAGCACCGCCTTCACCCGTCTGTCCTTCCATGACGGCCACCCTCCTGCCACGCCCAGCACCGTATATCCGCCCAGCGAATGTCCCGCCAGCCCGACGCGCTGCCCGTCGATCGCCACGCCCTGAAAAGTCTTGTCGCGCAGGGCTGCATCCAGCACCGCTTCGATATCGTCATGGCGGTCTCGGTACGTGCTGTCGCTCCACTTGGAATCGTCGCGAAAGGGCTCCTCCGGACGGCTGAACCCATGCCGTCCCGTGCCACATCCTGCATCATGGTGATTCGGCGCCAGGACGAAATACCCCGCGCGCGCCAACGCCTCCATCAGAAACACCGACTGCGTATTGCAGCCGCCGAATCCGTGCGAGAAGACAATCAGCGGAAATCCGCTTGCCGGCGCCGCCCCCGCCGCCTTCCACATCGCCACATCCCGCCCGGCGATGGTGATGTGGCTTTCTGTCGAGGGTGGATTCGCGGCATGGCCGCAGATCGCAACTACCAAAAAGAGTGAGAGGAGTCTGAGCTTCATTTTGGACAGGATTCTAACCCCTTTTTCCGTTGGTTTCGTATCCCGCAATCGTGGGGCATAATTGTCGAGCAGCTCTGCAACCCGGAAGAGGCTTTAGAGCAGGCAGCAAACTGAATGCCTGCGGTGGAGGCATCGTCATGAAGTCGAAGCTGATTTACCTATCGCTCGCGCTATGCCTCATGGCGTCGAGTGCTCGGCCTGACTCTCTGGAACTGAAGAACGGCAGCTTGATCAAAGGCAAGTTCATGGGCGGCACGGAGACCGAAGTAAGCTTCCAGGTCGGCTCATCGCTGCAGAAGTACAACGTCGCCGACATTGTTTCGCTGAAGTTCGACTCCCCAGCCCCGGTGAGCGACATGCCCGCGGCGCCAAGGAATTCTCCCGCCAGCGAACCGACGCTGGTAGAGCGCTCGAACATGGCGCCGGTGCAGCCCTCCAACGCGCCCCCGCCTTCCAACCCAAGCCCAACCGGACCGGTCAACATCCTCGCGGGAACCACGATTTCCGTGCGCACCATCGATGCCATCGACTCTACGAGGAACCGCGTGGGAGATCGTTTCCAGGCGTCGCTCGAAGAACCGCTGACAGTTGACGGCAACGTGATCGTTCCCAAGGGAGCCGACGTCTATGGCCGGCTGACGGATTCCAAGACATCAGGCACATTCGCCGGCCGTTCGGAGCTGCGCTTAGAACTGACCGGGATCGTGGTCAATGGACAAACCGTGCCAATCGTGACCGGTGACTATGAACTGACCGGCAAATCGCGCGGCGCAAGCACCGCCAAAAGAACCGTTGGCGGAGCCGCGGTGGGAACTATCATCGGCGCCATCGCCGGCGGCGGCAAAGGGGCGGCGATCGGTGCTGGCGTCGGCGCCGGGGTAGGAGCAGGCTCAGAAATCATCACCAAGGGAGATCAGGTAAAGGTGCCGAGCGAGACCCTGATCGATTTCGCTCTGCAACAGGATGTGTGGATCCCCGGATCGCGGAACTAAGCCGTCGAAGTCACAAAGACCTGAAGTTACAAAATCTGAAGTAACAAAAATCTCAGGTCGCACAAACCTACGGTTGTCATCCTGAGCGAGGGCGGACGCCCGAGTCGAAGGCCCCCGAGGATGCCGGCTCCCGCGCAGCCGCGGAAGGGAACTTCAACCAATGAAAAATCGCTAACGATCAAAATTGCTGGCGGAGAGGGAGGGATTCGAACCCCCGATACCCGTCAAGGTATGTCCGCTTTCGAGGCGGATCGTTTCAACCACTCACGCACCTCTCCGCGTCGGACAACGAATTATCGGCCCTCGCAGAGGAGGCGAAGAACCGTGGCAACACTCCTATCCTACCAAAAAACCAGGAGACCCAATCCGCCGGTCGCCTCCACAGTAACCATGAGCACGCCGACTGACGACTATCGGCTAACCACCAATTACCGCCTCTCCCGAAAGAACCCCTGCAGCGTTTCCGCGCATCGCGCCGCCAGCACCCCGCCCCGCACCTCCATCTGGTGATTCAGCTTCGGGTGATTCACCACCTCCATCACCGACTTCACCGCGCCTGCCTTCGGATCGTCCGCGCCATACACCAGCCGCTTAAGCCGCGCATGCACCAGCGCTCCCGCGCACATCGCACAGGGCTCGATCGTCACATACATCTCGCACCCCAGCAGCCGATGATTTCCCACCGCGCGCCCCGCCTCTCGCAGCGCAACCATTTCCGCATGCGCCGTCGGATCAGCGTCAGTAAGGTTGCGGTTTGCTCCCCGGGCCACGACCTGGCCCTCCAGCACCACAATCGCTCCCACCGGCACCTCTCCCGCGGCCAGCGCTCGCTGCGCCTCCCGTAGCGCCTCTTCCATCCACAGTTCGTCAGTCATGTCCGTCGGGTGATCCGGTGCTCCGGTGATCTTGCCCATAATCAGTGTAGCTTCCGACTTAGAGCAGGCGCACCCTTGGTGCCTTTTCGTGCCCCTCTTGGTGAAACCCTCTTCCGCTGCTCTCGATTTTTCCTGGCCCGCAGCTCTGCCAAGGCAAACCCGCCCTAGTTACTAGGTTCTAAACATGTGCCGCCACTTCTTTACCTACGCCAAGGGACCCTAATTGGAGGAAACTACCGATGCGAAAGCTTCTCACATTGACGGCAACACTGCTGCTTGCGGCCACCTTAGGCTGGGCGCAGCAGACGAGCCCGTCCACCGATCAGAACAACCCCAGCGCTTATCCGAACCAGAATAATGGTTCCGTCGAGCCTGGCAGCCAGAGCGGCACCCAGGGTACGTCGAGCCAGAACCCGACGGCAGCAACCCCAAACGGCATGGGCCAAGCCACGACTCTGCAGGGCTGCCTTAGCGGATCGTCCGGCAACTTTACTCTGACCGACCAGAACGGCACCGCGTACCTGTTGCAGGGCGCCGATTCTCAGTTGCAGTCGCACGTCGGACAGCAGATCGCCGTGACCGGGACCGCCAACCCGTCCAGCTCCGCTAGCTCCACCAGCGGCAGTCCGATGAGTTCCAATCCGACCAGCAGCGCCAGCGCCTCCGCTAGTAGCCAGAGCGGCAACGCCATTCAGGTAAGCAGCGTGCAGATGATCGCTAGCTCCTGCGCCAATCCCAAGGGCAGCGACACCAGCAGCGACACGGCTGCCGGAGTTGCCGCCGGTGCAGCCGCCGGAACCGCCGCTGGTACTGCGGCCACGGCCGATCAGACTGCCAGCGCCAGCAATCCTGCCTCCTCCGCCACGGCGGAGAACGACAGCAATTCGGCTCAGCCTGGCTCCGCGTCTCCTCAGAGCCAGAGCTCTGCGGCCAGCATGAATCAGTCGCAGACCACAACTTCAACCACTACGAGCCAGACGACGACCAGCACCTCGCCGAGCTCCACCAATCCTGACCAGAGTTCGACGGCCGCGAATCCGTCTGCTGCTCAAACCACTCCAACTGCGCCCGACACCAGCAGTCAGCCTGCTCCCAGCACCACGTCGCCGGACCAGTCGGCTCCCCAGTCAACTACTTCTAGCTCGACTGCCGCTTCCGCCCCGAGCACCAGTCCGGACCAGTCGGCAACTCCGAGCAGCACTACGCCGGACCAGCAACCGGCAACTCCGAGCAGCAGCCCGGACCAACAGGCAACCAGTCCGAGCAGCACCACGCCAGACCAACAACAGTCAACCACTCCGAGCAGCAGCGCTCCTGACCAGCAGCCGGCCACTCCGAGCACCAGCACGCCGGATCAGTCGCAGGCCGCCAATCCGTCGAGCGCCAGCCAGTCCGCGAACCAGGAACAGGGAAGCCGTCTGCCTCAGACTGCTTCGCCGTTGCCCTTGATCGGGCTCCTCGGCGCCGGCACGGTGGGCGCTGGATTGCTCGCTCGCCGCAAGAAATAAATCGCACCTAGGCATGGCAATTTCTTGTCGCGCAAACCGAACCCAGCGGACCCCGTGGCCCGCTGGGTTTTTCCATATGGGTGACTCACCCGTCTTCGGGCCACTTCGCTTCGGCCGGAGACCTCTAATCTGTTAGGGCTGTCATGCAAAAATCTTGCTTCTCATTTCTTGGCTTTCTGCTTCTCAGCGCCATCGCGCTGGCACAAACGTCATCTTCGATTCCGTCGGGCACCTCTTTGGAAGGCTGTCTTGTCCGCGCCAAGACCGGATATGTCCTGAGGCAATCCGCTCAGCAGAACATCTACCCGCTCGTCGGCAGCCGCTCTGCCTTCCAGGCCAATCTCGGGAAGTATGTGCGTCTCACCGGCGTGTTGGAGCCTCGTCACGATGCGCCCGAGGCCCCGCCCACTCTGAAGGTCACTGGCGTTCAGACTTTGCGTGAGAGCTGCGAACCGGTTGACTCTAGTCCGACCGCAGTCACCGGCAAGGCTGGCAACGAGGGCGACGCCGAATCCGCCTCCAGTACTGCCAGCGTCGGCGTGCCGACGCCGCCGGTTGAAACCCAGTCCGGCCGCGCGCAGAATCCCGCGGAGTCGCCATTGCCCGGCGCGAAGTCCGCCAACTCCCATCCCGAATACGGTGCTCCGCCCAATTGGGAGCAAGTCGGACAGGAGCGCAGCAACGATAACGCTCGCTCGGCGAAGGTCCAGGAAGCCGAATCCAATGGCACTCCCGGCGCCGCCAAGCCTTCCACCGTCTTCGGCACTCAGGATCAGGGTGCAAAGAATGCCGCACCGCCTTCGGCCGTCGTCTCCGGATGCCTCGAGCGGTCGGGCACCGGTTTCATCCTGCGCGAGAGCGATGGCGAGATCGTCCATCTGCTCGGCAGTCGCGACACCATGAACGCCCACCTCAATCGTCAGGTTGAGCTCTCGGGATCCACCATTGACCAGGCCGCTCAAGCCCAA
>Ga0335076_10006647_pt1 | contig 11663 bp, 7 predicted proteins | sample Lox_Sample_25_FD_206717 | JGI IMG/M metagenome (GOLD analysis project Ga0335076, IMG submission 206717) | Soil microbial communities from Loxahatchee National Wildlife Refuge, Florida, United States - Lox_Sample_2.5 | ecosystem: Environmental > Terrestrial > Soil > Wetlands | place: USA: Florida... | reverse complement strand
GCTCCTTACCGGGTAAGGGCGTTGTGGCCCGCAGCCGAAAAATTATGAAATCGCGCCTCATCACCGTTTTGGGCCTGATGGTTCTCAGCCTGCTGCTGAGGTCGAATGCGGCTGCTGACTCCCTACTGCTCGGAACGCCGATCTTCTCCGATACGTCGACCTCGAACGCATTTCGTATCGGCACCGACATGCCGGCTGAAGCTCAGGGTTTCAGCCTCGACAGCAGCCTGTTCGTCACCCATATCGACACGCAAGTGTTTGGGCTGCTGCCGGGAAGCACACAAGACATTACCTTCAACCTAGAGCTGTGGAGCGGCGACCTGACCAACGGCCCGAGCGGAGCGGCTTTGCTTTCGACCTCGGCTTCGTTCACTTGTTGCGATCTCTCGGTGCAGACGGTTTCGCTCGACGTGAACCAGGTCCTCACCGGTGGAACCGAATACTTCGTGGTGATTCACTCCACCAGCGATCCCTTCGCCGAGGATGGTCTGGCCTGGGCATATGACCAGCCGGCACCAGATCCTCTGACCTCGTTTGGAAGCTTTGGCGACAACAGCCTCTTCGATGGCTCCGACGACGGATTTGGCGGGCTAATCTGGAGCGCCTCCACGAATGTGCCACCGACTCCGGTGGAGATTTACGGCGACGCGCCGACGCCCCCGGGCACGGTTCCTGAGCCGGCGAGTCTGGTATTCGTAGGCACCGGTCTGGCAGCGGTTTCGACCTTGGTCCGTAAGCGCACTCGCAAGAGCTAACAAGTTTTTCCCTCTCTGTCTCCGGCCACCCGTTTTGGGTGGCCTTTTTTTTTGCCGTCCAGGCCTCCGGTCATTCTGTTGTATATTGCCGCCAAGGAACCAAGTGCAGTCCAAGCAACCGCCTTTGCAAAGCGCAGAGTTGAGCTTCCTGTTGGCGTCCCTCGGCCGCGCCGTTCACCCGAAGTCCGCTACAAACTCGAACCCGCCGTCCGATCTCGATTGGAACCGCTTGCTCCTAATGGCGCACCAGCATCGCCTGTCGTTGCTGTTGGCGTGGGTTTGGGATGACGACGAGATGATTCCTGCTGGGGTACGTGGTGCCCTTGCCTCCTCATTCACGCAGACCGCATCCGGTACACTTCAGAAATCGGCGGATTTGCTCCGCTTGCTGACAGCTCTACAGGCTGCGGGTGTGGCCGCGCTGGCCTATAAGGGGCCGCCGCTGGCAGCCCGCCTCTACGACAATCCCGCGATTCGGCCATCGGCGGACATCGACCTGCTGGTACGCCCTAGCGACCTGGGAAAGGCCCGCGAAGTCCTGAGTCGGCATGGCTACTCACCCATGGTTCCGCTGACCGCCGAGCAAGAGTCGTGGTGGCTGGCCTCGGAATGCAGCCTTGACTTCGTTCGCCAGGGCACGCGCGTTGCGGCCGATCTCCACTGGACGATCGTGCCGCGCCACTACGCGATCGACATGAGCTTTGAGTCGCTGTGGGAACGGCGCCGCCTGATTCCCTTCGGCGAGGCGCAGATCGCCACCCTCTCGGCCGAGGACTGCCTGCTGACCCTGGCGATTCACGGAGGGAAGCATCTGTGGGAGCGGCTGATCTGGGTCTGCGACATTTCCCGGCTGCTGGAAGTTGAAGTGATCGACTGGCAGTGCCTCGAATCAAGAGCAACGCAGCTCGGCGTACGGCGCCTGCTCTGGATCGCTCTGCGGCTCGCCCGCGACCTATTTGGCGGCGAGTTGCCGGCGCCCGTCGCCGAGCACATCGAGCGCGATGGCGCAGCTGGCTCGCTGGCGGCGAGTCTTGCAGCCGGATACGACAGACCCTCCGCGTCATCCGACCTGGCACGGTGGCGCCTGCAGCTGGAGATGCGGGAGCGCCGGCGCGATCGCGCCCGTTGCGTCTATCGCTATGCGACGACGGCGGGAGTGGTGGAGTGGAACTGGGTGCATCTTCCGCGCGCGGCTTCCCCGCTCTACCCGCTGGTGCGGATGGCGCGGCTTGGCCTGAGCGCGATCGGAGTCAATCCGCCCATGGTTCCGCGCCGCTCCGCGCAGGAGAGCGGCGCATGACGCCGGTGGTGCGGCTCGAGCAGGTCACGAAAGTATTCCGGCGTCGTCCCGGCTTGCTTGACTTCGTTGGCCGAAGGCTGGCCGGCGCCACCGCGGCGCTGGTGGATGTTTCACTAACCGTTCAACCGGGCGAGGTTCTCGTCTTGCTCGGCCCCAATGGCAGCGGTAAATCGACGCTGCTGAAGCTGGTGGCCACTATGCTGCTGCCGGACCAGGGATCAGTCACCGTGGCGGGGGCAGATACGCGAACACAGGGCAATGCAGCCAGGCGCAGTGTCAGTATGGCCGTCGCGGGAGAGCGCTCGTTTTTTCCTCGTTTAACGGCACGCGAGAACCTCGACTTCTTCGCAGCACTCGAGGATATGCCGGCACAAACCCGCAGGCAGCGCGTCGAGTGGTCGCTCGCCAACAGCGGAATGGCCGAACATGCCGACACCTTGGCGATGCAGTTTTCCAGCGGCATGTGTCAGCGCCTGGGTATCGCGCGTGCCCTGCTGAAAGAACCGGCGGTGCTGCTGCTCGACGAGCCGACACGCAGCCTCGATCCTGTCGCGCGTGAGCAACTGCTCGAACTCATAAAGCAGCAGGCGTCTGGAAGCCGCTCGGTACTGCTGGCCACCCACCTGCTCGACGAGGCGGTCGCGGTTGGCGACCACATCGTCATCCTCAGTGCAGGACGTATCGTCGCCGAGCACTGGACCGGAGACTTCTCGCCCGCCAATCTCAGGGAGATGTACTTACACGCGGTTCAGCAACAGGACGCTGTTCGGCAGGAGGTCTCGCGTTGAGCCGCACACTGGCCAAACTCCTAGCCGTAGCCAAGCGCGATCTTCTGACAGCTGTCCGGCATCATGGCGCTTTTTTCGTAGATTTCATCGGCCTGACTGCTGAACTCGCCGGCTTCTACTTCCTGGCGCGGGCAATTGGTCCGAATTACCAGCCGGATGGGATGGCTTATTTCCCCTTCATTCTCATCGGCAGCGCGGTTTACAGCTTCATGGTCCTGGGCATGGGCGCCTTCGTCACCGCCGTTCAGGAGGCGCAGCAAACTGGCGTCATGGAGGTGCTGTGCACAACCGCAACCCCCGCGCCAACGGTTCTGCTGCTGAGCGGGTTCTCGGCCTTCGGACGGCAGGCAACTCGCAGCCTTCTCTACCTGCTCTTTGGAATCGCTCTCTTTCGGGTGGGAACTGAGGCAAACATCGCTGAGGCAGCGGTCGTTCTGCTGCTCTGTTTCCTGATCGGTATGGGGATCGGCATGATGGGCGCCGCGGTCCAGGTGGCCCTGCAGAAGGGGTCCGCCGTGGTGTGGCTCTTCGGGACGCTGGCGTGGCTGGTCAGCGGGATGGCCTTTCCGGTTTCAGCGCTGCCTCCGATTCTGCGACCCCTGGCAGAACTGATGCCGCTCACCCACTGTATCGGCGCGATGCGGCTTGCGCTCATGGGCACAAGCTCCGCCGAACTTGTGCGCGAGATCTCGGTATTAAGTCTATTCGCCGTGGTTCTGTTGCCCGCGGGAGCGTCGCTGCTCGCGGCCTCGATCCGGCGCGCCCGCCTGGAAGGCTCTCTTTCCTTTTACTGAATCGATCGATCGATTTTCCTCAAACTGCCACAATTTTGAACCGTGACGGGTACTTCCCGCCCGCGAGCCGGCAGGCAAGAATTAGTGCGCCAATTTTCCTCAGATGAGTGGGAATCGTCTATTGCAAGTGGCTCCCTTTTTTGCCAAACTCGGCGACAGAATCGAACGCAGCCGGCGTTCTCTTTCTAGACAATTCAACGGCTCTGGGCGGGAGGCTCTGCATGGCAACTGCAGATAGGCTCCTGCCGCTGTCGGCGGACCGAACCAGGCGTCTCGGGCTAGGACAGGATTTGGAGAAACTGTTCAACTACTGCGCGGCGTGGGTGGACAATCTCCCGGCATCCTTGTTCAACCGGGTGACGCAAATGGCGATGGACGCGCTGATCTGCGCCTTCGCCATCTTCGTTTCCTACCAGCTTCGCTTCGACGCTTCGGTTCCCCCGAGCCACCAGGTCACGATGTGGACCTGGATCCTGATCTTGCCCCTGCTACGGGCTCTGTCTCTTCTCTATTGCGGCGGATACGACGCCATCTGGCGCTACTTCAACCTGCACGACGCCGCGGTGCTGGCGATCACCTCGACGCCGCCAACCATTGTGTGGGCGATCGCCCGCTTCATTGTCGGCAAGACGTTGCTCGTGACGCAGATTCCAGTCAGCGTGATCGTGCTGGAGTATCTGCTCTTCGTGGCATTGGCCGCCAATGTGCGGGTCTTCCGCCGGGTGACCTTCGAGGCTGCCCGACGCTCCGGCGTGCATCGCCGGCGGACTTTGCTGGTGGGCACTGCCGATACCCTGGCGGGCTCGCTGCGCCAGGTCGCGGTCTTCCCCGATATCAACATCGTAGGCTTGCTCAGCACCGACGAAGAGTCACAGGGTATGCGTATAGGCGGCTTTTCGGTCATGGACCAGCCCTCCGCCCTGCCTGATCTGCTGACCACGCACGGCGTCGAACTGGTGATCATCGCCGATGCCAGCCTCGATTCGATCGGCAGCATGGTAGCGACGGCCACCGAATTCGGGGTTGAGGTGCGGCTGCTGCCTTCCGCCGAGAATGTTCTGCGCGGCGATGTCCGCGTCTCCGTCCTGCCCAAGCCCGACATGGCCATCCTCGACCGGACCGCGGCGCGCCTGGTTCAGCATCCAGTTGTCGTCGAGGCCTTCCGCGGGCGCACCGTCCTCATCACCGGGGCGGGCGGGTCGATTGGCGCGGAGTTGAGCCGCCAGGTCGCCCGGTTGCCGGTATCGAGCCTGGTGCTTATGGATCAGGACGAAAACGCGATCTTCGAGATCAGCAACGAGCTGACCAAAACCGGCCCCACAGCAGGGCTGGTGCCAGTCGTGGGCGACATTCGCGACAAGGCGCAAGTACAACGCGTCTTCCGCACCACCCGGCCGCATATCGTGCTGCACGCTGCCGCCTACAAGCATGTGCCGGTGATGGAGGAAAACGTCTCCGAGGCGGTCATCAACAACGTGCTGGGCACGCGCGAGATCGCCGATGCCGCCATCGAATGCGGCGCCGAGCGCTTCCTGATGATCTCCACCGACAAGGCGGTACGGCCGACGAGCATCATGGGAGCAACCAAGCGGATCGCGGAGCTGCTGGTTCAGGAGCGCGGCGCCGAGTTCAATGGCCGCCACCAGACGCGCTGCTCCTGCGTGCGTTTTGGAAACGTCATGGGCAGCCGTGGCAGCGTGGTGCCTATCTTCCTGCGCCAGATCGCCGACGGCGGTCCGATTACCATTACCCACGAAGAGATGACGCGCTACTTCATGACCATTCCCGAGGCCGTCCAGCTCGTGCTGCAGGCGGTCACCCTGGGATCGCAGGGCGATCTGTACATGCTGGACATGGGCGACCCGGTGAAGATCGCGGATCTGGCGCGGCGCCTGATCCGCATGTCGGGCCTGCAGCCGGACAAGGACATTGAAATCGAGATCGTCGGAACCCGCCCGGGAGAGAAGATCCACGAGCAGTTATGGAGCGAGGGAGCCGAGGTCAGCGACACGCCCTTCGAGCGGGTCCTCTCGGTGCACAGCAGCGAGGTACCGAGTGGCTTCGTGAAGACGCTTGGCGACCTGGAAGAGGCAGCCATGACCCGCGACGACGTAGAGGTCCGCCGGCAGCTCGAAGGCATCCCGATCGACTTCAGGCGCTCCGCCCAAGCGCAAGCGGCGCACGCCTAGGCTTCAGTCACTTCTTCGAGTCGCGTTCCACCCGAGTCAAAACTCAGTGCGGGCTGACGTCGGCAGGCTGCGTGGCGAGGATCGCAACCCCTCCTGCCGTCAGCGGCGGTATGGCCCACCAGGCGATGGCCGCCGCGGTGGAGAGCGTGCCAGGCACAATCTCGACGGGCGGCACCGTACACTGGGCGGCGCCCTGCGGGTCGGGCAATGTACGGCTGCCACTGGGCAAAATGTTGAAGCCGGTGCTGCCGTCGGAGACCTGAACGGCATTCTTCAGCGCGGAGATGACGATCCGCCCGGCGCCACGCGAAACCTGGTACTGCGCACTCTGATTCTGCGGCGTGATGGTGTACTTATCGACTCTCGTCGTGAAGTCGCGCACCGTTCGCACCAGTGCGGTGCCGCAGGTCAGGTCCAGGCTTCGGTCTCCCAGCTTGGCGATGGAGTTGGAGTGCAACAAGACGTTATTCCCTTTGCCGACCACGCTGGCGGTGTCGCCGGTAGTTTGAATCTCGTCACCGGGTTGAGCGGCCTGCGAGCGGGAGATCGCCTTGCCGTTCACCTTGACCTGCTTGCCATAGATAACTGCGGTAGGTGATTGAGCCAAAAGGGGGTTCGCCAAAAGCAGGAAGCTGAGGAGCGCAGCCCACGCTTTGATCCACCAGACCTGATGGAACTTTTGGCGAAGAGTCATTTCCCGATCACCTCATGTTAGTAAACAACTGGATACGGGTCAATGAATTCTATTGCGGAAGTTGGCAATTGGCGCTAGGGCGTAAAGCTGAGGAATTACGCGAGGAACAACTCTTTCCCGCTATTGAATCTCGAGCGAGACTAATTCTCCCGCGCCCTCGGCGGAGCGGCGGAAGTTCACCGCGGCTTTCTGATTGACCCACGCACAGGAAAAGCTGTCGGCGCCGATGAGCACGAGCTTGCCGCGATCCGGCGTGCTCAGCTTCCAGGTGTAGGCTCCTGCGAGCAGGGTAAGCACCGCGCCGGGCGAAGCGGAACAATCGATGGCCACGATCTTGCCTCTAGCGAACTCCATGGGTCGGGCATCGGGCTTGATCTCCCCGGGGGGAGCTTCGGACTCGTCGTGCTGGTTGACGGCCCCGCTCCAGCGCTCGTCCGTAGCAGTATCCTTGTAGCCGCCCTTTACCGCCTGGCGTCCCGGTTCTGCTTTCGCCAGCTCCTTCAACTCGGCCAACTGATCGGCCTGCACTGAGGCTTGCGTCGCGATTCGCTGGTCGTCGCTTCCGCGCAAACGTTCGAGCAGCGGAGCAGCGTCGTCATACTTGCGGTCCTGCAAATAGAACTGCGCCAGATTCATGGCGTACGAGTCGTTGCGCGGATTCAGCTCCAGCGCTTTGCGCATGGCGGCAATCGCGCCCTTGCGGTCCTCCGACATGTTGGCGTTGAATGCCAGCAGGGCGTGCGCATCGGCAAACCCTGGATTCAGCCGGATCGCGGTCTCCAGTTCCTTACGCATCAGATCCACATCGCCGGGGTTGTGCTGAGCAACCACTGACTGGCGATACATGAGACTGGCGCTCAGGAAGTGCACCCAGGGATCCTGCGAATCCTGCGCCGCCGCACGCCGGAAGTGGTCGGCGGCCTCGTCAAACTGGTTGCGCTGCAAGTAGGCATAGCCTAGACCGCGATTGGCAATGGCGTTGTCCGGCTGCAGTGTCAGGATCCTCTTGAACTCGGCGAACGCCGCCTCCTGATAGTCGCGCGAATGATAGTGCAAATCGGCGAGGATGGCGGCCGCATCCACCCCGCTCAGAGCGCGCGCTGTGTACTGGATGTCGTTGATCTCCGCCGGCGCCGACACCTTGAAGTACTTCCATCGTCCCGACAGGTAGTATTCGCGAAGCATGTGGTCCACCTGATCGGGAGACATACCAAACGCCTTGCGGATCGCCTCGTCCACCGGGACTTTGTTGCGCCACATCAGCACCAATTGGTTGAGCGGGCTGTTCTCCCTGCCCATGTAGTAGTGCACCAGCAGCCACGATTCAGCGTAGAAGACTCCGCGGCGTTCGCCGGCGTTGTACTCCTGCGAGGTGTGCTCAATGCTCAGCAATGCGATCGATTTCAGCCAGGGGTTATCGCGCAGCACCTGGACATCGCCTTCGGGAATGAGGCCGATGTCGATCTCTTTGTTGCTCACCTTCAGCGTGGAGCAGTACTCGGCGAAGCCTTCGTCGTACCAGGCCGGCTCTGGCGGGAAGTTGCCGTTGATGAGCATGTGGGCATACTCGTGAAACGCCACTGCCCAGCCGCCTTCGGAAGAGAGATCGAGGGCAATAAAGTTCTTGTCGGTGGCCCCTTGAAAAAAGCCCGCCAGTTCGACCGGCTTGCCATTCCACAAGGGTGCGTAACGCCGCAGTTCGGAGGTGTTGCGGAAGGCGATGATCTGCAGGGGGATGGGAATATTAATGGTCGCCTTCTTGAACAGCACCCCGAAGGCGGTGCGCATGTTCTCGAAGCGTTGCAACACTTCGCGTCCGCGCTTCTCGCCGGCGTCGGTGATGAGCGCGAAATGGGGCGAGCGGACCTCGACCCACGGCTGCTCGGCGGCGGGCGCGGTTACAGCAACCGCGCACAGGAGCGCGACACCCAGCGCGCGAATCAGCGCTTTCGGCATGAATCGACCCTGAGTAAATGCCCTCATGCGCCCGCCAACGCGACCACCTTCCAATAAACATCGTAGCGCTCGTGCACCACGCTATTCATGGGCACGAGCGTGGCGTCGCCACCCTGCGTTCTGACGCGGAAGGTCGAGGAGTCGGCAGACTGCGCTACCCAGCTGCTTGCATCGTCAATTTTGCCACCAACCACCGGCAGCGGAGGCGGCGGGCCATGTTTGTCAAATGGGTCGCCGTACCAGTGCTCCTTGGGGACGACCTCATGCTTCGCCGCCATCACCAGCGGACCATACATGGCCGCCTGGATCGAGTCGTCGTCGGGCATGCGCCACGAATGCACGCTCATCGGCAGACTCAACTCGATGGCGTCACCGCTCTTCCACGGCCCGCGCAGCGTCAGGTAGCTGCCGGAACTGGCGAACGCTGGCAATTCCCTGCCGTTGATCTTCACGCTGCCACCCTGGCTCCAGTACGGAATGCGCAAACGAATGGCGGTGTCGGCCGGCTTCGGCGAGAACACGGTGATCCGCGTGCCCTGCTGGCGGGGGAATTCCGTCTCCTGCCGCAGCTTCAGATTCTTTTCCGGCCAATTCAATTCCGAAGCGATGTAGAGGTTGACGTAAACCGAGTTGTCATCGTGAAAGTAGATGGAGTCGGCGAATTTGCCGAACTCTTCCACGCCGGTACCGTTGCAGCAGTAGAACGAATCGGTGGGCGTGGCATAGATCTTCCACTGGCCGGCGCCCAGAGGGTAGTAGTACATGGTGGTGCCGGTCTCAGGGTCCATTGTGCCCAGCCGATGGTTGAACAGTACGCGCTCGTAGTAATCCATGTAGCGCGCCTCGGGCGACCAGCCGAACAGGTGCCGCGTGAGCTTGAGCATGTTGTAGGCGCAGCAGTCCTCGGCGCTGTACTGGCCGAGTTCCTTCGACAGCATTCCCGGATCGGTGGCCCAGACCTCGTCATTGCTGGTGCCGCCATTGCAATAGGAGCGCTCCTGGATGATTTCGTCCCAGAAGTAGCGAGCGATCTCGCGATACCGGCCTTCGCCGGTGAGCTCGTGCAGTCGCGCCGCAGCGATCACCTGTGGGATATGCGTGTTCACGTGCAGCCCCCGCAGCTCGTCGCGATGCTGCGCTAACGGATCGAAAAAGGCCTTCTTGTCGAAACGCTGTGCCACCTCGAGGTAACTGCGTCTGCCGGTGACGGCATAAAGATTCGCTAGTACCTCTCCCATCCCACCATATTCGGTGCCGAGAACCCTCTGCATGTGCTCGTAGCTCAGCGGCGTGGTGTAGAGATCGAACCAGGCGGCCATCTTTTCGGCCATGTCGAGCGCCTGCTGGTTGCCGGTGAGCAGATACATGTCGAGCAACCCGGCCATGATCTTGTGAATGGTGTAGAAGGGCGCCCAGACCTTCACTCGTTCGCGCAGGCGATCGAAAAACTCGTCGGGGAAGGCGCTGAGGTATCCATTTTTGTTCGCGTCCTGGCATTGAGCCAATGATGCGACCAGGGCATCGCCCTTCTTTTTCAGATCCTCATCGCCGGTGCTGGCGTAGGTGAGCGCAACACCGGACAGATAGTGTCCGCCGCAGAAGTGCCCGCGTAGTTCGCTGTCGGGCTTTTCCCAACCGCCGAAGGGCTGCGCCGATGACGGCAACCCCGACGTCAAACGAAACGAGTGGAGCAGACGATCGTTGGGTAGCGAATGCAGGTAGCGGCGGTTCAGCTCCTGGCCTTGGAGGAAGGTCCCCGGCAGAAGGCGCACCTGTTTGAGTGGAAATGGCCGCGCAGCCCACGGCACGCGCTCGCGGCTGACGGATTTGCCACTGCTGTCCACGGAATCGAGAACCGGGTCGTGTGCGCTCGCAGGCAGTGGAATCAGACTGGCGCCCGCAACGGCGGCCGCGCCGGCTATGAAAGTTCGACGAGAAAGGTCGTGCGACATGCGCTCCTACCCCTCGGAGGCGAACAAGATACCGCAAAACGATCCAAAGGGGGGAGCGGCACGGCAGAGCTTGCGCACCCTCTAGAGATAGAAGAGGCAGCCATTGAGGGTGAGCGCGTCGCGTCCCGTTCGCGCCGTTGGCCCACCCCGGCTGCCCTGATACAAGGAGCACCAACAGGGCCAATCGTAATGGATTGAGTTTACGGGATTTGTCGGTCCCCGTGGCAAATGGCCGATGTAATTTCTACCCAAGGCGGGCGAAGGTGACGTATGTCTAAATAGGTTGCATTTGCGTGAGAAATACATTTCAGTCGATATCGCCCGGCGTCTCATCTCCCAGCTTCCGCAGGGCCCAATAAGCGTGGCTGGAGACGGTCTCATCCGGATGCTCGGCCAGCCGTCGCAGCGGCGCTATGAATCGCTTCTCGCCGCTGTTGCCCATCGCAACCGCGATGTTGCGCAACATGCCCGCATGTCTCGTCCGCTTGACGGGCGAAGCACGAAATGTCTCGCGGAATCCGTCTTCGTGCAGGGCCGCAAGCCACTCGAGAGCAGGATTGACCAGCCCCGCGCGCGCCTGAAACTCCGGCGCCGATGTGGCTGGCGCTTTACGGTTCCATGGGCACACGTCCTGGCAGATGTCGCAACCGAAGATCTGCCGTCCGATTCCAGGGCGCAGCTCTTCCGGTATGTCGCCGCGCTTTTCGATGGTGAGATAGGCGATGCAGCGGCTGGCGTCCATCTGGTAAGGCGCGATGAACGCATCTGTTGGGCAAGCATCAAGGCAGCGCGTGCAAGAGCCGCAACGATCCGGCGCCGGCAGATCGGGCTGCAGTTCAAGCGACGTGAGGATCACGCCCAAAAAAAGCCACGAGCCCAGCTTCTGATTGATCAGGCAGGTGTTCTTTCCGACCCACCCCACGCCGGCATACTTGGCATAGACGCGCTCAACCAGCGGACCGGTATCGACATAGCAACGGCTCTGCATCGGCTCCGAAGCGATCTCATGAAGACGCGCCTCCAGCCGTCGCAGTCGCTCGAAGACGACGTCGTGATAATCGCGCTGCGCCCAGGCATAGCGGGAGATCCAGCCGCGGCTTGAATCTGGATCGTCGGTCGACTTCGGCTGATCGGTGTTGTAGTTGACGACGCAGACGATCACCGACCGCGCCCAGGGAAATACGACCTCCGGCGAGGAGCGCTTGAGTTCGCCACCTTCGGCACGCGATTCCAGG